>JAABUJ010000124.1_pt1 | contig 171831 bp, 157 predicted proteins | sample 5559131 | NCBI WGS metagenome assembly JAABUJ01 (sample SAMN10711875, study PRJNA513366) | rock metagenome | isolation source: Antarctica rocks | place: Antarctica: Victoria Land, Mt New Zealand nord | collected 2016-01-07
GATGACGAAAGGTGAGTGTCTCTATGAGATTTTCTCGATTTCTGGCCTCTGCCGCCCTGGCAGTCACGACCCTGCCGGCGGCTTTGGCTGCCGATACACCTATGGCCCCGGCCTTCCGCCCGCCGGCCGTGCCCCTAGTCGCCAGCGACCCCTTCCTGAGCATCTGGTCCATGGCGGACCGCTTGACCGACGATAACACGCGCCACTGGACCAAGCGAGAGTACCCCCTGGTCAGCTTGATTCGGATTGACGGCAGCAGCTACCGGCTGATGGGGAATGACCCCGTGGGGTCCGCTGCGCTCCCGCAGACGGGCGTTCAGGTCACGCCGACTCGCAGTATTTACCAGTTTGAAGGGGCAGGCGTCCATGTCACGCTCACCTTTATGACGCCGAGCCTGCCCGACGACATGGAGGCGCTGGGCCGGCCTATTACCTACCTGACATGGGATGTTCGCTCGGTGGACGGCGTACCCCACCAGGTTTCGCTTTATGACAGCGCCAGCGCGCAGATCGCGGTCAACACGCCCGAGGAGAAGGTCCAGTGGGGCCGGCAGCCCATGGGCTTCTTGACAGCCCTGCGGGCGGGGACCGTCAAGCAGGGCTATTTCGACGTTTCCGGCGACGACGCCCGGCGCGACTGGGGCTATGTCGTCGCCGCCGCACCTACGTCGGACGCCAAAGCCGCTGTGGGCGCGGACGCCGCGCTGCTCGCCGGGTTCACCCGGAACGGCGCCCTGCCCGCCGCCGATGACCCGGACATGCCGCGCGCCGCCAACGTCAACCCGCCTGTCCTGGCCTTTACGTTCGACTTGGGCCGCGTCGCCGCCGCCCCCGTCTCCCGCCACCTCCTGCTCGGGTACGACGAGGCGTATAACATCAAGTTCTTCGGCCAGAACCTCAAGCCTTACTGGCGTCGAAACGGCTTGACGATCTCCGATCTGTTCCAGACCGCCGAGCGCGAATACCCGCGCCTGACCCAGCGCTGCGTTGACTTCGACCGAGAGATGATGGCGGACATGGCGCAGACCGGCGGCGAAAAATATGCCCAAATGGGCGCCCTCGCCTACCGCCAGAGTCTGGCCGGCAACGGGCTGTCCGCCGACCCGAACGGCAAGCCGCTCCTGTTCACGAAGGAGAACACCAGCAACGGCGACATCGCCACGATGGACGTCATCTTCCCGATGGCGCCCCTGCCGGTCCTGTTCAACCCGACGCTGGCCAAAGCGTCCGTCCTGCCGATCATCCTGTATGGGGCCGCCCCGCGCTGGCGCTTCCCGAACGCCCCGCACGACCTGGGGACATACCCCATCGCGCACGGCACGGACGACGGCGGCGAACAGATGCCCGTGGAGGAAAGCGGCAACGTCCTAATCATGTGCGACGCCATCGCGAAATCGGAAGGCAACGCGAACTTCGTGACACCGTACTGGCCGAAGATCAGCCAGTGGGCGCAGTACCTGGAGCAGTACGGGAATGATCCCGAAGACCAGCTCTGCACCGACGACTTCATGGGCCACCTGGCGCACAACACGAACCTTTCCGTCAAGGCGATCATCGCGCTGGCCGCCTACGCCGACCTGTGCCGGATGCGCGGCGAGACCGCGAACGCCGACAAATATCAGGCCCTCGTCCAGCAGTTCGCCCAGCACTGGATGCAGGTCGCGGACGCCGGGGATCGTTCGCTCCTGGCCTTCGACAAGCCCGGCACCTGGAGCCAGAAGTACAACCTGGTCTGGGACAAGATCCTGGGCCTGAACGTCTTCCCCGCTTCCGTCTCGCAGAAGGAGACCGCGTACTACAAGTCGGTGATGCAGCCCTACGGCCTGCCGCTCGACTCGCGGACGCACCTCACCAAGTCCGACTGGACCATGTGGAGCGCGACCCTGGCGGACAACCGGGAGGACTTCGAGACGCTGACCTCGCCGATGTACGCTTATCTGAACGAGACCACGGCACGCCTCCCGTTCGTGGACTCTTATGTGACGGACAACATCAAGAGCGACGGGATGCACGCCCGCCCCGTCATCGGCGGCGTCTTCATCAAGATGCTGGCGGACCCGGCCCTCTGGAAGAAGTATTCGAGCCGTGACACTCTCGTCGTCACCGGCTGGGCGCCCCTGCCGCTTCCCCCGACCGTCACCTATGTCGTGGGCAACTCGACCACCGCCCCGGCGACCTGGCGCTATGTCACGACAACCCCCGCCGCGCCCGCTGCGGACTGGTTCAAGCCGGGCTTTGACGATTCGCAGTGGAAGTCGGGCCAGGGCGTCTTCGGCTCGAGCCTCCCCAGCGGGATGAAGGCGGGCGCCGCCTGGAACGACACCCCCGGCGACCTCTGGCTCCGGCGCACCGTCACCCTGCCGGCGGCCCTGCCCGCCAACCTGATCTTCATGGTCTACCACGACGAGGACGTTGACATCTACGTCAACGGCGTGCCCGCCGCCAGCGAGGCGGGTTACAACAGCGGTTACACGCCCCTGGACATCACCCCCGAAGCCAAAGCGTTGCTGAAGCCGGGCGCCACCGTGCTGCTGGCCGCGCACGTCCACCAGACAGGGGGCGGCCAGGGCTTCGACATGGGCATCGCCAGCGTCGTCCCGCACCGGCCCTGACGGACGCAGAACCCGTCCGGCGCTAAAGACGCCGGGCGGGTTCTCTTTTCTCGCCCTCCCGGTGTTCGGCATCGACGCGGATGGCGTCGTCCGTGACCGATCCTCGCGGCGTTTCGGGTACAATCGCGTTTTCACCCCGCATTGCGATGGAGGCAACGGCCATGACCGACCAACCCCAGGGCGACAGCCCGATCCCCATGATTAAAGAAGAGACCGTCAAAGACGACGGGCGGACCCTGATCTATTACACCTTCCCCGATGACCAGGACGCCCAGGCGTCTCCCGATGTGCCGGAGGCCGCTCATGTCTGAGATGCGCTGGCACCCGATCCTGGAAGAGTGGGTCATCACGGCGACCCAGCGCCAGGACCGCACCTTCTTCCCGCCGCCCGACTACGACCCGCTCGCCCCGACCAAGCCCGGCGGCTTCCCGACGGAGATTCCACGCCCCGACTATGACATCGTCGTCTTCCAGAACAAGTTCCCTTCACTCCAGCCGCACCCGCCCACGCCCGCCGTTCAGGGCACGGACCTGACCCCCGTCCGCCCCGCCGTGGGCGAGTGCGAAGTCGTTGTCTACACGCCCCAGGCCGACGCGACATTGGCCGAACTACCCGTTGAGAAGATCGAGCGCCTGGTCTGGGTCTGGACCGACCGCTTTGCGGCTTTGGAAGCGCGCCCCGAAATCCACTACGTCTTCATCTTCGAGAACAAGGGCCGCGAGATCGGCGTCACCCTGGCCCACCCGCACGGGCAGATCTACGCCTACCCGTTCGTCCCGCCCCGGCTTCAGACCGAGCTGAACGCGGCGAAAAAGCACTGGGACGCGCACGGCGCCAACCTTTTTCTCGACGTGCTGGCGCAGGAACTGGAAGATGGGCGGCGCGTCGTCACGCAGAATGACGGTTTCGTGGCGACCGTCCCGTTCTTCGCCCGCTACCCGTATGAGGTTCACCTCACCGCCCGCGCGCCCGGCAAGGCGGCCCTGACGGACCTGACGCGCGCCGAGCAGCGCGACCTGGCGACGATCCTGAAAACGATCCTGGTCAAATATGACAATCTATTCGGCGTCTCGCTGCCCTACATCATGGCGCTGCACCAGCGCCCGACGGACGGCGGCGACTACCCGCACTACCAGTTCCATGTTGAGTTCTACCCGCCCAACCGAACCAAAGATAAGCTGAAGTACCTGGCCGGGTCCGAGGCGGGCGCGGGGACGTATATCAACGATACATTGGCCGAGGAAAAGGCCGCCGAACTGCGCGCGCTGGAACCGCGTGTGTAGCCAGTCAACCCTGCCTTGAAGGGCGCGAGGCTGAGAAAGGAGGCGAACAGAATATCCGCCCTCCAAGTCTCCGAGGTAAGTCAATGATCCCACTCATTCCCGCGCATCTCACTTGCGAATACCGAACCGACCCGCGCGGCATTGATGCCGCGCGCCCGCGCCTGAGCTGGCAGGTGCAGTCTCATCTTCGGGGCGAGCGGCAGAGCGCGTATCGAATTTGGGTCGCGGACAGCCCTGAGAAGCTGACCGCGAACAGGGGCAACGTCTGGGACAGCGGCAAGGTCTGGTCGGGCCGGTCCGTCACGGTTCGCTACGGCGGCCCAATCCTGGCGTCCGGCGAGCGCTGCTTCTGGAAGGTTCGCGTCTGGGACAAGGACGGCAAGCCCTCGCCGGACAGCCCGGCGTCCTTCTGGCAGATGGGCCTGCTCCATCCTTCGGATTGGCGCGCGAAGTGGATCAGCGCGCCCACCCCGCGCGACACGAAAGACAGTGGCCTGACCCTGCCCCCGTGCCCCTATCTGCGGAAGACGTTCACGCTCCCCAAGCCGATCAAGCGGGCCACGCTGTACGCCACGGCGCGCGGCCTGTACGCGCTGGATGTCAACGGCAGGCGGGTAGGGGACGCCGTGTTCGCGCCCGGCTGGACGGACTACACCAAGCGCATCGCCTACCAGACTTATGATGTGACCGACCAATTGCATGTCGGGCAAAACGCCCTGGGCGCCGTGCTGGGGGACGGCTGGTACGGCGGCTATGTAGGGTTTGCACGTCAGCGCGATCTTTACGGTACTCGTCCACAGCTTCTGGCGCAGATGGTGATTGAGTATGCCGACGGCAGCCGCCAAACCATTGTCTCCGACGGCTCGTGGCGCGGCGCGACCGGCCCGATCCTGCACTCGGATTTTTTACAAGGCGAGACCTACGACGCCCGCCGCGCCCCGGCGTGGTGGCGGCCCGTCGCGGTGGAACCTGCTGCCGCGCCCCGGAAGCAAGTGGATGTGACGGCTCGGCTCCGGGCGATGGTCAAAGACGATGCGCTGGTCGTTGTCGCCGGCAACGAGATCGCGGGCGACCCGGCGTATAACACCGTCAAAGCTCTGCGTGTGGACTATACACTGGCAGGCGCGGCGCACACCCGGACAGTCAATGAAGATGAGACACTGCACATCCCCGCACCCGGCGAAGCACCCGGCGCACTCGTCCTCCGGCGCGCAGTCTACGGCGTCGCGGGCGGGGGCGCGGGCCGTCCCGCCCTCGTCGCCCAAACGGGGCCGCCGGTGCGAGTCACGCAGGAATTGAAGCCGCGCCGGGTGACGCAGACCGCGCCGGGGACATACCTGTACGATCTGGGCCAAAACATGGTTGGCTGGGCGCGGCTGACGGTCCAGGGGCCGGCGGGGACGCAGGTCCGGCTGCGCTTCGGCGAGATGCTTCAGCCGGATGGGACGCTCTACACGACCAACCTGCGCTCGGCGCGGGCGACGGACACCTACATATTAAATGGCCGGGGCGTCGAGGTGTGGGAGCCGCATTTCACCTTCCACGGCTTCCGCTACGTCGAGATGACCGGCTGCCCCGGCAAGCCGCGCCCGGATGCCATCACGGGCTGCGTCGTCGGCTCGGACACGCCGCCGTCGGGGACGTTCGCCTGCTCACAGCCCCTCGTCAACCAGTTGCAGCACAACATCGTCTGGGGCCAGCGCGGCAATTTTTTGAGTGTCCCGACGGACTGCCCGCAGCGCGACGAGCGGTTGGGCTGGATGGGCGACGCCCAGATCTTCGTCCGCACGGCGACCTACAACCGGGACGTGGCGGCATTTTACGAGAAGTGGATGGAGGACGTTTCCGACGCCCAATCGGCCCAGGGCGGCTTTTCCGACGTCTCGCCGCGCCTGGTGGACAGCGGGGACGGCGCCCCCGCCTGGGGCGATGCGGGCATCATCGTCCCGTGGACCGTCTACCAGGCGTATGGTGACACGGGAATTTTAGACAACCATTGGAGCGCGATGACGCGCTGGATGGACTATATCACGTCGGTCAACCCCGATGGCCTCTGGACCAAGCGGCGCAACAACGACTTCGGCGACTGGCTCTCCATCGCGGCTAACACGCCCAAAGACGTGCTGGCGACGGCCTATTACGCCTATGACGCTTCCCTGATGGCGCGCATGGCCCGCGCCCTGGGCCGGACGTCGGAGGCCGCCAAATACGACGCCCTCTTCGCGCATGTCCGGGACGCTTTCGATGCCGCCTACGTTTCCCCGAACGGCCGGGTCAAGGGAGACACGCAGACGTGCTACGTCCTCGCCCTGCGCTTTGGCCTGCTGCCGCCCGGCCTGCGCCCGCTGGCGGCAAAGCATCTCGTGGACGACATCGCCGCCAAAAACGGCCACCTCTCGACCGGCTTTGTCGGCGTCGGCTACCTCTGCCCCGTCCTGACCGAGACCGGCCACAACGATGTCGCTTACCGATTGCTCCTGAACGACACGTTTCCCTCCTGGGGCTATTCGATCAAGCAGGGCGCGACCACGATCTGGGAGCGCTGGGACGGCTACACGAGGGAAAAGGGCTTCCAGGACCCCGGCATGAACTCGTTCAACCACTACTCGCTCGGCTCGGTCGGCCAGTGGCTCTATCAGGACGTCGCCGGCATTGACACTGATCCAAACCGGCCCGGCTTCGCCCACATTCTGATCCACCCGCACCCCGGACCCGGCCTGACGCGCGCCCGCGCCGTGTATGACAGCATCCGGGGCCGCATCGTCAGCGCCTGGCGCACGGACAGCGCGGGCCTGGCGCTGGACGTGATGATCCCCGCCAACACGACGGCTACGGTCTTCCTGCCCGCCCCCGCCGGCGCCGCCGTGACGGAGGGCGGTCTTCCCATCGCCCGCGCAGACGGCGTCACTTCGGCCCGTCGTGACGGCGACCGACTGCTCCTTTCCATCGGATCGGGAACCTACCGTTTCCGTGTCGGCAACAGGCACTAACCACATGACACCTATCACCACGAAACTTTCCCTTTCCGGCTTGCTGTTTCTGGCGACACTCAGCGGCGCGCAGGCGCGTCCGCCGACTCTGGACCCGACCTACGGCCTGCCGCTGCCGCCGCAGGCAAAATCTCCCGCTGCTGCCCGCGCCTCGGCTAACTGGATTTGGGCCGACGCCGCGAAAGATAACCAGACGGTTTACCTGCGGCGCACATTTGACTTGGCCGCCGTGCCCCCCAAAGCGACGCTGTACGTCACCGCCGACGATTTCTTCACGCTGTTCGTCAACGGCAAGGAGGTGGACCATTCCGCCCCGGACCCGAAGGATGGCAATGTCTGGCAGCACGTCCATCGGGTAAACGTCGCGCCGTTCCTGACGCCGGGCCGGAACGTCCTGGCTATCCGCGCGCTCAATGCCGGCGGCGCGGCGGGAGTCATCGCCCGGCTGGAAATGCCGGGCCGCGCCCCGGTCGAGACGGACGCGCGCTGGCGGGTATGGACGGGCACAGCCCCGTTGGGCTGGGAGGCGTCGGCCTTCGACGACGCGGCCTAGCGGCCCGCCACGGTCGTGGCGGGACTCACCGGCGGCGTCTGGAGCGGCGCGGGCGGCCTGACGGGCTGGCCCGGCTATGACGCCGGGGCGCCTTATCTCGCGCACATCGCCCTGCGGCCGGTTGCCCTGGAGATGCTTCCAGGGCAGGGACTGGTCGCGGCCATGCTGACGAGGGCCGGAGTGACGGCGAGCCTACTCCATCCTGCCCCGGCGGGCGCGGAAGACCCTGCGGGCCTGCTGCTGGACTTCGGCAAGGAAGTCGCCGGGCGCATTCAGATCGCCGGCCCGGACGGCACACAGGTGCAGGTCGCCACGGGGGAGTCGCGCGAGGAGTGTCTGAAGTCCCCCTGGGGTGGCCCGCACCTGCTGACGTGCGACGCGGCAGGCAAGGCCGCCTCGCCCTACAGCGCCCTCCGCTACGCCAAGCTGAGTTTCTTCGGGACGCAGCCGTATACGCTGACGAGCGTGACGCTGGACCACAAGTATTACCCGGTGCAGTATAAAGGCTCGTTTGCCTGCTCCGACCCGCTGTTGACGAAGCTCTGGTACACGGGCGCTTACACCGCCCATCTGTGTATGCAGGAGGACATCTGGGACGCGCCCAAGCGCGACCGCGCCCGATGGATCGGCGACCTGCACGTTTCGGGCCGCGTCATTGACACCGTGTTCGCCGACAAGTTCCTGATGGAACAGACCCTGCACCGCCTGCGTGACGACGCCCAGGGCGGGCAGCCGGCCACGGCCTCACCTAAGAGCCACGTCAACGGCATCCCCGGCTACTCCTGCGCCTGGGTCTGCACCCTGGCTGACTTCCACCGCCACCTCGGCGACTACGCCTACCTGCATAAGCAGCACGACTTGCTCCTTTCGCTGCTCGGCTACATGCAGGGCGAAGTGGACGCCCGCAGCTTGTTCGCCAACAAGCGCCGCCAGTGGCCGTTCGTAGATTGGTCGCCGGGCTTCGACGGCGACACGCCCTCGGCCCGCGCTGCGACCCAGATGTTCTACGTCCGGGCCGCCCGCGACGCCGTGTTCCTGCTGCGCGAGATGGGCGACCCGGCTAATGCCGCGAGGTACGCCGCCTGGGCCGACACGCTGACCCTGGCCGCGCGGCAGAACCTCCTCAGCGCCCCGACGAACACCTACGGCGACCGCCTCCAAGAAAATGCCATGGCGGTCTACTCCGGCGTCGCTACGCCGGAACAGCAGAAGGCGATCTACCAGACCATTCTGAACCCCGACAGCGCCGCCTGGGACAAGACCGGCAGCCCGCCCTATAACAACGGGGTCATCTCGCCCTACTACAACAACTACGTCATTTATGCCCTGAGCCAGACCGGCCACAACGACAGCGCGCTGCGCGTCCTGCGCGGCTATTGGGGCGCGATGCTGGCGGAGGGCGCGACCTCCTGCTGGGAGGCCTATGACCCGCACTGGCCCAAAGCCGACTTCCATGCGAACCTGTACGCCGACGGCAGCCACGGCTATTTCGTCAGCCTGTGCCACGGCTGGTCGTCCAGCCCGACAAGCTGGCTGACGGAGCGCGTCCTGGGCGTCCGCCCGACCGGCGGCGGCTTCCAAACGGCGGAGATCGCGCCCCATTTGGGCGACCTGCGCTGGGCCGAGGGCGACGTGCCCACCCCGCGCGGCCTGATCCATGTCCGTGCCGAGATGGGGGCGACCGGCGTCCTCGCCGTCCGCGTCACCCTGCCGCCCGGCGTGAACGCGCAGGTGGTCCTGCCGGGCCGTGTCGTCCGCCTGAACCGGGCCGGGACGTACCGATTGATGTCGCGGGCGGAGGAAAAGCTAAATGCCGTCAATAATGCCAGCGAGTGAACTCGCTGGCCTTCTTCTATCCTTAGTAGCCCTGCCCGCCCACGCCGACGTGACCCTGCCCGTCATAGGGGCGAGCACGTCAAGGAAGCCCCCTAACCCCCAATTCTGGGGGAACAAGAAAGAACACAGCGTTTCTCCCCTCTGGCTCCCCCAGAATTGGGGCCGGGGGGCAATCTTCTCCCGATATTGGGCAGGAGCGCTCTTGTATCTCTTGTCCCAAACGTGATACAATGGCATCCATGAGAACTTACACGACGCTGCTTCTCCTAGCCGCCCTGCCGGCCGCGTTCGCCGCGCCCACCGTCCAAGCGGACGACGCTCCGCGCACCGTCCTGAGCGTAAACTTCGCCGCCGATGATCCTGCCCGCATCCTGTCGCCTGCCGACGCCGCCGCAGCGACCCTGACCACCGACCCCGCTGAGGAAGTCGGCGGCAAGCGGTCCCTCAAGGGTGACTCGCGCGCCGCCGCATCCGAGTGGAACGAATTCTTCCACTCGAAAATGGGCCTGTTCACGCCCAAAGAGGCGTACAAAGTCTCGTTCGACTACCGCGTCATTGCGCGGGCGCCCAACGCCAAGTTTTACGCGCTCTTCCGACGCGCCGGCAGCAGCAGCGGCAGCGCGGGCTGGACGGAGTGGCAGGGCGAGGCGGGCGCGACCGGCCATGTCGAGACCGCCTTCAACACGCGCGACTCCGCCGACAGCATCTTGATCGTCGGCATCCAGAACACGGGCGCGCTGGCGATCAACAATCTCACGATCACGGCCACCCCCGTCGCGCGCCCGCCCGACCTGCCCGCGCCGAAGCGGACCTGGAAGTCGCCCGGCGGCACGTCCTATTTTGTGGACTCAGCAGGGGGCAGTGACGCGGGCGACGGTCGCAGCGCCCGCCATGCCTGGCGCAGCCTGGGCCGGGTGAACGCGGGCGTGTTCGGGCCGGGCGACCGCATTCTTTTGAAATCCGGCAGCCGCTGGACCGGCTTCCTATCCCCCGGCGGCAGCGGCGCGGCAGGCAAGCCGATCACCATTAGCAGCTATGGCAAAGGTCCAAAGCCTGCCGTTGACGCACGGGGCAAAGCGCTCGCGACGCTGTACCTCTCCAATGGCGAGTATTGGGACGTTTCCGGCCTGGACATCGCCAACCACGCCCCCGCGCGCATCCCCAGCCTCGCCGGGGTGCAGGTCCGGCTGGAAAACTTCGGCGTCGCGCACGGCATTTATCTCCACAGCCTGGACATTCACGACGTTTTCGGCAGCAATGTCAAGGACGATGGCGGCGGATCGGGGATTTATTGCAGCAGCGGCGGCGACAAAGTCAAGACCCGCTACGACGGGCTGACCATCGAGGGTTGCCGCTTGACCCGCACCGACCGCAACGGCATCACGATGGGGGCGTATTACGCCCGACCGTTGTGGCCCCTCAGCACCCGCGTCGTCATCCGGGGCAACACGCTGGAAGACATCGGCGGCGACGGCATCGTCCCCATCGGCTGCGACGGCTGCCTGATCGAGCACAACATTCTGCGCGGCGGGCGGACGCGCGCGCAAGACTACGCGGCGGGCATCTGGCCCTGGTCCTGCGACAACACCGTCGTCCAGTTCAACGAGGTCAGCGGCATGAAGGGGACAAAGGACGGCGAGGGCTACGACTCGGACTACAACAGCCGCCACACCCTGTTCCAATACAACTACAGCCACGACAACGACGGCGGCTTCATGCTGATCTGCGACGACGGCAGCCAGAACCCGCCCTGGAACATCGGCAACGCGGGGACGGTCATCCGTTACAACCTCAGCGTCAATGACGGCCTGCACACGTTCAACATCACCGGCCCCTGCCAAAACACCCAGATCTACAACAACGTTTTTTATGTCGGCAAAGGATGGGACATCCCCCTGGTCGCCAGCGGCAACTGGGGCGGCGGCGACAAGTGGCCCGCCGACACGCGCTTCACCAACAACGTCTTTTATGTGGACGGGAAGGCCCGTTTCGACTTCGGCGGCATGAAGTCGGTGGTCTTCGACCACAACGCCTACCGGGGCGCCATTGCCAATCGTCCCGCCGACCCTCATGCCGTCCTCGCCGATCCCCAGCTTGCCTCACCCGGCAGTGTGAGCCTCCGTGGCTACGCGCTCCGTCCCGGTTCGCCCCTGCGGCGCGCCGGCCAAGTCATCCCCAACAACGGCGGGCGCGACTTCTGGGGGCATCCTCTGCCGCTTGCCGGCCCGCCGGACATCGGCGCAAGCCAGGAAAGCGGCAAGCAGCCCCCTCCCAGGGCGCGTAGGCGGAAACAAGTCTTCGCCGGAGGCGCCAAAGTCCATGCCGGAATGACCGGGGAGCAAGTGAGGCGGCTGCTGGGGGCGCCGAGTGAAATCAAGAGTGTGCCGATCCTCACCCCAGGCCGCTCCTATCAGGTGTGGTTCTACAAGATGCCGAACAGGGCGCCGTCTCGGCCTTACGTCTTGGAGCTGGATGAACATGACCGCGTACTCAATGGTCGGCCCTCTCCTCGGTGATGGATGAGCCGCTGCGCGCTCCGCCGCGCCGCACAGCGCGCTCCGCACAGCGCGTCCCGCCGCGCCCCGCTGAAGTCCACGCCGTAGATCGTGTCAAACAGAGCGGCATGATTCTCGCACGTTTCGCACTGTCGTCTGTTTGTTCGCTTGGCGTCAGGCTTGCGTGAAAGCTGCCCCGACTTCCCCGATCTCCGCGTCCGTCCGCCGGAATGCGCGCCCCGCTTGCGCCTCCGCCACCAGGCCCTTGACGCGCTCGATCACTGCCCGTTTCGTCTCCTCCGAGACCCAGAACGGGTACGGCAGCCGCTCGAAGTCCTTGCTCTGGATGTTCTTCGTGTGGTTGATGACGTCCTTGAGCAGCCGCCGGCACAGGTCCGAGAACGTCCAGCCTAAAATAAAATGTAACTCGTCTCTGGAAACGTCCTCCCGCAGAAACGCGCAGGGCGCTCCGCTGTCCAGGATGTAGCCGGGCGGCAGATACCGCGCGTTCAAAGTCTGTGAGATGAGCTGCCAGGTCAGCCCTTCGCGCCCAAAATGCTTCCCGCCCCCAACGCCGTGCAGATACCACGGGCCGTTCTTCTTGAAGGTCAAGACGGCGGCGCCCTCATCCTTCCAATAGACGGCGTGCGACGGCGGCGCGTAGACCAGCGCGTTCAGGGCCTTATTGTAAGGCCGATAGGCGGGGTGGGGCAGCGTGACTTCCAGCGGCTCAGGCAGCGGCGTAACCCGCACGTTGCGCCGCGTTTCGCCCCGGCACACGCGCGCCATGATCTCAACCCGCTTCGCCGGGGACAAGAAACCGAGACGCGCCCGCCGCGCCTCATTTTCCAGCGTGATAGGGTCTTCGTAGAACTCAAACTGGTACGGCTCGACGATCCTGCCGTCCACGATCTTTCGCACGAATAGATCATTGGCCCCAATCGTCATGCCGCTCGTCGCCAGCAGAAAATCGCCCAGCTTCGGTCCGGCGAAATAGGGCGCGTAGTCGTCCGTGATCTGCCAGGAATGGTTGCCCGTGAGCGCGATCTGCTCCCGCGAGACCGATTTGCCGTTCAACGCGAGCGCGGACGCCGGGCTGGTCTTAGCGAAGTCCAGCACGACCATCGCGTACTTCGTTTCTTCCGAAAACACGTCCAGCCGCGTCACTTCAGGAGTACCGCTGTCCAGCAGAAGCCGCCGGAGGCCCTGCATTGTGTTAATCGTCAGAAACGTATCGCTGCAAATGAAGCGCAGACGGCCATTTGGCTTCAGCAGGTCCAGGCACTTGACGGTAAAAAACGAGTAGGTCTCCTTCTTGATCTTCCACCCGTTGCGCCAGCCGAACTCGCGATCCAGTTTGTCCTGAAGATCCGGCGTGAGGGTCCCTCCGAAGGGCGGATTGCCGACGATGGCGTCAAAATGCGCGGGAAAAGTGGCCTGAAAGAAGTCCGCACAAAGGAGGTTATGGCGGGCCGGGCAGCACCCCCAGCGTTGCTCGATGCCGGCGAGGCAGCGGGCATGGAGCGCCGAGTCGAGTTCCACGCCGTAGACGTTGCGGCTCAGGACTTGCTCCAGCCGCGCCGCCAGGGAACCGTCGTACAGGGGCAGGAACTTCTCGATGAGGGGAATGAGGAAAGAGCCGTCGCCGAAACTCGGCTCCAGCACCTTGTCGTCGCGGCTAAAGGTGAGGTCTTCGGTCAGACGCCGGGCCGTCTCCGGCGGCGTCAGGAACTGACCGAGCTGTCGCTTTCGGTCGCGGAGGGTCTTGGTCTGGCTCATGGGTAAGGAGGTGAGCAACCCCGCCCTGAACGGCGGGGCTTTAGAAGTGCAATCCCCCGCCTGCGCGGGCGAGCAGTCTTGGCCTTTCTTATGCCCGCGAAGGCGGGGATTTGCTTTTCTAAAGCCCAGGGGTTCAGCCCTGGGAGGACACCGCAAGAAGTCTATTCCGAAAGCGTCTCCCGGCCCGTCGGCGGTTGGAAGGCCAGATGCCGGAAGGCGGACCAGTCTTCTAAGTCCTGGCTGTAGTCTTCGGGATCGTCCTCAAAAAAGTAGTCGTAGCCGGTGAAGGCGTGCTCGAACGGCAGGCCGACGGCCTCGGCCAGCGCGTCCACCGCCCCGCCCGCGAACTGCCCGGCATTTTGCCGCGCCCCTTGCAGCGCGGCCTCGAACTGCCCAGGCGGGACTTGCAGGATGGGCGCCAACGCGGCGGCGTTGCCCCGGTACAGCGCGGCTTCCTCCGTGCTCTCCGCGACCTGCGAAGGGTCGTCGGCGAAGCGATCCTGCACTTCCCCATTTTCGTAGTAGTTGTAGCCCCAATGGATGTCATCGGCTACCCATAGTTCCAAAACGGGGGCGTCGGCGGCTTGCGAGAGGCGCTTGGCGAGGAAGCCGCTGTCCTGCCAGTCCGCGACGTAGACCGAGACCCAGCCTTTGCCCGACGCGCCGCTGACGAGGACGCCGTACCAGGCGTCGCCATCCGGCAGCGTGTCCTCGTCCTCGGTCACAACCGAAGCCGCTTCCTCCCCGATGAGCCGGAAGCCTTCGCCGGTGAAGAGGGTCGTCACCAGCCCGCGCACAGCCGCCGCGTCGCCCGTCTTAATGTTGACACTGATGTAATAGCCGCCCATGCCGCTATTCTACCCCAGCCGGGGCGGTTGACTACGCCGACGGCTTTGCATACTCGCCCCTCCTGGCTATGCTTTATTGTGCTTCTTGATCCATGCAGATCGCGCGGCCCGCAACTGTAAGGTCGCTGCGACTCCTCGAATCATCATTTCCGTCTGCCACAATTCCGCATCCCGTGCGCCGTTGTAACTATAGACCTTTTTGCGCTGGCTGCCTCGTTCCACAGTTATCGCCAGATAACCAACATCTCCGACATTCTGTGGAGCCAAATAACCCTCTTTTCGAGAGAAGAAACCGCTCCTCCGCAACCACTGCGCCAAACTGAGAAACTCATAGGGTGGATAGGAATCAGCGTTTGTCTCCGGGCGAAGAACAATCTTGTCCTGCGGCCAGCCGTGACCATTCCATTGAGGCCCCGCTCCTACTCGTTCCAGCACAATCTCCGTGATTGCTGTTGAACTAGCCTTGGCCAGCTTGTTGGGAGAAGCCGCTGCGACGGCAGGAGCGGCCAAGACACTCGTGACGAACAACAAATACCAGAGTTTCATTTGCATACAATTCCCTGCCCCGGCTGGAAAGAATCTAGGCGAGAGGCGTGTTGTCCAGCCACCGGCCTACCACGATCTCCAGGCCGACCGGGCGTTCCACGAAGCCAATTCTTTTGTAGAAGTCCGCCGCGTCATCGGAGAACAGATACACATGCTGGCCCGGCATCTTTTCCAGAAGGTTCTGGATCATGGTTGAGGCAACGCCCTGATGGCGGAACTCCGACAGCGTCCAGACATCCGCGATGTACCCGTTGCAGACGCCGTCGGAGAGCGCGCGGGCCGTGCCAATCAGCCGCCCGTCGGCGTAGGCCAAGCAGACGTGGGCGCTGCTCTGGAACGACTTCTGAAGCTGCATCGGGGTGCGGCCGTTGTCGAAATAGTCTTGCAACAGCGTCGCCTTTATCTCGCCCCAATCCACGCCCACAAGGTCGGTTTTATATGTGATTGTTGCCATGGGTCTTTAAGAACCTCCTAGCCCTCAATGCTGGGGGAACCAGAGAAGGACAGGGCGGGGGAACCCCGCCCCTACCGGACGTTGCGTAGGGGTCGGGTTCCCCGACCCTCCTGCTCCTATGTCTTTATCCTGCTCCTCTCTCCCGCTTGCGAAGGCTTTATTGGGGTGGAGAGGGGCCGGGGGTGGGGGCCATCTACTTGCTTTGCCTCAGCCCCGCCGGAACGACCGCCCGGTCCAGCAGATCAAAGCCGTACTGCACGAGCAGAGCCAGCGCGGCGGCGGGGATGGCGCCGGACAGCAGCAGCAGGTCATTGTTGTTTTCCAGGCCCTGGCTGATGCGGTTGCCGTAGCCGCCCGCGCCGATGAAGGCGGCGATGGTGGCCGTGCCGACGTTGATCACGGCGGCGGTCTTGATGCCGGCGAAGATGGCGCGGGACGCCAGCGGCAATTCGATCAAGCGCAGACGCGCGCCCGGCGGCAGGCCGAGCGCGACGGCGGACTCGCGCAGGGACGGGGCGATGTCGGTCAGGCCGGTGTAGGTGTTGCGGACGATGGGCAGCAACGAATAAAGGAACAGGGCGACGACGGCGGGGACCGGCCCGATCCGGTGCAGCAGGGGGATCAGGAAGGCCAGCAGGGCCAGCGACGGGATGGTCTGGATCAGGCCGGTGACGCTGAGGATCGGCTGGGCGGCGCGTGGCGAGCGGGCGGCCCAGATGCCGAGCGGGATGGCGACCAGGACGCTGAGGGCGAGGGACACGAAGACCAGAAACAGGTGCTGGCGTGTTTCGGGCCAGAAGTCCGGTGCGAACAGGACCGACCAGAACGATTCGCGCTCCACCTGGCCGCTTGCCGTCGGCGACTTGCCCGCAAGATAGGCGGCGGCAACGGCGGGCGGCGTTTCGTTTTGCAGCTCCACCTGGGCGTTCAGGGCGATCATCTGCGGCGCGGTGAGCTTGCCCTCCAGCTTTTGCAAAGCCGCCCATGTCTTAGGAAGGCGCGTCGGCAAGTCCTTCCGATATAGCAGCACGGCGTCATAAGCCGGGAAGTAGTGCTTGTCGTCGTCCAGCACGCGCAGCTTGTACTTGGCGATCTTCGAGTCGGTGGAGTAGATGTCGGTGACGTCAATCTGCCCGCCCGCGATAGCCTCATAGGCTAACCCGTGGTCCAGGCCCTGCGGCGAAGGGAACGGCAGGCCATAGGCCGCTTTGACGCCCGGCCAGCCGTCGGCGCGCTTCAAGAACTCTTGCGACAGCCCCAGCCGAAGCTCCGGGTGCTTCGCCAGGTCGGAGAGCGTCTTGATGCCCAGCGTCTGCGCCCGATCTTCCGGCATCGCCAGGGCATAGGTATCGTTGAAGCCCAGCGGAACCCCGACCGCCAGCCCGATCGGGGCAAGCTGCGCGTTCAGGACGGGCAGGGCCAGCGGCTGCTTGCTCTTCAAGAGTTCCTGCGAGATGGTCCCCGTGTATTCGGGATAAACGTCAATGCTGCCGCTTTTCAGGGCGGCGAAGACGATGCCGGTGTTGCCCAGCCCCGACTGATGCGTCGCATGGGCTTCCCCAACGGCGTTAGCGGTCTGCGTCAGCACTTCGCCCAAGATGCGCGACTCGGCGAACCGTTTGGAGCCGACGGTCAGCGAGGGCGTCTGGGCGGCGCAGGAAGCGGCGAGGAGGAAGAAGAGGAGGAGCAGGGGAAGCCCCCACCCCCGGCCCCTCCCCCGCTTGCGGGAGAGGGGAGACAGAGAAAGAGGCCCGGTCTTGTCCTGATCTTTTCCCCCGCTCCCGCTTGCGGGGGCAGGGGTCGGCGCGCAGCGCCGGGGGTGGGGGCCTCTCCTCATGCGCTCACCTCCGGCACGGCAGGCAGAGGCGAGCGCTGGGCGCGGATGAAGTCCGTGACGTATTTTTCGGCGGGCCGCTGCAATAGGTCGTCGAGCGTCCCCGTCTGGACGATTTTGCCCGTCCGCATCAGCACGATGACGTCGCCGAAGTAGGCCGCCTCGCCCATGTCGTGCGTCACCAGCACGACCGTCTTGCCCAGCCGTGCAAAGATGTCTTTGAGCTGCTCCTGCAACTCGCTCCGCGTGATCGGGTCTAAAGCGCCCAGCGGCTCGTCAAAGAGCAGCAGGGGCGGGTCCAGCATCAGGGCGCGCATCAGGCCGATCCGCTGCCGCTGCCCGCCCGACAGTCCCGACGGGTAGCGCGACAGCGACTCGCGGGGCAACTGGACCAGCCCAGCCAGCTCGTTCATCCGCGTCTCGATCTCGCCGCTCGGCCTGCCCAAAAACTGCGCCAGCAGGGACACGTTTCGCGCCGCCGTCAGGTGCGGGAACAGGCCGCCGTCCTGGATGACGTAGCCGATCTCGTGCCGCCGCTGCTCGACGTTCTGCGGCGTCAGCGGCGTGTCGCCGATCACGATCCGCCCGGCGTCCGGCGCGATCAAGCCGACCATCAGCCGCAGCAGCGTGGACTTGCCGCAGCCGCTGGGGCCGATCAGCACCGTCGTCTTGCCGGGCGCCAGCGCCAGCGTGGTCGGCGCGAGCGCGGCCTGGCCGGCATAGGTCTTGGAAACGTTCTCGACGGTGATCATGGAACGCTTTACTCCCTTTGCCCCTTTTTAGGGGGCCGACGTCGGCGCGACTGCTTCGGCGGGCGCGATGGGGATGATCCCGCCCATCGCCTGGACGGTGCGAAGATTGACGTAGATCAGGTCCGCCGTCACGCCCGCCTTCGGCTGCGGCGGGTGCGTCTGCGCGTTGGTCACGGGCACGTTGTAGCAGACCAGGAACGTCTCGCCGCCCGCCACGACCGTCTCGCCCCGCGTGGCGACCTGGGCCGGCTTGCCCTGCGCGTCCACGAGCGCCACCAGATGATAGCTGGAGCCAATCTTCTCCGCCGCCAGCGTCAGCGGGTACGTTTTGCCTGAAAACGCCTCCGCCAGCGGCGCGGCGGCCGGCCCGCCGGGCGCGGTCACGGCGGCCTCCTTCGCAGGCGCGGCCTGGGCCAGCGGCGTCAGGCGCGTCGCGCCCAAACCCAGAAACATCCCGGCCAGCGCGCCGCCGAGGAGGGTGATCGTCAAAAGGCTTTTTGGTTTCATTGTTCCACCTAAATCTTTGTCACATGGTCGTACCAGTCGCGAGGGGAGTTGACCCCAATCCACTTGGGATGGCTTTCGTTTCCGAGGCCGACTGGCCGGTATCTGCGGCGGCGTCGGCTGTGGCAAATCGCCAAATGGAAGTTCTGGTTCTTTGTCAGCCTCAGCAGGCATGGCGTCACATCCGTCCTCAGTCCGCGAAGGTGGGGTGTTGCTCTCTATCGTCCCGTCGTTCAGGGCGAGATAAGAGATTCAACAGACAGTGTCTGATGAATCCTCTTCCCAACGCGAGGCCAATTCGTCACTCACTGCGTGACGAATTCATCCCGCGCTGCATCACGAATCTCATTACGCCGCCTTCGCTGGTTGCAGAACATCTTGAACCGTTAGCCCGATGTTCGCCAGTTGAGAGGCGAGGCGCCAGTCGCGCGGCTGCTTCTCAGGGATAAACCAGTTCGCACCCGCTTCCACCCAAAGGGCGCGGTACTGCAAAAGACCGTTTGGATTGTTGTAACCGAACTGCCATCCGCAACTGGGGCAGATCTCATGCGACCCCCAATATTTAGGATCGGGGCCGGGGTTCTCCGCCAAGCCGTGATAGCCGCAGACTGGACAGATGTATTTCTCCATGTTCTTTATCCCTAGCATTGTGACAAGAATGTGACAAGAAGTAGTCGAAATTCGATGGATAGCCGTGCCGGCTCGGATCAGGGAGGAAGTAGGTGCGAATGTAGCCCTGCGCCGTGACGATGCCGAACTCCTGCGTCGTGATGTCAAACCGCACACGATCCCCGGCAAAAGCGCCCCAGGCTGTGCCTCGGTAGCCTTCCTGTATCCAGAAGCCTTTCGCGCTGCGGTTGAGGAAGGCCCTCGCGCGATGAAGATAACCCTGCTGCGAAACGGGGCCAAACTCAAGGCTGTGTTTCCGGTAGTGGATGGCAAGTTCTCCCGGACGAAAGTTGTGAGTGAGCGACATGAGCAGCATCCCTCCCTGGACTGTCAGCCCTCCCTGGACTGTCAGCCCTCCTCATGCGGAACCCTTCAGATGGTGTGTGCTGCCCCGTTCCGTCAGCGGGATGGCGGCGAGCCAGTCGGGAAGGGCGTCGAGGGCGAACTTTTCGACGTCCAGCCGCAGCAGGGCCTCTAAAGGGACCCCGAAGTCTACCGTCCCGCCGCTGCGGTCGGCCAGGACGCCGATGCCGACCAGGTTGCCCCCGTAGCCTTCCACGACCTGCATCGTGTCCCGGATGCTGCCGCCGGTGGTCAGTATGTCGTCCACCAACAGGACGTTCTCACCCTCCTTGATCTCGAAGCCCCGGCGCAGGACGCGGCCCTGGCCGTCGTCGCCGCGCTCGGCGAAGATGCCGCGCACGCCTAAGTTTTTGGCGACCTCGTAGGCCAGCAGGACGCCGCCGGTCGTCGGGCCGATCACCACCTGCACCTCGTCGCCCGCGAACCGCTCGGCGATGTCTTGGCACAGACGCTCGACGTAGCGTGGGAACTGGAGCACTTGAAACTTTTCCAGGTAAACGGCGCTGTGGTAGCCCGACGCGAGCAGGAAATGGCCTTCCAGCAGCGCGCCGGAGTCCTTGAAAATCTGTAACACTTCGTCATTGGTGAGCATGGGGACACAGTTCCACCTAGACGGGCGGGATTCCTGCCTGCGTCTGCGCGCTGCCAGGGCGATTGCATATGGAAGGCAGGCACGGGGGCAAGGAGGGCAACCACGGGGGCCTGCCCCTACGGATACCGGGGTGTGTAGGGGCAACCCCCCGTGGTTGCCCTCTATATGCAATCGCCCGGTTCAACCGCCTGCGAAACTTGACTCCGCCCCCCGTTTGCCAGTATACTGTAGCGGCTTATGGCGAACCAGACCACGGCAGCGCCCGCCCCGGCGGCGGCGCCCGCGCCCTTCGGCGAGGCTTCCCTCAAGACGATCTTGAACCCGTTCACGACCATCCTCGTCTACCTGGGCGAGATTCTGATCCTGTTCGGGCAGGCGATCAAAGCCTTGCGCGGCGGGATCGACGTGCGGGATTTGACGGAGCAAATGGCCTCGCTCGGCGTCAACTCCGTCGCCATCGCCTTGCTGACATCGTCCACATCGGGGGCGGTTTTGGCGCTCTACTTCGCGCCGTTTCTGAAACAGTACGGCGCGGAAGGCTTCACCGGCGCGGTCGTCGCCCTTGCCATCTCGCGCGAGCTGGGGCCGGTGCTGACGGGCGTAGTCGTGGCGGCCCGCGCCGGCTCGGCCATCGCGGCGGAGCTAGGGACAATGAAGGTCACGGAGCAGATTGACGCCCTGCGGGCGCTGGCGGTCAGCCCGATCCAGTACTTGGTCGTGCCGCGACTCCTGGCTGCCGTCGTCATGGTGCCGCTGGTCTGCGCGCTGGCCGACGCCGCCGGCCTTTTCGGCGGCTACCTCCTCTCAAGCTCCGAGGGCGTGCTGCCGGCGACTTACCTCAGCTCCATGCGGCAGTTCTTGGAGCCGATGGACTTCGTGAAGGGCATTGTCAAGACGGTGGTCTTCGGCCTGATCATCGCCCTGGTCGGCTGCCATCAGGGCTTGGCGACGCGCGGCGGGGCGACGGAAGTGGGCCGGGCGACGACCAACGCGGTCGTCTTGTCCATCGTGCTGATTTACATCGCCAACTTCGTGATGACGTACTTCATGTTCAGCCAGGTGACCACGTTTTGACGGATCATGCGACAGCAGACGCCGAGGCGCCGGGGGATGACTGGCACGAGCCGGCCTGGATCGAGGTCAAGAACTTGCGCTACGAAGTCCCCGGCAAGCAGATCCTCAAAGGGGTGACATTGGGGGTCGCGCCGGGCGAGATTTTGTGCGTGATGGGCATGTCCGGGTCCGGCAAGACCACCGTCTTGCACTGCATCGGCGGGCTGACCGGGGCGACGAGCGGCGAGATACGCATCGGCGACGCCCAGATCGTCGGGATGCGCGAGAACGACTTAAACCGCGTCCGCGAGCGCATGGGCATGGTCTTCCAATACGCCGCGCTGTTTGACTCGCTGACCGTCTTCGAGAACGTCGCCTTCGGCCTGCGCCGCCGCCGCCGGATGGCCGGGGACGAGATCAAAAAAGTCGTCGCCGAGAAGCTGGCCCTGGTCGGCCTGCCGGGCACGGAAACCATGTACCCGTCCCAGCTTTCGGGCGGCATGGCCAAGCGCGTCGGCCTGGCGCGGGCCATTGCGATGTCGCCGGAGATTCTGCTTTACGACGAGCCGACGTCGGGGCTGGACCCGGTCGTCGCGAGCGTCGTGGACGAGCTGATCATGCAGATGCGGGACAAGCTGGGCGTCACCAGCATCGTCGTCTCGCACAACATCACGAGCATCTTCCGCATCAGCGACAAGATCGCCATGATCCATGAGGGGCGGGTGCTGGCGACGGGCACACCGCAGCAGATACAGGCGTCCGACAACCCAATCGTGCGTCAGTTCATCGAAGGCCGCTCGCAGGGGCCGATCGAGGTCGCGCGGCGGTAGGGGGTGGGGGCCTGGGAGCACAACGATTTGAGGTGTTATGACGATTCTAGGAAACGCGGGACGGGTGGGGCTGGTGTTCGTTCTGGCGGCGGGCTTGTTCGCCGGCATGTGGTACTTCCTGCGCGGCGGGCTGTCCGGCAGCAACACCTACTCGTTCGACGTGCTTTTTGACGACGCCAAAGGCGCGACGGCGGAAACGCCGGTGACGCTGGCCGGCGTCCAGATCGGCAAGGTGGAGCGCGTCCGGCTGACGCCCGCGCAGAAGGCCGACCTGAAGCTTCAAGTCAAAAAAGACTTTTCCATACCCCACGGTTCACGGTTCACCATCAGCACGCCCCTGCTCGGCACCAGCGGCACCGTCGTGGTCGTGCCGCCCGCCGACGCCCAGGCGCGGCCCAGCGACACCGTCCGGGACGGCGAAAACCTAATCGGCGAACGCACGGGGGACTTGTCGGCCTCGTTCGACAAGGCCACGCTGCTGCTCGACCAGGTGGCGGTGACCACCCAGAAGGTGAACCGCCTGCTGGACACGGCCAACAAGCTAGCCGCCGACCCGAAGATTCAGGGCGGGCTGACGCAGACAGTCGGCAACATCAATGCGGCCTCGGCCAACGGCCTGAAGCTGACCGGCCGGCTCAACAGCCTGCTCCTGTCGGACAATGCCCAGGTGCAGACGCTGCTGCGCCAGACGCAGTCCGGGGCGCAGGTCTCGCTGAACAACATCGCCGCCACCACGGCCTCGATCCGGGACACCACGCGCGAGAACAGGGGCCAGATCGCTGCCATCGTCCGCAATCTAAACGACACGACCTCCTCGGTCGCCGGCATCACCGGGCAGGCCAACGAGTCACTCAAGGGCGGCAATTTGCAGGCGACGGTCGCCAACCTGAAGACGACGACCGACAATCTGGCGGCGACCACGGCCAAGTTCAATGCCATCGCGGGCAATTTACAGTCCCTGACCGGCGATCCGAAGGTGCAGGGCAACCTGCGCGAGACCGTCGCCAACCTCGCTGCGACCACCGGGCAGGCGACGCTGCTGATTGAGCGCTTGAACAAGCTGGCCGGCGTGCGCCCGAAGACGACCGCCGTGGTCGTGCCGGGTGGCCCCACGGTGATCGTTCCCGGCGGGACGCCCAGCGTGCAGCCGACTCCGGCGCCCGCGCTGGGCGCTCCGTATTATCTGCCGCGCGTGGAGGCGCTCGTCAATACGCGCGACCGGCACTTCCGCACCGACATTGACGCCGTGGTGCCGCTGAGTGTCGCGCCGGTCACGTTTGTGCGGGCGGGCGTCTACGATTTCGCAGGCGCGAACAAGCTGATCTTGCAGGCCGGGCGCGGGCTGGGGACGGACGGGAAGTTCGACGCGCGGGCCGGCCTCTATGCTTCCAAGCTGTCCGTCGGCGGCGATGTCGGCCTGGGCCGGCGCACGACGCTGTCGCTGGACATCTATGACCCCAACAACTACCATATAGACGCCAAAGGCGTCCTGATGCTGGCCCCCGAACTCGGCCTGGTCGTCGGCGGCGAGAACCTGAACCGCCACGCCGGCGCCCTGATCGGCCTGGAATACCGCCGGCAGTCGAAATAAGAGTTTCAAGAAGGGCGCACACGGGGGTGCGCCCCTACGGGCGGGGTCTGCGCGCGTAGGGGGCGATGCCCGTGTCGGCCCTGCATTTCTTTACATCACGCTACTCGCAAAGGAAGAACACACCATGAAAGTCATACTGCTGCAAGACATCGCCAACCAGGGCAAACAGGGCGATGTCGTCACCGTCGCCGACGGCTACGCCCGCAATTACCTGTACCCACGCAAGCTCGCCATCGAGGCCGCCGGGGGCGCGCTCAAAAACCTTCAGGCAAAACACGCCCTGGAAGAGCGCCGCACCGAGCGGCTGCGGTCGGAAGCCGACCGCACGGCGGAACAGCTTAATGAGAAGACCATCACCCTCACCGTCAAGGCCGGCCAGAACAGCCGCCTGTACGGGCGCATCACGGCGGGCGACATCGCCGAGGCCGTCGAGCGCGACCTGAGCATCAAGCTGGACAAGCGCAAAGTCGGCCTGCTGGACCCCATCAAGGCCATTGGCGAGTACGACGTGCCCATCAAGCTGCACCGCGACGTCACCGTCCCCCTCAAAGTCGCCGTCGTCGCCGAATAGCGCGGGCGGTTTCAACCGCCCGTTCGGACCTCCTCCCATGCCTGAACGCAACGATTACAAAACAGGACGCTCCGGCGGCGGCTATAACGGCGGCAACGGCGGCTTCGGCGGCAATGCCTTCGGCGGGGCGGGCGGCGGGCCGCTTGGGGCCTACGTCCCCCCTCACTCCATCGAAGCGGAACAGAGTACGCTGGGCGCGATGCTGATCGAGCGCTCCGCCGTTGAGAAAGTCTTCGAGATCCTCGACAAAGAAGACTTCTATCGCGAGAATCACCAAACCCTTTTCGACGTCATCACGTTCCTCGCCGAGCGTGATGAGCCGATTGACCTCGTGACGGTCCCGAACGAACTCAAGAACCGGGACCAACTGGACGCCATCGGCGGCATGGCCTACCTCGCCGCCCTGTTCGACACCGTCCCGACGGCAGCGAACGTCGAGTATTACGCCAAGATCGTCGAGGAAAAGGCCACCCTGCGCCGCCTGATTTCGGCCTCTTTGGAGATCATCGGGTCGGCGCGCGGCGAAGTGGAAGATGTCGGGGAAGTGCTCGACGAAGCCGAGCGCGCCATCTTCGGCGTCTCCCAGCAGCGCGCCGTCGCCTACTTTTCCCCCCTGCGGACCCTGCTGCTCTCGGTCTACGACAAGGCCGAAGAACTCAGCGAGATGAAGTCGCGCATTTCCGGCCTGTCCACCGGCATTCACGACTTCGATATGATCACGTCGGGCCTGCAAAACACGGACTTAATCATCGTGGCTGCCCGGCCGTCCATGGGCAAAACCTCGCTCTGCCTCTCCATCGCCGAGCATGTCGCCATTAAAGAGCACAAACCCGTCGTGATTTTCTCGCTGGAGATGTCCAAAGAGCAGCTTGCCCTGCGGATGCTCTGCTCCCAGGCGCAGGTAAACTCGCACAAGCTGCGGACAGGGCATCTGACCGAGGACGAGTGGGGCAAGCTGGCCCAGGTCGTCCAGGGGATGTATGAGGCACCGATCTTCATTGACGACGCCACGGAGACGTCCGCGCTGACTATGCGCGCCAAGTGCCGTCGCCTGATGGCCGAGCATAACGGCTTGGGGCTGATTATCGTAGACTACCTCCAGCTCATGCGCTCGCACCGCCGGACGGAAAACCGCGTCCAGGAGATCGGCGAGATCGCGCGCGGCCTCAAGTCACTGGGCCGCGAGCTGAAAGTGCCCGTCGTCGCCCTGTCCCAGCTCTCGCGCGCCGTAGAAAGCCGGGAAAACAAACGGCCCATGCTGAGTGATCTGCGGGAGTGCGTCGTCGGTGACACACACTTGATGGATGCGGCGACAGGAAGGCTGGTGGCGATTCGCGATGTGCAGGCCGGCGACCGCATCTTGGCGATGGACTCCCGCCAGAAGATACGGTCCTTTGACGTTGAGCGCGTCTGGTCCACCGGCGTCAAGCCGGTCTTCACTCTCAAGACCCGCACCGGGCGCGGCCTCACCGCTACGGCGAACCATCCCCTACTGACGGCGCAGGGCTGGAAGCGGCTGGGCGAGCTACAGCCGGGCGACATCATCGCGACGGCGATGCCGCAGTACGATTTCGGTGGCGGTATCTTCTCGCTTGACGGCGATTTGCTTTCGCTGCCGCCCGAAGTCTCGCGGCTTCTGCCGGAAACCTTGACGCCGAGGCAGCGGGTGCGCCGGGACATCTGCGCTCGGTTTGCCGAAAGCCTCAAAGACGATCTTCTGGGCGTCTGGGCGAACAGCGATCTGCTTTGGGAGGAAATCAAGAGCATCACCCCGGCAGGCGAGGAAGAAGTCTTCGACATCACCGTTCCCGGCTGCGCCAACTTCCTGGCGAACGGGGTCGTCGCCCACAACAGCGGCAGCATTGAGGCGGAGGCGGACATGGTTTGCTTTTTGTACCGCGAGGCGTACTATAAGATGAAGGAAGCCTTCAACGTCGAGGGCGGCGAGCGTCCGGAGCGGTCGGAGATGGAGGAAACGGAGATCATCGTCGGCAAGCACCGCAACGGGCCGACGGGCATGGTCAAGGTCGGATTTTTACCAGAGTTTGCGAAGTTCGTGGACCTTGATCTGACGCGCACGGATGAGCCGACAGGCTTCTGATTTTCGATTCGGTAAGGAGGCTGGTCGTGGAGTATGTATGCGAGCAGTGTGGACAAAGTTTCGAGGCTCCTGCTTCACAAAAGCGGCGATTTTGTAGCCGCGCCTGCGGCTTCGCCAACCCTGAGCATTGTGCCAAGCCAAAAAAAGAACGGCCCGAGCGAGTGTGTCCGGGCTGTGGCATCACTTTTAAGCAGGAGGGCTATTTGCGCCGAGGCAAGTACTGCTCTCGAACTTGTTCCGGCAGGATCGCTATCAAGTCCGCATACTCTGACCCTAAAAGCAACAACAAACATGACCCTTCTAAGTGGGTGACCGTTGCCTGTGTCACCTGCCATAAACCTTTCAAAAAGGTGCAGAGCAGCAAAGATAGCCACTGTTCCCGCCAATGTTCGGATGCTGATCCTAATGTGAGAATGGCGCGTGTCATAGGGCGGATGAACAAAGGGAGTTACGACGCGAAGGCTACATATAGTCGAGCCAAGCGGGGTGAGCGCAGAGGTGTGTTCTTCCGGTCACGGATGGAGGCAAACTACGCAGCGTACTTGGATTATTGTGACACTAAATGGCAGTACGAGGCAAGGACGTTCTGGTTTCCGCAGGGGAGCGTTTGTCTTTCCTATAGGCCCGATTTCTACCTGATGGACGAAGACCGCTTCGTCGAAACTAAGGGATTTTTGGACGCTAGATCAGTAGCCAAATTTGAGCTTATGGCTTTGTATTACCCTGACATCAAGTTAGAGGTGGTCGGTAGTGATGAATATGAAGCAATTAAGAAACTTGCTGCTGTCATCAAAGGCTGGGAATATGATAAACATTGAAAAAACCTATGCCAAATTCGTGGATTTGGATTTGTCGCGCACGGACGAGCCGACCGGGTTTTAGGGAGAGATAGGAAGAGAATGGATGCTTAAAGTTCTGGTGATCGGCGGCGGGGGGCGCGAGCACGCGCTGGTCTGGAAGCTGGCGCAGAGTCCGCAGGTCAGCCGGATTTTCTGCGCGCCGGGCAACGCCGGGATCGCGAAGCTGGCCGAGTGCGTGCCGCTGGCGATCACGGACGGCGACGCCCTGCTCCAGTTCGCCATCGAGAACGGGATTGACCTGACCGTGGTCGGGCCGGAAGTGCCGCTCATCGGCGGCATCGTGGACCTGTTCGAGCAGCGCGGCCTGCGTATCTTCGGCCCGGCCCGTGAGCCGGCCCTGCTGGAAGGCTCGAAAGCCTATGCCAAAGGCTTGATGCTTCGTTATAATATCCCGACCGCCTATTTCGCCGCGTTTACGTCCTACGAGGCCGCCTCCTACTACGTCCGCTCCCACTTCGAGGCTCAGGCCGACGCGCCGCTGGTCGTGAAGGCCGACGGCGAGGCGGCGGGCAAGGGCGTCTTTATCTGCCGCACGGAGGGGGAGGCGCAGGCGGCGCTGTCCCAGATCATGCGGGAGCGCATCTTCGGCGCGTCCGGCGACACCGTTGTCGTGGAGGAGTTTTTGGAGGGCGAGGAAGCCTCGCTGATGGCCTTCACCGACGGCACTACCATTGTCCCCATGATCCCCGTCCAGGACTACAAGCGCGCTCTGGATGGGGATGAAGGCCCGAACACGGGCGGCATGGGGTGCTATGCGCCCGTCCCGGTCGTGACTCCCGCCCTCTATCAGCAGGCCGTGGAGCAGATTTTGCGGCCCGCCGTGGAAGCCATCCGCGAGTCCGGCATCCCCTACAAAGGTGTGCTGTACGCGGGCATCATGATAACCAAGGACGGTGTGCTCAAGACGCTGGAGTTCAACTGCCGTTTCGGCGACCCCGAAACGCAGGTCGTGCTGCCGCTGCTGGAGACGGACCTGGTGGACATCCTGCTGGGCGTCACCGACGCCTACCTGGACGAAGTCGAAATCCGCTGGAAGCCGCAAAGCGCCGTCTGCGTCGTCCTGGCGTCGGGCGGCTACCCTGGCGCGTATGCCACGGGCCTGTCCATTGAGGGCTTGGAGCAGGTCGCGCACCTGTCCGATGTGGTCGCCTTCCACGCCGGGACCAAGTTCGACGAGGAAGGCCGGGTCGTGACGGCGGGCGGGCGCGTCCTGGGCGTCACAGCCCTGGGCGACGACTTCACCCAGGCCCGTGCCCGCGCCTACGCCGCCGTCAAGAACATCGCCTTCGACCACATGCACTACCGCAGCGACATCGGCCATCGGGCAGAGGAGACATGATATGGTATCACGCATTTCGTTTCTTCGGACATTGGCAGCAGTCGGCCTTATCTGTCTGGCAGTCGGGCTTGGCGCTTTCTGCTGGGCAGATCAACCGCCGCCTATTTTCGGACATATGCGTTCGGTCGCCGTTTCCAGGGATGGCAGTCTGTTCGCAATGGGGGATGATGACATCACCCTTATCAACACGTCTACGGGCCGCACGGAGCATGCGCTCAAGGGCTGCGGCTGCTCCGTTTCTCAGATTTTAGTGACTCCTGATGACCAAACGCTTGTGAGTTGGGTTGATGTTTGTTCCGACAATGGCGACCAATGGGAAGCCAAACTCTGGAACTTGAAGACGGGGCGACTGCGGCAGGTCATCAAAGTTCCCAAAGTCGCCCCGCAGCAGCGTTCGGTGGCGCGGGCAGTCTTTACTCCGAGCGGACCAGGATCGGGGCGCAGTGAAGCCGCCGTCGGCTTGACTCTAAGCGGCCTTCTGGCAACGGCGACTGTTGATGATCCCGATATACGCTTTTGGAACACGCGCACGGGCAAATTGACGGGGACTGCTCCGCAGGAAGCCTACTACTTTAGCAGCGACGGCGTTTTGGTTCCAAGAACGGACGCATTAAAGTCAATCTTGAAGGCGTTCAGTTGGCATCTAAACGGGCTACACGGCAATACTCTGGAGTTCAGTACCTTCTCCCCCGACGGGCATCGGCTGCTGACTATGAACGGTGTGCCGAACGACGGCAGGGTAGTCGCTGCGGCTTTGTGGGACACTGACACCGGCAAACAACTGCGCTCTTTTCCCCTGAAGGGGTATACGGCCTACTCAGCCTGCCTGGGTGAAGATGAGGCGTTGATTGCAGGAAAGAACTTTTGCCGGGTTTGGAACTTGCATGGGGAGAGCGCGCGCGATCTCTGGCAAACCCCGGCTCCCGTGCCTGCTTCCGACCGGTTCAGCGACAACCATCTGGAGTGGTCGCGCCTGACGCAGAGCGGCAAAGAAGCGGATGTGGTCGCAGTCTGGATGTTACCCTATAACCATCCGCCCTATTGGTTCAAGGAGAAGCAGCGATTGGTGCGCTATAACCTCTTAACGGGTCAACCGAAGAAGGCCATTCCGCTTTCTATGAACTGAGAGCGCCTTCTTGCCGGGCACGTCAATTGCCCCAAGCTGTTTTAAGGAGACCACGCATAGACCATGCGCGTCATTATGTTAAGCTGGGAGTATCCTCCCAAGATCGTCGGCGGCATCTCGCGCCATGTGTATGATCTGGCGCATGCACTCGTCAAGCAGGGCATCGAGGTTCACGTCGTCACCTGCGAGCACCCCGGCGCCACTGCTGAGGAGGTCGAGGACGGCATCCACCTTTACCGCGTCACGCCCTCGGGGCCGGGGAACGACTTTATCCACTGGGTCCAGCTTCTGAACGACGCCATGCTGGCCCGCGCGGACGCGCTGATCGCCGAGATTCTGGACAAGGGCGACGGGCAGCCGCTCCTGCTGCACCCGCACGACTGGCTGGCCCACTTCGCCGCCGCCGCGCTCAAGCACAAGTACCACCTGCCGCTCGTCGCCACCATCCACGCCACCGAGCATGGCCGCAACAGCGGCATCAAAGGCCCGACCCAGGAGTACATTAACTCGGTGGAGTGGCAGCTCCAGAACGAAGCCTGGCGCGTCATCGTCTGCACCCATTTTATGGAGCGCGAGTGCGCCCATGCCCTCCTCACCCCCTGGGACAAGATGGACGTCATCCCAAACGGCGTGGATGCGTCCAAGTTCCAGCTTCCCGGCTTCACGCCCGAAGAACGCGCCACGTTCCGCGCCCAGTACGCCGCGCCGGAAGAGAAAATCATCTTCTTTGTGGGCCGCATGGTCCGCGAGAAGGGTGTCCAGGTCCTCATCGAAGCGCTGCCCAAGGTGCGCTGGGGCTACCACGACGCCAAGCTCCTGATCTGCGGCGGTGGGCATCGGGATCATCTGGTCAATCTGGCCGCGTATCTAGGGATGGAGCGGCATGTCTACTTCGCCGGGTTCGTTCCCGATGACGATTTGATGAAGATTTACTCCATCATAGACATCGCTTGTTTCCCCAGCCTCTATGAGCCGTTCGGCATAGTCGCGCTGGAAGCGATGGCCGCCAAAGTCCCCGTCGTCGTGTCCGACGGCGGCGGCCTGCCGGAAGTGGTGGAAAACGGCGTCACCGGCATCACGACCTACGCGGGCAACCCGAACTCTCTGGCTGACGGCCTGCTGAAGCTGCTGCACGAGCCGGAAACGGCGGCGCGGATGGTCGAAGCGGCCTACGAGCGGGTCCAGACGACATTCAACTGGCACACCATCGCTCGGCAGACCATCTCGGTCTACGACCGCGTCTGGACTGAATATCTGGCAAGCGGCTGGCACTCGCCCGACCGGACGCCCGCCCTGCTGCCGGAGGCCGCCGCCGATGTTTAACCCAGGCTCTTCTGTGAGATAACTGTAACAATGACACCAGCGCTTTTATCAACGAGAGCCGTAAGGCCCCTGGCTTTAGCCATGGGGATATAAGGCTCCATGCCTTTCCTGCGAAGCAGGAACTCGTTCCGAAGGGAAGAATGAACGCAAGGCATGATATTGTCTTAATCCTTGCACCTTTCGGGTATAATACGAGCATACAAATACTGTTTGGGCTATCTATATCGGGCCTCCGAGTCATCGGCTGTTTGTTTTTGCGAGAGAGCCTAGGGACGGGCTAGTGCGAAGAACAGCAGCGCGAGTTTGAGAACACTCAATCACTGGAAGCCTCCAACGCATAGAAGCAGTCATAGCCGAAGATAACGAAAGATAACGAATCAATTTGCCATAGGACAATATGGCCCATAGGACAATATGGCCCATAGGACAATATGGCCGTGGTGTAAGACCAGAGTAGCCCCTGCTTTCGTCAAGAGGTTGTCGCTTGCGTGTCTGTCATCAGGCTTTAGTCAAGCGGAAGCCCCTGGCTTTAGCCACGGGGAGTTGTCACCTGGCCCTGGTAGCTCTGTTCTACCTGGGGCTGGCGGCAACGGCGGCCGACTTGTCCGTCCCGCCCCGAAGCCCTCGGTCTCGGGGGCAGCAGGCGCGGCATATGAAAGACTCTGCGATGCGCCGTCTCCATTCTTTGCTCACCTTGCGCCTCCCGAAACGCTTTCACTAAAGGAACAAACGCCCCCGGCCTGCTCCGGCGGGCGTTTTCTTTTTTCCGAAGCAGGAAAAGACGCCGGGCGTGGCGAAAAGACCATCAGCATTATGTGCGGCAGGGGTCTGACATGGCGAAACCCATCGGGATCGCGCTCATCGGCACGGGCTATATCGGGCAGGGAGCGCATCTGCCGGCCTATCAGAAGATGCAGGACGAGGGCCTGGCGCGCATCGTCGCCCTTTGCGACATCAACGAGGACGCGCTGCGGGCCGCGTCCGAAAAGTTCGGCGTCCCGAACACGTTCACCGACTACGGCAAGATGCTGGAGATGGACGAGATCGTCGCCGTGGACGTCTGTACGCCCAACTACCTCCACAAGCAGCCCGTCATGGACTCATTCGCAGCGGGCAAGCATGTCATCTGCGAAAAGCCGCTCGCCATCAATGCCCAGGAAGGGGCTGAGATGGTCGCGGCGGGGCGGGCGGCGGGCAGGCAGCTCGGGGTCGCGCTCAACGTGCGCTTCGGGGCGGGCGCGCAGGCCGTCAAGCGGTTCGTGGACGACGGCCGGCTGGGCGAGGTCTATTACGCCCGCGCCCACGCCCTGCGGCGGCGCGGCATCCCCGGCTGGGGCCTGTTCACGCAGAAAGACAAGCAGGGCGGGGGGCCGCTGATTGACATCGGGGTCCACATTCTGGACTTGACGCTGTGGCTGATGGGGCACCCCCAGCCGGTTTCCGTGACCGGCCAGACCTACGCCAAGTTCGGGCCGCGCGAGGGTGTGCTGGGCTTGATGGGCCAGTGGGACCCCAAGACGTTTACCGTGGAAGACTTTGCGGCGGGCTTTATCCGCTTCGCGAACGGCGCGACGCTGTCCCTGGAGTCGTCGTTCGCCGCCAACATCGCCGAAAACTCGTTCCACACGACTTTGCTGGGCACGGAGGGCGGCGCGCTCCTGTACCCTTCGGACGACGCCAAGACGCGCCTGTTCCGCGAGGAAAGCGGCGCGCTGACCGACACGACGCCCGTTTTTCTGCCCCGCGTCGGCGCCCACGAGGCCGAACTGCGCGCCTTCGTTCAGGCATTGATTGACGATACGCCCGTCCCCGTCCCTGGTGAGCAGGGGCTTTTGGTGACGCGCATTCTGGACGCCCTGTACGAATCCGCCGAGACGGGGCGGGAGGTCTTAATATAGGGGCATGATTTATCGCGCCTTCTGGAACAACCCATGAGCCAGCCACTACCGCAATCAAGTCCTAACGTGAAGTCCGAAGCCGTCGCCTCGGCCCTGTCTCCGGTCGTGTCCACCAAGTGGCTCGCCGCCGTGATGCCGGTGGTGCTGATCGCCGCCTGCGCCGAGCTGGGAATCTCGGTTCTGAACAACTCGGCCCTGCCGATTTACTTCACCAAGGGGCTGCACATTCCTACCGGGATTATGGGGCTGATTCTGGTCTGGTTCTTCATCAGCGAGTCCCTTTTCAAGTCCCCTCTCGGCGTCCTCGCGGACCGGATCGGGCGCAAGCCGCTGATGCTGGGGGGCGCGGCGATCACCGTCTTCACGCCCATCCTGTTAATCTCCACGCACTACGACCCGGCTTCGGTGACATCGGCGGCCGTGCTGGTGACGTTCGGGTTCCTGCGGGCGCTGGATGGGTTGGGCGAGGCGGCTCTGTGGCCGTCACTGTATGCGTATGTCGGTGATGTCGTGGACGAGAAGCAGCGCGGGGCCGCGATGGGCCTGCTTAATGTCGTTTACATGATCGGGACGGCGTTCGCTTTCCTGGCGGGCGGCTTTGCGGACGACTCCTTTGGCCCCTGGCTGACCAAGCAGGAGACGTTCGGGGAGGCGATCCACCGGGTCGGGCACCGGATACACCAATCCGGGAGCCACCTCACGGATCGGCTGCATCATCACGCGCACGCCGTTGCCCCGCCGCTTCCGGCTATCCCCGTCGTGCCGCCGAACTACCAGCCCGAATATTACTTCCCGTCCTTCTACCTCGCCAGCGTCCTGTTTGCCGTTGCCGTCATCGCGGCGATGGCCGTGCGGGGCAAGGTCAGTCACAAGCCGGGCCAGACGGGGCCGGCGGGTGAGGAGAGCATCACCAGCGCTCAGTTCTTCCACGCGCTGCGGACGGTCCCGCAGTTCCTGGGCATCGCCTTCGTGACGTTCCTGGGAATCGGCTGCATCCTCCCCATTATGAAGCTATTCGTGCTGGCGCGGTTCCACATCACCGAAACTGAGTTCGGCGTGCTGGTCCTGCCGCCCGCCCTGGTGATCGCGGCCATCGCTTTCCCGGCCGGCCAATTGGCAGACAGATGGGGGACCACGCGGAGCGTGCGGCTTGGTTTCTCCCTCTGCGCGGCGGGCTTGATCGCGATCCCCACGCTTTACTTCCTGGGGGCGGGGAAATACGAGTTCATTTCGGCGGCGACCGTCATGGGGGTGGGGTTCGTGATCGCCTTTCCCGCCTGGCTCGCCCTGCTGACCGTATTGGGCGGCGAGCATCAGCGTGGGACGATCTTTGCGGCTGTCAGCACCGCGCAGGGTCTAGGCGCACTGGTCGGCGTGCTGGTCGGCACGAAGCTCTACGACTCGGTCGGGCAGATCGCGCCGTTCGTCGCCGCCTCGGTTCTCGTCTCCCTGGGCACGCTGCTGGCGCTGATCTTTGTCCGTGAAAAGGCGCTGTCTCGTCAGCGCTTGACGTGAAGGGGCGCCCGCCATTCGGGGTCAAAGGTTACGCTCAGATTAATTTTGAGGGTTTGCCATTATTCATAAAGAATCGTATTGCCAAAAATCAATGGGTGTGATATAATCAAATGCTCTTAGAGAATCTGAAGAGCAGATCACACCCGAGCGAGGGGCGAAACGACCCGTCGCCGTCTTTATCCCCACATACTGTTCTGTGACCCGCTTCTCGACAACAACGCTTTGATGACACCTGTCGTTTGATAAGGTTCCGGTCGAGGCTTTCCGAACCGCTGCTTCTCGCCCGGACCCGCGCACAACCAGGGAGGTTGTACCCTTTGAACGCATTACGCACCCTTTTTCACGCTTCGCGCGCTTTCCGCATCTACCTCGCCGTTTTGGGCGGGCTTCTGCTGGCTGGGCTGCTCACGTCTGCCTCGCTGGCGGGAAAGACGCCTGCCCCGGCGCACGGGCTGGGCGCCGCCCTGTCCTTGATCGCTCAACAGCGCGCCGCCCATGCCCAGGTGAACGCCGGGATGAGCGGGCTGCGGCACGCCGCCGATGGGCGCGCGCTGCTGGATCGAGGCATGATGCGCCCCGGCGCGATCCGCCGGGCCAGCGCGACGTCCACCAACGCCATCGTCCCGGTCTCCGGCGGCGTGCAGACTTTTGACATCTTCAACCCGCCGCCCGCCTTCCGGCCCCTCGTCGGCTTCGGCAGTTCAGCCGCCCTGAACAACGACCCGACCAACCCGCCCGTCTTTATCAACAACCTGACCCCTACCAACATGATGCCGGTCTGGTCACAGGACGAGCAGTTCATCATCTTCTCGTCCAACCGGACTGCGATGGGCGACGTCCAGACCAACGGCCGGTTCCACCTGTGGGCGATCTCGGTCAACGGCGGCGAGGCGTTCCAGATCACGGATAGCGTCACAGGGCCGGGCGGCGCCGCGCTTCCGGCGGGCGGCGGCGAGTTCTTCCCGGCGCTGTCCCCGTCCAACAATGCCCTGGCCTTCACGTCGGATGCCCAGTCGCCGGGCGCCCAGAACCTGTACGCGCTCCAGTCCAACAGCGCATTTGCTGCCGGCGGGTTCTCTTTCACCATCCTGGTGGGCCTGAACAACTCCCGTTCGTTCGTGAACGTCTCCGACCCGACGGTCATCACATCACTGACCATCCGATCCGCCGATGCGACCGCCGTGGGCGGCGACCCGGCGGCCAGCCCCCAGTTCACCGGCTTCAGCACGGTCCGGCGGCCTACTTTCTCGCCCTCGGAAGGGCAGATCGTTTTTTCGGCGTTCAGCGTCACGGGCACGAACAAGAACCACTTTCACCTGTACTTCCTGAACACCAACACGCGCGGCTTCGACGCCAACAGCGCGTCGTTCCCCGGCAAGCTGACGGACGGCCCCGCCGACGACACCGACCCGGCCTACTCGCCGGACGGCCAGTTCATCGCCTTCGCCTCCACGGCGTCGAGCATTGCCACGCAGACCAACACCAATCCGGCGAACGGCCCGACCAACTCGCTCGGCCCGAACCCGCCCAGCGCCGTGCAGCCCCCCGATAATTCGCAGACCGTCACGACGGGCGCGACGGCCCTGCGGAGCATCTTCCTGCTCGGCGGCGGCGGCAGCGGCGCGGGCTTCGGCACGGTGGTGACGGGCGGACAGCCCGGCAACACCACGCAGCTTCCCGGCGGGCGCGTCTCGGTCGCCGGCACGGACAACTTCGGCCCGGCCTGGAGCAACTTCGCCAACCCGAACCAGTTCACCAACCCCACCGGCAACCTGGGCTACCTGGCGTTTTCGCGAAGTTCCGCCATGACCGCGCCGCATGACGTCATCTACCTCCAGGTCGTTCAAGGCGTCAACACGCCGAACACGCAGACGCTGACGCCCGAATCCACCGGCAATCGCGTCGTCACTTTGAACACGGACGACAATGCCGGAGAAACCAGCGCGGCGGGCAACGTCTACGACGACGCCTACCCGTCCTGGTCGCCGTTCCTGTCCATCTTCAGCATCACCTACTCGTCCAACCGCACCGTCACCTATAACAACCCGGCGAGCGGCGTTCCGACAGAATTGGCGGCCTCGATTCCTGATGGCGGGCAGGCCCAGAACCCCGACGGCAGCGTGTCCTACACCGTCGCCGGAGGCTACCAGGGCGTCCTGGTCTCGCAGGTGCTCAACCTCGACCCGCCGACCCTGCTGCGCTTTAACGCCGATGAAGTGATCCATGTCCAGGCGCCCGGCGCCGATCCCGTGCGCGGCACGGCCAACAAGCTGGCGGGCGCGGGCGCGAACCGCACCGTGACCATGACTGTGCGCCTTTCCGACCGCGAGGCGGGCATTGACGACACCGGCGGCCCGAACGGCGGCCCGCGCGTCTACGTCCAGATCAAGGATCCGGACTCCAAGTACCAGGACGGGCAGAACCAGGAGCACAAGGTCTTCGCCAAGGATCGCCGGTACGACGTGACGACGGGGGCAAACCCGCAGGCGAACCACCCAAGCAATGACATCACCAGCGGCACGATGAACGGGCTGCTGGACCTGTACGATCCGATCCCACACGATAACCCCCAGTCCACGGTGGCCGCGCCGATCTCCGAGTATGGGTTTGAGGGGGGATCGGACTTCAACCAATACCTGTTTAACCCGTCTGCCGCTTACACTGCATTCACCACCTTCCCCAGTGCCGGCTTTGCACAGAGCAAGAAGTACGTTTACCCGACCTACGGGCCAAAAGTAGGAGACATCCCGATTAGATACGTCCTCCCGCGCGGCGTGCATGGCGGCATGTGGCCGGTCAGCGCCGACAACCCGGACAACACCTATATCTTCATCGGCAAGAACGGCGGCGGCACGAATCCGGGCCTTCCCACGCCGAACAACAGCCCAGCCGGCGTCACGTTCACCGTTCCAGGCCCCGACCCGCGCCTGTTCATCCCGACGGGACCGGAGTACGAGACCGAGGTGATCAACCCGCAGTTTGCGACTAGCGGCAACGCCAATGCGCCGGCGGACCCGACGCCTCTGCCGTCACGCTTTGCCAGCACTGTGGCGAACCCCGGCCCGACGGTTGGCGACTTCATCACGCCGTTCTGGCTGGCGGGCGTGGACGACCAGGGCGCGTTCAGCGGCGGCGTTTACAGTTCTAATACGGGAGCTTCTAATCTGCCGCAGTTCGGCACACAGACGGTCGCCAATGGCGTGACGCAGACGGACCGACCGACGGCCAACTTCACCACCGGCGCGGGCGGCAACACCACCCAGCATCCCGCCGAGTGGCTCCAGCTCCAGCGCGTCCCTGCCGCCTTGCAGGACAACGCCGGTGGTGTGCTGTATACCGTCAACTTCACCGCACCTGCGACCGGCAGCGACTTTTATGTGGACGTGATCGCTTACGACAAGGCCGCTTTCCCGAACATCCCAAACGTCTTCCAGAGAGTCGGCTTCCAGAATGTCACGCGCCAGGGTACTCGTAGCAACTGGCGCATCTATGACAACGTCGGCGGGTTCAGCACCAACCAGAACATCACCAACAACGACATCCTGGTCGTCAGCGACTATGCGCTCGGCCAGAAGTTCGCCGCCACGACGTTTGGCGGGCGCAACTCGAACCAAAACCTGGTGCCCAAGTTCTTCGGCACCGAGTCCTACCTCACGGACATAGACGTCAGCCGCCTGCCGGACAGCGTCTACGCCGGCATTCCGATTCCAGGTCCTCCGATGTCTGCGGGTGGTATGCAGACCAAAGCCAGTGCAACGTACCAGTTCGATGCGTTTATCCAGGGGTTCTTTGGGAGCGCCCAGAACGGCCTCGGCGTCCAGTCCTATTTTGACGGCGTCGTTAACGACGGCGCAAGGAGTTCGGACGGAAATCCTAACGTCCAGTCGCAGCGGTACAGCATCTGGCGCATCCTCTCGCGCGGCCCGGTCCCGCAGCGCGTGCTCAACAGCTACCTGCCGAACGCGATCCCGCAGCCCGCCGTCATTGATCCCGGCGACACAAGCGCTAATGGCGCATACAAGAACGTGCCAGCGGCGACCGTGCTGGATGCCCACCGCTGCGTCATCTGGCTGTCGCCTTACACCGGCGATGTCCTGGAAGACCCCGGCGCTCTGGATGACCCCGGCACCGTCAGCGGCGTGGGGCGCAACAGCACGACCAAGAACCTGACTGCCTTCGTGCAGGCCGGCGGTCGTCTCTGCCTCACCGGGCAGGACGTCGGCTCCACGCTGACGCAGGGCGGCACGCTCGGCAACAAGCCCAGCGCGAACCCCGCCGCGCCCAACTTCCTGCCGGACGTGCTGAACGCGCAGTTGGTCCCGACCGGGACGACCGTGCGCGTGCTCTCGGGCAGCCAGAACCGGATCACGGGCAACCCGCAGTTCGATCAGACTTACCCCTTTGGGTACTTGACGGAGGGGGGCGCTTTCGCCCCCGGCGGCGGCAATTTCTCGATTGGTTTCGGGTTCTACCCCTTCCAGGATAACCTAGTGATCGGGGATTCGGACTACGGAGACTCGGGCTTGAGCCAGATCCCGCCGCTTACCCTGCCGACAGCGGCCAGCATCCAGGGACAGCCGGACACCATCACGGCGGTCAACGGCGCTGTTTCGGCCGCCGCTTACGGGCCGGGCGGCCCGACCGCCCTGGTCTACCACGACGATCCGTTCGGCCTGCCCGCCAAGGGGGCCACGGCGGGCCAGCTCCCCAACGGCGGCACGGGCAGCCGCGTGGTCTACGCCGCCTTCGGTCTGGAGGCTCTGACCAACGACTACTTCACGACGCAGGCTCCGAGTCAGTCTGCCAATGACATGGACAATCCGGCGTTCGACACGCGGGTGCCGCCTGTCTTCCCGCGCAACACGCGCGCCGAAATCCTGCACAACGTGGTTGACTTCCTGCGGACGGGCCAGGTCACGGGCACCATCACCCAGACATCGGGCACCGGCCAGGGCGGCGGCCTGGGCATAGACGGCGTCACCGTCTATCTGGTTTCGGCCACAGGCGCTGCGCCGCCGACCCGCGCCACTTTCAGCGCGACGACCGCCAATGGCGGCCGGTTCACGATCCTGGGCGTTGAGCCGGGGACTTACCTGCTGTCCGCCGTCAAGCCCGGCTTCCAGCGCGCCCCGTCCAACTCGAACACGGCCTTCACGGTCGAGGGCGACGTCACGGTTTCCGGCGTGTCCCTGACGCTGACGCCGCTGCCGAACGGCAGCGTCGCCGGTCTGGTCAAAGACACGGCAGGCAAGGCCATCAGCGGGGCCACCGTGGTGCTCACGTCGCAGGATAACTCGATCACCCAGCGCGTCACGACGCCCACCAACATCCCCGCCTCGGTCAACCCGGCGGACAACTACTTCTTCCAGAGCGTGCCGCCCACCAACTACACGGCCCTGGCGACCGGGCCGACCAACCCGAACGGCAAGCTGGAGTACCAGGCTCCGACGGGCGGCGCCAAGTCCGTCGCGCCGGACCCGCCGAACGACAAGGGCTTTACCGTCGCCTCCAATCCCACTGTGGACGGCGTGAACTTCACCCTGGCGCCGATCCCGGCGACCATCTCGGGCCGGATCTACGCGGCCCCGAACGACACTGCCGCAGGCGGCGCCCTGGCCGCCGGCGCGACCGTCACGCTGACGGACGGCAGCGGCAATCCGGTCACCGGCATCAGCGGCAAGCCCATCGCATCCACTACCGCAGCCGCGGATGGAACCTACACGTTCACCGATGTGCCCGGCACCACGACCGGCGCGAATTTCATCGTCAAGGCGGTCAAGGCCGGCTTCAGTCCGAACTCCAAAGCGGTCAGCAGCGTCTACCTCGGCGACGTGATCACCGGCCAGGACATTCCTCTGTCGGCGATCCCGCCGGGCGTTCTGACCGGCCAGGTCAAGGACTCGGCGAGCGGGGCCGGCGTGGCTGGCGCGCTGGTCAACTTCACCTCCGCCGACGGCACGGTCACGCTGCCGCAGGCGACCGCGGATGCCAACGGCAACTACACCATCGCCAACGTGCCGCCGGGCACCTACAACGGCACGGCGACCGGCCCGCTCAATCCGAACGGCAGGCCGACCGAAACCGGGGGAGTCGCAACCGCAGTCGTGGTCGCTTCCGCTCCGCCGTCCACGACGGTGAACTTCACCGTCACTCTGGTCCCGCCGAGCCTGGCGGGCACGATCACGGACGCCGCCAAGAAGACGCCGCTCCAGAACGTGCTGGTCACCATCACGGACAGCACCGGGGCCGTCGTCAAGACCCTGAAGACGGCTGCCGACGGCACCTACAGCAGCGGCACGCTCCCGCCGGGGACATATAAGGTCAATGCCAGCCTGGTCGGCTTTGCCGGCAACTCGCTGGGGCCGCTTACTCTCTATAATGGGGACGCATTGACGGGCCAGAACATTGCCCTTACCGGTGTCAAGGCCGGCAGCGTCACTGGTCAGGTGACAGACGGCAGTAATGGCGCGGGCGTCGTCGGCGCGGTCGTGGTCTTCAGGTCCACGGACGGCACGACTACCCTGGGACCGGCGACCACGGACACCAACGGCAACTACGTCATCCCGCCGTCCGGCAAGACTGACCCGGCCGGCAACTACATCGGCACCGTGACGAGTCCGACCAACGCCAACGGCAAGCCTGAGTTCACCGTGCCCGGCCCCCAGGCGGTCACCATCCCGCCGGACGCGACGCAGACGGTCAACTTCGTGCTGACCGAGATCCCGGCTTCGATTGCGGGTACGATCCTTGATAACCAGACCGGCAAGCCGATCAGCGGCGCGACAGTGACGCTCACGGACAGCACCGGCAAGATCGTGGGGACGCCCGTGACAACGGGGGCAGCCGGGACCTACTCGTTCGCCAATATCCCGGCGGGCCAGACGGCGGCGAGCTTCAATGTCTCCGTCACCGTCGCGGGCGGCTACTTCCCCAACTCGCTGGCGGTCTCGATTAGCCTGGGTGACCAGTTGGCGGGGCAGAACATCGGTCTGGATGAGGAGGGAACCATCACCGGCTTGGTGACGGACTCCACGACCGGTCAGCCGCTTCCGAACGTGTCGCTGACGGTCACGGATGCCACGAGCAACACGGTGGTCGCGACGATCCCGACGCCGCTGGTCACGACGCCGGGCACGACGACGGGGCCGGATGGGAAGACGTCGAACTATGTAGCGACGTTCGTCCTCACGCCGGGCCACACCTACTCCGTCTCGGCGTCCAAGCCGAACTTCAACCCGTCGGCGGCGGTCCAGGTGACGCCCGCGCCGCTGACCCTCGGGGCAGTGGGACGGGCCGACCTCCAGCTCACCAGCGGCATCGGAACGCTGGGCGGCCTGGTCAGCGACGCGACCACGGGGACGGCCGTCGGAGGCGCGACCGTCACGGTCACGAGTTCCACCGGCGCGGTCGTGGCGACATTCACCACTAACGGCTCCGTCTCGCCCGCGCCGGACGGCAAGACGCAGGGGCTGAACTACTCGGGGCAGGTGGCTCAGGGCGCCTACACCGTCACCTTGACCTTCGGCAGCCGAACCCCGGTTTCGCAGAAGGTGACGGTGGTGGGCGGCCAGTTCAACCGGCTGGACTTCACCGGCGCGAACGGCACGCCGCCGCTGTACACGTTCCCGGCGGGCCTGAACTTCCTGTCCACGCCCTATGACTACAGCGCGATCGGCTTCGACGGCCTGTTCGGCATCCGCAACACGGCGCCTTCCGGGGCGCCGGCCAATGGCAACCGCTCGTATGTCGAGGTCTGGGACCCGACGGTAGGGCAGTATGCGCATGACCCGAATCCGCCCGCCGATACGCTGCGGCTGGGAGTCGGCTACTGGGTCTTCCTCAAGACTGCGATGCCCGTCACCCAGCAGGGAGGCACGCCCACGGCGGCCTTCGTGCCGGTGGCGCTGCATCCGGCCTGGAACCAGATCGGCGTCCCAAACCCCAAGGGCGTCCCGGTTTCGAGCCTGATGTTCGACAACGGCGCGGGCGGCATGATCTCGTTCGCGACCGCCGCCAGCAGCCAGTACCACGTCGTCTCGCCGACGCTCTACAGCTACGACGGGAACGCCTATCAGCCGGTCACCCAGAGCAGCGTCCTTCAGCCCTGGAAGGCATACTGGATCAAGGTGTTCTCGGATGCGACGGTCGAAATTCCGACCAAATAAGCCGGCGGCTGAGTGGATCAGACGGCGGAGGCGACCCAATCGTCTCCGCCGTTTTCTTTCCTAATTCTTTCCTAAAGAAACAAAACGCGATCCTGGCGAAAAAAACGCTTGCGTTTAAGTCGCCTCTATGTTATAATCGTTTCGCCAGCCCCGTGCGTCCGCCGGGGTCTCGGCGCCGAGGACGGTCACACACCGGAGCCGCCGGCGGACCCAGCTTGATGCCGGGCCGACCTGCCGCATGAAATAAAGCCCTAAATCATCCCCAGAGACTTGCCTTGACGTTTCTTGTGTTCGCAGTCGCTTGCTCCCCGGGGGCGCGCGATGCGTCCGTACTGGAAAGCCGTGGCGCTTTCAATAGGTCTCTGTCAATCTGCTCTATCAGTTTCTGCCTGGTCATTGGATTGCCGCCCCGAACCGTTGTTTTTCTGGAAACGAATGTCTGCCTGGAAACGAATGTCTGCCTAGACGCGCCTGAAGGCGTCCCGCTCTGAAACCGCTCAAGCATCCTTCGCCCCGGAAAAGTCCGCCTCGGCCGTGTGCCTGCAACCAAGGAGGTTGTACTCGCTTGAAAGCTATACGTTCCACCCGTTCCGTCCGCTATGCCGTCCTGCTGTCTTTCCTGACGGCGCTCCTTTCTGCGGCCTTTACTGCCGGCCTGCCGGTGAACGCCGCCCCGGTCGCCACGCACGGCAGCACCGGCCAGGCCCTCGCCCTGCGGGCGTCCCTGCGCGCCCTCGTGCCCGCCGCCGGGCATGCCAAGACGTTCAAAGACCTGGTCGGGGCCGGCCCGCAGGACCTGCGCCGCGCCCCGGACGGCCGCTTCATCTACAACCGAGCCGCGCTGCGCCCCGGTGCGCTCTTGAAACCCAATGCCGCCGGCACGACGCCCCAGGTGGATGAGGCGGTGCAAACCTACGATGTCTTCAGCCCGCCCCCCGGCTTCAAGCCCACGCAGGGGCCGAGCCTGACGCCGACCAACCTGACGCCGGTCTGGACGGCGGACGAGACCATGCTGGTCTTCTCCTCCAACCGGACCGCCACGGGCACGGTCGGGACGCGCTTCCACATCTGGGCAATCCCCGTCAACGGCGGCACGCCGCTCCAGCTCACCAGCAGCGCCGGCCCGAACGGCGGCGGCGAGTTCTTCCCCGCCCTGAGCGCGGACAACAACCGCCAGCTCGCCTTCACGTCCGACGCCAACTCGATGGGCGTCCAGAATCTTTACAGCATTCCCGTCCCGACCCAGACGGTCGCCGTCAGCTCGCTGGCATCGCCCACGATCCGCACCGACCCGCTCGCGGTCGCCGTCGGCGGGCTTGACTTTTCCGGCGTCCAGCGCCCCACCTTCGTGCCCGGCAACTCCGACGAGATCGTCTTTTCGGCGTTCAGCACGACCGGGACCTACAAAGGCCACAACCACCTTTACTTCCTGTACGTCCACACCGGCGGCTCCGACCCGTCCACCGTTTCTCTGCCCGCCAAGCTGACGGACGGCCCCGCCGACGACACCGACCCGTCGTACTCCCAGGACGGCCAGCTCATCGCCTTCGCCTCCAATGCCGCCAGCCTGACGGCGACCGGCAGCGCCCCCGGCCCCGACCCGAACACGTCGCTGCTGCTGACGGCCGGCCCGCGCGCCAACCGCTCCATCTTCCTGGCCGGCGGCGGCGGGCGCTTCGGCTTCGGCACGGCCACGAACGGCGGCCAGCCCGTCACCGCCGTCGGCACGGACAACTTCGGCCCGGCCTGGTCGTCCCTGCGGCGCAACCCGTACACCAACCCCGCGCCTGGCTTCGAGTACTTGGCCTTCGCGCGCGGCGCCGGCCCGAGCTCGCCACACGACATCTACTACCTGCAAGTGCTGCAAAACACGGACGCGGGCGGCGAGACCGGCCGCTCCAACGAGGCCGCCACCACGCCGGAGCCTGCCCGGACTCCCATTGACCAGGTCAACGCCGGCGACACAGCACCCGGGGATATGTTCGGGGGCTACGTTTCGGACACGTTCGTCAACCAGAATGGTCAAAGGACATTTCTGCCGCAGCCCTTCACCGTGACCGGCGGCACGGCCGAGACGCTCAACCCGGCTCCGACCGTCAACACGACCAACGATCCCGGTACGCCGCCGCAGATCTACCAGACTGACCGCAACGGCACCTTCACCTACACGTTCGGCAACCTGACGCCGGGCGCCAACTACCGCGTCCGCCTGCACCTGTCCGATCCAAAGAACAATGCCCCCGGCAAGCGCGTCTTCAACGTGACCGTCAACGGGAACGTCCAGTCCAACATCGACATCGTCGGTCAGGCGCAGTCCGCGCCCGGCCGTGTGGACGGTCTGGTCTCCGACGCGACGAGCGGTGCGCCCATCGCCGCCACGATCACCCTCACCGGCGGTCCGGCGACCGTCGCGCCGATTACCTCGACCGTCGCGACGACACCCGATCCCAATGGCGGCGCCACTCCTATCAACTACAACGGCCCGGTTGCGCAGGGCACCTACACCATTACGGTCACGCCCGATCCCGCCTCCGGCTATATGCCGGTCTCGCAGACTGTTACCGTGAGCAGCGGCGCCTTCACCCGCGTGGACTTCCCGCTGACCCAGGGGACGGCCACAATCAACGGCACCGTCAACGACAGCAACGGGACGGGAGTCGGCGGCGTCCCGGTCAATGTCATTGACGACAACACTGGTCAGACACTGGCGACGACCACGACGGATAACGCCAAGGCCCCCGGCACGTTCTCCCTCAAGGTGCCGCCGACGCCCGCCGGGGACAAGTACGACGTCACGGTCACGCCGCCCTACAGCGCCAAACTGACGACCCAGACGCAGCAGACGACGGTGACGGCGGCCGCGGCCGCCACCCTGACCTTCACCCTCGCCAGCGGCGCGACCACCAACACCAGTGTCGGGACGCTGGGCGGGCTGGTCACCAGCGCGTCTACCACGAACGCCCTGCCGGGCGCGACGGTCCGCGTCATCGGCGCCAACAACACGCTGGTCGCCATCCTGACGACGGGCGCCGTGACCAACGCCCCCGCCGCCCCCAACGGCGACGGCAAGCCGGTCAACTACCTCGCCTTCCTGCCGGTCAACGCGGGCTACACCGTCGTCTTCACCGAGCCGGGCTTTACGCGGCAGCAGACCACGGCGGCCGTCGTCAACACTCCGGCCAGCGCCACGGCAGCGGCCAATGCCTTCACGCGCGCCGACGCTGCTTTAGTCACCACCGCGCCCACGGTGGGCCAGAACACCGCCGTCGTCGTCGAGTACGACGCCACAGTCTCCAGCTTCGATCAGTTCTTCACTACCGGGATTATCCCGCGTAACTCGGTCGTCGTCGCCTTCAACCCCGTCTCCGGCGACCCGCCGATCGTCGAGGGCATCGAGATCCTTTCCGACAACAGGCCCACCGTCAGCAGCGGCTTCGGCGATCTGAGCTTCAGCAACGCCGTCCGGGGCCGCAACGCTTCCGGTCCGCCGCAGATCCTCAGCGCCCTCGGCGGCATTGGGACCGATGCTAATGGGAATCCCCGTCCGCAAGTGACGATCTCGTTTGTCAATACCGGCACCAGCGCGCCTTCTTCCTATAACCTGTACCGCTCGCCTGCCGCGCCGACCTCGACGAACAGGCCGCCGGCCAGCAATTCGGGCGCGGAAGGCAGCGTCCCTTTCATCACCAACGTGCCCGTCACGACCGGGCCGAACGGACAGCTCCAGGTCGTAGACACGAATGTCACGCCGGGCGCGGAGTACTACTACCAGCTCACCGCCGTGTTCACCCAGGCCGTGACGCCGGAAGCGGCGAACACCAACACGACAGTGGGCAACCCCGCCGTCAAGCTCAACACGGATGACAATGCAGGTCAGACGAGCGCGGGCGGCAACGCCTTCGACGATGTCTACCCAACGTGGTCGCCGTTTGTGAGCATCTTCAGCATCGCCTACCAGAGCGGTGGCTACAACTACCAAACGGGGGCCGTGACCAACAGCCGCACCGTCACCTACAACGACCCGACGACGGGCGCGTCCTCGGAGACAGCCATTTCAGTGCCGCAAGGCGGCAAGCTAACCGGGGCCGGAACCGTCGGCTCGGCCTATGCCGGCATCCTCGTCTCTCAGGTGGTGAACCTGGACCCGCCGACGCTGCTGCCCTACAGCGGCAACGAGATCGTCCATGTCGCCGACTCGTCGGGCAGAGTGACCCGCACCGGCATCACGCCGGGCCAGCCCGTCACCGTCACCGTCCGCCTGAGCAGCCGCGAGGCGGGCATTGACAACACTGGCGACTCTGCCGCCAACTTCGGCTTCCCCGGCGTACAGGTCTTCCTCCAGATCAAGAACCCGAACAGCAAGTATCAGGACTCGCAGAATCTGGAGCACAAAGTCTTCGCTAAGGACTCCAGTTACCGTCAGCAGCGGAACAACCCGAACGCAAACAACCCCCTGCTGCTGGACAGCGGCTCGTCCGCCCAGTTGATGAACGGCGGCGGCTACTTCAGCGATCAGTTCTATACCTCCCCATTCTTCGGCAACACCCAGGGCGGGTTCGGCGATGCCGGGTCCAACCGGATTGCCGACAGCAACGGGTTCATCAACTCCTATCCCAACCGTGGCGCGGTCGGCGGCACCGAGGACGCGCCCCCCGGCACGCCCGCCCCCGGCCCCGCCACCAACGGCTCGGACACGATCTCCGTGGGGCACGAGGACTTCAGCAGCAGCAACACCAACCCCGAGCCGGTGCTGACCAAGGACGGCAAGCCGGTAACGAACCCGGACGACAAGGGTATCGTCACCAACCCGCCCGGCGGCGACCCCGCCCTGTTCACTCCCTGGGGGCCGGAATTCGAATGCCAGGTGGTGAACCCGCAGTTCGCCAGCAATCCCAATGCCACCGCCATCGGCGACACGGGGCGTGCCGACTTCCGCGACCCGTACTTCCTGGCCGGCGTGGACGACCAGCAGCCGTTCAGCGGCGTCAAGCAGTCCTCCCTGGTCGGCGGCAACCTGCGCCCGATCACGAACGTCACGAATCCGAATAACGGCAGTTTCCTTGCGCCCGCCGAGTGGCTGCAAATGACCCGCCTGCCCGACTCGCAGCAGGACGGCCAGGGCGGCGCCCTTTACAGCGTCACCTGGACCACACCCACATCCGGCAGCGACTTCTACCTGGATGTGATCGCCTTCGACAAGGCCGTCGCGCCGGCGAACTTCTCGCCCGGCACCTTCAGCACTGGGTTCGGCTTCCGGGGCGGCTTCCAGTCCACCGGGATCGGGAGCAACTGGCGCATCTACGACAACATTTGGGGCTTTAGCACAGCGTCGTCCATCGGCAACAACGACATCCTGGTCGTCAGCGACTACGCCCTGGGCCAGAAGTTCGCCGCCACGACGTTCGGCGGCCAGCGCGGTCTGCTCAACCTGGTGCCCAAGCTGTTCGGGGCCGAGGCCTACGTCACGGACGTGGACGTGAACCTCCTGCCCAACGCCGTCTACCGGCACCAGGTCATCACCGGCGCCAGCCCGGACAACCCCTCCACAATCATCCAGCCGCTGGACAGGGAGTTCTCGATTGCCGGACGGGACTTCAGCAGCTTCGGCAACGGGTTTTCGTTCGGCGATGTCGGCAACCCGGTCTTCAACGGCCTGGGCGTCGGCTCGTACTATGACCAGTTCATTGACGACGGGGGCCGCATCGACAACGCACCCGCCGTCCGCTCGCAGCAGTACAGCATCTGGCGCACCCTGGCGCGCGGTCCCGTCCCGGCCTCCGTCTACCGGGCGTACCTGCCGACCTTCCAGAGCCAGCCGGCAGTCGCCGACACCAACGGGGCCACCAAGTTCAGCATCGCGGCCGCCCCCCGCGTCCCAGTCGCCAACCGCTGCATCGTCTGGGTCTCGCCCTTCACCGGCGACGTCCTGGCCGGTCCGGGGACGCTGGCAGACACCGCCACGCAGCGGGACCTGCGCAACTTCGTGCTGGGCGACGGCACGGCCGCCAACCCCGGCGGCGGACGCCTGTTCATCTCCGGCCAGGACGTCGCCTCCACGCTGACCCAGAACGGCCAGACCAACAACGCGGCAGGCGGCTTCGTGTTCGACGTGCTGAACGCGACGCTCGCAACCCCCAACGGCGGTACGCACATCCCCGCCGTTCTCAACAACGTCACCGTCGGGCAGAACCGCATCACCGCCACGGCGAACTACGATGGCTATGTCAACGGGAACTTCCCCGAGCTGAACCCAGGGCGCTCGACCACCAACATCGCCCCCGGCCAGCGGCTGATTCGCATCTCGAACAACTTCGGGGGCAACATCTTCTCGAACGCCAACGGCGATCAGTACTTCCATTACGAGGGTAACTGGCGCACGGACGGCTCACTGGATCAGCTCGGACCCTACATCCAGCCGTTCCCGCAGGGCCTGACCAACTCCAACTCGGTCTTGGGGGCCATTGACACCATCACGCCGGGCAAGAACGCGCAGACCGACATCACGCTCTCCCCGTTCACCAACCCGATCCCGCAGATCAACGGTTTGGGCAACGACGCCGCCGCCTCCGGGCCGGGCGGCGTAGGCCTGATTTACACCGAAAACCCGGTCACGGCGGCTGGCGGGACCGGCTCCAAGGTGGTTTACGCCTCCTTCGGCATCGAGGCCCTCAGCACCGAATACTACAAGCAGACAATCTCCTTCAAGCCGAACCCGATCATCTACGAGCCACGCAACCAGCGGCAGGGCGTCCTGCACAACATCGTCAGCTACCTGCGGACCGGCTCCATCGCCGGCACCATCCGTTCCACGAGCGGCAACGGCGTGGTCGGGTCCGGCGTGACGGGCGTCACCGTCTACCTCCAGTCGGCTTACGGCCCGGCTATTCCGGGGCGCGGGACCTTCAGCGCGAGAACCGATTCGGCAGGCAACTACCGCATTGACGGCATCGAGCCGGGCAACTATACCCTGGTCGCCTACCGGACCGGCTTCATTCGGGCCACGTCCAACCCCGGCGTCATCTTCACTGTCGAAGGGGATTCGCTCCAGCAGGCCAGCCTGACACTGGTTCCGGCCTCACCCGGTTCCATCTCTGGCAAGGTCACGGACACGTCGAACAACCTCGTCGCAGGGGCGTCCGTCGTCTTCACCTCGACTGACGGCCAGATCTACTCGACCACGACGGACGCCAACGGCAACTACACCCTGTCGTCGGTGGCCCCATCCACTTATTCGGGCACGGCCACCAAGACGGGCTTCGGCTCGCAGACGCAGAACACGCTCACGGTCGCCAGCAACGCCCCGCTGGTCGTCAACTTCACCCTGCAGCCGGGTCCGGGGGCGGTGACGGGACGGGTCGTGGACACGGCGGGCAACCCGATCTCCGGCGCGAAGGTCTTATTCAGCAGCGGCAGCCCGGCCACGGTTGCCGCCACGGCGACCACGGACGCTACCGGCGCCTATGCCATCGCCGCGCTGGCGGCGGGCACCTACAATGTGACCGCTTCGGCGACCGGCTTCGGGAGCAGCGCGCCGATCTCCGTCGTCGTTGTCGGCGCCACGACCACGACCGTGCCCGACATCACATTGGGCGCGGTCGCCAACGGGACGCTGGGGGGCCTGGTCACCGGCACGAGCAGCACGACCCCGGTGGCCGGCGTCACGCTGACCATCGTCAACACCGGCACGGGCCTGACGGTCTCGCCTTCGCCCACGACGACCGGCACGGCGACGGCGGCTTCGGACGGCGGCCAGATCAACTACGGGCCTATCACGCTGGGGCAGGGGACCTACACCGTCACCGCCACCAAGAACGGGGCGAGCGCAGGGACGCAGACGGTCACGATCGCCGCCAACACGTTCAGCCGGCTGGACTTCACCGGCGTCAGCGGGCTACCGCCGCTGCACACGTTCCCGGCGGGCCTGAACTTCCTGTCCCTGCCGTTCGACTACAGTTCCTCCTCGTTCGACAGCCTGTTCGGCGCGCTGAACACGGCCCCGACGGGGACGACGCCCAACGGCAACCGCTCGTATGTCGAGGTCTGGAATCCGCTGGTGGGGCAATACGCCCATGACCCGAATCCCCCCGCCGACGTGCCGCGCCTGGGCGTGGGCTACTGGGTCTTCCTGAAAAATGCGGTCGGCCTCACGCAGCCGGGCGGGGCAACGGCCGGCGCAATCAGCGTCGCCCTGCACCCGTCCTGGAACCAGATCGGCGTGCCCAGCACGTCGCCGGTTCCCGTCGCCAACCTCTCGTTCGACATGGGCGGCGGCAGCGTCCTTTCCTTCGCGAACGCGGCCGGCAGCGCGAACCATATCGTCTCGCCGACCTTGTATCGCTACGACGGCTCGAACTATCAGGCGGTCTCCGCAAACGACTCGCTCCAGCCCTACCAGGCGTACTGGATCAAGGTCTTCGTGGACACGACCGTTCGCATTCCGACGGGCCGATAGTCAGAGAGAGCGGACCGAGAGCGCTTTTCCAGGCTGTTCCCGTCCCTGAAAAGGGGCGGGGGCAGCCAGCAATCATTGGACATCACCGCCGATCCCTCGGCAGAACTTTCGGACGATTTTTGAGGAGGATTTCCATCCCGTGAAACACTTGAAGCGCCATTGGAGCGCGCAGCCCCTCAGTTTCCTGCTCTCGGTACTGATGGCGCTGCCCGTTCTCGCCCTTTTCCTGCTCCGCGCCCCTGCGGTGCAGGCGCAGGGACTCGCCAGCCCCCAGCCGACCTGGGCCGTCCTGGACTTCGCCAACCCCTCCGGGTACGGCAGCACCGATGTCGGCCGTCTGGCCGCCGACTCGTTCGTGGTCGAGCTGGCCAAGCTCAACCGCTACGCCGTCCTGCCCCGCCAGGACCTGCTGAACGGCATCCAGCAGAACAACCTGACCCCGCCGCTGAACCTGACCAGCATCCAGCGGCTCGGCCAGGCCCTGGGCGTGCAGGCCGTCGTCGCCGGGGAGATCGCCTCTATTTCCTTCTCCCGTGACCGCCGCCAGGCCAAAGTCAACCTCGTCGTCCGCGTCATTGACCCGCGCTCCGGCTTCCTGCTCAACGGCGCGCTGGCCGAGGGTTACTCCAACCAGCGCCCCATCCCGGTCACGGACGAGGAACAACTGGTCAACGAGGCGTTCGGCAATGCCGCCTTCAACGCCGTCAAGCAGATCAGCAAGTTCAACCTGCCCGTCGCCACTGTCCTGATCGGGCGCGACACGCAATCCGTGACGCTCAACAAGGGAACGCGGGACGGCTTGTATGACGGCCTGGACATGATCGTGACCCGTAACGGCGTCGTCACCGGCCGCATCAAAGTCACCACCGCCACCAACAACGACGCCGACGCGGTCATCACGGACCTGGGGCAAGGCATCCGGCCCGAGGACCGGGCGACGGCCCTGTACCACCTGCCGAACTACACCATTGATCGCACCACGGGGACGTTCGGCACGGCCAACACGGCCCAGGTGGCGGCGGACACGCCTTCCACCGCAGTCAAACACAGCGCCTTTACGGGCGTGGCCGGCGTCGTCGTCGCGCTGCTGGCCGCTGCCCTGCTGATCAGCGCCATCAGAAAAGGGAGCGGTGATCACTCTCTCGGCGGGGCGGCGGTTGCCGGCGTCCACGCGATCTCCGGGCGGGCAGTGGACCTGGGCGGCTCGCTGACGGGGCCGCCCGCCGTCGGCTTCACCGCAACCAGCTATATTCCGGTCGCGGTACGCATCACCGGCGATACGGGCAACATCGACCCGAGTAACTTCCTGGAGTTCCATGTCTACCGCAGCGACGCGCCTATCGCTTTGAACAGCCCCGCCAGCCTGCCGGGGATCACTTCGGTCTCGGTCATCCCCATCGGCGTGTTCAACAGCGGCACCAACAACGGCAACAACGGCCAGAACACGGGAACCGTCTTCGGCGGCGTCCTCGGCTTGAGCGGGTTCGGCCAGGTGCCCCTGCTCAATCAGGCCGGGCACGCCAACCTGGTAGCGTTCGACGACTTCAACAACAAGACGTCCATCACGGCCTCCAAGCCGGACCCTTCGGACAGCCAGACCCTGGTCACGCTCACCTCCTCCGGACAGTTCCTGACCGGCACCGGCGTCATCAACACCGGGACCACCGGCAATGGGACCGGCACCACCACCACCGGCGTCTTCCAGCAGCAGATCCCCGGCACGGGCCTCCAGTTCGGCCAGCGCGTCTCCTACCAAGTGGAAGGGCTTTACATCCAGCCGTCCACGCTCAACTCGGGTAACACGGGGACCACCACCAACCCCGGCACGGGCGGCATCAACAACAATAACAACAACAATAACACTGGCGGCGGCGGCGGCGGCGGCGGCGGCCAGAACACCAGCACGAACGGCGCCAACACGAGCGGCAATCAGACTTTCGGCCACAGCGAGACCTTCCAGCTCACCGGCCGACGCAGCACCAACACCATCACCTACATCGAGCCGGTCCACCCGTTTGGCAATTCAGTGACCGGGACCGGCGCCACGAACGTCAACGTGACCGTTCCCTCGACGCGGGGCGCCAACGACTACATCCTGCAGATCAGCACCGACCCCGGCTTCTCGAACTCGCGCACCTTTGTCGCTGCGCCGGGCGCCTACAACGCGACGGCGTCGGACCCGACGAACCAGGGAGCGGGGTCGGCGACCGGCATCAGCACGACCAACGGGACGGCCGTCGTCTTCAACAACATCAACCTGACGACCGACTTCCCCAATGGGACCATCTTTTTCTACCGAGTCGGCGCACGCAACTCCGCCGACAACGGCCAGAACGGGTTCGACAACCCATATGTCTTCAGCGACCCGCTGACCCTCAACATCACCGGCGCGACTCCGGCGCTTCGGCCCCGTCTGTTCGAGGGTAATCTGTTCCACGGACGGCACCGAAACTGATGCGGTCTACAGAGAGGAAAATCTCCATGCTCACTCACAGCAAAAGCGCGCTGATTCAAGGCGCGCTGCCTAAACGCTCTCTGGCGCTCGCGCTGGCCGCCGCCATGCTCTGCCCGCCGGGCAGCCTGCTCGTCGCCGCCCAGGCGCAGCAGGTCCCGGCACCCGTCTCACAGGAGGCGCCCGCCCCGGCCGCCCCCGCCCCGCCTGCCGGAAGCACCATCCACATTCCGATGTCGCCGGTTCCGGTCGGCCCGATCCACTCGATCCTGCTGTTCCCGTTCTCGAACGCCATCCCGGCTTCGGGCAGCACGGGCGGCTTCAACCCGGAACTGGTCGGTGCGCGGGTCGAGGACGCCGTCAAGCTGCGCCTGAACGTCATTGGACGCTACAAGGCTAACAGCTTCTCGCCCTCGCTGCCGCAGATCCAGCGCGCGCTGCAAGAAGCCCGCGTCGAAGGCCTGAGCGAGAACGATCTCCAGCCGCCCTACGACGACGCGCAGAAGGGGCAGAAGATCGCCGCCCAGGTGGGGACCGACGGCTACCTGATCGGGACGGTCGAGGCGCTGCGCACCGACCCCGCCACCCGCAATGTTTCGCTGACGGTCAGCGCCACGCTCTACAACTCGGTGACGGGCACGGCGGTCCGTGTGCTGGCCTTTACCGGCCGAGGCGCCTCGTACAACGCCTCCGACGACCCGGACGCCCTGCTGCAAAGCGCCATCAACGATGTGGCCGGCCAGCTCGTTTCCGCCTTGAACGGCAGCGTCCCCCAGGACCAGCGGCACATGGCGTCGGTTGACTATGCGCGCGGGCATCACAGCAACAACGGTTCGATCCTGCTGGGAATCCTGCTGGCCGCCGCCGTCGGCATCGCCATCGGCTCGTCCCATCACGGCGGAGGCGGGGGATCAACCATCGTCACCCCCGGCAACCCCGGCGACACCGGCGGCCCGCCCAGTCCCCCGCAAGGACTAAACAGCGGCAACAACCCGGCCGGCCCGCCTGCGGCTCCGAGTCCGTAGGCCACGGCGCTTTCCGAGATCGTCCCGGCCCGGCGCCTGCGCCGGGCTTCTTCCAGGACACCCATCATGCGTCCCTTCCCTGCTCGAATCGCTGTCCTCCTGGCGCTTGTGTTCGCTGCTCTGACTTCCTTTCACGCCCCCGCGCGCGCGTCTGGGCGGGCCAGCGTGACACTGGCCGCCGCGCCCGACATCATCTATGCGGACGGTAAAAGCACCACGGTCATCACCGCCACCGTGCGCGACGGCGGCGGCAATCTGGCCGCCAACAACACCCAGGTCCGCTTCACGACCACCCTGGGCACGCTCACGCCGGACACGACCACGACGACGTCGGGCATCGCCCGCGTTTCCCTCACCAGCGCCTCGTCGGCGGGGACGGCGAGCGTCACTGCCGTCGCCTACGGCGCCACGGCGGACAACTCCTCGGCGGGTGTGGCGACGGTCGAGTTCACCGAGGATCGCGAGTCGCTGTTCGCCAGGGACGCCCGCTGGATTCGCCTGGACTGTCCTCAGTACCTCATCTACAGCGCCGATACCCGGATCGTCGAGGCGCAGGGCAAGAACGGCTCCGCCCACCTTGACTACAAAGCTCTGGACATCAAGGCGGACGCGCTCCAGGTGGACCTCCAGACGCGGCTCGTGCTGGCGCACCACGCGACCCTCCAGCGCGGTCGTCACGTCCTGCGCGTGGCCGAGCTGCGCTACGACCTGCTGAACGGGGCCGGGACTGCCATTCTGGCCGGCAGCGCCCAGAGCGTCACCGTCACCGGTTCCGACCTCGAAACCGCGCCGCAGCCGCTCGACCCCGCCCAGCTTCCGCTCCAGTCCAACCCCTACCGCTTCATGGACCTCTCGGACAGCCGCGTCGTCGTTGCCGCCCGCGCCATCACCGCCGACCCCGGCGACCAGGTCCAATTCCGGCGCGCGACGATCTACAGCGACGGCAAGAAGCTGCTCTCGGTGGCCTACCACGTCATGCCGATGAACACCGACCAGATCTTCGGCCAGCAGATCCTCGGCTTCGGCTCGGACGGCGTCTTCCTCAACCTGCCGTACTACTACAATGTCACGCCGCATTCCAAGGGCACGATCTACCTGCGCAACGCCGCCGTCAGCGGCGCGAACATCGCCAACGGCCTGTCGTCCGGCACCTCGTTCTTCGGCAGCCACGCCGCGCGTCACGGCCTGGCCCTGGACTTGGAGCAGTCCTACGATGTCGGGCGCAGCGGCACGGGCCAGTTCCTCATCAACGGCATCACCCGTTCCGAGTGGGGCGCCCAGTGGAGCCACACGCAGCGGCTGGACGAGACCACGACCGGCTACCTGTTCCTAGATTACCCCTCGCACCGCAGCCTGTACGCCTCGTCAAATGTCTCGCGCCAGTTCAGCCAGTTCTCCGTCAATGTCAACGCTGCGGGCAGCAACGACCCCGGCTTAGACGGCTACTCGGCGTCGAGCTATAGCTTGAACACCTACCTCCAGACCAACCCCAAGCCGCTGTGGCATTCCCTGGTGAATTACTCGGCGGACTTCTCGGTCCAGCAGGCTGTGCTGAAAGAGACCTCCCCGGACACGGGCACGGTGATAACGCCGATCTCCAACCGCGCCATAGACGTGCGCCTGTTCACCGCGCCCCTGCAACTGGACAAGCGGACGCAGTTCACCGACTCGCTGACCGTCGGCCAGGTCTGGGGCGGCCGGAACAACCGTCTCGCCCCCACCGTCAGCGCCAGCCTGGGCCTGACGCGCACCTTCCGCAAGTCCGACCGGCTGATTCTGAACTACACCTACCGCTATGACCCGCTGCTTTCCCAGCTCGGCACGCCGTCCGACAGCCTCAACCCTTTGGAAGCCCTGCTCCGCTCCAGCACCCAGCACCGCCTGACGGCCACCTATCTCACGGTCCCCCTGCCGCGCCTCTCGGTCGCCTTCTCAGGCGGCTATGGCCTGCCCCTCAACGACCGCAGCCTGTTCGGGACGGCCATGTACCGCATCAATAACGACTGGGGCGTCGGCATCGCCACCTCCTACGAGCGTTACGTCGTGGACAGCTACCAGGACTTCGAGTATTCGGTCAGCCGCAAGGTCTTCGGCCGCGACCTGGCGTTCTACTACTCCACCAAGACCAAAAAGGTCCGCTTCGACTTCGCCGGGGCTGGCTGGCAGTAAAGACGGAAAAAGACGCGGCGGGAGATCCGGTGCGTCTTTTGCTTTCCTGGCTATCACTCGTTCCTGAAGACTAACCTGCACTCCGCGCAGACATTCCGTACAAAAAATTGAACAAAAGGGGAACATTTGATCGGCGCGCGGCGTCAAGAGAGATGTGATCTCCTTATCTTGCCTCTCCGAAGTCCGTAATAGGTTTCGTGAGGGCGGCCGCCGCAGCGCTTTGGGATTGCTGCGGCGGATTTTTTTGTCTGCCGGGAGCGAGGTAGGGGCTAGGCTTTGGCGGGCGCGGGCGGCGGGGTGGTGTCCGAGGGCTTGGCGGCCTCGGCAGCTTTGGCGGCGGCTTCGGCGGCCTTTTTTTCTTCCTCGGCCTTCTGCGCGGCGGCTTCGGCCGTGACGATCTTGGTCACCTCGTCCGTCAGCATCTGCTTCATGCCGTCCAGCGCAGCCGCGTCCTCGCCCAAAATCTTGTGCAGGACGCGGCCCGTCTTGCCGGACACCAGGTACAGGCTCGGCAGGTGCGAGACGCCCCACGCGCGGGTCTGATACAGCTCGTGGTCAATCACGATCGAGACGCCTTCCAGCCCCTGCTGCTCCGCCCACTGCCCCATCTCCGCCCGATCCCCGTCGCCCACGCCCAGGGCGGTCCACTTCTGCGTCGGCAGGTCCGCCGTCCACGACTGCACCCTCTGGAGCGCCCGCACCGAGGGGGGCGAGTCGGGCGAAAAGAAGACCACGACCAGCAGGCCCTTGGCGCGCAGCTTGGCCGTATACTGATACTGGCCCTTCAGGTCGCCCAACCCGAAGTCCTGGATGGGGCGGCCCGTCCCCATCGTATTCGCCCCGTAAAACCGTTCCGTGACTGACATACGTGTCTCCCGAATGCGTACAAAAACGCCTATATGCTGAGATACGGTTATTGTACCCGTAATCGCGCCCGGTTGCCGCCCCGCCGCCCCTGCCCCCGAATACGGTATACTGTCCCTAGACGCTGTGAAAGGAGAAACCCGTGACACTCACCCTTGACCTCTCCCCAACTGAGGAAGCGCGGCTGGCCGCCGCCGCGCGGCAGAAGGGACTCGACCCGGCGGCGATGGTAAAGGCGTTGGTGACTGAACACCTGCTGGAATACTCTCCCACGTCGGTCAATGCGCCCGAAGACCCGACACTTGCGCTCCTTGCCCAATGGGCACAGGAAGACGCTCAGAAAACGCCGGGGGAGATCGCGCAGGAGGATCGTCTTTGGGAGGAGTTTGAGAACGGGATCAATGAGACACGTGATGCACTCGGCATGAGGCGCCTCTAAATGCCGCGCGTCATCGTGCTGGACACGTTTCCACTCAGCAGCACCGCTAAACAGGAGCCGCAGCCCGGCGTCGTACCAACAAGACTGGATCTGTGTCAGCAGTGGATCAAAGACTGTATTCAGGCGGGTAATCGTGTTGTTGCTCCTGCCATCAACTATTATGAGGTGCTTCGCGAGTTGGAGCGGTTGAATGCCACGAGCCAGATCGCGCGTCTGCGCGCATTCTGCCATGCTGTTCCCGACCGCTACCTGCCGCTGACTGATGCCCACCTGGATCTCGCCGCCATCCTCTGGGGGCGAGCGCGGAATGCGGGCACACCGACCGCCAGCGCCGAGGCGCTTGACGGCGATGTGATCCTGGCGGCTCAGGCGTTAAGCCTGGGCATTCCCGTCTCCGATCTGGTCATCGCGACCACCAGCGTCGGCCATCTTTCGCAGTTCGTGCCGGCGGACTTATGGACGAACATCGTTCCCTAGCGACGCTTCCTCTCCTGGCGGAAGGGATTAGGGGGTTTCTTCGCACCATGCCAGCACGTCCGCGAAGCGCAGGCGTTCCAGGCTGCCGAAGAGGGGGTGGCGGCTGATGCGGGCGCGGGCCAGCGCGGGGGAGGTCAGGCCGCACAGGAAACGGGCCTGCTGGCGAGGCTCACGGAGGGCGTCGGGGTGCGCGGCGCGCAGCGCCTGCCAGTCGGCGAGGTCCAGCAGAGCTTCCGGCGCGGGCGGGGCGTCGGCGGGCGGCAGGGCGGCGGCGCGGCCGGTCAGGCAGTAGGCGCAGTGGCCGCAGGGCGCCTCCCGCACCTCGCCGAAATAGGCGACCAGGGCGTTGGTCTGGCAGCCCTCATGCGTCACCAGGGCCAGCACCTGCCGCAGACGGGCGATCTCGGCCTGCTCGCGGCGAGCGAACCGCGAACCCAGGTCGTAGGCCAGGGCGTCGGCATCCGCCTCTTTTTCCCCGCGCGTGTACCGCTGGCGGACATCGGCGACCTTCAGCAATGCCCAGCCCTGCTCTTCCAGATACTCTAGGGCGCGGACGACGCGCCGCCGCTCGACGCCCAGCGTCTCGGCGGCCTCGTCGGGGTTCAGCGCGTACCAGAGTTTACCCCGTTTGGCGATCTGGAACAGGTCGCGGACGAAATCGGCGTGCTGGCCCCGAAATTTGGCGAAGATTTCGGGCAGGAGGAGCAGCGGCTGCACCTCGTAGCCGGCGTAAAACGGCGTCCCCTGGTGGAAGATGCCGTCCATTTCGAGATAGGTCAGCGCGGTCCGCAGGACGAGCAGGCGGATGTCGTGCTGGTTGGACAGCGAATGCAGCGCCAGGTCGAACGAGGGGCCGCGCGAAAGCAGGTCGTCGAGCAGCGACTTCAGGGCCGTCTCGGTGGGCGTGTCCCCATAGGCGAAGTTTTCCAATGTCGGCACGTCTTCGGGGCAGGCCAGCAGCTCGACCGTGGACCTCACGCCGTCGCGCCCGGCCCGGCCGATCTCCTGGCTGTAGCTTTCCAACGACTTGGGTAGGTTGTAATGGTAGACGTAGCGGACGGTGGCCTTGTCAATGCCCATGCCGAAGGCGATAGTGGCGACCACGATGCCCTTGTCCGAGGCCATCCAGCGGTCCTGCACGGCGGCCCGAACATCGTCGTCCAGCCCGGCATGATACGCTTCGGCGGGGTGGCCTTCCTTTTCGAGCAGGGCGGCGACCCGCTCGGCGGTCTTTTGCAAGGTGACGTAGACGATGGTCGGGCCGGGCGGGCGCTTGCCGATTCGCCGCAGCAGCAGGGCGTCCCGGTCTTCGGCCTTGACCGGCGTGATGCTGAGGTTGAGGTTGTGGCGGTAGAACCCCGTCACGACCGCCGCCTCATCAGGGATGTCGAAGGCGGCGCGAATGTCCCCGACGACGGCGGGCGTGGCCGTTGCGGTCAGGGCTAGGACGCGCTCTGCGCCGACGCTTTTCGCCGCCTGGGCCAGCTTCAGGTAGTCGGGCCGGAAGTTGTGGCCCCACTCGGAGATGCAGTGCGCCTCGTCCACGGCGAACAGGGCGATGGGTGTCCGCCCGAGCAGGCCCAAAAACCGCTCGTTGTTGAACCGCTCCGGGGCCACATACAGCAGCTTGAGCGTTCCCGCCTCCATGCGCTCGGTCACGTCCCGCACTTCCGCCCCGGTCAGCGTCGAGTCCAGGCGCGCGGCCTGGACGCCGTGGCGGACCAAAAAGTCAATCTGGTCCTTCATCAAGGCGATCAGCGGCGAGACGACCAGGGTCAGGCCCTCGTAGCGCAGGGCGGGCAGTTGGTAGCAAAGCGACTTGCCGCCGCCTGTCGGAAAGACCGCCAGCGCCGCCCGGTGCGCGTGCAGCGCCTCGATCACCCGCTCCTGTCCGGGCCGGAACTCGGAAAAGCCGAAGTGCTTTTGGAGGAGTTGGGCGGGCGTCTCCTCCGTGGAGACTGGCGTGGATACGGGATTTTGTTGTTTTGCTGCCATTTAGGTCTTGTTTCCTTCCCTGGGCCTGCCGATAATTATCCTGGCACGACTTCCTTGCAGAACTGGGTGGACTATGGTAAAATTAGGCATGACACGCGCGCGCTTGCTGTTCCTTGTTCCGCTTCTGGCCGCCGGACTCCTCCTTGCCCCGCGCGGGGCCGGGGCGCAGATCGTCGTCACCGGGCCGGCCACGCTCACGGCGCGCTCCCTGACGTCCTGGTTCGCCCATCACATCCCCGCCCGTTTCGAGGCGCGCGGGCGGTTCGAAGTCCACCCTTTGAATGACGGCGAGATGGAAGCGTACCTGCGGGACGGCGACTCCGACTCCGATCAGGACCAGAGTTCCCATGCCGGCGACGGCGAGATTGACGGCGTTTTCGAAGACAACCCGGCCCGGATCACCTTGCGTATCCCCGCGTCGGGGCAGCCGGACCTGTACACCTTTGCCCACGAGTACGGCCACTACATCTGGTTCAACCTGCTGAGTCGGGACGACAAAAAGCGCTATGAGGGCATCTATAAAAAGCAGAAGGCGCTGCATCATCTGGTGACGCGCTACGCCCAGACGGACGTCGAGGAGGGTTTTGCCGAAGCCTTCTCGTTCTACGCGAACGAGCCGCCGCTGCTGCTGCGCCGCGATGCCCTGTCGTACCAATTTTTGAGCCAGTGGCCCGCCCCGCCCGCGCCATGACACCGGCCGCGCGCGCCGCGCGCCCTGCTGAGGCCGAGGCTATTCTCGAAACGCTTTGCGCCGCCTTCGACCTGAACGCCGAGGCGGCTCGGCCTATCTTCTACGCCGATCCGTATTACAACCTGGCCCACAAGCGCGTCCTCCTCACGCCGCAAAGGGGCCTCGTTTCCTGCCTGACCGTCGTGCCCGCTCTCCTCCGGGTCGGCGGCGTCCCCGTTCCTGCCGGCGGCATCGCCGGGGTCGCGACTCGTCCTGAGTACCAGCACCGGGGCCATGCCGCCGCCCTTCTCCAGTCCACCGTACACGCGCTGTGGGACGAGTTAGGCTACCCCCTGTCCCTGCTGCATCCCCTCTCCGCCCCCTTCTACCGCCGCTTCGGCTGGGAAACTGCCTCCCGTGCGCTCCGCTGGACGGCTGTCCCGTCGTCCCTGCCCCGCCATGCGGAAGCCGCCCGCGTCCGGCCCGCCGACCCGCTCGACTGGCCGGCCATCACTGAGATACAGGCCGAGTTGACCCGCGCCGAGACCGGCGCAAGCGTCCGCGACGACCGCCGCTGGCGCCTGATCGGTCTGCCTGTCCCCGGCCGCGAGGCGTTTGTCTACCGTGAGGGCGAGCAGGTCTTGGGCTACGCGATCTGGGAGCGGCGCGAGACCCTGTTCCTGCTGGAGATGCATGGCCGGACGCCCCAGGCGCGGCGCGGGCTGGTCGGCCACTTGGCCCGCCAGCCGGAAGCGACCGTCGAGTGGCTGTCCTCGCCCGCGCTGCTGGAACGCTTCAGTCTTCCCGCCAATGGCCTGTCCGAGCCGGACGCCATGCTCCGAATCGTGGACCTCGGCGGGGCGCTGGCTGCTGTCCATGCGGCCCTGTATGCGCCCGTTCTGGCCGAGTCGGAGGCGACGTTGACGATCCGTGCCACGGACACGGGGCGCCCCGCCAACACTCGCCCGCTGCGCCTGACGCCCAGCGGCGTCGTGCCCGGCAACGCCCATGACTCGTCCTGGCTGCGTGCCGACATCCGCATCCTCGCGCAGCTTTATCTGGGCTACCGCATTCCCTCCGAGGCGGCGGGCTCGGGCCTGGTGGTCTGTGACTCGCCCCAGACCCTGGCCCTGGCCGACCGCCTGTTCCCCGCCCGCCGGCCCTATGTCGCGCCGCTGGATCAGGTGTAGGGGCGCAGCCCGGCGCGTTCAGACCAAACCCTGCCGCAACCCCAATAAAGCCTTAGCGGCGACCGTTCCCTGTTAGGGAAGGGTGAGGACGAATCGGACGCGGGTCGCCCTCTGACAAGAGGCAGCGCCAACGGCACGAAGATTTTACCCTTCCTTGACAGGGAAGGGTCGCCGCTAAGGCTTTATTGGGGTTGCGGCGGGGTTTGGTCTCTTCCGGGTACAATCTTCCCCTATGGCAAAAAGACGGAAGCAGAAGATCACCCCGCGCGCGTTGATGGAGCTGAAAATGCCGGGGGATGTGCAGGTCGCGCCGGACAGCGTCCGCATCGCTTACGGCGTCAGCGAGACGGATTGGGAAGACAACGGGGTCGTGCAGCACCTGTACGTCGCCAAAGCGGGCGAGGACACGGAACCCCGGCAGGTCACGCGCGGGCGGGACAGCGAGACGGACCCGCGCTGGTCGCCGGACGGCCACTGGCTGGCCTTCCTGAGCAGCCGCGCGGACGATGGCGGGGACGGCGACTATGACGACGCGGACGAACCCAAAGCCCAGGTCTGGCTGCTGCCGATGGACGGGCTGGGGGGCGAGGCCGAGAAGCTGACCGACGCGCCCGAAGGAGTCGGCGACTACGACTGGCTGCCGGACTCGTCCGGCGTTGTTTATCTCGCCCCCGAGCCGCGCCCGAAGCCCCTCCAGACGGCCTATGAGGACAAGCAGGACCGCAAGGATGACGCCGTTGTCGAGCGATTTGAAAGGTTCCGGCAGCAGATCTGGCGCATTGACCGGGACAAGAAGAAGCCGAAGCTGATTCACCCCGGCGACTATGGCATCGGCGAGATCGCCGTCGCGCCGGATGGCAAATCCGTCGCCTTCACGACCAACTACACGGGCGAGGTCAACGACTACCACAAGAGCGATGTCTGGGCCGTGGACATCGAAACCGGCGCGGCCCGCGCCGTCGCGGACGGTCCCGGCGGCAAGTTCCATCCGGTCTGGACGCGCGACGGCGGGCGGATTTTATACATCGCCCCGCTCGACCCCGACCTGTCGTACTCGCAGCCGAACCTCTATGCCGTGCCGTTCAAAGGTGGGGAACCCAGCAACCTCACCCAAGACTTCCCGCACGATCTGACCGGCTGGCACGGCGTCTGGCTGGACGGGGAGGGCCGCATTTACGCCCTGGCCGCTCTGGGCACGGCGACGGCCGTGTTCCGCCTGGACCCAAATCAGGACGGTGGGCGCTGGGTGCAGGTCACGGCGGACGACCAGCACCTGCACGATTACCATGTCGCGCCCAACGGCGGCATCGCCCAGGTCGCCAGCGGCGCTCAAGATGTGCCCGAACTGCTCTGGCTGGCGCCGGGAACCAAAGACGCCGAGGCGCTGACCGATCTGAACGCGGACTGGGCGGACGGCTACATGGTAGCCCCGACCGATCTCGTCACCTGGAATGCCCCCGACGGCCTACAGATCGAGGGCCTGCTGACCCTGCCGCCGGACTACGACGAGGGCCGCAAGTACCCCCTCGTCGTCTCGCTGCACGGCGGGCCGCACGGTCGGACGGTGCAGGCGCTTTCCCCCTACACCGCCTCCCAGGTCTGGGCCGCCGAGGGCTACGCCGTGCTGTCCCCCAACTATCGGGGCAGCGAGGGGTACGGGAACGCCTTCAGCACGGCCAGCCGGCAGGATTTGGGCGGCGGGGACGCCGGGGACGTGCTGGCGGGGGTTGACCAGGCCGTCCGAGAGGGCGTCGCCGACGGGGGCAAAGTCGCCGTCATCGGGTCGTCCTATGGCGGCTACCTGGTCAACTGGCTGATCAGCCGGACGAACCGTTTTCAGGCCGCCGTGTCGCAGTTCGGCATCTTTTCGCTCGTCACCGACTTTTCCAACTCCCAGGCCCCACGCTGGGAGACGGAGTATCTGGGCGGCTACCCCTGGGAAAAACCCGAACTCTACGCCGAGCGGTCGCCCGCGACCTACCTCAAAGACATCCATACGCCCGTTCTGATCCTGCACGGCGAGGGCGACCCGAACACGTTCATCGCCAACTCGCAGGAGATGTACCAGGCCCTGCGCCTTTTGGGAAGAACCGTGGAGTACGTCCATTACCCGCGCGAGGGGCACGGCCTGGGCGAGCCGCAGCACCGGCTGGACGAGCTGCGCCGGTGCCTGGTCTGGTTCGACAAGTACCTCAAAGGCGGGGGCGACCGGACCGCCTACCGCACCGGCGACAAGATCACGCAGGACGGCTGGGAACTGGTCGTCACGAGCGCGACCCTAGAAACCTACGCCGGGCATCCCGAAGAAGACCGGCGCTACGTCGAAGTCGCCCTGGCCCTGCGCGACGCGACCGAAACGCGCCGGACGCTGACCGTCGTCCCCGCCGATCTGTCCCTCACCCGCACCGCGCCGCCGGGCCGGGCCGCCCGGCCTGCCGGCCTGCCCGTCGCCGTGCTCGGCCAGACCGCCCTGGCCGAAGGCGCGGGCTGGTCTTTCGCTTTCGCCCCCGGCAAAGACGACCGCGCCCTCGCCGTCCCCCTCGCCGTCGCCTTCCGCCTGCCCAAGACGGGCGGCACCTACCAGTTCCGCTTCCGCGACTTCCCCCCCGTCGCCCTGGAAGTCCCGGCGGCGGACAAGGACGATGACAAGAAGGACGAGAAGAAAGGCTAAACCCGTCCAACCGCCCCCGGAACATCGGCGGGGCTGACCTCTTCCGGGTTCAGGCCGGTCAGACCCTCGGCCTCCGCCGCCCGCAGCAGCCGCTTGTCCGAGGCGACCAGCAGGCAAGGCTCCGCCGCCGCGCGCTGGAACCGCAGGTATGTCGCCAAAATGGCCGCATCCGCCGAATTGATGTTGTGCGCTCCCATCAGTGACAGGCTGCCGAAAACAAGGGCATCCGTGATGGATAAAAGGCCGAAGTCTGGATCGCTCACCACTTCCGCTCGGAGCGCATTTGTCGCTGTCAGGAAGGCGCGTGAAGTCAGAATGCCGCCGTTGCGCTTGCGGAGCAGGATCGAGTACGTTTCGGCATAACCTAATGGGGTGAGGAACATGTCGCGTGAGGCGACAGCCCCGGCCCCAACGGTAAAGATGGCGTTGACCGTTGCGCGGCCTGCTTCCTCCGTATAACGCTTGGCAAGACCGCTCGCATCCCAGAAGACGACTGCCATGCGCTATTCCTCTTCGCGGGCAGCGATGATGCCGCGAGAGAAAATGTTATCCTCCGGCCTGATGCCGTGCGCCCGCAAGCACTCGCCGACAAGCTGCTGCGCGAGTTCCGCCGTCGCCGTCGGGTCGAAGGGAATACCCATCTTCTCATATTCGGCGTCCACGATGCGCCGCATTTCGGCCTTGTCTGCCAGCAAAGACCGTACCTCACTTTCCGCGATTGCCATATTAGCTGCCTCCTGAAATCAGTATACCCGCTGTTCCTGTTATGCGGGGAGGTGAAGGAACACTGCTGAATTTTCTCGAAGAACGGCAGACAAGAGAAAGGAAAACGAGCGATGGCGCGACAAAAGGCAGAAGACAGCCTCTTGTATTTGATCTTCCGGCGGGTGTCGGTTTGGGCGTCTGTGGTCATCCTGGCGGCGATCTATCTGACGTTGCGCTACCTGCTCCCCGGCTTGCTGGGCAGCCATAATTGGCTTACGGTTTACAGCATCGTTTACGCGCCGGTACTGACCTTTGTGGCGGCCCTGTTCGCGTTGAGGGCGCAGTGGGACAAGCATCATCGCCGAAGCCTACTGGTGACGCAGACCGGCTTGGACTCCATTCGGGGAATGTCCTGGCGGGACTTTGAACGGCTTGTCGGCGAGGCGTACCGGCGGCAGGGCTACCGGGTCGAGGAGATCGGCGGGAGCGGGCCGGACGGCGGCGTAGACTTGATCCTGCGCCGCGATAAAGAAACGGCGCTGGTTCAGTGCAAGCGGTGGAAACAGGCCAAAGGCGGTGCGCCGACTGTGCGCGAATTGCTCGGCGCAGTAATGCGGGACGGGGCGACGCGGGGCATCTTTGTGACGTGCGGCGAGTTTACGGCAGAGGCGGTTGCCGAGATGAGGGGGCAGCCGATTGAACTGGTGAACGGCGCGGCGCTGCTGGGACTGGTGAAGCAGGCGCAGGGGCAGACTGGCCCCGCACAAGCCGCCCCGCTACAAGAGGTGCCTCCTCCCGTGAAGGACACTCCTGCCGCCCCGCCGTTCTGTCCTAACTGCGGCGAGCCGATGCTGAAGCGTACCACACAGAACGGCGCAAACGCCGGTTCGCAGTTCTGGGGGTGTCCTGCGTTTCCACGGTGCCGGGGGACGCGGCAGGTTTAACTCTCCGGCGCTGTTATATCCTCATCCGTGGCAGGTGTCCGGCGGCAGCCCTTCCAGAAGCCGCTCACAGGCCAAGCGGAGCGCGGCTTTTGCCTGTTCGTGAGAGACGCCGGGGAAACTGTCGAGAAACTCTTCCATGCTGGGGCCTTCTTCCAGATAATCCCAAAGGTTCCGAAGCGGCACACGAGTCCCAACAAAGCAAGGCGTTCCACTGACCCGATCCATGTTGGCAGAAACGACGCCAAAGCGGGGATCGGAACGGGGGACAAGCTCGCCCTCCCAGTAATCGTCGGGGAGCGTTCTGGGCGCGGGCTGTTCTAAAAGCTGTGACATAATCATGCCTCCATAAAACAAGACGGGCGGGAGGGGCAGTGCCCCTCCCGCTCGTGGTGGCCTCTCGGCTAGTGGCTGCCGCAGGAGCCGCAGCCGCCGCCGGCGCGGGTGTCCAGGCCCTCGGCCTCGCCGTCTTCGGCGCTGAAGGAGGAGCCGCAGCCGCAGGACTTGACGGCGTTGGGGTTCTCGATCTTGAAGCCGCCGCCGAGGTCGGTGTGGATATAGTCCACGACCGCGCCGACGAGGTACTTGAGGGAGGTGGAGTCCACGACGAGGCTGACGCCGGACACTTCAAAGGTCTCGTCGCCGGGTTCGATGTTCTCGTCGAGGGCCATGCCGTACTGGAGGCCGGAGCAGCCGCCGCCGGCGACGTAGACGCGCAGGGCGAGGTCGTCGCGGTCCTGCTGCTCGATCAGAGACTTGACTTCGGACGCGGCGGCGTCGGTCAGGGTCAGGGGCGAGGTCTGGATCATGGATTCGGGTGCCGTGGTCGGCATTTCAAGCGTGGCGGGCATTTTTGTTTTCCTTTAATGGCGGGTTTAAGGCCCGCTGGTGATGCTATGCTGATACCGTCAAGGGCAGGAGGATAAACTCCTCCCGCATTATAAACCGTCTGTGAGACGGAAAGAGCCAGATCAAGGTTTCTTGACCCGGCTACAGCCGGGCAAGCCGTTGATCTTCGGCGTAGGGTGTCTGTGGCAGGATTGCGAGATGCCGACGCAGGGACAATAACCGTGTCTCTGCTTTGCTCTGTTGAAACTTGTTGCCATTGTCCAATGCCACCTCAACCTCTTGAGCAGCGATGCGGGTGACTAACGCGTGCCGAACGGCTTTTGTGACCTCACGGCGGTAGCCGTCCGGGCGCAGCTGTGTCAGACGAAGGCGGAGAGCGCGCAGCGAACTTTCCGTGTTCTGCTGGATCGGGGCCGTCGCAGTATACTCCGACGCGCCCACGGTGTACTGTACCTCCAGCTGGGCGACTTTCTGTATCAAAGCGTGGGCGACCAGGCGTTTGGCCGCGGGGGGATACCCTGTGTCGGGGTGTACAGCCCCGACAGATGCAGTCGTTCCCCACAAAGGGAGTGCCAGAATACAGAACCCAGCGAAGCGACTTCTCATAGCGAGCACCTTCCTTCCATCACGAGTGTGCCGTGAGGATTGCCTACGCCCCGACGGCCTTGTAGCCGACCAGGGACGGTTCGGGCGGCGTGGCGGTCCGGGTGGGGGTGCTGATCGGGACCAGCTCCTCTTCGTACTCGAAGGCTTCCATCGAGATGCAGTCCATCGGGCAGATTTTGGCACAGAGCGCACAGCGGATGCACTTCGTTCCGTCCATCAGCATGATGGTGCCGTCGTCAGGCCGCAGGTCTTCCTGCGGGACGCCGTACTTGGCCTCGATGAGCCGGGCCACTTCCTCGTCGCCGACGACATCCGTGACCGGGACCATCTTCAGGATGCTCTCGGGGCAGATGTTGATGCACAGGCCGCAGAGGATGCACTTCTCGGCGTCGAAGACCACGTTGACATGACAACGCAAACAGCGCATCCCTTGTTCCCGCGCGGCCTTTTCGGTGTAATTAAATTCCACCAGATCGAAGCCCGCCGAGCGGTTGGTGATCTCGCGCTCCGGCGGCTCCTGCCGGATGAAGTTGTCGTACTTCGTGGGCATGGCGTAGTTGACGATGGGCAGGGCGCGCATGTAGCCGCGCTTGACCAGCTTCTGGGTGACGCCGGACAGGTGCTCGTCCACGCCCACCGCGCACTTCTGGGCGCTGGCGATGCCGTCAATGAACAGGCGGGCGCCCAGGGCGATGTCGCCGACCGCGAAGACGTCCGGGTGGGACGTGGATTGCAGGGTCTCCGGGTCCACGTCCACCGTGCCGCGCGGGGTGCGCTTCAGGTCCTCGATGCCGGTGAGGAAGTTCCAGTTGACCATCTGGCCGATGGAGACGATGACCGAGTCGCACTCAAAGGTCTCCTCGCTGCCCTCGATGTACTGCGGGTTGAAGCGACCCTGGGCGTCAATCAGCGACGAAACCTTCTTGGTCTTGACGCCGGTGACAGTCTCTGCGCCCAAAATCTCGACGGGCAGGCGCTTCGGCCAGAGCTTGACGCCTTCCAAGACGGCTTCCTCGATCTCGTACTCGTCGGCGTTCATCTGGGCGCGGGACTCGCCGAAGATGCAGTCAATGCTTTTGGCGGTCAGGGCCAGCGTCCGGGCGATGTCGGTCATGGCGTAGTTTTTGGGCTTCGCCAGGGAGGACAGGCCGGGGATGACGGGGGTGCGGACGGTCATGCGGACAACGTCCATGGCGACGTTGCCGCCGCCGATGACGACGCACTTCTCGCCGACGTGGTACTCGTGGCCTAAATTCACCTCGCGCAGCAGGTCCACGCCGATGTGGACGCCTTTTTTGTCCGCGCCGGGGATGGTCAGGGGCCGGCCCAGCATGAAGCCCGCCGCGATGATAAACGCCTTGTAGCCTTCTTCCCGAAGCTGGGGAATGGTGACGTCCTTGCCGACGGAGACGCCGAGCCGCAAATCAACCCCCAATTCGCAGATGGCGGCGTTTTCCAGGTTCATCAGCTCGCGCGACAGGCGGTAGATGGGAACGCCGGTCGCCATTTGGCCGCCGGGGACGGGCAGCTCCTCGAAGACGGTGACGCGGTAGCCGAGCCGGGCCAGGTCATGGGCGGCGGTCATGCCCGCGACGCCCGCGCCGACGACGGCGATCTTTTCTCTGTCCAGTACCGGGTAGGACGAGCCGCGCGCGTTGGAATAGTCGAGGGACTTGTGCAGGTCCCGGAGGTTTTCGACGCCATATTGCTCGGTGGCGAACCGCTTCAGCGCGCGGATGGCGACCGGGCCGGAGGTGTCCGTGCCGATGTTGCCGCGCGTACACTTGACCTCGCAGGGGGCGCCGCAGATGCGCCCGCACATGGAGGCGAAGGGGTTCGGGGCGCGCGCGATGGCGTAGGCATCATTGTAGCGCCCTTCGGCGATGGCGATGACGTAGCCGCGCGCGTCGGTCTTGACGGGGCAGCCGGTCTGGCAGCCGATCTTGCCGCGCCAATAATCAATGTCCGGGACTTTGACCCGGTAGGGTGTCTGCTTTTCTTCAGCCATAGTGTGTGAGGCCCGTCTTTCTCTGTCAGAGAGCCGATCAGTCCCTCTTATTGTACCATATCGCGCGGGGCAGTTCAAGGCGGGGAGAGAGGAATCCTTCCCGCGTGGGTGCTGTTTTGTGGAAAAAGGCGCGGATAATGCCCGGAAAGGGAAAACCCCTCCCGGCGGGCAAGCCCGCCACCCTCCCCTGTTAGGGAAGGGCTGAGGACCTTAGGCTGACGAGAGCGGCTGCCCCTCCCGATGCGAAAAGGAGGGAGGATTTGGGAGACTGGGTGTGGAACAAGCAGGCAGAGCGGGAGTGGTTCCCTGGATTCAATTCAGGTCTCCGGGAGTGCGATTGTCTGCCTGCGCGGACAGACGAGAAAGCACATGCTTGTGTCGAAAACTAGCGAAATCATTGAGGCCATTACGCAGTATCAGCCCGAGGGGGATCACTGGCTGGGCTTGGAAAGACTGTTGGAGTGCCTTTGGGCGACAGGAGAGCCAGAGAAGGGCATGGATGCGTTGTTCGGCGTCTTCGAGCGTTTTCCCGAACATGATGGCTACGGAGTGTTCTGGTCAATCTTACATGGTTTAGAAGACCTGCCTGATTATGAACTTGCTCTGATTGACTCCTTACGCCGACAGCCGATGGAGTTCAATGTACGGATGGTCAATCGCATACTCAACACTGGCCAAAACAATGTCGGCGGTGTGAACGGCCTGATGCTGCTCAACGAGGTTCTCATTCATCCCAAATCTACGGGGCAGGCCAGGCAGCGTGCCGAAGAATACATAAAGCGTCATCAGGTTCTTCTGAAAGGCAAACCATGAGCACTACAAAGTCTGAATTAACCCCTGAAACAGCGTCGCAATGGGCGGCGGAGTGGCTGGACGGGGTGGCGGATGGCTTCCATACGATGAGCCAGCGGAAACTGTCGTCGGTGGAGGCGCGTGGCGGGGGGCTGGAGGCGGTGACGGCGCTGGCGCGGGAGCGGGGCGTTCACCTGCTGCTATTGGAAGACGACAAGGGGGATGAACTGGTCGCGGCCAGCACCAAGCCGTTCGAGGTGGTCTGCTGACATGAGCGACACCCTGAGCCTGCCGCCGTTCCCGCCGCTGGAATGGGACGGCTACTTCTGGACGGGGTCCATCACCCTGCCGGCCTGGGCGGGCTTCCAGTCGCGGCGGGGTCCCTATGCGTCCCTCTCCTCCCCCGCGCCCTCCGACGGGGCGGCGACGCTGGATGTGCGATCCCCGGACGATGCCGGGGCGCTCCCCCTGCCGGAGCAGGCCGCCGCGTTCCGGCATTTGGTGGACGGTCAGGAGGCAACGCGGGATGCCATCCTGCGGGCCGTCCTGGACGCCTACCCGGAGAGGCAGGTGCTGTACGGGTATGAGTTCGGCTGCCGCTGGGACGACGAGCACGGGCTGGGCGCGATGACCCACGCGGGGCGGGTCGTGGAGGTGGGAGGCGCGGACACGGCCATCCTGGAATGGATCGCAACGGGTGATGGGGGAAAGACCGCCGAGTCCATGCCCTGAAGGGCACGGTTATTCGGCGCGGACGCCGGGAGCCGCCGCTTCTGCACCGGCAGGGCCGCAACGGGTCCGAGGCTAACGCATGGAGACACGGTACATTGCGTTCTTGCGCGGGGTGAACGTCGGCGGGCGTGTCGTCAAGATGGAGCGGCTGCGCGGGCTGTTCTCGGAGATGGGATTCACCCATGTCCGCAGCTATATCCAGAGCGGCAACGTCTTTTTCGAGACGACGGAAACGGACCCAGCGGCGCTGACGCGCAAAATAGAGCAGCGCCTTCTCGATGCTTTAGGCTACCAAGTGTCCACGTTTCTGCGTACCCTGCCGCAAGTGGAACGGGCACTGCAACTTGATCCGTTCCAACAGGTCGAGGTGACGCCCGACACGCGGCTGTTCCTCCTTTTTATTTCGGAGCCGTTACCCTCGGATCTGGCGCTGCCGTTCCGCTCGCCCCGAAATGATTTTGAGATAGTGCAAGCGACGCCGGGCGAGGTGTTTGTCGTGTCGCGCCTGATGGATGGCAAGCCGGGCAACCCGGTGGCGGTGATCGAAAAGACCTTCCAGGTCAAAACGACGTCCCGCTTCTTCGGCACAGCCCTCAAAATACTGCAAGCGGCCAAAAGCGCCTGAGAAATCCGTTGAAGCCGGAACGCGAACAGCAAAGCGTTTGACAGGAGTCAACGACCGCCCCCTGAAGGGGACGGCTTGTCCCTCACCCGTTCGCCGCACAAGGCGACGTAGGGTGGAACATTAGGGCGGCTGACAGTTCGCCCCGTGCCTCTATATTCCGCGCCGCATTCGCGTCCGCGTTCATGGAGAGGCCACAAGAAAGGCACTGGAAACAAGAAAGGCACTGGAAACTGGCTTGGGACTTCCGATTGCCCCGCTCACAGTGGCCGCAAGCAGAACAGGTCTTGCTTGTGTCACGCGGGTCAACAAAAGGGCGGCTGACAGTAATCGTGGGGATGCCGACTTCCGCCGCCTTGTAGACGATCTTGGCGGCGAGGTCGGCGAACGCCCAGTTGCCCATCTGCCAGCGCATCGTTTTGTTGAAAATCGTTTTGTTGAAACCGTTGCTGTGCTCTCTGATACCCGAAAGGTCTTCAAGAGACAGTGCCTTCTGCAAAAGAGACAGTGCCTTCTGCAAAACTGAGGCTTTTTTAACGAGAGACTTAGAAATACAGTGATTAACGTCACGGACAAACCGAGAAGCGCGGCGGTTGACCTTCTGCAATCGCTTGAACGCCGAGCGGGTCTTCTTTTTCTGTACCTGCCGCCTATGTTCGCGGACGCGACAGCGCACGGCCTTGACGGGTTCCCCCGAATAGGACTGCCCCTCGCTGTCCGTGGCGAGTTCGACGATGCCCAGGTCAACGCCGAGAACGCCGCCACTCACATCGGCCTTCGGCGGGTCAGGGAACTTGACGGCGATGGACAGGTAGTACGCGCCGTCCACAAACAACAGGTCGGCAAACAACAGGTCGGCTTCGCCTGTCGTGCCTTGCGAGAGTTGTTCCCGCTGCTTTCCGCCGTGTGCCAGCGAGAAGGAGTGCCGCCCCTGCGTCGTGGTGAGTTCCGCCGACGAAACGCCCTTCATGGCAAAGCATCGGGCATCAAAGACGACGGCACCACGCGGCCCGAAGGTGTGAAGTTGGGAACGGTCGGTCTTGTAGGTGTCACAGACTTTGGCAATGGCTCTCACCGTCAACTGAGACGGCAGGCCAAAGTCTGCGCGGGTCTGATGGTACGCGATCTTGTGGAGGTCGAATGCCCGAAAGGTCTGCGTGTCCCATGCCCTTTGCGACAGGGCGTTACAGGCCGCGTTGAACTTCGCCATCGTGTCGGCAAGGGCGGAGGCAGTAACGTCATTAGTACGCAGTTTTACTCGGACGGCCTTCACAAGCATACTGTATTGTACCCTGAGCAGCACACGAAAGTCAACACTAACACGAAAGGATGCAGGAGAGCCTTCGGCAGACAGGAAGGCATTCCTCCATCGCCTAAAGGCGACGGTCTCCTGCCTTGTTTTTTATGATGCCGCTTGCCGCCGATGGCCGGCTGCCTTCCTCCGGCTGCCTTCCTGCGGCGTAACATCAGTCACTCATCGGCGCTACGGCACGAGGATGACGGCGGTGGCGGTGGCGGAATGGCCCTGGTTATCGGTGACGTAGCACAGGACGGTGTCGCCCTCGGCGGCGGCGGGGGCGGTGAAGGTGGCTTGGGCGGGGTTCGTGGCGCTGGGCGTCACCGTGCCCGTCCCGGCGACGACGGAAAAGTGGTAGGTGAAGGGGCCGGTGCCCGTGGCGGCGGCGGTGAGGAGGTCGGTCTTGCCGCGTTCGGCGACGCCCGAGGCGGGGGACAGGACAAGGCTGAGGGCGGGCGTGGTCGTCGTCCCCGCCCGCAGCGTGACGGTGCGCGAGGCGGACCGGCCGCGCACGTTGGTGACGGTGCAGGTGACGAGCGAGTCGCCGTCGGTCGTAGGCGTGTCGCCGGCCGTGCTGGTATCGCCCTGCGTGGTGACGGTCCCGTTGATGCCGGTCCAGGTGAACGTGAGCGGGCTGTGGTCGGGGTCGTGGGCGGTGCAGACAAAGGCGCTGAGGGCGTGCGTGGGCGCGGAAACGATGGGGACAGCCGCGCCGGAGAAGGCGACGGCGACGCCGTTGGCGGTGAAGCCGTCTATGGCGGGCGTGGTGTCGGCCGGCAGCGAGGCGCCCCCGCCGCAGCCGGACAGAAGGGCGGCGAGGAGGGCAGCGAGGAGCAGCCTGGCCCCGACGGGCAGGGAAAAGCGGGGAATTGGCGGCGTCATACTCAATGATAGCAGAAAGGCGGAGGGGCGTCAAGGGCGCACACGCAGGGGAAGGGCGCACCTGTGTGTGCGCCCTCTTGGATGGGTGCAACAAAATGGGCGGTCGCGGGTCTACAATGACAGGGAAGCGATGACAGGAACGCGCAGGAGGGCAGGGCCAGGCCCTGCTCCTGCACAAGCGGCACGATCGTGGAGGAAGGAAACCTTGACAATGAAGAACAAAGGAGCGAGGGTTTTGGCGACAGTGCTTCTGAGCCTGCTGCTGGCGGTCGCGGGGCTGGCGCGCGGCGGCGGGGGCGGGGGCCACGGCGGGGGCGGGTCGTTCGGGGGCGGGCACAGCTCCTTTGGCGGCGGGGGCGGGTCGTTTGGCGGCGGATCGTTCGGCGGCGGGAGCCGTTCGAGCGGGTCGTTTGGGGGCGGGCCGCGCTCGACCGGCGGCAGCTTTGGGCGGTCGGGGTCGTTCGGCGGCTCGCGCGGGTCGGGGCTGGGGAACCATGTGTCCTCTTATGCCACGCGCACGCCCGTGGCGAGTCGGCCCTATGGGTACGGCGGGCAGTATGGCAGCGCGCGCTATTACGGGGGCTGGTCGGACTACTCGTATGGCTGGGGGCATCCCATGTGGTACATGTACACGCCGTTCCACCCGGCCTTTTACTACGGGCCGCCGGTCTATTACGGCGGGTCGTACTATCCCGGGCAGTTCGACTGGACGCACTTGCTGATCACGATCGTCCTGGTGCTGGTGATCGTGTGGCTCGTCGTGAGCATCTACAAGAAGGCGCGGGCGCGATGACCGGGGCAGGGAAGCCCGCGTTGAGGCAGCAATGACTGTAGAGATACGGGAAGCGGGGCCGGAGGACTGGCCGGGCATCTGGGCGATCTTCCGGGCCGTTGTGGGCACGGGCGAGACGTATGCCTACGCCCCGGACATCACGGAGGAGGTCGCGCGGGCGTCCTGGGCGGGTCCGCCCGCGACGGCCTATGTGGCGGTCGAGGAGGGGCGGATCGTCGGGACGTACACGCTGAAGCCGAACCAGCCCGGCCTGGGGGCGCACGTCGCCAACGCGGGCTTCATGGTCACGCTGGGGCAGGCGGGGAAAGGTATCGGGCGCGCGATGGGCCGTCACGCGCTGGAGGAGGCGCGGCGGGCGGGCTATCTCGCCATGCAGTTCAACTTCGTGGCAAGCACGAACGCGCGGGCCGTCGCGCTGTGGCAGTCGCTCGGCTTCGCCATCGTCGGCACCGTCCCGCAGGCATTCCGGCATCGTCGGCTGGGGCTTGTGGACGTGCATGTCATGCACCGTTTTTTGTGAGGCAACAACTAGACAATGAGCAAAAAATTAAGTTTTGGGAGCTTGTTCCACCGAGCGCCGCCAGCCGTCGGCGGTCCCCCGGAAGAACAGACACAAGATCTCGAAAAACTTGACCGCCAGCTGAAGACGGCGGAACTCGAAACGCGCTTCCGCGAGTCGCTCGCCAGCGGCAAGATTGAGGGCGACATCATCACTGTTGATAAAAATGGAGATGTCGTCACCAAAGCCAAAAGCACCAACATTTTCGATTTGTAAATGGCGGACAGCGCGAGAAAGGCGAGAGCCGCCGCAGCAAGCGGCGGCTCTCATTCTGTGGGAGATTAAGCAGCCTGGCCGCCCGCCCCGCCGGGGGCGGGTTCGTCGTCGGTGACGACTTCGATCTCGACGGCTTGGTAGAGCTTGACGGCGAAGCCGTCTTCCATCATGGCGTCGCGGACGCCCAGAGCGATCTCTAAATCCTCGCAGACTTCGAAGGCGACGTCTTCCCCCGCCTCGCCGACCACGATGTAAGTCTCTTCTTCCTCTTCGATGTCATTGCCCTGGTCTACCAGGGTGAGCGGGACGGGCGGCTTGCGCCCACCCCCGCCGTTGCTGCTATTGTTGCCGCCGCTGCTGCTGTTGCGTGCCATCGGTCGTGTGACTCCTTTTTCTTCGATGCAGGGCCTATTCGGCTCCGAGGGGGGTGTCGGGATCGGTCGCGGTCGTGCGGGACTCGCGCGGGGTGCGCGGCCTTGCCGCCGCCGTCTCGCCGGCCAGCGTTTCAATGACGAGGCGGTTGAACGCCTGCGCCTGCTCGTCGTGCGGGAGCAGGCCGCTTTTGTCCAGAGTGGTCAGCTCGGCGCGGGCGTTGGCGGCGAGGAACGCTTCGGCGTCGGCGAGCGGCGTCAGGCGAGCCTCGCGGCCCCAGACGAGCCGCAGGGTCTTCCCCGTCAGCGTGGGGAAGGCGTCGGCGACGCTGTGGTTCAGGAGGCCGCTGAAGAAGGACGGCAGGGCGTTCTGCGAGCCGTACTGGTGGGTCGCGGTCGAGTAGTGATCGAGGAGGGCATCGTCCACATAGGACGGGTCGAAGTAGGTCTGGTTCATCAGGTAATGGCGCAGGCCCGCCAGCGACGTGACCGCGTTATAGAGCGTGGTTCCCAGGAGGGGCGCATGGGTGAGCGCGTAGATCGCTTCCGTGCCCGCGTCCGGCGCTTTGGCAAGGCGCCGGAACCCCGTCGGGCAGACGAGGATCAGGCTGTGGACCAGATCGGGCCGGTCGGCGGCGACCTGGACAGCATACGCACAGGCCAGCGAGGAAGCGACGACGTCGCATGGCTCCTTGACCACTTCGCGCAGGAACTGGGCCAGTTGCTCGATGTATTGGGCGGCGGTGTAGCGGATGCGCGGCTTGTCCGACAGCCCGAAGCCGAGCCAGTCGGGGGCGTAGACCAGGCCGTGCTCGGAAAGCGCGTCGAAGTTCTTGCGCCACTCGTAGCCGGACGCGCCGGCGTAGAGGCCGTGCAGCAGGACGACGGGGCGGCCCGCGCCATCCGCGTGGCCCTGGCGGGTGTAGAAGATGTCGCCGTAGGGTCCGGGCCAGAAGCGGCCTTCCCCGCCGAGCGGGTTGCCCAGCGCTTTGGCGCGGCTGAAGACGGCGTTGTTAGCGGCGGCGAGGGCGGCGGCGCCCGCGCCGGTCCAGAGCAGCGTCTTGAGGGTTTTGTTCATCGGGTGAGTCCTTCCCCGCCGTGCCGGCAGGTGTGCTGGGGGTAGTATACCCAAAGACTGCACCGAATGTCCCGGCACTGGAAGTGCCGGGGGGCTACCGGAAATGCCTAGCCAGCGCGTCCCGGAATGCCGCTGGGGCGGCGGGGTCGCTCGGCGCGGCGAGGGCGGCGAAGTGCCAATATTCGGTGGGGAAGAAGAGCAGAGGGCGGTCGCCTCCCGTCTGGGCGGCCAGGGCGAGGCCCAGCCGGAACTCGTTCTGCTCGTCCGTGGGGCGGCCTGCGGGAAGGGCGTAAATGTCCAGCGGCCTGCCGCCCGAAAGGGTGTAGGCGGCGTGGAACAGGGGCGTCAGGGTGCCGGGCAGGACAGTGTTTTGGTCATGGGACAGCCGCTGATAGGGGCCGAGGACGGGCGGCAGGACCTCGTCGAGCGTGGCGGCGGCGACGGGGAGGGTCGTCAAGGAAGCCCCCTCCGCCCCTACCACCGTTGACAGGGGGGGAGCCGGATTGGGGCCGGCAGGCGGTATGCCTTCTCTTGCTCCCCCAATATTGGGGGACGGGGGGCTACGGCGGTGGGCGGCGGTGACAATCAAGACGATGCCCAGAATCAGCGTCAGCGCGGTGATGGCAAGGACGGCGAGGCAGGCGCCGAAGGACTGTTCTTTAAATCGCTCGTCATCGGCGGCTTTGACCTGCTGGAATTCGGGACTCCCCTCGACTTCGGCGCGGGCGGCGGCGAGTTCCTCGGCTGTGGCATCGTCCACAGGGACAAGCACGGCGAAACATTCGGGGCAGGTGGTGGATTTGAGGTTCGGGTACTGCGCGCCGCAGCGCGGGCAGACTTTGGCGGGCATGGGACTAGTATACCCGGCCCGGTATCAGGCGGCGAGTCGCACCGGCAGGTAGGTCGCGGACTGGGTGGTTTCGTCGTCACGGCCCAGGCGGCGCACGGCAAGGAACAGAGAGAGCGACGCCGCTGCGTGGGGGCCGCGTCGGGCCGGGACGGGGCAGACCAGGCGGACGGTCCGGCTGTCGCTCGCCTCGGCGATGGGCTGCTGGTCCAGGCTTTGCAGGGAAACCCAGCCGGCGTAAATGAGGTGTTCCGGGAAGCGGCGGTTCGGCGGCGTCTTGCTCCGGCCCCACCGCTGCGCCCAAGAAGGCAAGTGCCGGGTTGATATTTCTCACCCTTCGGTATTGACAGACGCCTTGTTCGCGTGTCATACTTCGATCAAAGAACTTTGCTTTGTAAAGCACCAACGAGGAGACACCCCATGCCCGTCCTGACCGCGCCGCTGGAGGAGGCCCGCGAGAACCTGCGGGTCATCCGGCAGACGATGGAGCGCTCGACCAAGTATTCGACCCTGTCCGGCCTGTCCGGCGTGCTGATCGGGCTAACGGCTATCGTCGGCGTCCTGGTTACGCATGTCCTTATCGCCCGTAAGATCGCCCTGCACCAGCCGGACGCGGCGGTGCAGCCGCTGCTGGGCCTCGTTTGGATAGCCGCGCTGGCCGTCGCCGTGGGCATCGAGTTCGCCTGCAACAAGCGGCGAGCGGCCCGCATCGGCAAGCGCGTCGGCTCACCGCTGGGCGCGCACATCCTCGTCGCCGCCCTGCCGTCCTTTATCGCCGCCGCCGTGCTGACGGCGTTTTTCTACATGAACAACATGTTCTCGTCCGTGTGGGGCGTCTGGATGCTCTGCTACGGGCTGGCGATCTGCGCGGTTGGCCTGTTCTCGGTCCGGCCCGTCTCCTATCTCGGCGCGGCCTTCGTCCTCGCCGGCGCGGTCACCCTGCTGCTGCCCGGCCCATACCACCTGTATATGATGGCCCTGACCTTCGGCGGCTTCCATATCCTGTACGGCGTCCTGATGGCGCGGAAGCACGGGTGGTGACCCCATGGCAGTCCTCCAAGCAGGCTACGCCGCCCTCGTCGAGTCCCTGGATTCGATTGACGAAGTCATCCACCAGAAGGTGCGTTTGGGGATCATGTCCGCGCTGATGGCGCGCGGCGAGACGGACTTCCGCTTCCTGAAGGAGACCTTGAGCGTCACCGACGGCAACCTGTCCATCCACCTGAGCAAGCTGGAAGAGGCGGGCTACGTCGTCAGCGCCAAAGAGTTCATCCGCAAGAAGCCGCACACCACTTATGCGCCGACGGACGCGGGCCGGGCGGCCTTTCACGCCTATCTCAGCGCTCTGGAGCGCATCGTGCAGTCGGCGGGGCAAAGCGGGGATGATCGTTTAGGATGATGCTGCGACCTGCGCCCAATGTCGTCTGGAACCTGCTCCTGGCCCTGCTCCCGGTGGTCCTCGCCTTCGTCATCGCGCGTGGGGCGCGGCGGGAGCGGGCGGCGACCGGCCGCATCCGCTGGGGTGTCTGGCTGCCGCTGGCTTTGGTCTGGCTGGCCTTCCTGCCGAACTCCTGCTACCTGCTGACCGAGTGGCGGCACTTTTTGGACACGCTGACTCAGAGCCGGATTTACGCCGAAGCGCACCAGAGCCGCGACGGGCGGCTGGACTTCTTCGTCGTGGTCGGCTTTTACCTTTTCTACAGCGGCGCGGGCCTGCTGGCCTTCTTCCTGGCCGTCTGGCCGCTCGACCGCCTGACGCGCCGCCGCTTGGGCTGGGCAGGGATCGCGCTGCGCCCGCTGATCTTCCCGCTGTGCGCCCTGGGGGTTTACCTGGGCCTGACGCCGGCGGGCCGTTTCAACTCCTGGGACCTGGTCCACCCGCACCGCCTGGCGGGCCTGCTGGCGACGACCACGCAGGCGCTCCACCGCCCGTTCCTGCTGGGCCTCATCCTGGCCTTTGGGGCCGTCCTGTGGCTGTTCTACGCCGCCTTCGACATCTGGATGGACGGCCTCGCCTGGCGTCTGGCCCGCCGCCATCACGCGCGCCGCCCACATCCCAAACACTCACATCCCGAACACCTACATCCAGATGATGCCCGCGAGAAAGACCCTACCCATGCTCCTGCATGACATCACTCTCTACCGTCGCCTCCTCCGCCGCCTGTCGCTGGCCGAGCTGCTCGCCCTGTACGAGCGCACCGTCTGCCTCTACGTCCCGCTCGCCCAGGCCGTTTCGGACGAGCTGGACGCGCGACTGAGTGGGGAGTAGACCATGCCAAGTTTTCTGAAAGTGCTGCTCTCCCTCGCCATAGAGATCGTGTGCGTGCTTGTCGGAGGCACTCTCGCAACAGGGATCGCCTGGGTTAGCCTCCGTGCCGATGAGATGGGACCGGGAGCGGGTGTCACCATAATTTTATTCGGCTTGATTGGCTTCGCCTTCGGCTCGTTTGTCGGTGCGGCCGGTATTGTCATGCTCTGGCGTCGTACCAACACTTCCCAACCATTATCCTCGGGCCGGGGCGGGAACTCGGAAGGTGTCTGGCCTCCTCCACCGAGGTGTTAATCTCGGTTTCTTGAGTTGAGGTATAATAACCACATATTCTTCGGGCGGAGGACATCATGGCAATCGCTGAGAACGAAATCGAGTCCCTGTTGCTCGACAAAGAGGAAATCCGGCGCATCGTGGCCGAGCAGAACGCAAAATCCGGCTTCGTGCCGGACCCGACGGCGACGCCGCAGCGGGCGCGGGCGCTAGTTGAGGCGTGCCTGCGCGCGAAGGGGCTACGACCGGAAGATAACATCTTCTCTCGCGGGATCATCGAAGCGCGGGAGGAAGAGTAGGCACAATGCCGACTGTTCTCTGGGATGCCAGTGGACTGGCGAAACGGTATGCTTCAGAAGCAGGCTCGGCGACCACCGATGCCGTGTTCGCGGCGGTGCCTCTGTCCGACATGGCGATAACGCCCTGGGGCTACCTGGAGACGTACTCCATTCTGCGGCGGCGCTTCAACGGCGGCATCCTGGACGCCAAGGCATTGGCGGCTTCGGTGGCTGCTTTGCAAAGGGAGGTCATCATCAGTGGGGACTTCGGCTTGATCCCAATAAGCGACAGCACGATTTTTGCCGCCGCTTCACTGATTGATGTTCATCAGATCAACTCGGCGGATGCGGCCATACTCGCCACTTATCTCCGTTTTCAGTCCCGGCAGCCCCTCGGCAGCCTGCCTTGCCTATTGGTTGCGGCGGATAAGCGCCTGCTCCGCGCGGCGAACGCGGAAGGGTTAAAGACGCTGAACCCGGAGGCGCTGGCGCCCGGCAATGTGGCGACGTTCCTGGCGGCAATTTAGCGAATAAAGAGAGGAAGAAGTTACTCGAGTTGACACACAAACCAGGGTTTACGCTCATCGAAATGCTCGTCGTGATCGGCATCATTGCCGTGCTCGCCGCCGTGCTGTTCCCTGTGTTCCTGCGGACGCGGGAGCAGGCGCGGGCGTCGGCCTGCCTGTCCAATTACCACCAGATCGGGCTGGCGATCCACCAGTATGCGGGGGATGACGACGACAAGACGCCGCCCAATGGCGGCTCGTTCGGCGGGCTGATCGCGGACTGCTACCCCTACACGCACTCGACGGCGATCTTTACCTGCCCCGATGACTTCGACCGGGTGGAAGAGAAGCGGGCGGGCACCTACCGGATGGCGAGCTTGTACCAGGGCCTGCCGCTGGCCTGCGGGTGGCCGGACCCGTATGACCCCAGCGGCAGGACGCTGGCGCAGCCGACGAAAACGACGCTGGCGTATGAGGCCGAGCAGGACTTCTCGCAGTCGCCGATCCGCCCGACCCACCGCCACCACGGCGGGACGCAGGTGCTGATGTTCGATGGCCATACCAAGTGGGTAAAAGGAGTCAGTGACCCGGATGGGGATGGGTAAAACGCCTTTGCCGCATGGCTGGGAACATTGCCCCGTCCGAACTCGTTTCATAAGATGTCTTGTCTCTATTGCCCGCCTGTGTCTGGAAAGAAGCCACCCCATGAAGAACATTGGCCGCACCTCCTTCTACGCTGCCGGGGCGTTCGCGCTGCTGGCCGCTGTTGCTCCCTCCGCCTCCGCGCAGGCGGTCAGAGGCTTCCTGTGGCCCGGCGGCGTTCGGCCCGCCGCGCCTTCGTCTGTCCCGAATCAGCCTATGCAGCCCATGCAGATGCAGCCTGGCGCGGCCTTCATGCGGCCCGGCGGGACGTTCGGGGCAGCGCCGGGCTATCACCGCCCTGTTTACAACCCGCCCGTCTACAATCAGCCCGTCTACAATCAGCCCATCTTTAACCGGCCGGTGTTCAGTCCGCCGAACTACAGCGCGCCGGGTTACGGCAATGGGCAAGTCTATGGCAATGGGCAAGTCTATGGCAACACACGGGTTTACGGCAATGGGTCGCTCTTCCGCCGTGAGCCTTCCTCCGGCCCGGTCGTAGTCGTTCCCGATGCGGCGGAGGAAACGCCGAGCATTCGCTACCGCCGGCCGCGCCCCGGCGCGCCCGTCGGTCCCGGCAATGGATTCAACAACGGGTATCCCGGCGGGACGGATCTGCGCATCACAACGCCGGGAGGGTGGCGGCGTGTGCCGCCGACGGTGTACCGCAACACCTACATTTACAATAACTACAACGCCGCCTCGACCGTCGGCGCCGCGCCGCCGCTGCTGGGGGGATACTACTACGGCAACTACTGTGATGTGTCCGTACAGGCCGGCACCTATCCGTCCGTCTACTCCGTTTATGACGGCTTCCCAGGGTACATCTTCAACCCGGCCCCGAACGTCATCACCGTCGGCCAGCCGTACTACCCGCCCTATGTGACCTCGTACCTGCCGTTCTACACGCCCTCTTACGCGGTGACATACAATCAGAACAACTACTACGTCACCAACGAGAGCCGGGCGCAGGACATCCAGGCGGGCGGGGACAAGGCGCGGGCGGCGATCAAGAACGCTTACCCCGCCGACTCGTACCAGGCCGCCTTCGGCGACATCGCGCGGGCGTGGACGGACGGGGACATCAAGCCGCTGCGCAGGCACATCCGCGACGCCGACACGCGCATCAGCGTCTTCCTGAACAAGAAGTATTCGTATTCCATCGCTTCGGGCGACTTCGAGCAGATCACGCGGGACGCCCTGGACCGGCTCCACACGGTCTCGTTCGACTTCACGCGCCTGCGCAAAGCCAAAAACGGCGATGTGACGGCGTATGGCGCCCACGTCTACCGGACCGGCGGCAGCCAGGGCAGCAGGGATGGAGATACGGTGCCGTTCGATCCGAGCGGCGCGGACTCGAACAGCACGAGCGGGGAAACGACGCCCTATGACAAGGCCGGCGACCCCGCCGAGGGCTTGCAAAAGACGGTCTACGTTTCCTACACCCTGCGCCACCGGGACGGGCAATGGTACATCGTCGAGGTGGACTCGGCAGACCACGCCCTCGTGTCGGAGCAGTAGGGACGGCGCGTGGCCCCGCCCTTGATGTCAAGGGCGGGGCCGGTTTGTGCAGGGCGATTGCCTATAGATGACAGAGGGCAACCACGGAGAGGAAGGAGGGCAACCGATGACAGACAGAGGGCAACCACGGAGGGTTGCCCCTACCAATCACCATCAATGTATCAATCACCATCAATCACCATCAATGACGGGGCGCGTAGGGGCAGGCCCCCGTGCCTGCCCTCTTTTGATCCCGTGCTGCCCTCTTTTGATCCCGTGCCTGCCCTCTTTTGATCCCGTGCCTGCCCTCTTTTGATCCCGTGCCTGCCCTGTCTCCTCCTGCCCTTTCTCCCTCCCCCCGTGCCTGCCCTTCATCCCGTGCCTGCCCTTCATAATGCAATTGCCCTGCCGGTTTGTGTCACCACCGAGGCTTTCCCCTTGCATCACCGCATTCCCCTTTTGCTGACCCTGGCCGCCGTCCTGCTCACGCCGCGTGCCCTGCCGGCAAGGCCGCCGTCTGCTGGCTGAACGATCTGGGGGAGCGCCCACCGAGTACCCGACGGTGGCCGCCTTTTCCGCCGCGACGGGCCGGGAGAAGCACGCGCGCGTGCTGCCCTCTGCCCCGCTGTTTGTCAACCCCCCGCGCGGCGACAGGAGAGCGGCGGCCAAACCCGTGTGAAAATCCCCGCCCTTGTCCGGGAACTTTTCACGACTCCGCCCCCGTCAAAGTACCAGTATGACCCCGTTCTGAGGAGGACACCCCGCTTGAGTTCCCAACTGCCTCGCCGCTGCGGCAAGGCGATTCCCGTAGCTGCATCCGCCGCCCTGCTTTCTCTTGGCCTTTTGGCCGCTTCCCTTCCCGCCCAGGCCCGCGTCGCCAAACGCCCCGTCCGTGTTCCCCGCGCGACGCCGCTGGCGCCCTTTTTGGCCGGCAAGTCCAGCGTCCCGGTGCAGACGCTGCTCGTCCGCGACGATTTGCCCGCGATGGGCGCTAACAACGGCGTCCAGTTCTGGGTGCATGGCGACGGCAGCGGCGCCAACCTGCGCGTCCGCGTGCTGGCTCCGACACCCGTGGCCGCCGCGCCCGCCGCGGACCCGCAGCCGCGCGACGAGTGGATCTCGACGCCCATTCCCATCACCTTTGCCGGCTGGCGCGAGATCGTCCTGCCGCAGTCCAAGTTCAGCCGGCAGGCCGCGCCGGCGACCCCGGCCTCGCTGGATTTGGCCCTCCCCGCCGACGCGCAGCCTGCGGGGACGAACGATCCCGCGCCCGCGTCTTCGCCCGACTGGACGGCGGCGAACGGCCTTGCCCTGGACATTTCGACCGCGCGCCAGACGACGCTGGTCGTGGACGACATCGCCTGGGTGACGCTGGACGCGAACGGGCAAGGGACCGGCAGCGCGCCGGTCGCGGACTTCGAGAAGGGCAACGTCGCCGCCTGGCGTCCCGTCGGCGCTCCCGAACAGACAGCGGCCATCTCCTACGGCCTGGCGACGCAGCCCGGCCTGGTTCACGGCGGCCGGGTCGCCTTCCGCCTGACCGTCACGCCGCCCGGCCTGGTACGCAAGTCGCTCAAGCTCTACGCGCAGGAGGCCCTGCGGGCATCGGCCAAGCCGTGTCTGGTCTGGCTGCCCGCCTCGCTGTTCGCGCGGGTTCTGCCGGACAGCCTGCCGCCTGCCATCGGGACCAGCCCGGAAGTGACGCTCGCGGCCTGCCCGGAGCAGACCCAGGCGGCCACCTTCTGCCTGTACAGCCCGACCGCGCTCACGGATGTCGCCGTTTCGCTCCCGCAGGACTTGCAGGGCATCGGCCACGTCATCCCCAAGGGCGATGTCGAGGTGCATGTCGTCAAGGTCCGGCCCCAGAGCGGCGGCGGTCCCCTGCGCGACCCCGACACCGCCGGACTCGCCCCGGCGCTGCTCGTGAAGGACGACCGCGCGCCGCTGGCCGGCGCTTATACCCCCCTCCGGCTCACCGGCCCGGCCGTCTGCGACATCCCCGCCGACACGACCAAGCAGTTCTGGCTGACGGTCTCGGTCCCGCGCAGCACGCCGCACGGGTCATACATCGGCCGGCTCGTCGTGTCCGGGCGCGGGCTGGCCCCGTTCACCGTTCGCACTGTCCTGAACGTCCTGCCGCTGCGCCTGTATTCGCCCGCCAAGCAGTACGGCATTGATCTGCGCTCCCGGCTGGACCCGGCGCCCGCAGCCCTGCCCTCGCCGGACGGTCACGATCTGGTCACGGACTTCGTCTCGAAAGAGACCCTAGACCGGCAGCTCGCCGACATCTACGCGCACGGCTTCACCATCGCTTCGCTGTATGATTCGCCCGCGACTCTGTGGAACGCCGTCAACGAGTACCGTACCTACGGCCTGGGAACGTCGTACAACCTCTACAAAGGCGACGGCGACCCGCAGGCGGTCGAAAAGCAGCGCAGCGATCATAACGCGCCGCCCTTGACCTACTATACCGACCCGGAGCCGAACGCTGCGGCGGCCTCGCGCATGGCCCCGCTGTCCAAAGCGGGCCTCCCGAACGCGACCTACATCCCGCGCCAGGCTGATTTTCAGGCGCTGGGCGCGGGCACCGACATCGCCCTTTATAATCGCGACTCGGAGTACCCGCAGCAGCTCCTCCGCAACAAAGGCCAGCGCGTCTCGATGACCCGCGACTGGTGGTACTGGCCCGCCGCGAGTTCGGACCCAAAGACCAACCGCGTGGACTCGGGGCTGCTGCTGTGGCGCTCCAACCTTTATGGCGCGTTCCTTCCCGACTACCAGACCGCCTTCGGCACGGACCCCTATGACGAGACCTCGGCGGGCGCCCCTCCGTCCAAAGCCGCCTTCCGCCCCCTGATGCTGACCTACCCGGTCCGGGACGGCGTCCTGGACACGCTGCAATGGGAAGCCTGCCGCGAGGGCGTCACCGATGTCCGCTACCTGACCACGATGTACGCCGCCCTGCGCGAGTGCAAGGACGCCCACATCGCCAAGCCGCTCGTGGACGAGGCGGAGGGCTACGTCAGGACGTTCATGGACAAGCCGCTGGCGAACCTGCCGGAACCGCAGTACGACGGCTTTCGCACCCAGGTCGCAAACTACGCGATCCAGCTCCGCCGGGCAGTGGACGCCTACAATAAGGCGCACGGGACAGGCTAAGGGCGAGCACAAGAGCGCGGGGGCAATATGCCCCCGCGCTCTTTTCGTCTGCGTTCCCCTGGCGCCCGTGTTATGCTATACTTTCTTGAGTTCGCCCGATGAAAGGAGTATCGCTATGGCCCAGAAAGCAAAACGAAGGACTAAAAGTGTTCCCATTGCCAAGCCCGCCCACAGCGGCAATGGCTTTCAGAACAGCAACGGCTTGCACAAAAACCACAAGTGGGTTCCAGGTGATCCCATTGAGGATCACCCGCTGGCGGGCGCGATGGGCGCCTTCAGAGATGACCCGTTTTGGGACGAGTTCGTTCAGGCCATGAAGGATGCGCGGCGCGAAGAAGATGAGCGCTATTTCAAGGACCTAGAGGACGAGCCGTAACGTGTATGTCCTGGACAGTGACACACTAACGCTTTCCCTTCAGGGCAACAAAACAGTTGTGCACCACATCTTGTCTACGCCAGCCGACGCCATTTGGCTGCCGGCCATCGCCGTGGAAGAACAGTTGCGCGGACGCCTCTCCGTCCTGTCAGGTCTCAACTCGGCGCGTATTTCGGATCGCTCAAAGATGCCACAGGCGTATGATCTGCTGCTGGAGACGGTGCGGGAACTCCAAAGGTTTCAATACCTATCTTACACGGCAGAGATGGAGGCCCTGTATCAATCCTGGCCCGCCGCCGTCAAGCGGCTGGGGACGCGAGACTGCCGGATTGCTGCGACGGCCATCGTTCACGGCTTCACGGTCGTGACCTGTAACCTGAGCCATTTTCAGCCGATTCCCGGCGTCACAGCCGAGGACTGGAGCTGGTAGAAAAGTTTGGGATGCCGCTCACTCCTCCCTCAAGAGGACGGGCGGCTTTTTCACGTTCAGAATTCTTTGCGAGATTTCGGCGCTGACCGTTCGCTCCGCCCGCCGGGTGAACATACATAGGCGAGGAGGACGGAAAATGCACGACTGGCGGCTGCTCAGAAAGTATGTGGAGGAGGACTCGCAGGCGGCCTTCGCGGACCTGGCCCGGCGGTACACGGACCTGGTTTACTGTACCTGCCTGCGCGAGATTGGTGATGCGCCGCTGGCGGAGGAGGCCGCGCAGGCGGTCTTTCTGGTCCTCGCGCGGAAAGCCCCGTCCTTCCATCGCGGGACCACGCTGTCGAGCTGGCTCTTCCAGACCGCCCTCCTCACCTCGAAGAACGTGCTCCGGCAGGAGCATCGGCGGCGACGTCTGGAGGAAAGGGCGGCCATACATATGGAGCAGACGACGCAGTGCGGGCCGGACGGATGGGAGCAGGCCGAGCCGCTGCTGAACGACGCGCTCCAGTCGCTGTCCGCCGCCCAGCGCGGGCTGGTGCTCCAGCGTTTCTGGGAAGACCGCCCGCTGGCGGAGATCGGCCGGGCGCTGGGGATCACCGAAGATGCCGCCCGGATGCGGATCAACCGCGCCCTGGAACGGCTGCGGCGCTGGTTTGCTGCCCGGAACGTGCTGCTCTCCGCCGCCGCCCTCGCCGCCGGGCTGCCGCTGGCCGTCCGCCCGGCCCCCGCCCGCTGCGCCGAGGCCGTCCTGCGCGCCTGCCTGCCGCCCGCCGGCCTTCCGGCTCCCGCCTCGCATGTCCAAACTATCGCCCAAGGAGTGATCCATACCATGACCCTGAAACGCCTCAGACTTCAGCTCGGAGCCGCCGCCCTCGTCGCGGCCCTGTCCCTGGGAACGGCGGGGGCCGTCCGCATCACCACGCAGGCCAAAGCGCGCACCCTCGCCGCCGAAAAGCAGCAGGACCAGGCCCGCGCGCTGGCCGTCCTAGACCGCATGTATGCGACCTACGCCGCTATGCACTCGTTCCGGTGCAGTGTCAGGAATCATGAAGATCCGTTGAGCACCGATCAAGTCGCTTCCTACGAGATCGAACGTCCCAACAAAATCCGCTTCCGCCGGGCCACGCTCCTCGGCGACCCTGAGATGTCCGGCCAGGCGCTCGCCATCAGCGACGGGAGCAGCCTGTATGTGACCTGCACGGAGAACAAAGGGCTGGCGAACCGCTACCTTAAACAGCCTTTGATAACGTCCCCCAGACAACCTGCGGATTTTAGATACTGGTTCGCGGACTTCGGAAATCTTCCAGGCTGGGGGACCGAAGCTGACGCGGGGATGCCTGATGTCGCACTGGAGATTCGTCTGCACGATCATCTGTATCCTCAGATGTCCGCCCCCGAGTACTCGATGGGGCAGTCCGTTGTGCTGGACCTGCCGGGGCAGCCAGGGCCGATGCCGTTTGATGTGGTCATTGCCCGCATTCCCTGGCGTGCTGGGACGCCGAACAGGGATTGGAAGGGGGCCGCAGAAACCGTGACATACTACATCGGCCAGCGCGATCACTTGCTGTACAAGATGACCGCCGCAGACATGCTCAGTCCGACGGATCGGGACACGCGGACGGAAACGTACAACAGCATCGAAGTCAACCCAAAACTCGACCCGTCCGATTTCGTCTTCACACCGCCGCCCGGCAGCCACGAGGTCGGCAGAGTGTCGGACTTGTTCCCCGGTGGTAGGATGTAGCGCCGCCGAGAAGCCGCCCGGCTCCGTTTACAGGGGCCGGGCGGCCTGCGCTTTCGTCAGCCTTCGCCGTAGATCGCGCCGTAATACTCCCACGCCGGGTCCGTCGCCAGCCGGATGAACGCGACCTGGCCGGCATGATAATAATCCTCGGAGCAGAGATAGGGGATGCCGATACCTAGCGGCTTGACCGCGCCCCATACCGACATCGGCGTGTCCAGCGGAGCGCCGTCGAACTTTGCCAGGATGGCCTGGCAAAGCGCCTCGTGCGACTCGGCGAGCAGCGTCCGCAGGCGCTCCAGGTCGCGCTCCGGCTCGGCGAACGCCTCGTAATCCGGTTCGCCGCCGGATTCTAGCGCGGCCAGGGCGGCGCGGTCGTCCACCACCCGATGCGCCAGCGTCTCACAGATGCTCTTGCACTCCGGGTACGGCTTCCAGCCCCACTGCTCGCCGCTCAAGCCGTCCACATGCTTCCAGAAATGCCGGCGCGAGGCGCGCACGGCGTCCACCAGATCGGTAACTGTCACAGGCATATCCTCCCTAATGGGTAAACTTATGTTTGCTCCGACGCCATTATAGCGGCCCGACGCCCGCATGTCAAGTCAAGGGGAGAATGTTTCAGGGAAGTCAGGTACAATGGATGCCGTGACCCAAGCGGCGTACTGGAAGGGATGGGACGAATGGCAAAGGCAGAAGTTGAATTAGAACAGCTCCCGCCTACGCGAGAGGATAGAAATGGTGGTACGTTTGTTGAAGAAAGTCTGCCGGTAAGCTACCGCGATTCAGCGCACCCACTGTTGACGCCGGAGGTGCAGGAGGTGCTGGACGGGATGCTGCCCTTAGTGTTTCGTGGGGTGAATGAAGCGGGAGGCGTGGGGCAAAGGGTGGAAGTGTACGGCACCCCCGCCTATGACGAGATCGAGGCGTACTTGGTTGTCTCGGTCTGGACTGGGTTGCCTGCTGAGGAAGCCTTCTCTCTTTGGGACCGTCTAGGGGATGCCATTCAAGACTGGACCGCCTCCCTGCCAAAGTCACAGGAGAACATCGCCATAGACATTGCGATAGAAGTGCTGTGGAGCGTAGACAGTGCCGCCCTTTGATCCCACACAATTCCTGCGCGTCAGCCGTCATCCTCGCGTCACCAGAGGCGAACGAAGCGATGCTGAGAACTGCCGTGGGCCGTGCCTATTACGCGATCTTCCTGATTGCGCGCGACAAGTTGGGCGTTGTGACGACCGAAAAGGTTCGCTCCGAGGTCATTCGCATCCTGACCCGGCGCGATAGAAAGCTCGGCAACCAAATGTTCTACCTCCTGAATCTGAGGTTGGCCGCAGACTATCAGATGACCCCGGACAGGGAAAATGACCGCGACTGGCAGATCAACTGGATTCGAGCGCAGGATGCCGTTGCTTTCATCCTGCCGAAGCTGGAAAGGATATGAAAAAAGCCGCCAGGGAAACCCTCGGCGGCCTTCTGGTTTGAGGTGCTTACCGCCACGCCGTCTCGCCCGCGCCCTGCGCCGAAGCGGGGAGGTCGGGGGCGCCGACGATGGTTTCGACGCCGAGGAAGGCGTCTAGCTCCTCATTGGTGTGGCGGTGCGCCCACTGGGCGAAGCGCTCCTCGCCCTGCCGGGTTTCCTGGAAGCGGGCGATGACGTTGGCGAGCGCGTACTTGACCTTCTCGGCGGGCACCTTGCGGTGGATGGCGCGGGTGAAGGAGGGGTGCGCGCCCAGGTCGCCGCCGAGGTGGACGTCGTAAGCCTCCACCTGCGAGCCGTCGTCCAGGCGGGCGAGGCAGCCTTGCAGGCCGATGTCGCCGACGTGGTGCTGCGCGCAGGAGTTTGGGCAGCCGTTCATGTTGATCTTCAGGCCGCGCTCGTAAGGGTTCGGAGCGACCTCTTCGAGATGGCCGACGACTTCTTTGATCCGCAGCTTGGTTTCGGTGATCGCCAGGTTGCAGAACTCGATGCCCGTGCAGGTGATTGCGCCGCGCCGGATGTTGGGCACGTCCCAGGCGAAGCCCGCCGCCGCCAGGGCGGCCTGCGCGCCCGGCAGGTTCTCGGCCTTGATGTGCGGGATCAGCATGTTTTGGAGGTTGGTCAGCCGGACCTCGCCGCCGCCGAACTTTTCGGCGACATCGGCGGCCTGGGACATCTGCGTGTCGGTCAGCCGGCCCGCCAGGACGCACAGGCCGATCCAGTGCAGGCCGGGCTGCTGCTGGGCATTGACGCCCAGGTGGTCGCGGTAGGTGTCGTCGGAGAACGCGAAGCCGGGCGCGGCCGGGTCGGGCGACCAGTCCAGTTTCTTGCGGACCTCGACGGTGAACTTTTCGGGTCCCCATTCGGCCATCAGGTACTTCAGCCGGGCGCGGGTGCGCTTGAGCCGTAACTGGTCGGCGTCGCGGTAGCACTCCGAAATGGCCCGCTGGACGTCCACGATCTTTTCGATCTGGTCGGCGGGGACGAAGATGTCAAGCTGTTGGCCGAAGAAGGGCTGGAGCGACAGGCCGCCGCCGACGAAGAAGTGATAGCCGACGACTCCGTCCGCCTGCCGCTTATGCGCGATCAGGGAGGCGTCGTTGATCTGCGGGACGGTGCTCTGAACGGTCGAGCCTTCCACGGCGATCTTGTACTTGCGGGGCAGGTCGCCGAAATCTTTGTTCAGGTGGAAAAACGCCTGGAGGGCGTCCACGACTGGGCGCGGGTCGGTGAGCTGCTGCGGGTCGAAGCCCGCCGCCGGGGACGACGTCAGGTTGCGGGTGATGTCGCCGCATGCCCCCGCCGTGGTCAGGCCGACGGCGTCGAGCCGGGCGAAGATGTCCGGCATGTTCTCGATGGTCAGCCAGTGGATCTGGATCGTCTGGCGCGTGGTGATGTCGCCGATGCCGCGCGCGTAGTCTCTGGTCAGACCGGCAATCGTGCGAAGCTGCTCCGTGGTCAGCCGCCCGCCGGGGACCTTGATCCGCATCATGAAGTGGCCCTCATTGGGCCGCTGCTGGTACACGCCGTACCACTTGAAGCGCATGAAGTCGCCGGGGTCAATCGTGCTGAAGCCGGTCTCGGCGTAGCGGTAGATGTCGGCCAGCACGTCCAGCCCCGCCTTTTCCTTCTTCAGCCGCTCTTCTTTGGTTATCTTGACGTCGCTCATGGTGAAGTTCCCTATTAATTCCCTAGTAAACTGGTTGCCAATAGCCCATTATACTTTTTCCGGCGCGTCGCTGTCAACTCAACCGGGGCCGAAGTGTGAAAGAAGTCTGAAAAACGTCACGCCGAGTTTCGCCGCGATTCTTTGCGGGTAATCTCAGGAGAAGTCGCTCGGCTGCCCACCGGGGGAGCAGCGGGGGTATGCAGCGAGGTTTCCCTTGAACGATTTCCGTGAGCAGTTCGAAATCACCGCTCATCCGCAGAACGCGGGACAGGCGCGGGAGCGTGTCCGGGAGCTGGCCGCGCGGGCGGGGCTGACCGGGCTGGACCTTGCCGACATCGAGATCGCGGTCGGCGAGGCCGTCACCAACGCTATCCTGTACGGTTCGCCGACCGCGACCAGCCGCATCGTGATTATCAGCGGGCTGGGGGGGGGCGCGTTCTTTGCCGAGGTCCATGACCAGGGGCACGGGTTTGACCCCGCCGCGTTGCGCGACGAGGAAGACACTGATGCGCTCGGTGGGCGCGGCATCCGCCTGATGCGCGCCCTGGTGGATCAGGTAGACCTGCATTACGGCGGCGCCGGAATGGTCGCGCGCCTTTCCAAGCGCCTCACTTACTGACGCGCTCCGCGCGGTATGCGCTTTCCGGTCTGCTCCCCCTTGACAACAGTGTAACCTTCCGCTAGAATAGCTGTACGCCCACGCTGGGCGGGCGCGCCATGGAAGAACAACCCTCGTCAGCCTTACGCCTGTCCGATTTTGATTATCACCTCCCTGCCGAACGGATCGCGCAGACGCCGCTGGAGCCGCGTGACCGGTCGCGCCTGCTGGTGCTGGACCGGAGCGGCGGCACGATCACGCACCGCCATTTTTTCGATCTGCCGGACTACCTCCATGCCGGCGACGTGCTGGTGCTCAACGACACCCGCGTGACGGCCCAGCGCCTGTTCGGCGCGCGGCCCGGCCATCCCGCCGAGCGGGTCGAGGCGTTCCTGACGCACCGCGTCGCCGACGGCCTGTGGCGCGCGCTGGTGCGTCCGGGCCGGAAGCTGCCGCCGGGCGTTTCGGTCGGGTTTGAGGGGGGGGTGACGGCCGAGGTGGTCGAGCGGACCGATGACCGGGGCGGCAGGCTCCTGCGATTCCAAGCGCCGCCCGGCGTTTCCGTGGAAGACGCCATTGCGGCCCAGGCCGCCGCGCCGCTGCCGCCGTATATCGAGACGCCGCTGCCGCCCGGCCGGAACGGGCGCTACCAGACGGTCTATGCCGACGCGGGCGGGTCGGCCGCCGCGCCCACGGCGGGCCTGCATTTCACCCCCGAACTTCTGAGCCGGATCGAGGCGCGCGGCGTCGGGATCGCCCGTGTGACCCTCCACGTCGGCTTGGGGACGTTCCGGCCCATCGAGACCGAGGATGTCCTGGCCCACCGGATGCACGCCGAGCGCGTCACGGTCAGCCCAAAAGCGGCCGAGATCGTCAACGGCGCGCGGGGCCGCGTCCTCGCGGTCGGCACGACGTCCGCCCGGACGCTGGAAAGCGCCGCCCTCGCCCCGCGCCGCATCGGGCCGCTGGACGGCGAGACGTCTTTGTATGTGACACCGGGCTACCGCTTCCGGGTCGTGGACGCTCTCGTGACCAACTTCCATATGCCGCGCAGCACGCTGCTGCTGCTGGTCAGCGCGCTGGCGGGGACGGATCTGATCCGCCGGGCTTATGGCGAGGCTCTGGACGCGGGCTACCGTTTTTTATCGTTCGGCGACGCCATGCTGATTGTTTAGCCCCCCGGCCCCCAATTCTGGGGGAGCAGGAGAAGAAACAAGAGGGCGCGATGAATCGCGCCCCTACGGGCGGCTTCCCCTTCCGACTCCCCCAGAATTGGGGCCGGGGGCGATCTTTCGAGGAGGATCTCGTTCTTGCGAAACGTTCAGGACTGGAACAAATATGTGGACATGCTGGGGAAGGCGGTGGCAAAGAAGCCCGCTTCTCCCGTCCCCGTCCCGCACGAAAACGGCGTCAAAGCAGGCGGCGGCATCAGGCCGGCGTCTGTGTCTCGCCCTGACTCGAATGCCGCGCCGACCCCGCCGCGCCAGGGGCGCGGGCCGCGCAAGGAAGAAACGCGCGAGGAGCTGCTGCGGCGTCTGGTGGACCCGACCTTGACGCTGGAAGAGACGGCCTGTATCCTGGAAGTCTGCCCGACTACGGTCCGCCGCTATACCAACCGGCACATCCTGCCGTGCGAGCGCTCGGCGGGCAACCAGCGCCGCTTCAAGCTGTCCAGCGTGCTGGAGTTCCGTGAAGCGCAGCAGCGCGGCAAAGAGGCCGAAGAAAATGAGAGCGCAGAAACAGGCGGTCCGAGCGCCGCCGGAGAGTAGGGCTTCGCCATGCGCGTCGGAATCTTCACCGAGAGTTACCCGCCCCTCATCAACGGGGTCAGCACATCCGTCCAGACCCTCATCGCCCACTTGGAGCAGGCCGGGCATGACGTTTACGTCTTCACGTCCCGCTACCCCCACTATCGGGACGAGCGCAAGGGGGTCTTCCGATTTCCCTCCGTCAACGCCCTCGTCGAGCCGGATTATGTGCTGCCCGTCACCTTCTCGCCGCGCATCGCCCGGATCATCCCGACGCTCAAACTAGACATCGTCCACTCCCACTCGCCGTTCTTTCTGGGCCTGCTCGCCCGCCGCGTCGCCCGCGCGCTGGACCTGCCGCACATCGCCACCAACCACACGCTTTACACCGAGTACGCCCACTATCTGCCCCTGCCGACGGTGGCGGCCACGCGCTGGATGCTGGTCCGCTGGATGCGCGGCTTTTACGATACCTGTGACCGCGTGCTGGCCCCCTCGCACCTGACCCAGCGCGTGCTGGAAGGCTACGGCGTCGGGACGCCCATTTCGGTCGTTCCGACCGCCATCCCCGCCCCGCCCTATGTGCTCCAGCGTCCGCCCGAAACCAAGCAGGAGTTCGGCCTGCCGCCGGACGCCTGCCTCCTGCTGTATGTGGGCCGTCTCGCCCCCGAAAAGAACTTGGACCTGCTGCTCCAGTCCTTCGCCCTCATCACCGCCCAGACCAACGACACCTACCTCATCCTGGCCGGCAGCGGCAAGAGTCGAGGCGTCCTGGAGAACCATGCCCGCGCGCTCGGCATCCACCGCCGGACGCGCTTCGCCGGGTTTTTAGGCCGGACCAAGCTGGACCCTCTGTACCAGGCATCCGACCTGTTCCTGTTCCCCTCCAAGACCGAGACGCAGGGCCTGGCCGTCGGCGAGGCCCTGGCGGCGGGCCTGCCGTGCGTCGTGGTCAATGCCGGCGGCGCCCCCGAATCGGTGCGGGACGGCGCGGACGGCTTCCTCGTCAATGACGACCCGGCGCGGATGGCCGCGCGGACTTTGGAACTGCTGGCCGACCCTGCCCAGCGCCGCCGTCTGTCCGAAGAGGCCAAGCGGGGCGCGGCGGCGCGAACCCCCGAACACATCGGCGGGCGCGTGGCAGCGGTCTATGAGGAATTGATTGCGGCGCGGCGGGAAGCGGCGGATGGGGACGTGAAAGACCCGTTCGAGGAAAAAAGAGACATACGGACGAAGAAAGACAAAACATGACCCGTTACTCTGCCGGTCTCGCGTTGCTGCTCGCCGCCGCCCTTCCCTGTGTCGCGGCCAAACACGCGCCGAACAAGTACGCGCCGAACAAGCGCGCCCCGGTGAAGCAGGCAATGCCGCCGGCCGCCGTCCTCGACATCACCGCTGCCCCGTACAACGCCAAAGGCGATGGCGTCTCCGACAACACGGCGGCGATCAACCAAGCTCTGGCGGACGCCGCCGCAGCCGCTCCCAAAAAGAGCGTCTATGCGCCCGCCGGGACGTTCGCCCATTCCGGCGTACTCCGCGACGGCGGCGTCCTCTTCTTTGGGGCCGGTGCGGGGACGGTCTTCCAGGCGACTAATCCCGCCGAAGGCGCCGTCGTGCTCTCCGGAGCGGGCGGCGCGGTCCGAAGCTGCACCCTGGTTTCGCCCGCTGCGAAGGATCGGTTGAGCACCTCGCATTCGGCGGCGATCTCCGTCAACGGGGCCACCGGTTTTGCCATTTCAAACGTCAACATTGGGGTGGGGGGCGTTAAGGGGGCGGCCAGCGCGGGCATCCTCTGCGCGGATAAGCCGTCCTCCCATGGGACCATCACGCGCAACGGGGTTTCCAACACGCTGGCCGACGGCATCCACCTGACGGCCGGCGCGCAGGACATGGTCGTCAGCGGGAACACCCTCGCCAACGTGGGCGATGACATGATCGCCGTGGTTTCCTACCTGAAGGACGGGGCTGAGGTCACCCATGTGAAAATCACGGGAAACCACGGCGTCAGCCAGACCAACGGGCGCGGCATCTCCGTCGTGGGCGGGGACGATGTGACGATTGACCTCAACACGATTGACAGCTCGGACGTGGCCGGCATTTACATCGCCTCCGAGGACTCCTACAACACCTACGGCCCCAGCAATGTGCAGGTGACCGGCAACACGATCCGTAGCGCCAACCAAAAACATGCCGTCACGCACGGTGGCATCTATGTGTTCGGCCGGGTGGCGGCCGTGGGCGGGGCGCGTGCTGCTTATCTTGCGAAGAACATCACGATCTCCGGCAACACCCTGCTCCACACCTACTACATGGGCATCCGCATCGGCGGCCACGCGGAGACGATTCGCATCACCGGCAACCGCATCGTCGGCACGACGGCCGAGGGCATCGCGGTCAGCGACACCGGCGACAGGTCCGAGGGGGCTGGCGCGCGCGACGTCGTCGTGTCCGGCAACACCATCGAGTCCACGGCATGGGGAGCGATCAAGGTGTTCCCCGGCGCACAGGGCGCGCTCACCATCGCGGACAATCGGCTTGCAGACATCGGCACGTCGGATAACTCCGGGGTGGATGCGATCTCCATTGATCCCGGCGCGTCCGCCGTCCGCCCGCTGCGGTTGAGCGGCAACCGCTATGACGGTTCCGCGCCTCATTCCGTGCGTGACTACATCAACTGCGGCATTTCCGCCGCCGCCGCCGACGCAAGTGCTGCCGCTATTGGGAGCAGCAACGCCATGACTACGGCCCCACGCAAGCCGATTGTAGTCATGCCGTAGCCGCGCCACAGGTTGAAATCCGAGGCTGGAAAGTGCCCAGCATCCAGGGGACGCTGGGTGTCCGAATTCTTCCGTCCCCTGCACCAGCACCGCACTGGCGGACCTGGAAGGGACCCGGAGGTCTGGACGCTGGGTTTTCTCAGCCTCGGATTTCAACCCGTGGCGAGGGAAGGGACGGCAATGGAGTGTTTACGGTATGGGTGAGCCACCGAGTCAACTGGACGGCGCGCGGGTATTGCTTTGGTGTCATCTTCGGCACGAGGGGCAAACGTCCGCAGGCGCGGCCATCTGTCAGTACGATGAGGACGGCAGCATCTACCTGTTCTACTGCAACGAGTGTTGGGAGGTGGTCGGAGACACCGATCACAGCACAATCGCAGAAGCGACTGAGGCACTAGATCAGCGGCATCCCGAGGCATTTTCCAGGTTGCGGCGGCTCATTTGAGTCGTGATGGTGTGAGGACAAAAAAGCGGGGCTGACCCTTCAAGGTCAGCCCCGCTTTTTTGTTTAGCCTTTGAGCTAGTACCGGCTGCTGCCGCCGCCGCTGCGGCCACCACCGCCGCCACCGCCGTAGCCGCCGCCACCGCTGCTGCGGCCACCACCGCCGCCACCACCGTAGCCGCCGCCACCACCGCCGCTGCCGCCACGGCTGCCGCCGCCACCGCCGCCGCCTTCACGCGGGCGGGACTCGTTGACAACCAGGGCGCGGCCGTCCACGTTGCGGCCGTTGATGGCCGCGATCGCCTGCTGGGCCTCGTCCTCGGTCGCCATCTCGACGAAGCCGAAGCCGCGGGCCTGGCCCGTGTAGCGGTCGGTCACGACCTGGGCGCTGGAAACATTGCCTGCTTCGGAGAACAGGTCATGGAGCTGCTGGTCGGTCGTCTGGTAGCTCAGATTGCCGACGTAGAGTTTGGTTGCCATCAGTGAATGGCTCCTTTCAGGTGCGAGACTCCCTGCGCGGTGCGTGAGGCCATCACTGGTGAAATCGAGGAACACGACGGAATGGAGCCGAAGGAGCCGAGGAAATCGCAGAGGAAGGCATCAGACTGATGCGTCGAAGGAAGGTTGACCGGGGGAACCCGGTTTCAAAACTATTGTACCACGAAAACGGGAAAACGTACCAAGCGTGAAAATAAATGGGAATAAATTTGTTGCCCGGTTGATGCGCGGACTCCACAAGAAACCAAAACCTTTGGCAGTCATTTGGCAGTCATTCTCCCGGTTCGTCCTGCGTCTGTCTCTGCTTCTTTTTGATGCGTTCGCTGCGGCGGCTGAGGGTGCCGAAACCGAGTGCGTCCGCCGTCAGTCCGAGGTGAGCCAGGTAACAGCTAGTCGCCAGGAACATCCCTTCGACGATGACAGCGGCGTATATGCCCATGTTGGCCCGCTTTGCCCCACCTTCTATGACGACTTTCTCCAGGCGCATACGGTGTTCAAGCTGCTTCTCCGCCATCGTGAAGATGCGCTCGGCAGAGCCGGGAAGTACCCTCTCGTAGCCCTCAAGAACGCCGGGCGGCGGCAGTGGCCCCGAAAAAGAGACTTCGGTATGCTGATGAACAAGGGGCGACCCCCTGGAAGAAGAGTCCGGATCGCCTTCAGGGGGTCGTTGTTCTGTTTGCGTGACGCGCCTCTCGCCGTGATCAGCCATCGGTTGACTTTCGGGAGTTCTCCTGCCGGAACTGCGCGATTGCTTGTCGCAGGTCGTCTCCTACCGCTTTCCAATCAGAACGCAAGGCGCGCGTGTCCGCCTCAGTACCGCTCTCGGACCCATTATACTCGGTTAGTGTGTCACCAATGTCTATGGAACGTGCCACGCCCTCTAAAAACGAAGGGGTTGCGTACAGAAGTCCAAATTGTTCATTCATCAGTCCCGGTCTCCCCCGATAGTCTCCAGGTACGCCTGCTTTATGATACACATTATAGTACAGTATATCCCAAATTGGGACAGTATTACCTACGTTTGCAAGATGCGTCAGGCAGCGGCTGTGTTCGCGCTTCGTTGAGGAGACAAGAAAGGGAGCTACTGTCGGCGCCGCAGGTACGATGCCGAGATGCGCATCTCTTCGCGGTATTTGACGACGGTGCGGCGGGCGACGTTGAAGCCGTGCTCCTTGAGGGCGTCCACGAGGGCCTGGTCGCTCAGGGGCAGGCCGGGGGTCTCCTCGGACACGAGAGTGGCGATGATGCCTTTGAGGGTGACGGCGTTCTCGAAGAAGACGTCGAAGGAGACGACATCCTGCGTGGGGAGCTGGACGTACTTGTAGAGCAGAGCGCGGCTGACGGTGGACTCGTGCATGCCGACCATCTTCGCCAGGTGGGTGCGGGTCAGCGGGCGCAGGAACGAGCGCTGGCCGGTTTCGAGGAAGCCCTGCTGGCACTCGATCAGGGCCATCGTGATCTTTTGGATCGTGCGCTTGCGCTGCTGCAAGTTCTTCAGAAACATGTTGGCGCGCTCGACGTAGGCAATGACGTGCTTTTGATGGTCGGCGGAGAGCCGGACGGCCCCGTCTCGGGCCGGCTCGCCGCCGTGCCGGCTGGCCCGGATCGCGTCGTACAGGCCACGGTAGTAAGGGTTGACTTGCAGCGTCGTGTTGTCGAATCCCAGCACCTCGACGGTGAAGCCGATGCCGCTGCGCTTGATGATGACGTCGGGCCGGATGCCCCGGCTTTGGCCGTTCTGGTGGTGGTCCCAGGGCATCCGAAAGCCCGCCGCCGGGTTTGGCTTGAGCTTCTTGACGATGAAGTCCGTGGCGGCCTCGATCCGCTTGGGGGTGACGTTCAGCTTGCGGGCGAGCGGCCCGAACCGGCGCTGGATGAAGGCGTCCCAGTGGTGCGTGAGGAGGGTCAGCGCGAGCGAGTCGAACGCCTGCGCGTCGCCCTCGTCGCGCAGATGACGCATCTGGAGCAGCAGGCACTCGCGCAGATCGCGCGCACCGACGCCGGGCGGGTCGCATGCCTGGAGCCGCTCGAGGCCCTGCGTGATTAGGCGGCACGGCACGCGCAGCACGGCGCAGGCTTCGTCCACGTCGATCTGGAGCCAGCCGCGCTCGTTGAGGCTGTCCACCAGGTATTCGGCAACCAGAATTTCTTGAGGCGTCTGCGACGTGGCGCGCAGGTGCATCAGGAGCTGCTCCGCCAGCGTCGTCTGCGTGCGGGCCAGCAGGAGAGGATCAAACTCTCCCTCACTGTCCTCGCCGCTCTGTCCGAACTCGTTTTCCGCCCGTGCCGCCAGACGCTCGTCTTCGGCGGTCTCTTCGCCGCGCGCGGCCAGGACTGCCAGGCTTTCGTCGAGAGACGGGCCGGCATCATCGTCCCGGCTCCGCTCGGAGAGACCGGACTCAGAGAGGGGGTGCGACTCGCGGCTGAACGGGCAGTGGGCGCAGGACCCGATCCGGCTGCCCGGACACAGGCGGCAGCCGCCCTCGCTCATGTCCGGCCCATCGCTCAGGCTGTCCAGGGCGGGATTCTCCTGGTGCTCCTGCTCGATGACCTGCTGCAACTCCGTGGTGGAGCATTGCAGCAGGGTGTTGGCCTGAATCAAGTGCGGCGCGAGCTTCTGCACCTGGGTTTGACGCTGAATGTTCTCCTGGCGTAACTGCACGGTCCGGGTTGCCTCTCACGGTCTCACAGAGCACCGTTCTTCTGTCCCCATTGTCGGCAGAACGGGGAGACGCATGTAGGGGCGCGATTCCTCGCACTCTACTCCTTGCGCCCCACTCATTCATCGGCCCGCCTGTTGCTTCTTTCTACCCCAATATGAGTTCGTGGTCTGTGACCGGCGGCACAGTCGGAGGACTATTGAATCTTCGTCTTGAAGTACGCGATGGTGTTTTTCAAGCCCTCTTCCAGCGGGACGCGCGGCTCCCAGCCGAGCAGGGTGCGGGCTTTGCTGATGTCCGGGCGGCGCTGCTTGGGGTCGTCCGCCGTCGGCAGCGGGACGTGGATGATCGAGCTGTCGCTGCCTGTCGCCTTCAGAATCTCCTCGGCGAACTGGAGCATCGTGCGCTCGATCGGGTTGCCGACGTTGATCGGCCCGGATTGTTCCGAGACGGAGAGTTTAAAGATGCCGTCAATCAGGTCTGAGACGTAGCAGAACGAACGGGTCTGGTGGCCGTCGCCGAAGACCGTCAACGGCTCCCCGCGCAGGGCCTGGCTGATGAAGGCGGGGACGACCCGGCCGTCTTTGATCCTCATTCTCTCGCCATAAGTGTTAAAAATGCGAACTATTTTGGCGTCTATCCCAAACTTTCGGCGGTAGGCGAACGTCACGGCCTCGGCGTAGCGCTTGGCCTCGTCGTAGACGGAGCGGGTGCCGTTGGGGTTGACGTTGCCGAAATACTCTTCCGGCTGCGGGTGGATCGTCGGGTCGCCGTAGACTTCGGAGGTGGAGGCCATCAGGAACCGCGCGCCCTTGTCCCGTGCCAGGTCCAGCGTGTGGTGCGTGCCGATCGAGCCAACCAGCAGGGTCTCGAGCGGCAGCTCCAGATAGTCCACCGGGCTGGCCGGGGACGCAAAGTGGTAGACGATGTCCACCGGCCCCGGCACGGTGTAGGGCTGGGTGACGTCCTGCGCGATGTACTCGGAGCGCGGGTTGCCGCGCAGGTGCGCGATGTTGTCCTCGCTGCCCGTGACCAGGTTGTCCACCGCCGCCACGTCATAGCCTTCCGCCAGAAGGCGGTCCGACAGATGCGATCCCAAAAAGCCGGCCCCGCCGGTGATAACTGCGCGCGCCATTCATCCTCCAGTTTACACCCCCGACCGTTTGCCAGGGAGTTTCCCAGGCTATTATAGTGGAGATAGGGGCCGATGTCAAGGAAGATCGTGTTAAATCTGGAACGCGCGGCCTGTTTCCGCCGTCTAAAAGGCGCAAATCGGCCAGGATAATCAGATATAGCCCCCAGCACTGGAAGTGCCGGTCTACCCTGCGTGAAAGTCGCTCCGCGACTGAGAACAAACACGGACTGAGAACAAACACGGACTGAGAACAACCATGAGGAAACGCTCCTGAGCGCTGTTCCTGAGCGCTGTTCCTGAGCGCTGTTCCTGAGTGCCGGAGGCACTTTCATTTCCGAGTAGACCGGCACTTTCAGTGCCGGGGCCGCTTCTAGTGCCGGGCACGCCATATGCAATTGCCCTGGCGAATCGACCCGTTCGTTTGCCAAAGACGGCGAAACTATGTTAAACTTCCGGTGTCTATTTCTGCGTATGACAACCTATATGATGTCTTTAACGTCTTTGCCTGGTCGCCGCGCCGCGCTGTCCCTGATGCTTTGCGCGCTGCTATGCCCAACGGGCGCAGCCGCGCCCAACGGCGCGAGAAAGAGCGCGAAGAAGCCGCCGCCTCAGATGAGCGCGGTCGTCGAGCGTCCGACTGTAACGGTCGGCGATCCGAAAAGGCCGGGGTGGCTGCTCGCCGTGGTGAAGGCGAGCGCGTTCCAGGGCGGCTCCGTAGCGCAGGGCTTTCTTGGTGATATGACGCAGGTTTCCGCGCTGCTTTACCAGCAGGGGAAGCCCGCCGCCACGTTCGATGCGCCGCATGCACGGGGCAGTCAAAATAATGTGACCAAAAACGTCGTCGTCACCGGCACGGGCGGGGTCGTCATCAAATCGCTGACCGAGCGGGGGACGACACTGACGGCGGATACTATGGTCTGGTATGCCAGCATCGATAAAATCGTGGCGACGGGCCATGCCGTCTACCAGAACAGAAAGAAGCTGATCACCTGCCAATCGCCGACGATCATCGCAGACACCAAGCTGAAGTCGGTGAAGACCGGCCCCGGCCAGATGACGGGGATGTTCTAAACGGCACTGTGCCGCTTTGAACGGCGGGGTGATGAGGACCTCTTGCATAAACCTGATATAACCTGGACGATGCTGCTGGGCGTGGCTTTCGCCGCGCTCACGCCTGCGTCTCTGCCCGCGCAGAGCGGCGCCCGCACGTCCGCCACTCTGCCTGTCTTTGGCAATGTCCACCTGCAATATACCAAAGGCGGCAGTTACACCCCGACCCGCGCGCAGGTTTCCGGGCAGGTCCGGCTGGCGTCCGAAAACTACGACCTCTCGTGCGAGACGCTGACCTTTGTGTCCGACAAGCCGAAGGGCAAGGCCGGGGGGCGACCTGCGTTGAGCCGGGCGACGGCCAAGCCGGCGGCCGGTGAGCAGGTCGTCGCCGACGTCCGGCGTCCGCTCGAAGGCCAGACGTTTCATGTCCTCGCCGACCAGGCCGTGTATGTGCCCGAACCCTCGCGCCCCGGCGGCGTCCGAATAGATTTCACGGGCCATGTCAAGGTGGTCACGAATTCAGGCTTTCTGGCGGAGCCGTCGGTCACGACGACCGACCACGCGACGATACTGCTGGGACAGGGGGACGATTACCCGCAACTGGAAACCGGCCCTGCCCATATTACTGCGACACCCGCACAATAGATGCTCGCACAGTAGCCGATAGTTAAACACCATGCCCATCCTACGCGCCGAAAGGCTGCAAAAAACGTATAAAGGCCGCAAGGTCGTCAACGGGGTTTCCGTCGAGATCAAGCCGGGTGAGATCGTCGGCCTGCTCGGGCCGAACGGGGCGGGCAAGACCACGTCGTTCTACATGATGGTCGGCCTGATCAAGCCCGACGGCGGGCGTGTCCTGCTCGACGACAAAGACATCACGCGCCTGCCGATGTACCGGCGCGCGCACGCCGGCATCGGCTATCTGGCGCAGGAGCCGAGCGCGTTCCGGGGGCTGACGGCGGAGCAGAACATCATGCTGGTCCTGGAAATGCTGCCGGGCCTGTCGTCGAAAGAGCGCAAGGCGCGGCTGGAAGACCTGCTGGAGAGTTTGAAGATGACTGACCGGCGCCATACGCTGGCCCGGCAGCTTTCGGGCGGCGAGCGGCGGCGCATCGAGATCGCCCGTGTTCTGGCGACCCGGCCCTCGTTCATCCTGCTCGACGAGCCGTTCACGGGCGTGGACCCCATCGCCATCGAGCAATTACAGGAGATCATTGACGACCTCAAGACGCGCGGCATCGGCGTCCTGATCACCGACCACAACGTCCACGCGACACTCGCCATTACGGACCGCGCTTATATCATTTCGGAAGGGGAGATCAAGACGGCGGGCACGGCGGAAGAATTGGTGCGCGACCCCATCGCCCAGAAGTATTATCTGGGCGAGAACATGACGCTGATGATGCGGCGCGGGCCGAACGGGACTCTGACGACATGAACGTGCTGCGCCCTAAACTGCTGGACCGGCTGATTCTTCAAGACCTCATCCCGAAGCTGCTGGCGAGCATCGCTGTTTTCTCGGTCATCTTTTTGATCACGGGGCCGGTCATTACCGCCTCTAAATATCAGGCCCTGGGCTTCCCCTGGTGGGCCATCGCGCAGTTTGTGGGCTGGGACTTCCTCGAGTTCGTCCGGTACACCTTCCCGATGGGGATGCTGCTGGCCGCCTTGCTGGGCTTCGACCGGCTCTCGCGCGACAGCGAGGTGGTTTCCCTGTACGCGGGCGGCATTTCGTTCCTGCGGATCATGGTCCCCGTGATCGGTTTAGGTTTGGCGGTCAGCCTCCTCAACTACGCCTTTAACGACCGCATCTCTTCCTATGCCAATGCGCGGGTCGCGGACTTCAACAGCAACCGCCAGAACATCATCGGCGAGACGACGCGCCCGCTGGATTTGGCAAACCGTACCGACGGCAAGCTCCAAGTGACCGTTCATATCGAGAAAGGCTACGACGTCGTGGCGAAGGCGCTGCGCCAGGTGACGATCACGGTCTACAGCCCGGACGGCCGCCCCAGCAAGGTCATTTATGCAGACCGCGCCGTCGCGCACGGCAACGGCTTCAAGACGTGGACGCTGTACGACGGCTTCGTTTCCAACTGTCAGGGTGTGCCTTTCACCACCCCCTTCCCAAAGGCGGAAACGAACGAGATCAACAAAACGCCGGAGAACATGACGTTCTTGCAGCGGGACCCAGAGACGCTGAACTTCCGGGACTTGCAACGGCAGATCAACGAACTGAAAGCCGGCGGCGGTGACAGCAGCGACGTCCGCAACGCCGAGGTCGGGCTGTGGTTCAAGGTCTCCCTGCCCTTCTCGTGCCTGGTCTTCGGGCTGGTCGGCGCTCCACTCGGGCTGCGCTCGCCGCGTTCGGGCAAGATCAGTGGGTTCGTCTGGGCGCTGCCGATTATGCTGGGCTACTATGTGATTTTCACGAGCATGAGCAATGCCGCCACCGGCGGAGCCGTCTCGCCCGTTCTCGCCGCCTGGCTGCCGAACATCGTGGGGGTGTTCGTCGGGACGGGCCTGGTCTGGAAGGCGTCACGCTAGAGGTTGGTTGGTAAGGATTTAAACTGAGATGGGCGCCGTAGTCTTTTTCGCCTTCGTCCTGTTCGTCATGGGCGGCGTCACCGCCTACATGGGGGACCGTCTGGGCAGCTATATCGGCAAAAAGCGGCACTCGACGTTCGGGCTGCGCCCCCGGCACACGGCCATGCTGTGGACCGTCGTTTCGGGCGGCATCATCGCCGTGGGGACGCTGGGGCTGTTTCTGGCCCTGAACAACACGTTCAGCACCGCCCTGGTGCGCGGCCCCCAGCTCCTGGCGATCAACAGCACCCTGGAGCATCAGAACCTGGCCCTGACCCGGCACAACGCCGCCACCGAGCGGCAGGCCCAGGCGGACAACCTGCGGGCCGGGAAGGCGCAGAAACAGGTGCAGGACGCCCAGGCGCAGGCGAAACAGGCGCAAAATACGCTGTCGCAGGTCTCGTCCACGCTGGGACAGGCCCAGGCGACCCTGGCAGAGAGCCGGAAGACGCTGGCGCGGCGGCAGGCCGACCTTAACGGGGCGCAGCGCCGGCTCGCGGCTGCCCGGACCGGCCTGGGCAGCACACGCCGGGAACTGGCGCGGGCGCGTCAGCGAGTCTTCTTGGCCCGCCTCGGCGTCAGCGCCGCGCGGAAGCAGTATCAGCTTGCCAGCAGTCAGGCCGGGCAAGCCTACAAAAACGTGCTGGCCCTGGGTATCAAGCAGGACCAGCTCCATGCCGAAAACGAGGCGCTGGCCCGCCGGAACCAGGCCCAGCAGAGCCTGCTGCTGGCCTCGCAGGGCCATTCCCTGATCTTTCGGCGCGGGGAAGAATTGGGCCGAACCGTCGTTGCGGCGGGCCAGCCGCCCGACGCGCTGCGGCGCGAGCTGGCCGTGTTTTTGGATCAGGTCGAGCTGACCGCCCGCCAGCGCGGGGCGGGGGGCTTGGACAACTCGCCCGCCGTCGTCATTCCTGTGCCTTCTGAGGGGATAAGCAGCAGTTCGGAAGCGCGGGAAGCCGCCCTGGACGCCCTTTCCCAGAACATCGCCGACAAAGGCGGCTTCCTGCCCAGCGTCGTCGTGGTCGCCGGCGCCCGCTACAACACCTTCAAGGGCGAGGCCGTCAAGCTGGATTTGACGCCCTATCCCAACGTCTTGGTCTTTCCCCGAGGCACGGTGATCGCGAGCGGCACACTGGACGGGAGGCAGCCGGACGACGTCATCCTCAAGCGCCTGCAAGCGTTCCTGGCCGGGCAGGTCCGTGCGGCGGCGCTGGCGCGGGGCATCATCCCCGTCCACGATCCCCAATCCGGCGAACCGCTGGTCGGCCAGCCCATTGACACCCCGACCTCACTGGCCCTGGTGAAGCAAATCCAACAGGCCGGCCCGGACGCCCACCTCACCGCCGCCGCCGCCGCCGACACCTACAGCGCCGATCTGCTGCGCCTGGACCTGCGCGTCACCCCCGCCCCGTCCGCGGCCAGCGCGGCGCGGAAGTGAAGGAGAATATCTCGATGCCGCCTGTGACTAGGAAGGCCAACGGTTGAAACCGTCGCTCCGTGGCGCGGACGCCGCCTGTCCGCTTGCGCGGACAGAGGAACATCCCGTCTCCGCGCAGGCGGAGACACGGCGCTTTGCCACGCAGCGGCGCGTTCACGCGCTGTTTCTTTTGCGAAGAGGCGGCTATCTTCCATGACCGAAACTCTCCTCGCCGTGGACCCCGGACGGGCCAAGTGCGGGCTGGCCGTGGTCGCCGGCCCCGCGCCTCCGCAGTGTCTGGAGCGGGCCGTCGTGGAAACGGCCCGCCTGACGCTGGCCGTGGCGGACATCCTGCGGCGGCGGCCCGACATCCGCAAAATCCTGATCGGCGGCGGGACGAACAGCGCGACGCTGCGGCGCGCGTTGGAAGAGACGTTCCCCCAAGTCTCCCTCGAAACCGTGGACGAATACAACACGTCCGCCCGCGCCCGGCAGCGGTTCATCGAGGACAACCCCGCGCCCGGCTGGCGGCGCCTGCTGCCGCCCGGCCTCCGCTCCCCCGAAGTCCCCTACGACGACTATGCCGCGATTTTGCTGGCGGAAGACTATTTTTCAAAAAATTGTGGATAATGGGTGAAACTCTTGAAACAAACGTCTTCGGCGGTTGTCACACGAGTTGGGAACAGCCGCAAGGCGGATTCCCTCAGCCGTTCCTCCATGGGGGAGGGCGGTACGCATCCGGTGTTCACCTCGAACGCACCACAGGCGGGACCGACCCGCGCGAGGCGGCATCGCGACACGCGAGGCGATTTGATCTCTGTTTCGGACCTGCAAGGCAACATGGATACTTGTGGACGAAGGGACAAAGGACAGATCGTTAGCCTATCGCGCTCTGCTCAATGGCGCTGACCGTTCTCCCTGGCTTCGAGCCGCGCGCCGGGATGCGAGACGTTCGTTAGGAGGAGAAACGCTCCATGAAGAAGTCATTGGTACTTCTCGCCGGCGCCGGCATGGCCTTTTTGGGCCTGCCCGCCGTGTCCCACGCCCAGGCGGTCAGCGGCCCGTTCGCTGACGTCCCCACCGATCACTGGGCCTACCAGGCGGTGGACACCCTTCAGAAAGCCGGCATCGTGATCGGCTACCCCGACGGCACCTACGGCGGCCGCCGGCCCATGACCCGCTACGAGTTTGCGGTCGCCATCGCCCGCCTGCTCGCGCGGCAGCAGCCCGGCGGCGGCGTCAGCGCCGCCGACCTCGGCGCCCTGCGCGCCGACCTGGAAGGCCGCATCGCCGGCAACACGGCGGCCATTGACGCCCTGCGCACCCTGGTCAACGGCTTCCAAACCGAGCTGACGCGGCTTGGCCAGGATGTCAACGCCATCAACGCCCGCCTGGACAGCCTGGAATCCCGCGTCAACGCGCTGGGTGGCCGCCTGGACCGTGACGAGGGCATCCTCGGCTCGGTCGTGGACGAGCAGCGCCGCATCAAGATCAACGGCACGGTGAACCTGATCGCGCGCGGCGACTCCACGCGCCGTAATGGCATTTCTTTCCTGGACCAGAACGGCGTTCGCCAGGGCGGGGGATCCCAGCGCGTGCTTCAGTCCTCGGACGTCTACCATGACATCCTGCTGAACATCCGTGGCCGCTTGTCGGACACGGCGACGGCGAACGTGGACCTGGACTTCGGCAACTATCTGAGCCAGGTCGGCAACACGGCCGCCTTCCCCGGCGCTGTCTATCCGGCGGCCGGCCTTCCCGGCCAGTCCCTGACGCCGGGCAGTCTGACCGGCGCCAACCAGTACGCCAACGTCTACAAGGCGTACCTGGATGCCGCCGTCAAGCTCGGTCCTTTGGGCGGGGCGGAACTGCTCGTGGGCCGCTTCGGCAACCAGTACACCAAGTACACGCTGAAGCAGGTGGATGCCGACATCTACACCAACCTGACCCAGACCGACTCCGGTGACATCATCGGCGACGGCGGCGCGGTCAACTTCAAGCTGGGCCCGGCGCACATCAACGCCTTCGCCATCAAGGACACCGCCATCCAGTTCTCCGAGCTGTACGGCGGCTCGCAGGGCACCCAGTTCAACCCGGCTGTGCCCGCCACGGGCGTACCGGGCAATCCGTTTGCGCCGGTGACTCCGGGGACGCCCGCCTTCTTCTCCAACACGCAGACGCGGCCCGGCGGCCTGATCACCGCCAACCATGCGGCCACGCTGGATGAAGGGGTCGGCGGTCGGGTGACTATTGGCGCTCCCGAGGGCGCGGTTCTGGGCGCGACGGTCGAGTACTTCGGCCTGACCAACCGGACGAACAACGGCCTGAGCGGGAGCGACGGCGTCACCGACCCGAACAGGTCCACCCAGCCGATCCCCCTGGGGTCCGGCGGCAACGGCCAGTTCAACCGCCTGTCGGTCTACGGCGTGGACTTCAACGGCGGCCTGCCGTTCGGCCTCCCCGGCGTCAAAAAGGGCGGCGTCCTGGTGGACGCTTCCTATAACGTGTCGGCGCACGGTCTGGGCCACGGCTTCGACAACATCGGCACGGGCTTCCGTTACCAGTCTACCGATGACGAGCTTGCGTTCGCCGTCGGCGGCCTCCAGCTCAAGGGCGGCTATCAATACGTCGGCCCCGAGTATTCGGCTCCCGGCTACTGGGGTCGAGTCGGCGCCTGGACCAACCCGACGAACGTGCGCGGCCCGGTCGCGTCTCTGAAGTATGTGTTCACGCCCAAGTTGAGCCTGAACGCCGACGCGCAGTTCTACAAGGCCGCGTATGGCTCCAACAGCAACGGCACTCCGATCAACTCGCCGCTGCACCAGGGGGACCACCTGAACCGCTACCAGGTGGGCCTGGGCTACGGCCTGACCAGCGCCTACGGCGTGGACCTGGGTTACGAGAACGTCCAGTATGACCTGCGTGGTGCTGATCGAGCGCAGACGGGCGTGGCCGCCGGCCACCCGACCGAGAGCTACGTCAACATCGGCATCGGCCACACGATCAGCAACAACGCCAGCATCAAGCTGCTGTACCAGATCGTCCACTACGACGATCATCGCACCGGCTTCGACACCAATGTTGACGCCAACAGCAAGCAGGACGGCAACGTCGCGGTCGGCCAGTTCCAGCTCAAGTTCTAAGCCCCACCCCTGCCCCTCCCCCGCAAGCGGGAGAGGGGTAAGAGAGGGCGACCCCCGAGGCTTTGGCTTCGGGGGTTTTCTTTTTGTGTGCCATCACATTTCAGGAAGAGGGTTGGAAACAAATCGGGGGCGGGGGGCGTCTGAGAAGAACCCCTCCCAACCATTCAAGGAGCACAAACACTATGCGAATAACAAATGCCAGGCACACGAAATTCATCGCCGCCAGCCTCGTCGGAACGATCTTCGGCGCGACCTTGACGGCGGGCGTGGCCCGCGCCGACCTGCTCGGCTCGGTCCTCAAAGGCGCGGGCATCGGCGTCCTCGTCAAGCAGTTCCAGCGGCCCATCAACGACGGCATCAACAAGCTGACCGGCACGGCGGGGCCGGGACGGGACGAGGCGACCAAAGTGGTTCCCATCGTTTCCATCGGCCAGGGCGGCTATGTCGGCGCGGTGCAGGTGTCCGGCCCGCAGGAGCAGGTCAGCCGCGTACAGGCGGTCGGCCAGGTGGAAGGCAGCGTGGTCGGCAACCGCTTCCGCCTCAAGGCGCTGATCCCGATTGACACGGAAAAGCCCCAGAACCTTCAGAGCATCCGCCGCGTCAAAGGCGTCGGCGTCAGCGCCATCGTGGATGTGCGGATTTGAGAAAGCCCGGCCCTGAAGGGCCGGGCTACTGTTGAGTGAAAGCCCCTCCGGGGCTGAAGATGGGCCTTCGCAGCCCTGTCCTCAGCCCCGGAGGGGCTTTTCCTGCACTTGAGTAGCCCGGCCCTCCAGGGCCGGGTCACGTTCTACGGCGCCGTCACCGTGACCGTCTGCGTCGCCGAGTTGCCCGCCTGATCCAGCGCCTGCACCTCAATCGTGTGCCTGCCCGACGTGAGCGCGGGCAGGGTCAGGGTGAACGGCTCCGAGGACGAGTCGAACAGGCCGTCGTCCGCTGCCGCCGCCACGGCGTCGCCGCCGTCTACCTTGCCCTGCACGGCTTTGGCGAAGGCCAGGCCCGTCGTCACTGTCCCGCGCAGCGTGATGGTCTTGTCGGCGGCCACGAGCGGCGTTCCAATCGTCAGGGTGGGGGCGGCGTTGGCGACCAGGAACGGGGCGGAGACGGCTTTGGCCGTCAGCGCGTCCGTCGGGTTGCTCGGCTTGTCGCTGGCCGTTACCCGGATCTGGTAAGTCCCGTCCGGCACTTCCGTCGTGTTCCAGGAGAACGACGTGTCTTTCAGGCCCGTCGCGCCGCCTGTCGCTTTGGCGTCGTCGGCCGCCGCGCCCGCACTGGCGGCTTCCTTCGCCGCCGCTTCCTTCATCTGCGCCAGGACCTTAGCGCGGATGGCGGGGGGTAGGTTCTTCTGCTTGTCCAGATTTGCCTGCGACTCCGCGAGAGTGTTGGTCGCGCTCTTCGATTTGGCGGTCCCCGGAGTCGCCCGCTTCGTGATCGGCGTCCAGGTCTTGCCGCCGTCGGCGGAGTAGGCGGCGTCGTAGACCAGCGTGTCCCTGTCCGGGTCGCTGCCCGTCCACTGGAGCGTCGCCGACTTAGAAACGGCGTCGCCGCCGCTGGGCTTGACGATGCCGACGACCGGGGCGTGGTTGCGCGGCAGGTAGTAGACGCTGACGTCGCGCAGCTTGGGCGCCGTTCCCAGGGCGTCGCCGCTCAACAGGACCTGGTACTGGAGGTAGCGGGCGGGGGGCGAAGTGACCGTCTGCCCGCGTGCATTGGCATAGGACGCGGACCAGGCGCTCCACGAGTCGTCCGGCCGCTCGACATCGCCCGAGCGTGTTTGCAGGGTGACGCTGGACCCGGCGGGCGTGTCCGCCGACCAGGCGATGGTGCCCCAGCGCGAACGCCCGCCCGTGTCGTGGATGGTGCTCTGGAACGTGCCTTGCAGGGCGCTGCCGCCCGTCGCGCCGATCTTGTAGACGCTGCCCACGGTTCCCGTCCCGGCATAAACGGCGTTGCCCGCCGTGTCCAGGGCCAGGCTCAGGAACTGCTCATCGGCGCTGGCGGCATACGACTGCACGGTGTCGTCGGCGTTGATCTTATAAACGGTGTTGCCCGAAACGGCGTACACGGCGTCATTGGCGTCCGTCTTGAGGCTCTGGAGGCCCGGCGAAGACCGGCCCAGCAGCCGCTTGGCCGTTCCGTCCGGCGCGATGCGGTAGACGGTGCCGGTCGTGGACGTTCCCGCATAGACGTTCCCCTGTGAGTCGGTGGCGAGGGCGCTGATGTTCGGCTCCGGCGCGTCGTAAAGAACGCTGCTCTTGCCGTCCGGTGTGATCTTGTAGATGATGCCGTCCGGCCCGCTGCCTGCGTAGACGTTGCCATCCTTGTCGGTAGCGAGGGAGAGAATGTTGGCTTCGGGCGAGGTAAACAGTGGCTCACTTATGTGGCTGTCGGATGCTGGGGTGGCCGCTATGGTTTTCACATGGGTTTGAGGCACTATAGCCCTCGCACCGCCAGGGCGGCGCACACTATCCGCTTCTGTCATCACACTTGCTGTTCCGTTAATCTTTTCGCGGCGTCCGGCTAGTTCGTAAACGCGGCCTGTGCCGCCGCCGGTCGCTATCAGCAACTCATCATGGGACTGATCGTAGGCCAGCCCGGTGACGTACTTCTCCTGCGCCGTGAAAACCTTGCTTCCCTTGCCGTTTGCCCCGATCTTGAACACAATGCCATGCGGCACGGTGCCTGCGTACAGGTTGCCGTCGTTGTCCAGCGCCAGCGAGGTCACTTCCAATTCTTTCGTCTGGAAGAACGGGGTCGCTTTGCCGGTCGCGTCCATCTTGTAGACCACGCCGCCGTCGCCCGTGCCCAGGTAGACGTTTCCCTTGCCGTCGGGCTGCATGGCCCAAATGTAGCTTTCCGTGGTGTCGGCGACCTTCTCCAAAGACGGCGACAGGCGCACGTCGCCCAGGCTTGTCACGGCGACGTTCTTCAGCGTGCCCGCCGCGAAGTCGCTCATCGCGCCCTGCCGCCAGACGGACGGCAGGCGTCCGACCGGCTTGACGGCGGCGGGCGAGACCGGGCTGTCGTCTGAAGCCGGCGGCCCGCTGTCCGGCGCTTTGGCCGGGGCCGAGGCGGCCGGCGTCCCCGAAGCCGCCGCCGACGTGGAATCGGAGGCTTTCCCTGCGGCTTCCCCAGCATGAGGGGCGGGGGGGACTTTTGTTGCCATGTCCGGCGAGAGCAGCATCACGAAGTCACCCGTGCCATCGCCGCTGCTCGAAGACATGGGGAGCGTGCCGCTGTCGGCGGGCGGGGCAGCGGGGGGGCCGTCGGCGGGGGGCGCCCCGCTGCCCGAAGACCCGGCGGGGCGGGCGCCTTCGGACAGGTCCTTGCGCCGCACCATGATGTTCAGCGTCTGGCCGCCGGAAACGATATAGCGCGTTGCCTGCGTCACCTTCACCTCGTCGCGCTCGGTCCGCAGGCCTGTCGTCCGGGCGGACTGCATGACGGCGGCCAGCGTCGGCGGCAGGCCGGACAGCTTTTCGCCCTTAACCGTGACGGCCGATGTCGGCAGCAGCAGGCGCGCGACCAATTCGTTGTTGCGCGGCTTTTCCGAGAACGTCTTGACGAGCTGGCTGACGTTGGCGGCAGGCCCCAGCGGCTCGGCGGATCGGATTTGAATCAGGCCGCCCAGCAGGCTCGTCACCCCGCCTTCCGACCCGCCGCCGCGCACGCTGAGGTTCAGGGGGCCGTCCGCGGTGGAGGCCGGTATCTTGACCGAGACGGTCCGCGTGTACAGCGGTCGCTTGTAAGGCTTCAGGACGACGCCCACGTCTACGGTGTCGCCCGGCGCGAAATGGGACTGCTTGACGAACAGATGGTCAATCTCGGCCGTGTCGTGCCGGTTCTGGATCGTCACGTCCATCTTGATGCTCTTGACGGCCAGCGGATAGAACGGGTTGGACGACAGCAGCCGCATCAGGCTGTCTAGGTCGCCGATCGCCGTCTGGTCAATGCTCAGGGCGTCATAGAACGTGTTGGTGCGCTTGACGTGGCCGATCTCCTCGACGTTCACGTCCAGCGAAACCTGGGCGACCGAGTCGCCCGGCTGCCCATGCACCTGCTCGATGGCGGCGTCGGCGATCTGCGAAACGAGTTGCCCCGTCAGCAGGGGATGGTTGATGATCCGCACATGGAAGGCTTTGCGCCGCTTGATGGATTGGTCGTTGACCGAAACGGTCATCGGGACCATGTCGGGCATCGGCCCGATCACGCCGCCGACCGAAAACGGCCGGTCCTGGAAGATGCGCCCGACGGTCTTGATGGGCGCCCCGATCTTGACCGAGTCCTGATAGGAGGGGAAGACGTCTACGACATAGGCCGTGGTCAGAGCGGCGTCAATCGGGCCGAGGCTGGTGAACGGGTGGCCGAACAGGAGCAGCCGGTTGCCGTCGCGGTAGGTCACGGTTCCCGTCGCCGTCAGGTCAATATCGCCCTGCACCAGCGAAACGCCGACCGCCGATCCTGGAACCAGGGTCGCCCCCTTTGCCAGCGGGTTCGTGTCTGTGCTCGCGCCTGCCCCGCCGCCGGCCATGACGCTCATGTGGAAGGGGGACAGGGACTGATTCAGGCGGGCGATGCTGCGGCTGCCCAGCCCGCTCGCCACCAGCGGGATGTCCGAGGCGGCAAAACCGGGCAGCAGGAGGCCGCCCGTATTGATGGCGCTCGACTGGGTCGGCGGCGAGGCGCTGAGGCTGGACGGCTTGGCGGGCAGGTCGGGACTCCAGGCATCGAACATGTACTCGATGGGCGTCGCATAGCCGATGGGGTCTTTGGCGAACTGGTTGCCCATGGAGATCGCTCCCACGAGCCGCCCGCCGATGTAGATCGGGCTGCCGCTCATGCCGTGCGCGATTTCCAGGCGCCGCGTCACGGGCGGCCCGTTCAGCACGCGGAAGGCGATGTAGTCCTTGCCCTCGTTGAACTTGGAAACCACGCCGAGAATCTCGATCCCGAAGCGGCTGATCTTGGTGCCCTTGAAGACGGTCAGCGCGTAGCCCTTCATGCCGGGCCGCAGCTCGCTGACGTGCATGAACTTTTTCGAGTCCCATTTGAGGCGCTGGGAAGGGGCGGGGCGGGCTATCGGCACGGCGGGGCGGGCGTCGGCGGTTCGCGCGCCCAGCGCGAGGGCCGCCAGCGCGGCGCCGAGGGCGAAACGGGAGATTGACTTCATATTAGGGGATTTCTCTTGACGTTTGGAAGTAATTACCCGGCGCTGGAAGTGCCGGTCTACTAGGGAGTGAAAGTCGCTCCGCGACTGAGTACTCCCGCCTCGTAGGGGCGCGATTTATCGCGCCCTTTTCAGTCGCGGAGCGACTTCCACTGAGAGTAGGCCGGCACTTCCAGTGCCGGTGAGGTTCATTACGCACTCTTGGCGTAGACTTGTTCCGGGTCGAACTGCGCTTGCGTAATCGTCCGCCACTCGTCGGTTTCGCCCGCCGCTTCGCGGAAGTAGCAGGTCGGGTGGCCCGTGTGACAGGTCGCGCCGATGGGGCGGGCCAGCACGAGCAGCGAATCGTCGTTGCAATTGACCCGCAGTGAGACAAAGTTCAGCGTGTTGCCGCTCGTTTCGCCCTTCGTCCATAGCTTCTGCCGTGAGCGCGTCCAGAACGTCACCCTGCCCTCGCGCAGCGTCTTTTCCAGGGCCGCGCGGTTCATAAAGCCGAGCATCAGGACATCTTTCGTGTCCGCGTCCTGCACCACGGCGGGGACCAGGCCGTCGGGAGCCTTGTCCCAGCCGATTTGTTCCACAATCGAAGTCATAAGTTACACTCGCAAAAAAAGCTTTCGGCGGCGCAGTTCCAGCAGCGCCAGCCAGACGATCATCAGATACCCTAGCGTGTAGACCCAGCCGCCCCGATACGGCCCGTAGTGGGCGGTCGCCGCGTGCAGCAGCGCTTGTTCCAATGGCTGCCGCGTCCCGTCCGGCATTTTCCAGGTCCAGACGCGCAGGACATACACTTTAATCAAGATCGGCCCGACATAAGCCACGATGGCGTTGGAGCCGTACACGACCAGAGGGAACGCCAGCCACCTTGTCCACTTCGGGCTTGGTACGTCCACCAGCGCGTACAGCAGCGTCAGGACGAATCCGCCTGCTCCCGCCGTCCACAGAATATACGAGGCCGTCCAAACTGGCTTGTTATACGGCAGGCTGAAATGGCACGCCCAGCCGGAGAGGATCAAGAGGCCGCTGAAGACCAGCAGGAGGACAACCTTCTCGACAGGCTTCCATCGCCTGTGCCGAAGCGCATCGCCGATGACCGTTCCAAGCAGCACCAACGCCGCCGTCGGCACGACCGAAACCAGCCCGGTCAGATGCCACTGGTTCAGATAGGCCCGGTTCAAGTACCAGACCGCGTTCGCGTCCTCGCGGAACACGCCGCGCCCCAATCCGGGGACCGGCAGATCGCGGATGACTGCCGCGTGCGCCGCCAGCATCGCCAGCGCCACCGGCAGTCGCAGGGGGACCGGCAGGGCATATAGCAGCGCCCCGACGCCGTAAGCCAGGCCGATGAGCTGCAAGACGTTCAGGTCGAACACCGGCTGCTTCACCAGGCTGGAATCGATCAGGCAGCCCAGAAAGACCAGCGCCAGGACCCGCCCCAGCACTCTGGAAGCATAACGCCAGCCCCCCGCGCCCTTTTGGCGCGCGCTCGCCGCCGAGAAGGGCAGCGCGACGCCGACGATCAGCAGGAACCAGGGGAAGATCAGGTCGGCGAACCGTATCCCGCCGTTCCAGGGCGCGTGGGTGAACTGCGCGGGCGTCCGCTCGTCCAGCGCGACGTTGTTGACCAGCAGCATTCCCGCGATGGTCAGGCCCCGGAAGGCATCCAGCGAGACCAGACGTGCGCCGGGCGGGCGCATTGGCCCCGCCTCCAGGGGAGCGGCCTGTTCCTTGAGCGCAGGTTCGGGCGAGAGTTCGAGGGGCATCAGGTCCTAAACCCAGTGCCGTACCAGGGCCGCCGCGCCGATCATCGCCAGCGCCAAGACGGGCGCGCAGCCCTTCCCCTGGACGAACGCCACCTGCCCCTTGACATCGTGGCGGGGGTTGTTTGCGGGCGGCTCCGACGAGTAATCCGGGGCCGCGATGCCATATCGCTCCGGCGCGCGGTTGCCGCGCCAGACATACAGGGCGGCATCGGTGTTGCTCGGCGGGTAGTTCGACGTCACCTGGAACAGCATCTCGCCGTCTTCCGCCTCCAGCCGCCCGCCTTCCCAGCGCAGCCAGCTCGCGCCGGCCTCGTCTGTGTGCCAGCGGATCGCCTGCCAGCCGGGCGGGGTCATCTCGTTGGTCACGGCTTCGGGGTACTTAACCCGGCCCTGCGCGCCGCCGAAAAAGTAGGGACCGATGTCCAGCCGCGTGATCCCCGGCCCGTTCGTTTCCTCAGCGATGTGCAGTTGGTACATGAAGCCCGTCACCACCTGCATTGTCTCGACATACGGCGCGGTAATCATCGGCATCTTGGGGGCAAACCTCCGGGAATCCTCTGGATCGGGTCAGCGATGGGAAAAGATGGCGTCATTGTACCCGATTGCACGAAGATTTGCCAATCGCGGTCGGGGCAGGCCAGGGCGATTGCCTATGGCGTCCCCGGCACTAGAAGCGTCCCCGGCACTGGAAGTGCCGGTCTACCCTGCGTGAAAGTCGCTCCGCGACTGAGGAGAGGGCGCGATGAAGCAGAGGGCGCGATGAATCGCGCCCCTACATTGGCTTGTCTTCAGTGCCGGAGGCACTTTCATTCCCGAGTAGACCGGCACTTTCAGTGCCGGGCACGCCATAGGCGATTGCCCTGCGGGGCAGGCTTCTTGACTTCCCCCTCTGCCGTGTGCTATACTGACGGGCATTCGTCCCCACGAAAATACACCCACCCGCAAGTCGCACCGTCTTTAACTTCGCCTAGTGCTGAGTTGATGTGGCGGTGAGGATCGCAACGAGAGGATTTCACCATGGCTTACGGTTCCCCCAGCGGCGGCCCGTCGCGCGGCGCGCGCCCCGGCGGTCCAGGCGGTCCGGGCGGCCCCGACCGCAACAAAAACCGCCGCTTCAAGCGCCGCAAGGTCAGCTCGCTGACCATCAACAAGATCAAGACGGTGGACTACAAGAACGTCACCCTGCTGCGGACGTTCACCGACGACCGGGGCAAGATCATCCCCCGCCGCCGGTCCGGCGCGACCGCCAAAGAGCAGCGCATGATCGCCGTCGCCATCAAGCGCGCCCGCGAGATCGCCCTGCTGCCCTTCGTCAAGGATTAGGCAAACAGAGAAAAACCCCGGTCAGATGGCCGGGGCTTTTTCTTTGTCTTTGATGTGCTACAATTGTAGTCATGTTCAAGACGCCTTTTCTCCTCGCCGCCTTCTGCTTCCTGCTTGCCGCCCCCAGCCTCGCGCGCGGCTCCTTCGTCTACGTCACCAACTATGGCGACGGCACCGTCTCGCAGTTCCGCGCCAACTCAGGCGGGACGCTGACGCCGCTCAACCCGCCGAGCGTCAAGGCTTACGCCCGTTGCCATAGCCTCGCCGCTGACCCCAAAGGCCGCTTTCTGTACGTCCTCAGCGCTTTGGAATTCAGCCGCCGCGACTGCCTCCTCTCCCAATATCGCATCGGGCCGAACGGGACGCTGACGCCGCTGTCTCCGGCGACTGTGCCGGTCCCGTACAAGGGGCAGGCCGGCGGGCCGTTCGTGGTCTCGGTTGACCCCTCGGGCCGGTTCGTTTATGTGCCGGGACGAGACGGAACGATTGCCCAATTCGGCATTCAGAGAAATGGAACGCTGACACCCCTGCAACCGCCCCTTGCCGCAGGCTTCCGCTTCTCTGCCGGTGATGACTGCCATGTTGCCTACGACCGGCTTCACTCGTTACTTTATGTCACCGCCTACGGTCACATGTTTATCGAATCTAGTGGACAGGTGCAGGCCTATCATATCGCCGCCGGCGCCCTTCAACTCATGCCCAAGAGCCGGACAGACATGATTGTCCGAGACATTTCCACGATACGGGGCGGGCGGTTCGCCTACCTGTCCCGCTACTATCGTGACAATCACAATGCCGAGGAAGTCACAACGACTGTCTCAGAGTACCGGACGACGCCGCAAGGGGTTTTGCTGCCGCTGAGAACGCCGCGTGTGCGCCCGTCAGGGATGGCAAGCCACGCGCTCGTTGATCCGCGCGGGCGTTTTTTCTACATGACGATTCCCGACGAATACTGGGTGTACGGAGAGCAGTTCAACCAAAGGCTAGTCAGGGGAACGTTCCTGGAGCGCTGTGAAATCCGGCCAAACGGCACACTGAGCGTCGCCTCTGGCAGACGCTACGGGTTCAAGCGGATGTGCCTGCCGCTACGTTTGATTCGTTGGGCCGCTTCCTGTACCTGCTGACGGGCAACGGCGTCCGCCCGTTCCGTGTCAAACTGGATGGCTCAGTCGTTTCCCTACTGCCGCGCAGCATCCGCGCCGGGCGCGGGCCGCTGGGAATGGTGTACGTTCAAAGATGAGGCCAAAGAAAAGGAGCGAACACTAAAGAAAAAGGGCGAACACAAGGCTCGCCCCTATGGTTGCCGAAGCGGTATTCTACGCCAGCTTCGCGTCCAGCACGATCTCCGTTCCCGCCAGCGCCTTGGAGACGGGGCAGTTCGCCTTCGCGCCCGCCGCGAGTTCCTGGAACTTGGCGTCATCAATGCCCGGCACGACGCCTTCGGTGGTCAGCTCGATCTTGCTGATCGAGAAGCCCGGCCCATAGGGGCCGAAGAAGACCTTGGCCGCCGTGTGGATGCGGTCCGGCGGGAAGCCGGCGTGCTCCAGCATGGCCGAGAACTGCATGGAGAAGCAGCCGGCGTGGGCCGCGCCGATCAACTCTTCCGGGTTGGTGCCCGTGCCCTCTTCCATGCGCGACTTGAACGAGAACGGGCCTTCAAACGCGCCGCTGCCGAGCTTCATCGTGCCTGTGCCGTCTTTGAGGCCGCCCGACCATTGGGCGTCTGCATTGCGAACTGCCATTGTTTGTTTCTCCTTTGATGTCCCCGCCCTGAACGGCGGGGCTGTAATAGAGCAAATCCCCGCCTGCGCGGGCATTAAGAGTAGGGGCAGGGCTTGCCGCGCCCTTTTTGTCCTCGCCCGCGCAGGCGGGGGATTGCACTTCTGAAGCCCAGGGGTTCAGCCCTGGGAAGCAACGCCGTGGCTCTTGAACCAGGCGTACATCTTATGGTCTCCGTCGGCGGCGTCTTCCTTGTTGTAGGACGGGCGGTAGTCGGCGTGGAAGCCGTGCCCGGCGTCTGGGTAGACGACGATCTCCGAGGGGCTGTTCGCCGCCTTCAATGCCGTCCGCATTGCCTCGATGCTTTCCTGCGTAATACCCTGATCCTGCCCGCCGTACAGCCCGAGCACGGGCGCTTTGAGGCTGCCGGCGAGATCGGTCGGATTCTGCGGGTGCAGCGGGTCGGGCTGGCCGACGAGCCGCCCGTACCAGGCGACGCCCGCCTTCAGGGACGGGTTGTGGGCGGCATACAGCCAGACGATGCGCCCGCCCCAGCAGAAGCCCGTGATCCCCAGCTTCGACACGTCCCCATGCCCACTGTTTTCGGCCCAGATGACGGCGGCGTCCAAGTCCGTCATCACCTGCTCATCGGGGACTTTGGCGACGATCGGCATGATCTGGCTGATGTCGGCCAGCTTGGAAACATCCCCCTGCCGCGCATACAGTTCGGGCGCGACGGCGAGATACCCCTGCTTGGCGAACCGGCGGCAGACATCCTTGATGTGCTCATGGACGCCGAATATCTCCTGCACGACCAGCACGACCGGGAACGTCTTGCCCTTCGCCGGCATCGCCCGGTAGCCGGGGATCGCGCCATCCGCCGTCGGGATCTGAATCTCGCCCGCCGTCAGCCCATTCGTGTCCGTGTGAATCGTCTGCGCCGTCACCGGCTGCACGGCCAGCGCGAACCCCGCCGCCAATGTCGTCTTCATCGTGGTTTGAATCGTGCTTTGGATGAAGTCGCGCCGTGTGATTTCTGTCATGTGTTTTCTGCTTTCTGCTTTCTAAATTCCCCCGGCTGCCGCTCCCATAGATAGGCACTCATTTCTCGAAAATGTGTCGCCCGGACCGGGTCGGTAGGCTGCAATGCCGTGGCGGCTTGTGTCAACGCCTGCTTCACCGTCAAATTGGACTTATTTGCAGGGGCAAACAAAAAGCCGTGAGCCGACGCGGCTGCCGCCCATTGGCCAATGAGGTCCAGGCTGGACGCTGCATCGGACCGCACCGAAGCATCGGGATCGGAACAGGCTTGCAGAAGCGCAGCCAGTAGCCGCTGCTGGGTTTGTTCCTGCGCGGCTTGCTGTTGTTTTGCTTCTTCCTCTTTTTGCTTGGGTGTCAGGCTGGAATCGCCATAACGGGCGAACAAGCGGTCATCGTTGAACCAGCGCAGCGGTTCATGGTCCGGGAAAAAGCCGCCGTTCCAGAGCGGCATGACCATCAAACGCACATCGGCGGCGGCTTGACGGCGTTGTGTGAGATCGGGCGAAGGCATATCCTTGAGAAACACATCGGCGACCAAAGTCCGCTTCGTCCCCGCCGCGTGGCACAGCGCCGCGAGTGCATAAATTTGTTCTTCTTTGCCGCTGTTAAGTCGCCCGCGCAAGGCAGAGGACAAAGGGGAAACATCGCCGGGCATATAAGCCAGTACGCGCAGGGCCGCCAGACGAACAGCCGGGTCAGGGGAAGCAACCGCCCGCCCAAGCGGCGGCAGCGTGTTCTGCCAGTACACCTTAAACGTGTCCTGCCATGTGGCGTCAAACGCTTTTTGCCACGAGATCAGACAAACGTCAGCAGAGCCGTAAGTCAGCGATTCCAAAGACTCAAGCGCCGCCAACCTGACACTGGTGACAGAGTCGTCAACACGGCTCGTGAGCGCTGGCAGGACACCCGCTCGGAACCGAATGTTGGCCGCCGGACTTTGAGAAGGAGGAAGAACGTAAGCGCCGGAGGGAGCCGGACTGATATGGTTAAATCCAATGTCATCGCACAGGCCGGCCGCGCCCGCCGCCGCACGGCGAGTGGCAGGTTCCGAGCTTTGCATCAACGCCACCAGCTTCGGTGCGACTGCACTCGGGCCGCCGCATAGGTGGATTAGGCTATCAAGCACATTGTACCGCTTGAACACATCCGATCTGCCCTGCTTGACGAGCGCTTCACACACGGCAGGTATCGCGGATCGCGCGGGCGTCCCGATCTGTACCAGCAGCCGCGCCGCTTGCTGGCTGTCCTCGTCGGGCATCTCGCGGACGGCGCGCGTTAGCCTGGGAATCAGTAAGGGCAGCCCTTGAAGCTGATCGCAATTGTTTTTATCTGGCGCTACCCCATAGGTGGTGTATGTGCCCGTCCACTGGCCCAGCCACTCCACGCCGGAGCGGCGCATCAGGATGTCTGGGCTGTCCAGCGCGTCCGCCGCCGCCTGTGGGTTTGAGAACAAGTTAGGATGCTGCCAGAGCGGCGGTATCTGCGGGGCGGCGGGAGCGTCGGCGGCGTGGCAGGCGGAGATTGCGGCGGTCATGCAGATGCAAAACGTCAGGGCGAGTGCCGTGCGAGAGGCACGGCGAAGACTGGCATGGTGGGGGCGGCTCATGGCATGGTCTCCTGTGTCGGGAAATACTTCGTTGCTGCTTGTTTCGCGCTAACGCAGCGCATTCCTGCTTGAGCTACTTCAGCTCGAACCCGCGCTCCCGCAAGACTTCGCGCCAGATGTCTCGCCCTGAAAGCGCCTCCGGCCCCGCCACGCGCTTGGCGGAATGGTTGGCCCAGGTCCCGCGCACGTTCATCCCCTGCGCCTCGTAGAACCCGCGCATGGTCTCGTCGTAGGCGGCGACGGAGCGGTCGCGCGCCTGGGCGTCATAAGGTCTCGCGGTGGAGGAGGCCGGGCTGGGGGAGGCGCGGCTTGACGGCGGATGTGTCGCCCTCGGCTGGGTAGCCGATGGTCATGCCGAACAGGGCGATGACGCGCGGGGGCAGGTGCAGGAGAGCCGCCAGTTCGCGCGGGCAGTTGCGGGCCGCGCCGACATAGCAAATCCCCAGTCCCAGGCTCTCGGCGGCTGCGGCGGCGTTCTGCGCGGCCAGGGCGGCGTCAACCACGGCGGTGAGGAACATTTCCAGGTAGTCCAGCCCCGCGCCGGGCAGCCCTTCGCGCTCCGAGGCCGCCGCGAGGCGGGCCAGGTCGGCGCAGAAGACCAGGAACAGGGGCGCCTGCCGGATGAAGTCTTGATCACCGCACAGCGTCGCCGCCTCGGCCTTGCGGGCGGGGTCTTGCAGGGCAATGGCGCTCCAGACCTGCAAGTTGGACGAAGACGCCGCGCTCTGCGCCGCCGCACCCAGCATCTCCAAAGTCCCCGGCGGCAGCGGGCCGGGGCGGTAGCGGCGGACAGACCTGTGCGCCAGCAGCGTTTCGAGTACGGGGCTTTCGACGAACGCGCCAGGCGGCAGCGCGGGCGCGTCCGGCCCATAGCGTAACGCCAGCCGTTCGGCCATCGGTTCGGCAGGGTCGGTCATGACGCTGAAACAGGCGCAGCGGGTGTGGGGTTCCCGGCCCTAGACTCGTCACCAGAGGCGATCTCGCCAGTGTGATTGCCGGTTTTGCAAACGTAGCGGCGTGGCGGCGGGCAACGGGGGAAAATGGTGTATAATAGAGGCGTTTGCCGTGAACACCCTGTTTCCTGGAAAGGACCCTTTATGACTATCACCGCCCAATCGCCGACGACGCTGCCCGACATGCCCGTCGCGCCGCCTTCCTACGATGTGAAAGACCTCAGCCTCGCCGATGCCGGCAAGCGCCGCATCGAGTGGGCCGAGCGCGAGATGCCTGTCCTGCGCTCCATCCGTGAGCGCTTCGAGAAGGAAAAGCCGCTCGACGGCCTGACCGCCGTCGCCTGCCTGCACGTCACGGCCGAGACCGCCAACCTCATGCGGACGCTGAAGGCCGGCGGCATGAACGTCGTGCTCTGCGCCTCCAACCCCCTGTCCACCCAGGACGACGTCGCTGCCGCCCTGGTCCAGCACTACGGCATCGGCACCTTCGCCATCAAGGGCGAGGACAACGACACCTACTACCAGCATATCCTCAGCGCGCTGGAGCACAAGCCGAACTTCACGATGGACGACGGCGCGGACACCGTGGGCATCATCCACACCGAGAAGCGCGAGCTGATCGAGAACATCATCGGCGGGACCGAGGAAACGACGACCGGCGTCATCCGCCTGCGCGCGATGGCGAAGGACGGCGTCCTGGCCTACCCCATCGTAGCCGTCAACGACGCCCAGACTAAGCACTTCTTCGACAACCGCTACGGCACCGGCCAGAGCACCATTGACGGCATCATCCGGGCGACCAACGTCCTGCTGGCCGGCAAGTTCTTCGTCGTGTCCGGCTACGGCTGGTGCGGCAAGGGCCTGGCGATGCGCGCGCGCGGCATGGGCGCGCAGGTGATCGTGACCGAGATCGACCCGCTGCGCGCCCTGGAAGCGACGATGGACGGCTTCGGCGTCATGCCGATGGCGGAGGCCGCCAAGATCGGCGACTTCTTCTGCACCGTGACGGGCGACAAGGACGTGATCCGGGGCGAGCACTTCGCCGCCATGAAGGACGGCGCGATCGTCTCCAACTCCGGCCACTTCAACGTCGAGATCGACATCCCCGCCCTGGAGAAGATGGCGACCGGCGGCAAGCGCGAAGTGCGCGACTTCGTGGACGAGTACGCGATGCCCGACGGCCGCAAGGTCTTCATCCTGGGCGAAGGCCGCCTGATCAACCTCACCTCGGCGGAGGGCCACCCGGCCAGCGTCATGGACATGTCGTTTGCCAACCAGGCCCTGTCGGCGGAGTACATGAACCAAAATGCCAAGTCGCTCGAAAAGAGCGTTTACGGGGTTCCGCAGGAGATTGACACGGAGATCGCCCGCCTGAAGCTGCTGTCGCTGGGCGTCCAGATCGACACCCTGACCGAAGAGCAGAAGCGCTATCTGGCCTCGTGGCAGGAAGGGACGTAGAACCCACCCCGCCGCCGCACTGGCTGCCCAAAAGGCGAGCGGGAGGAGACTCGAAAGGCTCCGTCTTCTGGATGGAGCCTTTCGTATCCATGGTAACCCTGACGATACCACGCTCGGTCTACTCTCCCGTTTCGGGAGGGTCGCCGCTCGCCCTCCGGGCAGCCAGTGCGGCGGCGGGATGGGTTCGTTTGTCCGCAGAGCGAATCTCCACCCGGTCCCCGTTCCGCCAGCGCCGCGTCAGGACCAGGTAGCCGCCCACCGGGGCGGGGGGCGCCTGCGGGACGTCGTTGATCCAGATGCGGGCCGGCGGGCCGGGCGGCAGGAACACGCGCAGCCGGATCGCCCTGGGCGCGGCGGTCCCGACCGTGATCGCCCGGACCGCCCGGCTCGTCCGCTGATCCAGGCGCAGGCTGCCAACGATGGCGGTCGAGTCGCGGGTCGTGTTCACCGCCAGGCCGAGCGGGGCGCGTGTCCAGGCTGCCCGCGCCAGCGCCGGACCCGCCGGCGGCAGGCGGTCCAGCGCGGCGGCGTAGCCGGGCCGTCCGGTCAGGAGAAGCAGCTCGGCGGTCAGCGCGGGCGAGTGCGGGCCGCGCGCCCATGCCTGCCGGGCGGACTGGAGATAAGCCGGCTCCCCGGTCGCCTCGTACAGCGTACACAGGCCCAGGCCGTCGTTGGCGCGGAGGCCGTCGCCCAGTGCCGCCTGGCGGCGGGCGGCGAGGAGAAAGCGCGGATCATCCGCTTCTTGAGACAGCCGCGTCAGCGGGTCAATCCAGGCCGGGTCCGGCGTCTCCCGCGCGGCGGCGATCCGGTCGCCGAGCGTGACGGCGGCGAGGAGCGCGGCGGGCTGACGCGCCAGGGCGTAATAAGCCAGAAGGCCGCGCAGACAAGACCGCTGCGCCGCCGCCTCGGAGGGAGTCCAGGATTTCTCGCCCGCGCGCAGGCCGAACGTCCCGTCCTCCGCCTGCGCCGCCAAAAGGCGGGCCGCCACCTGGTCCTGCTTGGCCGCCAGCGCCGCCGGCTCCCGGCCCCAGGCGCAGGCGGCTTCCAGCCAGTCGCCGGCCGCGCCCGCATCGCCCATGCCGGGATGCTCGACGCTCGCCAGCAGCCGGTTTTCATCGGCTCCCAGGAGAGGCCCCAGCCACGGGTTGGCCGGAAGCTGGATCGCGCCCGGCGGCATGGGGATCAACCGGAAGAAGCGGGAGGGCGGCGTGGGCGGCGGCAGGCGGCGCTCCCAAACCGGCAGGTTGGCGGTTTCGAGTCGGGAAGGCGAGTGGCCCCGGCAAAGCAGGGCGAAAAAGGGGGCAGGGACGAGAAGCAGGAAGCTGAAAGCCAGCGAGCGGAACGGGACGGGGCGAGACATAGCCTATTATACCCTGTGATACCATGCGCCGACGTGTTGACAGCCCGGCCCCTTCGGGGGTAGATTGGAAGGCACGGAAGGGCAGGGGAGGCGAGACTTGTCCCCATGTCTGAAGAGCAGGAAAGACAACCGGGGATCGGATAGTATTCCTCCCAAACGGCGGCCATGAAAAACGCAGTACAAAAGAACATCGTGCCTTCGCAAGAGCAAGGCGACGCCCCTTCGCCGCCGATCAACCCCAAAGAGTCCGATCCGTTCGGATCGGTCACGATTCTCGGTGTGCGGGTGGATTGCGTCTCGCCGGCGGAAACCCTGGCGGAGATTGACCGCTTTGTCGCCGCCGGGACCCCGCATCATATCGTCACCGCCGACGCCTCCATGGTGGTGACCGCCCGCCACGACCCTGCGCTGCGGGCGATTATCGAGAGCGCGGACCTGGTAACTCCCGACGGCTTTGGCATCCTGTGGGCCTCGCGCCAGATTCGGACGCCGGTCCCCTACAAGGTGTCGGGCGTGGATCTGGTGGGGGAGCTGTGCCGTCTGTCCCCCACGAAAGGCTACCGTATCTTCTTCTTCGGGGCCGGACCCGGCATTGCCGAGGAAGCCGCCGCGAAGATGCGCGCTCTGTATCCGGGAACCCAGATCGTCGGCACGCGCGACGGCTTCTTCACGCCCGCGCAGGAGCCGGAGGTTCTGGCGCAGATTCGGGCCGCCGCTCCCGACATCGTCCTGGTGGCGCTGGGGATCCCCAAACAAGAGAAATGGATCGCGCGGAACAAGGATGCGTCAGGCGCCGCCTTGCTCGTCGGCGTCGGCGGCTCGTTTGACGTCTTCTCGGGCCGGGTCCGGCGCGCGCCGCCCTTTATGCAGCAGCACGGGTTTGAGTGGCTATACCGGCTGTATAAAAACCCTCGAAAAATCGCCAAGGTGATGACCCTGCCGGAATTCGCCTGGCTCACCCTGCGCCAGCGCTTTCTGGGCGCCGCCTGAGCCGCGCCCTGTTGCCTCCCTCACTACTTCTTCGGCGGCGGCGGCGGGTCCGGCTTGACGATCGGCTTGCCGATCACGATCGGAACCTTGCCGTCCTTGTCCTTCTTATCGCCCGCCAGCGCGGCCTGGGGGGCGGCCAGCGCGCCGCCCAGGGTGAGGACGGCCAGCGCCGCCCACACGCCGCGCCCGCGCATGTTCTTATGTCTCATTGCTTTTCTTCCTCCAAAACAGTAGTTAGTCGCCACAACGGCGTGAAATGTTCCCAGTGATTACTCCCCAGCCATAAATGGCGGGGCTTCTACAGGTATTACCTGACTCAATGTAATCCCATTGAGACTTGTTCCTATCGCTAGGTTCAAGATGTTGCCAAAGCCAAGATGTTGATGGCGGCGTTGGTATCACGGTCTAGGCTTGCCCTGCACATGGGGCAGAGATGCCAACGCTCACTGAGTTTCTTTTTACCCCGAAACCCGCACTTGTGACAATCTTGTGAAGTGTACGCGGGGTTGACAGCAATTACCTCACGGAGAGCCGCGCCTTTAGCGTCACGGCCAGCACTTTCAGCCTTACTCGTGAGGATAGTTCGGAACATAGACCAGGCGGCGTCACTGATGCTCTTAGCGAGGCAGTGATTGCCGAGCATCCCTTTGACATTCAGTTTCTCAACGGCGATGACGCCGAAGCGGTTGACGATGCGCCGTGCGTTCTGGTGAACGAAGTCATGGCGGCGATTGCGAACCCGCTCGTGAATGCGGGCAAGAACCTTGTTGGCTTTCCTACGCTCTTTGGAACGCTTTTTTGTTTTGGCCTGCTTTCGGCCTGCCTTTGCCAAAGCCTTTTCGTCTCTGCGGAAGAAGCGCGGATTGGCAACGAACTCGCCATTGGACAGAGCCAGGAACGAGTTCAGACCCGCATCAAGGCCGATGGCATCTGTAGACTTTGGCAGAAAGTCATCTTCTTGTTCCACAGAGAAGCAGACAAACCATTTGCTTCCATAGCGGCGAACCGTGCAAGTCTTGACTGTGCCGACGACGGGTTTGTGCAGTTTGGCCTTTATCTGGACAGGCTTTCCGAACATGGAAACGGAGATAGTGCTGTCGCCAATCTTGAAGCCGCTCTGTGGGTAGGTGATGCTGTCGTACTGCCCTTTGCCTTTGAGCCTCGGAAAGCCAGGCGTTTCTCCTGCCTTCACCCGACGGAAGAAAGCGCGGAAGGCTAGGTCAACGCGCACGGCGACATTCTGCAAGACCTGGCTATGGACGGCTTTGACTTCGGGAAAGTCTTTGCTCCACTGTGGGAACATCTTCTGCTGCTCATAGCGGCCCACAGAAGCCTTTGCGGTTTCGTACTGGAACGCGCGGTCGTTGACCAGTGAGTTATAAACGAGGCGACAGGTTTCCAGGGTGTCTTCGAGTTTGCGTGTCTGTTCCTTTGTGGGGAACAGTCTGTTGTGGGGAACAGTCTGTATTTTAGGCATAGCGTCTGCACAAGTTTATTATACCATAGAGTTTGTGTAAATCGCAAGGTACAAATATCGTGCCTTCAGAAAGGCACGGAGCCTTATATCCCCATGAATGAATTCAGGGGCCTTACGGCTCTTTCGGTAATTTAGCCCTGAAGACCATTCCCTGAAGACCGTGTCCTGAAAGGGCACGGTCCATGGGGCTAAGGCTCCGGCAAAGTCACGCCCCAGCCCGTCTCCGTGTCCCCGCCGACCACTAAATCCTCGCCGTCCACCTGGAACCCGCCCGACAGGCCGGGCACGGGACGCAGCAGCCGGTGCGAGTCCAGGTCCAGATAATCGAACGCGCCCGTGCCCGCCGCGATCTGGGCAGCGGCGGCGATGCCCAGCCCCGTTTCCAACATGCAGCCCAGCATCAGCTTCTTGCCCGCCGCCCGGCAGAGCGCGATGATCGTCAGCGCACCGCCGATCCCCGACTTCATCAGCTTGACGTTGACGCCGTCCACGGCGTCCTCGCGCAGCAAGCGCAGGACTTCGGGAACGGTGCGCGCGGCCTCGTCGGCGAAGATCGGCATCCCCGCCCGCTCGCGGACGTACTTGAGGCCGGCGACATCGGGCGCCGCGACCGGCTGTTCCAGCAGATCCACGACGGCCCCCGTCTCGGCCAGGGCGCGGGCGAACGAGACGGCGGCATCGGGCGCGAACGCCTGGTTGGCGTCAACGCGCAGCCGGACACCCGGAGCCGCGTGAACGATGGCCGCGATGCGGGCCAGGTCCGCATCGTGCCCTTCGGCGTCGCCGACCTTGATCTTGAGCGACCGGAAGCCGTCCGCCCAGGCGGTTCCGGCGAGAAGGGCGGCCTCGTCCGGCGGCACTAGAGGGATGGTCAGGTCCGTCGTCACTCTTGAGAGTGCGCCGCCGAAGTGCTGCCGGAGCGGCAGGCGCCAGAAGCGCGCCCAGGCGTCGTACAGCGCCATCTCCAGTCCCGCCCGCGCGGCGGGCGCGTCGTGTAATAGCTCATCGGCAAGCGCGAGGAGCGGCTGGAGGCGGTCCACGCGCTGACCCTCGAAGCGTGGGCCGACCGCGTGCAGGGCGTCCAGGACCGACTCGACGCTTTCGCCCGTGACGTAGCCGACCGGGCAGCTCGCTCCGTTCCCACAGAGGCCGTCGCCCCCCTCGATTGCGATCCGAACGCGCACGTTTTTGGCATCGTGCGCGCGGCGCGCGGCGATGATGAACGGCGCGACCAGCGGCAGCGTCCAGGGCAGGGCACTGATGGAAACAACGCGCATGACCCTATTGTACCGCACTTGCGCGGCGCGCGCAAGGTAAGGTTTGCCCCGCCCGCGCGTCGGGTAAATTTCGCATGTGCTTGTTCGTAGAACGGCCACCACCTCCAAAGGAGACGATTTAAACCATGGCACACTTGTATGCTTCGTTCGCAGACGCCTCGCTGGCGGAGAAGGCGGCGGGCGCTCTGCTCGATTACGGCGTCCGTCAGGAAGACCTGAGCCTGGTCGCGCACGACCAGTATGGACAGACGCGCGAGGCTTATACCACGCAGGCCGGGGCCGCGCCGGGCGCGGGGTACGGCGCGGCGGGTGACGCCCAGTACGGCACGGCGACTTCGACGGCGGCCGGCGTCGGGCGCGGCGCGAGCAATGTCGGCGACAGCGCTGTGGATGCGACCCAGTCCGCCGGGGACCGTCTGGCGCAGGTGGGCGACCGCATGGCGGGGGGCGTTTCGGGCGCGTTCGGCGCGGAAGGGACGGCGGCCGGGTATGACGCCGCCGCAGCGGAGCGCGCGGGCCGCGCCGAGGTCCGCGCCGGGATGGCCGGGCATGAGGCCGACATACACGGCAGCGCGGCGGGCGCGGGCGTCGGGAACGCGGGCGTCGGGAACGCGGGCGTCGGGAACGCGGGCGTCGGGAACGCGGGCGTCGGGAACGCGGGCGTCTATCCGACGGCGAGCGCTGTGGGCACGGCGGGCGATCTGAACCCGCTGGACCAGGGCGGTCCGGATTCGGCGGCTTCCCAGGGCGATGCGGCGACGGCGGCCAAGCACGGCATCAGCACCACGACGCCGGAAGATGCGGGCGAGGGCGCCGTCAAGGGGACGGGCATCGGCCTGGGCGTGGGCATCCTCGCCAGCCTGGCGGCCCTAACGATTCCGGGCGTCGGCCTGGTCCTGGGCGGCGGCGCGCTGGCGGCGGCCCTGGGCGCGACGGCCCTGACGGCGGGCGCGGGCGCCATCGCGGGCGGCGCGACCGGCTACTTGAAGGACCAGGGCATCCCCCATGAGGCCGCCGAGCGCTACCACGGCACGGTGGCGGGCGGCGGCGCGTTCCTGTCGGTTAACATCCCCTCGGGCGACGTTGACCAGGCGACGGCGGAGGCCGTTCTGTCCAAGTACGGCGCGGCGGATGTGAACACTTATTAAGGCCGCCGAAAAACATTCCAAAATCCTTCTCAAAGAGTCCTTGACAAGCGGGAAGGGACGTGTTAGAATAAGGGGCGTGGATTCTTCCACGTCCCCTTTGTATTCTCAATTTGCGTATCAGGAACCTGTAATTTCCCAACGCGCTCGGTGCGAGATAAACGCGAGATCGAGGTAGCTTATGGCCGCTGGGCCTTTGATTGGCATTGACATAGGATCGCAGCAGATCAAGATCGCCGAGCTGCGTCCGGGCAAGACCGGGCTGACCATCACCGCCCTGGGCATCGGGCCGACTCCTGTCGGCGTCGTTCAAAACAACATCATCACCGACCCGGCCGCCATGGGCGTCGCCCTCAAGCAGCTCATGCGCGAAAGCGGCATCACCGTCAAGCGCGCCGTCGGCTGCATTTCCGGCCAGAACGCCGTCGTCATCCGCATCATCGAAGTCCCGCGCATGACCGACGCCGAGCTGAAGGAGACCATGAAATGGGAGGTCGAGCGCCACGTCCCGTTCGCCCCCAGCGAGACCGTGCTGGATTACCAGCCGCTCGTCCCGCGCACGCCCGAAGCCGCAACCGGCCCCAACATGGAAGTGCTGCTCGCCGTCGCCCAGCAGGACGCGGTTTCCAACTACATTGACACGCTGTTCGCCGCCGGTCTGGACCCCACTGCCATTGACATCGAGCCGCTGGCGATCTCGCGCGCCGTGCTGGACCTCGCCGACGGCCGACCCGTCGCCCGCCCCCAGGCCGCCGTCGGCGAGCCGGCCTTCGCCGACGGCGGCTTCGCCGAGACGGTCGCCATCGTCAACATCGGCGCGGCCAACACCGACATCGCCATCTTCCAGGGCGGCCAGTTGACGTTCCCGCGCTCCCTGCCGCTGGCGGGCGACAGTCTGACGCGGGCCATCGCCGAGGCGCTGCAATACACGATGGAGCAGGCCGAGCGCGTCAAGCGCGACTACGCCGTCGTTCAGCTCGACCGCATGGCCGTCTATACCGGAACCGCCTACGAAGAAGGCTACGAGACGCCGCAGTTCCAGGATGAAGACAATTTCAATCTGAACGACGACGCCGACAACCCGTTCGACCTGAACCCGCAGTCCCCCGACTTCGGCAACGCCTTCCGCACCGAGGCCGACCCGCCGCTCGGCGGGACAGCGTTCGGTGGAACGGCGTTTGGAGGGCCGCCCGCCTTTGACGACCTGGATCGGACCCAGCCCATCTCGCGCCGCACGCTCAACCTGGCCCGTCCCGCGCCGTCCGACATCCCGCCCGCCTTCATGCCGCCCACCGACGACGTCGGCTTCGGCCTGGCCGGCGCGGGCGGCGGCGCGGACGAGAGCAAGCTGCGCGACGACATCTTCGAGGCCATCGCGCCCGTTCTGGGTGAGCTGGCCTCCGAAATCCGCCGCTCCCTGGACTACTACCGCAGCCGGGGCGCGCAGGTTTCCATTGACCGCGTGCTGCTGACGGGCGGCAGCGCGGGGCTGACTAACCTCGCCGCCTTTTTGCAGAACGAGCTGCAAGCGCCGGTCGCTGTCGCCAGCCCCCTGGCCGCGCTCCCGGTCACGTCTAAACACTTCGACCCATCCTACCTGCCGACCATCGGCCCTGCCTTCACCGTCGCTATCGGTCTGGCCGCGCGCGACGCCGTTTTCAGCGCAAACCCGCTGCCCAAAAAGCCCAAGCCCGCCAAAGTCGCCGCCGGCGCCGCGCCCAACCCAAATGCGACAGTCCCGCCCGCCTCGTAAACAACTCGGTTCGTATCCAAGAGGTACGGCAACAAAAACCAAGATGTAAAGACCGACCGCCCAGAGATCACCATGCTCCGAATCAATCTGCTGCCCTCGTATGTGACCCAGAGACGACTTACCAAGCGTCTCATACCGCTCTTCGCCGTCCTCGTGCTGCTCAGTGTCGCCCTGCCGCTCGTCGCGTATGTCACCATGAAGACGCACCTGACGGATCTGACCCAGCAGGCGGAAACGGCGGAACAGGCCAAGACCGCGAATGACGCCCTGGAAGCTTCGGCCGTGAGTACACTGGCAAAGGTGCAGCCGATCCTGGACAAAGTGAACTTCGCCGCAGCGGTCCACGAATACAACCGCAAGCAGGTTGCGCTGTTCCTCACTGTGGCCCAGGAAAGCCCCAGGAACAGCCTCATCTACAGCGGCATGGCGCCGGGCGCGGGCTACCAGACCATGACCATCAAGGCGTACTCGCCCAGCGTCGAGGAAGTCGGCCGCTACCTTCAGGCCATGTACCAGGCGCCGGTCTTCAGCTCGGTTTCTGTGGACAAGCTGCCCGGCTACCCGGACAACGTCCAGCACCGGTGGTATCTCGGCAAGACCATGGTGTTCGCCGACGGCGCGACCGCTTCTACAGGCGGCGGGGGCGGTTATCCCGGAGGCGGCGGCAGTCGGGGTGGAGGCGGTTACCCCGGCGGCGGGGGGGGTGGTTATCCCGGTGGAGGCGGCTCCAGTGCGGGCGGCTCCACCGGCGGCCCGCCCAGCTACACGGCAGCGAACCTGGGGCCGAACGGCCCCGGCAACGTCCCGCCCGGCGTCGGGCCTCCCCCGCCCGAACTAACCGGCGGCCTTCCCACTGCGGGTGGCGGCGGCGGCTACCCCGGCGGTGGTGGCGGCGGCTATCCCGGCGGCGCGGGCGGCCAGACGGGCGGGTACAGCCCGAACTTCCTGCGAGTGGCGCTGGCCGGCGTCAGCCCCTTCGCGACTCCCGAAGTGCAAGACCGCATCCTGAAGAACGCACTGCGGCGCGTGCGTAGGGTGACCCTTCCCAAAGGCTTCGACATCACCGTCACCGCGACTGTGGCGCCGCCATACGCGCCGCTGACGCCGCCGACGCCGCCCGGCTCGGCTCCGGCGGCCGCGCCCGGCGGCGGCGGCGGATTCCCTGGCGCGGGTGGTTATCCCGGCGGCGGCGGCTACCCTGGCGGCGGCGGCTACCCCGGTGGAGGAAGGCCGACAGGCTGACCCCGAGGAAACCCCTATGAAAACATCCCGCCTCAGCCCCCTCGTGGTCGCGATCGTCGGCGTCGTCCTGAGCCTGCTCGCCATCGGCCTGATCTTGTTCCTGATGATCAAGCCGACCCAGGAGAGCATCACCGCGCAGCAGGCGCGTCTAGACGCCAACGCGCCCGGCACGGACCCGGAAGACCGGCAGCGTGGCCTGGACTTGAACAAGAAGAAGGCGCAGAAGGACCTCGCCGCCGCCAAGATCAAAGTCCAGATGACCAAGATACAGTGGGCGCAGGTCGAGGCCGCGCTGATGCCGCCGCTGGACGTGAGCGACCGGTACAAGGCAATGCGACAGCTCACTTACGAGTTTAATCACTACCTTCCACCGGACTTGCAGCGGCAGCTCACCGTCGGGGGAGTCAGTTCCAGCACCAAGTTTGCGCTGCCCGCGCCCCCCCTCAGTCCGAATGATCCGATGATTCGGAGCGGGGTCTTGGAAGTCCCCCTCGGCACGGTCAGCGTCAACGGCGACTTCCGGCGCATTCTGACCCATTTTAATGACTGGCAGTATTTCAACCGCCTGGTGGTGGTGGATGGGCTGTCGCTGGACGGCAACAGCCCGTACATGCAGGGGTCATACACGGCGACCATGTACATCTATCCGCAAAATGACGACAGGCTGGCTCCCCCCATCGCCAAAGCGGGTGGGGGCGGGGGCGGCGCCGCCGGGGGTGGAGGCGGTGGGGGAGGCGGCTATCCGGGCGGTGGACGCGGCGGCTATCCCGGTGGCGGCGGCTACCCTGGCGGCCGGGGCTAAGGCGCCTGAATCTTGCTTCGTGAATCTCGCAGTGGCTGGATTGAAGGCTTTTCGGACGGGAACACTCCCAATGGGTAGCACTAACCGAAAGCGAGGGAATTGTCTGCATGGAATGGCTGAAAGATAAAAAGAACCTGCCGATCGTGGCCGGCTTGCTCGCCTTTGTGATACTGATCTCAGGCGGCCTGATCGCCTACACGCTGGGCGCCTTTAATGGAAGCGGCTCAGTCGCGACCGCGTCGCCGTATCCTGGGGGGGGGGCGGGCGGCTATCCTGGCAGTGCGCCTCCGAGTGCGCCGGGGGGCTATCCTGGTGGGCTGCCCGGCGGAGGGCGTCCTGGCCCCGCTCCGGCCGCGATCGTTGCCGGCGCAAAGGGTGTGGCCGGAGCGAAAACGACCGTTGTCAACCCCATGCTCGGCGTGGATCCGTTCGCGCTTCCCGGCGGTCGTAAAGCCATCGCCGCCCTCGCCGGCCCGAAGGTTGCAATAGCGCCGCTGCGCGATACCCTGCCGCCGCTGAACCTGTTCACGCTCCGCCCGCCCAGCCCTTCGCCGGCCTACAGTAATCCCATCGGCTTGCCTGGCGCCGATCGGCTGCTGGCGGACACGCGCGTTTCCGGCATCGTGAACGCCGCCGACGGCATCTTTGCCGTCGTCGAAGTGAACGGGCAATCCCAGACGGTCAAGCCGGGGGACGCGCTTCCTGACGGCACCCGAGTCGCCTCGATTCAAGCAACCGGCATCACGCTGCGCACGCCGGGCGGCAGCGCAGTCACCGTGCCGTTGTCCAATGGGGCACCGGAGCAGCCGAACCCCTATGGCGGCGGTTATCCTGGTGGCTTCGGCGGCTATCCTGGTGGCTTCGGCGGCTATCCCGGCGGCTTCGGCGGCTATCCCGGCGGGGGCGGCTATCCCGGCGGGGGCGGCTATCCCGGCGGCGGCGGCTATCCCGGCGGGGGCGGCTACCCCGGCGGCGGTGGCGGCTTTGACGGTGGGGGCGGCTATCCCGGCGGCGGCGGTGGCGGCTTTGACGGCGGCGGTGGCGGCTACCCACAGTAGGGAGAGAAACACCATGAATAGATCCGTTTTTTCTCTCCTGGTTCCCGCACTTCTGGCCGCGGCCGGTCTGGCCGCCCGAGCGCAGACCGGAGTCCAGGCCAAGCCGGTCACATTGAGCGTCTCGCACGCGCCCGTGCGAACAGTCCTCAAGCTCTTGTTTACCAGCGCAGGCATCCACGACTTCGTGATTGCCCCGGATGTTCCGGGCGAGGCCGGCGTGGGTTCCTTGAGCCTAACGGGCGTCCCGTTCCCGGTCGCGCTGAAGCAGGTTCTGGGGGCCGTCAGTCCTCCTCTCGCCGCCGACCTTCAGGACGGTGTGTACCATGTCCGGGCGTCGTCGGCGGTTGAGATCCTCGCGGACTTCCCGGCCCCGATGGAAGACGCGGGGCAAAACCGCTTTTACAAGATCGGCGTCAAGCACTATGACGTCGGCATGTTGGCCGACGCCATGACGCGACGGGGCGGCATCATCCTTCTGCCGCCCAACTTCGTGATTCCGGCGAACTCCGCCGCGCCGACGGCGCTGAACCGGCTCACGGTGACGACAACGGGAGGGCCGTCCGGTCCGGGGATGCCCGTTCCCGGCGTGAATGGCCCGCCGAACGGCCCGGCAGCGGGAGGGCAGGCCGGCAACGTCCTGCCGCCCGGCGTCAAGCGGATCTTCGTCCTTGAAAGCGACAACTCCCTGGTGGTCGAGGCCACCCCTGACGGCATTGATAACCTGACCGGCAGCCGCCTGCTTTCCGGCGGTTACACCCAGGTTTATTGATGAGAACATTGATGAGAACAAGGAAACCAACCATGAAAATCCGATCCAGTTCGCGGAACACGGTCCTCGCCCTGGGCGCACTGGCCCTGCTCGGCGGCTCGCTGGTGGCCGCACCCGCACGGGCGCAGGAGGCCGCCGCCGCGTCTGACAAGCCGATCACGCTGAACCTCCAGAACGTCCCCATCCAGACCGCTCTACAATTGTTGTTTAAATCCGCGGGCATCCGTAACTACACCATCGCCCCCGATGTGTTGGGCAACGCCACCATCCAGGTGCAGGAAATCCCTTTCACCACCGCCCTGAACAGGCTGCTGACTTCCGTCAACGCGACCTTCGCCGTGGACAACGGCAGCTACAACGTCACCATCAAGCGGCCCACGCCCCCCCCGGCGCCGATCATCACCCCCTCTCCGAACGGGAACACTGTTGTGGGGAATGGGCCGGACGCGGCCAGCACGGAAGGCCAGCCCCGGCGCTTCTATCCCATCCCGATCAACAAGTACGACGCCTACTACATCGCCCTCCTGCTCGGTTCGCAGGGAATCGTCCGTGTCGGCGCTAACGAGGTCATTCCCGCGGCCCAGGCCGGCGGCGGCGGTCAGCAAGGCGGGCAGGGTGGCTTCGGCGGCGGTCAAGGCGGCTTTGGCGGCGGTGGTGGCGGCTTTGGCGGTCTGGGTAATGGAGTTTCTTCCGTCGGCGGTGGTGGCGGCTTCGGCGGCGGTGGTGGCGGCTTCGGCGGCGGCGGTCGCGGCGGCTTCGGCGGCGGCGGCGGTGGTTTCGGCGGCGGCGGTGGTTTCGGCGGCGGTCGCGGCTTTGCCATCATGAACCCTTCCAGCGCGCCCGGCGCGAAGTAGCTTTTCTTTATCTCGGTCCTCAGGTCGTCCGGACGCATGAAGCGTCTGGACGATCGGGGGCCAAGTCTGCGTTGCGCGGCGACGACGAAGCGCTTTATTCTGCACTTATTCTCCCCGGACGACCCCACGAAAGTCGGGGCAACCGACTTCGCGCGACTTCGCAACGCTCCCTATTTTCTGTTCAGGAGGACACTCATGGGTTTCAATCGAAGACGATCAGGCTTGACCACGGCCTGCGGCCTGCTGGCGCTCGGAGGGCTGGCGTCCGCCGCCGCTCCGGCGTGGAGCGCCGAGGATGCCGCCGGCAAAACGGTCAGCATCGATGTGGCCGCCGGCGACTTGCATGCCGTCGTTTCCATGCTGGAGCGGCAGGTCAACGTGGAAGCATCGGTGCGAGACGGTGACAAGCCGTTTAAGCCGGTCTACGTCCACCTTGACGGCGCTTCGCTGCCCAAAGCGCTGCGGACCATCGCCCAGAGCGCCGGCGCGAAGGTGACTAAAAACGAGGATGGCGTCTACGTCTTCGAGCCGGAATCCGCGCCTGCCGACGGCGGCGGTGCATCCAGCGCCCCCGCTGTCCAGCCCCCCGCTGTCCAGCCCCCCGCTGTCCAGCCCCCCGACAGCCGGCCCGAACCGCGTTTCCCGCCCGGTTCCTTGAAATATTACCTGATCGTCCTCCAGCACGAGGTGCCCAACAATATCCTGAAGCTGATGCATTGGGATCAGGACGTGGTCGAATTGTCCCCCTTCAAAGCCCTGGAGATGCCGCAGACAAGGCCTGTCATCTCCTCGTCTCCGTCCAGTGTGATCTTGCCGTACAACCTGCCCCAATACGGCAGCAGCAGCAACGGCAATAGCAGCAACGGGAACGGCAGCAATGGTTACGGGAACGGCAACAGCGGCGACGGGAACGGGACTGAGCCATCCGTGCCGCTGGGCACCGGCAACGGCGGGCCGGTCGGCGCGAACTATTCGGCCCACCGCAGCGCCGAACCCAACTCGCCCAATCAGGCCAACCAGTTCCCCTTCCCCGGCGGGGGCGGCTTTAACGGCGGCGGCGGCGGCTTTAACGGCGGCGGCGGCGGCTTTAACGGCGGCGGCGGCGGCTTTAACGGCGGCGGCGGCGGCTTTAATGGCGGCGGCGGCTTCAACAACCCCTTCCAGCAAGGCGGACCGGGCGGCTTTGGCGGTGGTCCGGGCGGTCGGTTCGGCGGTGGGCAGGGGCAGTCGGCCCTGCCCACCGGGGTGAACCGCATCTTCGCCCTGCAAAGCAACAACTCCCTGCTGGTCGAGGCGACCGTGGAAGGCTACAACACGGTCAGGAACCTCGTCCGCATCCTGGATGTCGCTCCGCGCCAGGTCCAGATCAGGGTCGAGTTCGTTACCGCAAGCGTCGCCGATGTGGATAACCTGGGCATCAACTTCGACCTGGTGCCTTATCCGGGCCTGGAACTGGCAACGAACCAGGGCAACGGCGCCTATGGCGGCGTGACGTCCGCCACGACGCCCACCTTCCTGCAATATGCCACCGGCAACATCGTCGCCCAGCTCTTCCAGACACTGGTGCGCAGCCGCGGCAAGGTCGTCCAGGCCCCGATCATCACCACGACCAACAACGTCACGGCCACCATCCAGGTCTTGCAGCAGATCCCGTTCATTACCACGACCATCGCCAATACCGGCGGCATCAACAACACCCAGTTGCAGGGCCAGCAGCAGAACTTCCTGACGCTGACGACGGGCTTGATCGTCACGCCGCGCATCAACAGTGACGACACGGTGACGCTCAACCTCGCGCCGCAGATCACGGACATCAGTGGCTTGGCGATCGGCAACGGTCCTCCGCCGAGCGTCACGCAGACTCTGACCACGCTGCGCACGGTCCGCAGCGGCGACACGATGGTGCTGGGCGGTCTGGTCCGCAAGTCGGAGACCACCTCGAGCCAGCGCATCCCGATTCTGGCGGACATCCCGATCCTGGGCGGCATCTTCCGCACCCGTAACAAGTCCATCAACGACTCGGAGCTGCTGATCTTCGTCACTCCCACCATCATCGGCGAAAGCAATGACAGCGAGACCGCCAATGCCAACGGCGGCCAGAGCGTCACCGTCACGCCGTAAGCCCCAAACGGCGTCAGGAACCCGGCACTGGAAGCGTCGGGCTACTAGCAGTGAAAGTCGCTTCGCGACTGAGGATACGGCTCCGAATGCTGTCCCTCAGTGCCGGAGGCACTTTCATTCCAGAGTAGCCCGGCGCTTCCAGTGCCGGGTTTGCTTTTCGGGTATAATAGCCGCCAAAGGCAGTCCGCCCAGCCTCAATCCCAGGAGTGTCCCGTGTTCCGATTCTTAACCGCCGGCGAGTCCCACGGCCCCGCCCTCACCGCCGTCATCGAAGGCGTCCCCGCCGGGCTGCCGCTCACCGCCGAGCCGATCAACCTCCAGCTCAAGCGCCGTCAGGGCGGCTACGGGCGCGGCGCGCGCCAAAAGATCGAGGCGGACACCGCCGAGATACTCTCCGGCATCCGCTTTGGCAAGGCATTGGGCAGCCCCCTCACCCTCGTCGTCCGCAACCGGGACTGGGCCAACTGGACCGTGAAGATGTCCGTCGAGCCGCTGCCCGAGGGCCAGGCCCCGCCCGCCATCACCGTCCCGCGTCCCGGCCACGCCGACTACACCGGCATGATGAAATACGGCCACGACGACCTGCGGAACACCCTGGAGCGCTCGTCCGCCCGCAACACCGCCACCCTGGTCGCCGTCGGCGCGGTCGCCCGCGTTCTGCTGGCCGAGTTCGGTGTTTCGGTCGCCTCCCACGTCGTCAACATCGGCGGCATCCGGGTCAATGCCGACGGTATAGACCTGCGCCGCGTCGCCGAACTGTCCGAAGACAGCCCCGTCCGCGTCGCCGACCCCGACGCCGAAGCCAAAATTATCGCCGCCATTGATGAGGCCAAGTACCGGGGCGACACCCTGGGGGGCACCTTCGAGGTGGTCACGCTCGGCCTGCCCGTCGGCCTCGGCTCCTATTCCCAGTGGGACACGCGCATTGACGGCAAGCTGGCCCAGGCGCTCATGGCGATCCAGGCCATCAAAGGCGTCGAGATCGGCATCGGCTTCGGGGCCGCCGACGTCCCCGGCTCCCAGGTCCACGATGCTTTCTTCTACGACGACGCTTCCGGCGGCGAGGACGCCCGCTTCCGGCGCGGCTCCAACAACGCTGGCGGGACCGAGGGCGGCATCACCAACGGCGAGCCGCTGGTCGTCCGGGCCGTGATGAAGCCCATCGCCACCCTGATGAAGCAGCTTCCCTCCGTCAATTTGGAAACCAAGGAAGGCGTCCCCGCCTTCGCTGAACGCTCCGACGTCTGCGCCGTCCCTGCCGCCGCCGTCGTCGGCGAGGCGATGGTCGCCATCGTCCTGGCCCAAGAGATGTGCGCCAAATTCGGCGGCGACAGCCTCGCCGAGATGCGCGCCAATTACGACGCCTACCAGCAGACCGTCGCCCGCCGCATGGCGAAGTGACCGCCGCTTGAAAGGAGAATGAAGATGACTGTGACATTAACCATTCCGCCCGACATGCAACCGCTCCTGGAAGAGAAAGCCGCCCAGCGCGGTCAAGCCGTTCCTGACTACCTGCTGACGCTGGCTGAAGCCGACATCTACGAGGATTGGCAGTCCGAGGAAGACCGGGAAGAAGAGATCGCCATCCTTAAGGAGCGCGTCCAAGACCGCCTTTCCGGCGAAAAGGGGATTTCGTTGGAAGATTATTGGGCGGGCGTGATGGCAAAACGCCAAGCGCGCGCGAACGCGCCGACGCCTGAGATGGCCGCATGAACGAGCCGGAAAGCTACGCGATCCGTCTTCACCCCCAGGCGGCGGCAGACATAGATGAGGCGCATGAGCGGATGGCCGCTTCCCAGGGGAACATCTATGCCGATGCCTGGCAGAACGGCCTACGGGATACACTGGCGACGCTTGCCACCTTCCCGGCTAAGTACCCGCTCGCTCATGAAAACCGCCTGTTCCAGAGCGTTGTTCATTCCTGCCCCTACCGCGCTGGGAGTGGTGCCACCGTCTATCGCCTGCTGTACGAGATCGTGGCGGATGACGATGAAGCCCCTCATGTCCACGTCCTCCACATCCGCTCCACGTCCTCCACATCCGCCACGGCGCGCGCAAGCCCATGACGCGGGCCGAGGCCCGGAAAATCGAAGCGGAGGAATGAAAGGACTGTGTTCCGGCGGCGACAGCCTCGCCGAGATGCGCGCCAATTACGACGCCTACCAGCAGACCGTCGCCCGCCGCATGGCGAAATGAAGCCAAGAAAATGAAAGCCGAGAACAGGAGAATGAAGATGACCGTGACGCTGAACATTCCGCCTGAGATGGAGGCGGTCCTGAGCGCGAAAGCAGAACTGTTCGGATTATCCCTGCCGGACTACCTTTTTTCGCTCCTAGAAACCGAGACAGACGATCACTACTCGCTCTCTGTTGAAGAGATCGCCAGCGTCCAGCAGGGATTAGCGGAGCTTGAGGCGGGAGACAAAGGCATCTCTCTGGAAGAGTTCAAGGCGGAAATGGAAGCGGAAATCGCGCTCCTCAAGCAGAAGGTAGAAGTCGCCGCATGAGTAGAGGCGCACAGACTTGAGTATGCCTGATTTTTTCGGCGCGTTCTACTTCTACACGCAAGAAGTATTGCAGACACGAGAAGGCCGTGCTGTTCCCATCGAGATCGCCGAAGCGGGCGCTCTCGTCCTCACGTCAGGTAGGATCGTAGCTTGTGACGGCCTTATCCCGAGCGATGAACCTTTCACGGAAAGGGTTAAGCCTGGTTCTTATCCTGTTGTTCTATGCATTGCCATGTTTAGTGAGGAATGGCCTGTGATTGCCTGCGCTATGTTGCGTCTGAAAGACGAAATGCCGGTGGTTTGGAAACCTGCGACGGTCGCTGGTCAGAGCGAGGTCCCTGAACGAGAGGACGAAACAGTCGGCTACGGAGTAGACTGCGGGGTGGGTTGCTTCGCTGACCTTGACGCGATGCACGCTCTAATAGCTTCGCCTGACACCTACTCCCGATTACAGGAGCAGGTGCATCACGCTGGCATGAAGATTGTTGATTTTCAACCCGACACCGCCAGACCGTCCAACATTATCATTTTCTCGTCGGGAGAAGGTGATGGAACCTATCCCTCCTACTTCGGCTATGACGATGACGGCAACATCCTTTGCCTCGCGACCGACTTCGGCATCATTGCTCCTCTGCCGGAGAAACAGACAGAGAAGCCGAACAAAGACCAGTTGAGACTCGACTTTTGACGGAAACTCCAAACATCGTCCTCATCGGCTTCATGGGAACCGGCAAAAGCGCCGTGGGGCGCGTCCTCGCCCGGCGGTTGGGCTGGCGGCACCTGGACACCGACGCCGAGATTGAGCGGCAGGCGGGCCGGACGATCCCGGAGATCTTTACCGAGGAAGGCGAATCCGCCTTCCGCGCCCGCGAGTCCGCGCTTTTAGATTCTCTTGCTCCCCCATTATTGGGGGCTGGGGGGTCCTCTCTGGCTCCCCCTTCCTTAACAGGGAAGGGGGCTGGGGGGTTAGGTTCCTCGGAGACCGAGGGGCTAATCCTTTCCACCGGCGGCGGGACGCCGCTGCGGCCCGAAAACGCCGCCCTGCTGAAGCAGATCGGAACGGTCGTCTGGCTCCACGTCGCGCCGGACGCCATTTTGGCCCGCGTCCGCCGCAGTCTGCATGAGCGGCCGCTGCTGGCGGCCCATCAGGAAGACCCCTTGGACCGCATCCAGAGCTTGCTGGCGGATCGTGCGCCGCGCTACGCCGCCTTGGCCGACTACACCTTAGATACATCCGACTGCGCCGACTCTGAGGAGGCCGCGGGCCGGCTTCTGCGCCTCCTGGCGCTCCCGATCCCATGATAACCCAAATCACACACATCGTCCCTGTCCATCTCGGCGACCGCTCCTATGACATCTTGGTGGGGCGTGGCCTGCTAGCCCGTCTTGGCCTGGAAACGGCCGCCCGCGTGGCCGACGGTCAGGCCGAGGGGCGTCTCGCCGTGATTTTTAGCGATCATCGCATTTTCCGTCATTACGGCAAAACCGCCGTGCGGAGCCTCAAAGACGCGGGGTTCCAAGTTCATGTTCTGACCATTTCTCACGGCGAAAAGAGAAAAACACTGGCTTCGGTTCAGCGTTTTTATCAGGCGCTCTTTGACCAGGCTGCCGACCGCCGCACGGTCGTGGTCGCTCTGGGCGGCGGCGTCATCGGCGACATGGCCGGCTTTGCCGCGGCGACCTATGCGCGCGGGCTGGACTTCGTGCAGGTCCCAACCACCCTGCTCGCCCAGGTGGACAGCAGCGTCGGCGGCAAGGTCGGCGTCAACTTCGGGTCGGCCCCGAACTCGGCCAAGAATTTAATCGGCGCGTTCTATCAGCCGCGCCTCGTCGTCATTGACCCTGAAACCCTGCAAACACTGCCGCTGCGGGAACGCCGCTCCGGCCTCGCCGAAGTCATCAAATATGGTATAATAGGCGACAAAGATTTCTTTGCGCTTCTGAACCGCGAAGTTTCGGGCCTGCTCGACCTGTCTTCGCCCCATCTGGAACACGTTCTGGCCCATTCCTGCGCCCTCAAAGCGCGGGTAGTGGAGCAGGACGAGCACGAGGGCGGCCTGCGCGCCATCCTCAACTTCGGCCACACCATCGGCCATGCGCTTGAAGCGCTCACGCAGTACCGGACGTACACGCACGGCGAAGCCATCGCGCTGGGCATGGTCTCCGCCGCGCTGGTCGGCGAGGAAGTCGGCGTGACCCAGGCTGGGGACACCACCGCCCTGACGATGCTGCTGCGCGCGGCGGGCTTCGCCGTCCGCCTGGACCCGGCGCATTCGGTGGACGAGATCACGCGGCTGCTGGCCTGGGACAAAAAGAGCATCGGCGGCGCGGCCCGCTTTGTGCTGATGGAGGAGATCGGGCGCGCGACGCCCGGCCACAAAGTCCCCGAAGCCGCCATCTGCAAGGCATTAGAGCGGCAGCAGAGGATAGCCGGGCATTGAACTACCCGTCTGGGAAGCCTGCGGCTAAGGCTTTATTGGGGTGAACGTCCCGCAGACATAAGACAATTCCCGGCCCCTGGACGGTCGGCGCGAAGCGCTTCCTAGACGGGCAGTTCAATGCCCGGCAACTCGGTTTGGCAAAATGACCGAAAAGCCGCCGCTCTGGGCCGACGCGCTGCTGACCCTGTGGGTCGTGGTCGTCGCCGTTTTCTACTTCGGCGGCTACTTCCTGCCCGCCCAGATCGGCGTCTACACGCAGATTGGGGCAGCGTTCTACGCGCTGATGCTTCTCGTTTCCGTAGGAACGCTGGCCTGGAACTATCTGCATCGGGCCGAGACGAAAAGCGGCGAGACGAAAAAAGACAAAACGAACTCTCCCGAAGGACACGCGCATGAAGATTAGAAAGTGACCCTTCGATGCGAAACAGACACATTCCTTTCCGATTCCCCCATTATTGGGGGCTAGGGGGCTTCCTCCTCCTGCTCTCGCTGGCGCAGGCCGTGGCTGCTGCGCCCACCTACCAGGCAGACGGCGTGGTGCTTCACCAATGCTCCTGCGCCTACGCCTGCCCGTGCATGTTCGAGAACGGGCCGGACAACTGCGCCCTGGCCGCCGTGTACCATTTGGACAAAGCGGCCTTCGACGGCGTGGACGTCAGCGGCCTGTCCATGATCTCCATTGACGGGGCCGTGGATGCCCACCGGGGCGCGGCGTGCTGTGCGCCGAAAAACAGCTCGGAAACTGTCAATGCGAAGTCCCCGGCGGGCGTCGTCTACCTCGACGCCAGAGCGACGCCGGGCCAGCGGCAGGCGCTGCTCGGCCTGCTCCAAGCGCACGGCGAATGGCCCGGCGCGGGCCGGCCCGTCAAGAGCGTGCCGATCCGGTTTACCAAAACCGCGCGCGGCTACAAGACGACCGTTCCCGGCCTCTTCGAAGGCGAGACGGAGGGCGTCAAGAGCCGCAGCGGGACGCCGATCCTCGTGGACGGCGTCGGCTTCGTCGAAGGGCCGCGCTGGACCGTCGGGCGCAGCGTCGCCAACGACCTGCACGACGCGGCCCTGGGCCTGAGATGGCATCTGCCGGGCGCCAACGGCTCGTGGTCGCTGTTCCACTGGACTCCCTGAGTCCGGTTTTCCGAGGAGTATCAGTTTCTTGACTGTTCAGGTGAGCGATCCGCGCTATGAAATCTTAGAAAACGCCGCCGGGCCTGAAACGCCGCCGTACCAGTTCGCCAAAGCCCGCGACCGAGAAGCGGGGCGCGTCGTCGTCCTGCAAATGGTGCCCGCCGACGTTTTCGGCACGGACGCGCGCGCGCGGCAGGGGTTCCAGGCTGCCGTGCGCCAGGCGCAGACGCTTGATCATCCCGGCATCCTGCGCGTCTTCGAGCAGGGCATGGCCGAAGGGGGCGACCTGTACGTCGTCCGCGAACCCCTGCGCGGCATCACGCTCCAGGAGCGCATCCGCCGGATCGCTCCCTTCACCCTCGCCGTCGCCGCCGACATCGCCCAGGCCGTCGCCGAGGCCCTGGTCGCCGCGCACCGGGCCGGAGTCGCGCATGGCGACCTGCGGCCCGCCCATGTCCTCCTCAGCCCCGAAGGCCAGATCAAGACCGCCGATTTTGCCTACGGCGCCGTCGTCGCCGCCCGCGCGGACGATTCGGGCCGTGCCGCCTTTCTCGCGCCGGAACTCGCCGGGGGCGGCGCCTCCTACGCTGGGGACATCTACGCGCTGGGCGCGACCCTGTACGAGATGCTGACCGGGGTGCCGCCGCTGGCGGGCGGGACGCGCGTGACGTCGCCCCGCGACGTCAACCCCGGCGTCCCCCCGGCCCTGGACGGCCTGGTACGGAAAGCGCTCGCGCCCGACCCCGGCGCTCGCTACCCATCGGCCAGTTCGCTGCTGGCGGACTTGCAGGCCATCCGGGACGCCCTGCGGACCGGCAAGTCCCTGGCCTGGTCGCCGCTGGCGGAGCGCCCGGCGGAGAAAGCGAGCGAGCCAAAGGCTCAGAAGCGCGCCCCGCGCCCGTCCGCCGGGGACGCTACGCTGGTCGCGCCGCGCGCGGAGGCCATCGCCCCGCCTCCAGGCGCGCAGGCTATTGCCCCGCCCTCGGGCGGGGGGCTGGCCGTGGCCGCGTCCGAACTGGATGAAGAAAGATACCCTATGCGGGAACGCGAACCCTCGTCCGCCCTGGGACGACTGACGGCGGCCATGATCGTCCTCGCCGTTCTGTTCATGATCGGCCTGTCCTGGTACTTCGTCAAGGACTTCGCCGCCGTGCCCGACGACATCCAGGTCCCCAACCTGATCGGCAAGACTTTCGACGATGCCAAGCGGGTCGCCGAGCAGCAGCGCTTCACCCTCGTTGAAAGCCAGGACAGCGCCTACAGCGACACCATGCCGGAAAACCAAATCTACCAGCAGAACCCGCTGCCGGGCCGCACGATCAAGGCCGAGAAAGAAGTCACCGTCTACCGAAGCCTCGGCCCGCGCCTGTTGACCATCCCGCCGCTCGTCGGCACGACCCAGGACTACGCTTCCCACGCGCTCCAGCAGGCCAACCTGCCGCTGGGCAACATCGCCCAGGAGTACAGCGAGAACATCGGCGCCGGCATCGTCATCCGCCAGTCGCCCGAAGCAGGCAGCAGGGTCGCCCGCAACACCGCTGTCAACTTCACCGTCTCCAGAGGCAAGCAGCCGCCGGACTCGCCCACCGATGTCGCGGGCAGCCCGAATGGACCCGACAAGGCGGACCTGCACTGGCACAGCGCGCCGCGCGCCGAATCCTACACTATCCTGCGCTCCCTCGACGGCGATACGGCCACCATCGCCCGTGGCCTGACCGACACGCGCTTCACCGACACGAACCTGAAGCCCAACACGACCTACTCGTACACGATCAACGCCGTCAATTCGGCCGGCGCGTCCGGGCCGAGCGAGTCGGCCCTGGTAACGACCCAGCCCAAGCCCGACGCGCAGCCCGTCCTGCCTCCGAATGTCGCCGTGACGTCGCCTGACACCACCGGCACGCTGCCGGACAATGCCGCGTCCGACCCGGCCGCTCCGCCCCCGGATCCGCCGAAGACGGCCCGCCTGCGCCAGTTCGCCATTGAGATCTTTGTGCCGCGCCATCCGCGCCGCACTCGCCATGTCCAGATCGAAGTGCAGGACATCACCGGCACGAACCTGGTCTATGATGAGAACCACGAGCCGGGGGAAGAAGTAAAAGTGCCGGTTCAGGCGTTCGGCCACAAGGGCACGTTTCGCATCTTCCTGGACGGCAAGCTGATGGAGCAGCGGACGTTCTAATCCCCGCCAGATAGGAAAGTTCTTATGCCCATCAAGATCGCGCCGTCCATCCTGTCTGCCGACTTCGGCGCCTTTGCCGAGGCCGTCGAGGAACTGACGGCGGCGGGCGCCGACTACATCCACATTGACGTCATGGACGGCCATTTCGTGCCGAACATCACCTTCGGCGCGCAGCTCGTCCGCGCCCTGCGCCCTGTCACGTCCGTCCCGTTCGACACGCACCTGATGATCGAGCGGCCCGAGGAGTACGTCGCCGAGTTCGCCAAAGCCGGCAGTAGCCTCGTCACCATCCACCCGGAAACGACCTTCCACCTGAACCGCCTGCTCCACCAGATCAAGGATGCCGGGGCGAAGGCGGGCGTCGCCCTCAACCCCGCCACGCCCATCAGCGCCATTGAATGGGTGCTGGGCGACCTGGACCGCGTCCTGGTAATGACCGTCAACCCCGGCTTCGGCGGGCAGGCGTTCCTGGCCGAAATGCTGCAAAAGGTCCGCGCGCTGGCCGAGCTGCGAGCGGCCCACGGCCTGCGCTTCGAGATCGGCGTGGACGGCGGCGTCAACTCCGACACCGCCCCGCTCGTCGCCCGCGCGGGGGCCGATGCCTTGATCGCCGGCAGCGCCGTGTTCCATCACCCCGAAGGGCTGGCCGACGCCGTCGCCGAGTTGCGCCGCCTCGCGACGGAGGCTGCCCCTCCCTCTCCCTCCCGGAACGGAGGCCGCTGATGGCCGTCCGCGCCGTGCTGGTCCTGGCCCTGCTCGCCGCTGGGAGCTTTGGCGTCTGGGAAGTGCGCCGCTGGTTCACGCCTGAAGGCCGCGACCTCATCTCCGCCCGGCAGCGCCTCCTGCGTCTGTGGGGCCTGTTCTTCCTGTTCGCCGTGCTGGGCCTGTGGCTGGGCGGAACCTTTCTGCCCACCCCGCACACGCCGAAGGCGCTGATCGGCTGGATACAATACTGGCTGGTGACAGTTCTCGCCGCCCTGCCCCTGATCCCGCTGGCCCTGCTGGACCGGCGCGAGAACCTGCGGCACCTGGCCGAATCCAATCGCCAATTGGCCGCGCTGCGCCAGACGCTCATCCAAGAGGCCCTCGCCGTGCGCGCCAAAGAAGACGCCGACTCGTCCCCGAACACGCCCGCCTGATCGGCGGGCGTTTCGTTTGTCAACCCCGTTAAGGAGCCTCATATGCAGAAAGAACTGACCGCTCGCGCCGCCGCCCGCCTCCAAGCCGTTGCCGGTGACGCCGCCCCCAAGACCGTCACCGTTGGGCTGGACGCCTTCGTGGACGAGATCATCCGCGTCGTGGACCGGCGCGCGTCCGACACCGACTACACCGTCATCGAGCAGATCACCGAGCTGGGGACGCGCATCATCGGCGCGGCGGGCCAGAGCACGAATTTAGAGCTGGTCGTCGAGCGCGTCAAGCTGGGCGGCAATGGTCCGATCATGGCGAACGCGCTGGCGGCTCTGGGGCCGCAGGTGACTTGCATCGGTCCGCTGGGAGAGGGGCAGGTTCACCCCGCCTTTGCCGAGATGGCCGACCGCGCGACCCTGATCTCGCTGGGCGCCCCCGGCCACACCGACGCCCTGGAGTTCGAGGACGGCAAGGTCATGCTCGGCAAGCTGGAGCCGCTTGGGGACGTCACCTGGCCGCGACTGACCGAGCGCGCCGGGGGAGGGGACGGCCTAACCCGCCTGTTCGCCCAGGCCGATCTCGTCGCCCTGGTGAACTGGACCATGATCCCCGCCATGTCGGCCATCTGGGAGGACATCCTGACGTTGCTGGTCGCCCAGCCCGCCGCGCCCCGCCGCTTCTTCTTCGACCTGGCCGACCCGGAAAAGCACAGCGACGCCAAAGTCGCCGCCGCCTGCCGCCTGCTGTCCCGGTTCCAGGAGTTCGGCCCGACGGTTTTGGGCCTGAACGAGAAGGAAGCCTTCCGGGTCGGGACGGCCCTGGGCTACGAGGGCGGCCACCACGGCCGGGCCGAGGTCCGCGCCGTCACCGCCTATGTCAGCGCCAAGCTGCCTGTCGAGGCCGTCGTCGTCCACCCCCGCGCCTACGCCGTCGTCGGCGCACGCGGCGAGATCACCGCCGACGTGGACGGCCCGTTTGTTGAAAACCCCCTGATCTCCACCGGCGCGGGCGACCACTTCAACGCCGGCTTCAGCCTGGGCAAGCTGCTCGGCCTGTCCGACGACGAGGCCGCCACCGCCGCCGTCGGCACCTCCGGCTACTACGTCCGCCACGCCGCCAGCCCCACCCTGGCCCAGTTGGCTGAATTCTTGGAAAGCCAGGCGGCTGAGTGAGTCACCATTAGCAGAGGAGATGAATAATTGACGCCAAGAAACAAGGTTCTCAACTTTTCGCTGCTCTGCACGGTGCTGATGTTTCCCTGTGTCATTGCTTCCTGGTTCTTCCTGGTGAAAGGGCGCATTGAGGATGTCCTATTTTGTCTTTCGGGCGTGGCTCTGTTGTTCCGAGTTGACAGATGGTATCGCAAAAGGCATAACCAGGAGGAAACAGACCAAAAGAAGGATGCGCCTTAGTCGTTCGCTTGGCACGAATAAAGTACGAGAGGCACTCCCACATCCGCTGCGCCCTGCGGCGGGTATTCTTGCTAGGCGACTCGTTGTGCCATAATGAAGCTGGAGGTGCCTGTGATGACAATCATGCTGGAACTTGACCCAAACCAGGAGGCCCGGTTGCGCGACCAGGCCGAGGCGCTGGGGCTGGCGCCCGCCGACTTTCTGAAACGGGTGGCGGGTTTGGACGCCCCGCCTGAAGAAGTGCCGGACAGGTTCGCGGGCAAAACGCTAGCCGACGTTCTTGCCGGAAAAATCGGAACTGTGGATAGCGCGGAGCGTTTCGGCGGGCAGCCGTCGGACCTCTCGACCAGGACCGGAGAAGCATTCGCGGAGATGCTGCTTGAGAAGCATCAGCAGTCATAGTGGAAATGGTGCCAAAGGAGGGCTGTGCAAATGACTCTGACAGATGCGGGACCGCTGGTAGCTCTGGTGGATAAGAACGACCTGAACCATGTTGCCTGCCGTACATTCCTGCCCCGGCTGTCTCCGCCGATGCGGACGACCTGGCCCTGCTTCACCGAAGCCATGTATCTCATTGGCAGGGCGGGCGGTCATCCAGGTCAGGACCAGCTCTGGGACTATGTGGAGACCGGTTTTCTGACCTTCTACGAGATTACCGCTGAACAGCGCCTCGAAATGCGGCGGCTGATGATCAAGTACCGAGACAGGCCGATGGACCTGGCGGACGCCTCCCTGGTCGTGGCGGCGAACGCGCTGGGTGTCCGGCGCGTCTTCACGACCGATGGCGACTTCCTGGTGTACCGGACCGAGGAAAACAAGCCTTTCGAGGTCGTGCCCTAAATGCACGAAGACCTTTACTATATGCGCCGCGCCCTGCGGCTGGCTGCCCTGGGACGCCACGCCAGCCCGAACCCGATGGTCGGGTGTGCCCTCGTGGATGACGCGGGCCGCATCATCGGCGAGGGCTGGCACCCGCAGCCGGGGCAGCCGCACGCCGAGGTGTTCGCCCTGCGCGGCGCGGGCGAGAAGGCGCGGGGAGCGACGGCGTTCGTGACGCTGGAACCCTGTTCGCACCACGGGCGGACGCCGCCCTGCACCGACGCGCTGCTGGCGGCGGGCGTCAGGCGCGTCGTGGCCGCCATGACCGACCCGGACCCGCGCGTCGGCGGGCGGGGGCTGGAACGGCTGCGGGCGGGCGGGGTGGAGGTCGCGGTCGGCGTCGGCGAGGCTGAGGCGCGGGCGCTTAACGCGGCCTATCTCAAGCACCGCACGACGGGCTTGCCCTGGGTCGTCCTCAAGACGGCCATGACGCTGGATGGCAAGATCGCGACCGAAACGGGCGACTCCCGGTGGATCACCTCCCCTGTCGCCCGCCGCGCCGTCCACCGACAATTGCGGGATAGGGCCGACGCCATCCTGACGGGGGTGGGGACCGTGCTGGCCGACGACCCGGCCCTGACGACGCGGCTGGCACACAAAGAAGGCCGCAACCCGTGGCGGATCGTCGTGGACAGCCGCCTGCGGACGCCGCCGGGCGCGCAGATGGTCCGTCAGACTGTGGAAGACGGCAAGACGATCCTCGCGACGACGGCCGTGTCTGACCCCGCCCGGCGGGACGCCTTGCTTGCTTCGGGCTGTCAGGTGATCGTCTGCGAGTCTGACGACGCGGGCCGCGTCTCGCTTCCCGACCTGATGCGTCGTCTGGGAACCCGTGGGGACATCATTGGTGTTCTTGTAGAGAGTGGAGACGCGCTGGCGGCATCGCTGCTGTCGGCTAACTTGGTAGACCGCTGGGTCTGCTACATCGCCCCCAAAGTCGTGGGGGGACGGACCGCGCCCGGCCCGGTCGGCGAGCTGGGTGTTGCGCTCATGCGCGGCGCCCGCGCTGTTTCCTTCCGGCAGGTGCGCCGCTGCGGGCCGGACATCGTGATAGACGCCCGCTTTGGGTAAACTACTCCTAAGCAATTCATTTCGGGAGGTGAGGATAACGCGCTATGTTTACGGGAATCATCCAAGAAGTCGGCCATGTCGAAGCCATTGAGCGCGGCGAGCAGTCCGCCCGGTTCACCATCCGCGCGGGGCACATTCTGGACGAAGTGAAGCTGGGCGACAGCATCGCCGTCAACGGCGCGTGCCTCACCGTGGTCCAGTCGGACCCCGGCACGGTCGCCTTTGACGCCGTGTACGAGACGTTGCAAAAGACCGCCCTGGGCGCCCTTGCCATCGGTGACGAGATCAACCTGGAGCCGAGCCTGTCCGCCAATGGACGGTTCGACGGCCACATCGTTCAGGGCCATGTGGACGGCGTGGGCGCCATCGCCTCGATCCGCGAGGTGGACAACTCTTACTACATCTACATCACCGCCTCTCCCAGTCTGCTCCGCTACATCGTCCGCAAGGGCAGCATCGCGATTGACGGCATCTCGCTGACGGTCGTGGACGCCGATGACAAGACCTTCTCCGTCGCCATCATCCCCCACACCTGGGACCACACCAACCTCCACATCCGCCGGGCGGGCGATCAGGTCAACCTGGAAACCGACATCGTCGGCAAGTACATCGAAAAACTCGTCGGCGGCGACTACGTCCGCGCCGAAACGCCCCTCCGCATCGCCGACCTGGAGCGCAGCGAGCCGACCTGGGCCGGCCCCATGACTGCTTATCGGGAGTAGGCACTATGACTGAATTATTGGAGAAGGCCGTCGCTGAAGTCTCCAAATTGCCCGAAGCCAAACAGGACAGAGTGGCTTCGTGGCTACTCGAAGAACTATCCTTGGAGCAGCAGGGGGAAGAGTCGGAAGAAACGCTTGCGGTTCTACTGACCCGTGCGCGGGCAGAGATCGCGCGGGGGGAAGTATACCCTCTGGAAAGCATCCTGTGACTTCCCGCATCACCGCCGACTTCCGTAAGCGTTTCCAAAAACTGCCCGATGATGTTCAAAGGCAGGCGAAGGAAGCCTATCGGCTTTGGAAAACAGACCCCTATCATGCCAGCCTGTTTTTCAAGCAAGTCAGCCCCAACGAGCCTCTGTATTCCGTCAGGATCGGGCAGCATTGGCGGGCACTGGCGATCAAAGAAGGTAACGATCTGGACTGGTTCTGGATCGGCCCTCACTCGCATTATGACCGGCTGATAAAACAGATTTGAGGCGCAGATGCCGGACAACCCGTTTCATACAATTGAAGAAGCCGTCGCCGACCTGCGGGCGGGCAAAATGATCATTCTCGTGGACGACGAAGATCGTGAGAATGAGGGCGATTTTGTCATGGCCGCCGAGCACATTACGGCGGAAGCCATCACGCTGATGACGCGCCGCGCTTCCGGCATCATCACCGTGCCCATGCCCGAAGAGCGGCTGCTTGCGCTCAACTTGGAGTTGATGGTGCGCGAGAACAGCGAAAGTATGCGGACCGCCTTCACGATCACGGTGGACGCGAAAGAGGGGACGACGACCGGTAGCAGCGCGGGGGACCGCGCGCTGACCATCCGACGGCTCGCAGACCCCGGCGCGCGGCCCAGCGATTTCAACCGGCCCGGACACGTCAACCCGCTGATGGCCCGCAAGGGCGGCGTCCTGAAGCGCGCCGGCCACACCGAGGCTGCCGTGGACCTGATGCGGCTGGCGGGACTGGAGCCGGTCGGCGTCATTTGCGAGATCATGGGCGACGGCGGCGAGATGGCGCGCGTTCCCGAACTGGCTGAGTTGGCAAAACAGTTCGACCTGAAGTTCATCACCATCGCCGAGCTGATCAAATACCGGCGGCGGCGCGAAAAGCTGATCCACAAAGTCGCCTCGGCCCGGCTACCGACCCGCTACGGCGAGTTCACGGCCCATGCCTACGAGAGCGGCGTGGACCCCGCCCCGTACACGGCCTTTACGATGGGCGACATCGCCGACGGCAAGGACGTCCTCGTTCGCATCCACTCTTCCTGCGTGACGGGCGATCTGCTCGGCTCGCTCAAGTGCGACTGCGGCGACCAGCTCCACCTCGCCCTGGAAAAGATCGCCGAGGCCGGGCGCGGCGTCCTGCTGTATATTGAGCAGGAGGGGCGCGGCATCGGGATCACCAACAAGATCAAGGCGTATGCTTTGCAGGACGAGGGCGCGGACACGGTCGAGGCCAACGTCCAACTCGGCTTCAAGCCTGATTTGCGCGACTACGGCATCGGTGCGCAGGTGCTGGTGGATTTGGGCGTCAAGCGGCTGCTTTACATGACCAACAATCCGGCCAAGCTGGCGGGTCTGGAAGGATACGGCCTGGAGATTGTAGACCGCATCCCGCTCCACACGGCGTCCAACGACTCTAACCGCCGCTATCTCGAAACCAAGCGAACCAAGATGGGGCATTTGCTCATAGCCGACGAGCCTGCCCCGCTGGACGAGCAGGACGGGCCGGAAGCGGCGTAGGAGCGCCCCCTAGCCCCAATTCTGGGGGGACAGGAGGAGGAAGAAACTCTTGCTTCCCCTCCGACTCCCCCAGAATTGGGGGCCGGGGGGTGAACATTTTGGGGAGAAAAATCGTATCATATGGTGACTCACGAAGGAACGCTGATCGCCTCGGGCCTGCGCTTCGCCGTCGTCCTGAGCCGGTTCAATTCGCTGATCGGCGACCGTCTGCTGGAGGGCGCGCTGGACACCCTGCGGCGGCACGGGGCGTCGGAAGACGACCTCACGCTGGCGCGCGTGCCGGGCGCGTTTGAGATCCCGCTCGTCGCCTCCGAACTGGCGAAAAGCGGAACTTTTGACGCTGTGATTTGTTTAGGCGCTGTGATCCGAGGCGCGACGGCGCACTTCGATTATGTCGCCGGGCCGATGGCGTCCGGGCTGGCGAATATCGCCGTTCAGACCGGCGTGCCGGTCCTGTTCGGCGTCCTGACGACGGATACCATTGAACAGGCCCTGGAACGGGCCGGAACGAAGGCGGGCAACAAAGGCGCGGATGTGGCCGCCGCCGCCATTGAAATGGCGAACTTACTCCGAAAAATTCGCGTATAACAACACGTCCGTGAGAAACATAATTCGATGAGGTTTGTGAAACAAATGAAGAAAGCAAGCTCCTATGTCGCCGCCTTCGCGGTGGGCGTGACGGCCTGTGCCGTCGGCCTGAAGACCTTTGGCGACCCCGCTTCGTACCTGTCCGGCGGCGCCGCCCAATCCAAGCAGGCGGTCCTCGCCTCGCTGAACACCACTCCGCAGGCGCTCAAGCGCGCCGTCGGCGACTCGGTCGTCGCCGATGCCGCTGCCAAGGTGGACGCCGCTGTCGTCACCGTCCATACCGTCGGCAAGACCGTCGGAAGCCCGTTCGGCGACGACCCCATCATGCGCCGCTTCGGCTTCGGCGGGGGCGGCCCCGTCACCCCGCAAGGAGCCGGGTCGGGCGTTATCATCAGCCCCGACGGCTACATCATCACCAACGACCACGTCGTCAAGGATACGACGAAACTGACCGTCAACGTCGGCAACGACGGCAAAGCCTATACTGCCCATGTGGTTGGAACCGATCCCATTGCCGACATTGCCGTCGTCAAGATTGACACCAGCGGTGTTCGCCTGCCCGTCGCCCAGCTCGGCAACTCCGACGGCGTCCGCATCGGCGACTGGGCTATCGCTGTCGGCAACCCGCTCGACGTGGGCACGACGGTGACTTTGGGCATTATCAGCGCGCTGGGCCGCACTGGCTCGGCAGGAAGCGGACAGGCTATCCTGCCCTCGATCCAGACCGACGCCGCCATCAACCCCGGCAACTCGGGCGGTGCGCTCGCGAACATCAACGGTCAGGTGATCGGAATCAACGAGGCCATTCTGTCGCCCAGCGGCACCTACTCCGGCATCGGCTTTGCGATCCCAATCAACCGCGCCAAGCAGGTCGCCGCTGAGTTGATCAAGAACGGCAAGGCCATACACCCGTACATGGGCGTCGCGTTCCGTGACATTGAGGCTCTCTCCCCGGATGACCGTTCCCAGGTCGGCATCCCGTTGAGCCTAGACCACGGCGTCTACATTGACCACGTCACTGCGGACTCCCCGGCCTCGGCTGTGGGCCTGCACCGCTTCGACGTCATTACCGAGGCCAACGGCCAGCGCATCAACGACAAGGATCAGCTCAACGGGATCATTCAGACGGCGAGTATCGGCAGCCGGGTGACTCTGAGCACCCTGCGCGACGGCCAGCCGCGCACCGTCACCGTGACCCTGCGCGAGCGGCCTGCTGATTACGGGGTGCCCACAGCCCAGGATCAGCAGCAGGGGCAGCCGCAGCAGGACGGATCGCCGTTCGGCCAGTCGCCCTTCGGCCTGCCGTAAGGCTTCCCCCTAAAGACGTTCACGCGAAAAGGGTCTCCCGCTTGGGAGGCCCTTCTTTTTTGTGCGTCGGGTACAATCATTACCATGACTGATAAAGCCCTGCCGCAAAGCGACGCCACCGACCCGGTGACCCTGATCCATCACCTCTCGCGCCGCGCCATCGAGGCCGACGAGGCACAGACGCTGCTCGACGAGATGAACCAGGCCGCGATGGAAGCCGTCGGCGCGGACCGCGCCTTTGTCGCCCTGGCCCACGACGCGACGGGCGAACTGGCCCTTGTCTCCACGGCAGGCTTCGGCTGGACCGACGAGTTCCGCGCTATGCGTCTGAGGATTGATGAGACGGGACGCAGTGGCAACGGGCGTCCGCACGGCGGAAGGGTAGGGGAGACGCGCAGCGGCATCACTTCCCACGTTGCCGCCACTGGACAACCCTATATTACCGGCGATGTGGATGCCGACCCGTACTACTATGCCTTCTTCGACGACGTGTGCAGCGAGATCGCCGTGCCCCTTTTGGACGGCAACGGCCACACGCGCGGCGTCATCAACATCGAGAGCTTCCGCCCCGATCATTTCAACGACGCCCACCTGCGCCTGGTGCAGTCGCTGGCCGACATCGCCGTCCTGCGGCTGATGACCGACGGTTCCCGCGCCCGCGAGGCCGCGCTGGTCGAGATCGGCAAGGACCTGTCCGCCATCGGCGACGCCGAGCAGCTCATGCGCCGCGTCGTGGATGTCGCCTCGGCCCAACTGCGCTTCGAGGACTGCTCGCTCTTCGTGCTGGACCACGACAAGCAGTTGCTGGTCTTGCAGGCCGCGCGCGGCGGCCTGGCCGGGCGAATCGGCACGGCCACCTACCCCGTCGGCGAGGGCCTGACCGGCTGGGTGGCCGAGCAGGGCGAGCCGATCCGCGTCGGCAGCCCGCGCGAAGACCCACGCTGGCGTGGCCGCTTCGAGGAGTTCCCCATTGAAGACGTCGGCGCCTTCCTCGCCGTCCCCATTTTTGGCCGCAGCGGCGTCCTGGGCGTCCTGCGCGTCCTGCGTCGCAAGAGCGTCGCACCCTGGTTCCGCCGCGAGTTCACCGAGGACGATGAAAGCGTCCTGCTGACCATCGCCTCGCAGCTCGGCACCGCTATCGAGAACGGCCGCATTTTGGACCGCCTCGTCAACACCGAGCGCATGGCCGCATGGGGTGAGCTGTCCGCCAAAGCCGCCCACATGATCGGCAACCGGACATTCGCCATCAAGGGCGACCTCAATGAGCTGGAATACCGTCTGTCCGAACCCGAAGATAGGCGGCCCGAGTACCGCAAGCTGGCCGAGGGCATCCGGCGCGGCATCTTCCGCCTGGAAGAGATATTGCAGGAGTTCCGCGACTTCGTCCGCGCCACCCAGATCGCCCTGGCCGAGTACAGGTTAAACGACCTCATTCGCCAGTGCGTGGACGAAAGCTTCCCCAAGCGCGGCCCCGTCGCCCTGACCCTGGACCTGGCCCCCGACCTGCCGCCGATCCTCGCCGACGCCTCACGCCTAAAGCGCGCCTTCTCCGAGCTGATCGAGAACTCCCTCTCCTTCCAGCCCGACGGCGGCTCGCTCCTGATCCGCACCCGCCGCGCCGACCCCGCCCAGGCCCACGCCCTCGCCGAGCTTTCGCGCAGCCGTCTCTACCTCCAGATCGAGTTCCTGGACACCGGCCCCGGCGTCCCCCCCGACCTCAAGCCCCGCATCTTCACCCCCTTCTTCACCTCCCGCGCGCGCGGCCTGGGCCTGGGCCTGAGCATCGTCAAGGGGATTTTAGAGGCCCATCGGGGCAACATCGTCGAAGTCGGCCAATCGGGCGAAGGCGCCCACTTCATCGCCTTCCTGCCGGCGAAGGGGGATTAGGAGAGAGCATGGAAAAGGATACAGAAGAAGTGCCTATCCCGCCCGAACTACAGGCCAAGTTTGACGAGTGGGAGCGGATGTCTAACGAGACGATGGCGCGGCTTGATGCCGAGGAAGATTTAGGGTGGAGAACGTCTCCACCGGCTACAGTGGCGGAAGCACGAACCTGCGGATAGCAATAGGCGCGGTCACGGAAATAGCGTCAATGCCTCGCTCTTTTGCTTCTTTGAGTTCCGCGCACCAGATGAGGCCAATAATCAAGGCGTCGCCTAGCGCATCGTGCCGCTTGAACCCACTCGCGTCAATGCCATAATAGCGGAGCAGAAAATCTGTGGAGAAGATGTCATCCAGTTCGGGATGCAAGAAAGCGAACACGGCTTTAGTGTCCAGCCTCGGCGACTCAGGAAATTCCAGCCCGCTGCGCTTGCACTCCGCTTGTAGGATCGGATAGTCAAACTCATACCCGCACTGAGTTACCAGGGCGTGGCGGCTGCATTTGGCAAGAAACTGAGGCAACACCACTGTGAACGGCGGGGCGGCTTCAATGTCTTGCTGCGTGATGCCGGTGAGCGCTTGAATCTTCTCCGGGATCGGCTTCGGCGAACGAACATAACCCGAAAAGGCCGAGGAACGGTTTATCTTCCCGGCTATGACTTCCACACCGCCGATCTGTATCACATACTCGGTGGCCGAGTCAATTCCCGTTGCCTCCACATCAAACACCCAGTAGGAGTGGTTCTGTAGATTGCTGAGGGAAAATTCATCCCAAGTATAAACCTGTTCTGTCAGTGGTTGTAGTTGCACCAGACTGTCGCCTTTGAGTTATCGCCCGCTTGGGTTCTTCTGGAACAAATCCGCCACGCGGCTGTGGAAACCCGGCAGCAGGTCATTCATGTCAATCTCATCGTCCGGCTGGTAAATGGTCGCGTTTGACGGTGAGCGGAAGACGATGAGTGTTCTGGTCTCCGGGAACATGTGCCAGACCTGCTGTGCGCCTGACACAAAATACTCCCCCACCTTGCGGGCCATGTCGGTGGGTTCCTCAGATGGGGAGATGATCTCGACGGCCAGATCGGGCGCGAACTCGACGAAGCCGTCCGGCACTTCACTATTGGGGAAGCGGTCATAACGGGTGAAAGCAAAGTCCGGCAGGCGGACGTTGCCGCTTGCCATCCGAAAACCGGCTTGTGAGGCCGTCAGGATGCCGTGGTCGTCGGCATACGGCCCGACCAAACGCCCCAGCCAGATCACGATCTGGTCATGCTTCGCACTTGTCGCCACTTCCTGTAGCCCCCCATCCACTAGCTCCCATTTGCGCCCGTCACGCGGCAGGCGCATCAGGTCCTCGTCCGTGATTGTCTTTCTTGGTGCTTCTGCAACGGCCATGAGTGTTCTCCTGTCTGCTCCCTATTGTGACACATCCCTTGCTGAAATTGAAGCCCTGGCAGCGGCGGTGGGTCTGAACGGCAAAGGAGAACTTTCCGATGCACACTCGCTCACTTGTCGCTGCCGCCGCGCTGCTGGCGGCTCTTGCGCTGCCCGTTGGAGCGCAGCCCGTTTCGCTGGACTCGCACCGGACGCTGGGTTCGCCCAGGACGTTCCGCAACCTGACGCTGATCCCTGTTTACGATTCGACCGCCCGCGCGACTGGGGCCTATCTGACGCTGGATGAGGGGCTGAAGACGAGGCGGGTCACGGTGAAGGAGGCCGTCGGCGGCGGCGATGTCAACACGCTGTACCTTTCCAATGCCGGCCGCAAGCCACTTTATGTGATGGCGGGGGAGGTCGTGCTGGGTGGCCAGCAGGACCGGTGCATGGGCAAAGACACCCTCGTCCCGCCCGGCAGCCGGCATATCCCCGTGCCTGTCTTCTGCGTCGAGCACGGGCGCTGGGAGGGGGAGGGGACGTTTGCCCGGAGCGCCGGCATGGCGGCGAGCACGACCATCCGGGCCAGCGCCGAGAACGGTGCGTTCGCCGTCGGCGGCGTCACGCGGGCGTACAGCACGAGCGGGAGCCACGCCCCGATGGCGGTTGCCGCCGCGCCACTGCCCGTGAGCGACGCCCAGCAGCAGGTGTGGGACAAGGTGGCCCGGAAGAACGCGCACTTCAAAGCGACGCCCGCCAGCGGCACCTACCGCAGTGTGCTGACCCTGGCGGCGGGCGGGGCGCAGGCGGCGGTGACGCCGTACCTCAAGGCGCTGGCGGGCAGCCTCGGAGCCGACCCGCACCTGGCCGGCGTGGTCGCCGCCGTGAATGGCCGTGTGGTGGCCGCCGACACCTTCAGCGACCCGACGCTGTTCCGCCGGCTGTGGCCGAAGCTGCTGCGCTCCTACGCCGCCGATGCCGCTGAGAACGCGCCCGCGCGAGGCCGGAACAGCGCAACGGTCACGGCGCAGCAGGCGAAGCTCTTCTTCACCAAAGCGTCGGATGCCAAGCAGGAAACGCAGAACCAGACGGGGCTGGCGACGACGCTGCGCCTGGAAACCCCGGACACGCTGGATTACCGTCTGGTTCCCAACGTCGCTGGAAGGCCAAAAGCCGCCGCGCCCACTCTGCATGAGAACGTGCTGCGGAAATAACGCCGCTTCGCTAGGGCTGGTTCCGCGCCCCGAACCAGCCCAAAAACCCGCGTCACGATGCTCGTCCCGATCCCCAGGTCCCCGGCCTGCACGAAGCCCTTCCCGTCCACATAGAACGGGTGCTCCGGCGTGCAGGTGAACGCCTGCGCCTGATGCGTCTGCGCGTCCGTGAACGTCAGCGTCACCACCTGCGGGGCCACCCGCACATACGTCCGGTCCACCCGCTTGGCTTCGGTCTGCCCCGTCTTGGGGTTGCGGCTCTTGACCAGATCGCCGGCCTTCACCCGCTCGATCGGCTCGGTCGTGCCGTCCGCCATCTGCACCGGCGTCCCCGCCACGAAGCAGTGCTTTCCACCCGGTGCAAGTCGCCCGAGCATCTTGGCGCCTTTGCCCCCCAGCGCCACCACCTCCTCCGGGTCCACGAAGAAGGTCGCCACGAACAGCACCGGCTGGATGAACCCGCTCCCCGCCGCCTGCGTCCCCGTCGTCGCGATCGGCTCGCTCAGGCGCCCGCCCGTCTGCTCGTCCAGGAGCATAAGCTCCGGCGACAGAGACACCGCCGTGCCGGCCACGAAGTTGACCGTTCCTTTGGCCTCCCCGATGCCGAACTGGCCGACCTCGTGGGCATACGCCCCGAACGTCCACCCGTCGAACGGGTGCAACAACTGGTCGTAGGTGTTGAGCGCATCCGCCCGGCTCCTTGCCATCCCCACCCCGCTCTCCGGGCTGTAGCAAGCACCCACCCGGTATTAGGGTCCACCGCAACTTGGGCATATGTCGAGGTATGAACAAATTGCCTACGCCCTTAGCCTACGGAAAAATATTTGCCTGTGGGTAGCCTGCCGCTTCTGCTTCGTCTACGAGATCCATAAAGATGTCATGCACATCTTCTGCATCCTTTACAGGACATACCTGAACAGTCTCTGTTAAAGTCTGTGCTTCTTCTACGTTGTCGTAGATGTTCAGGGCTACAGTGAACTCGGCAGGCTGTCCTTCCGCATCCCAGTACCCAGACGCGCCATCAAGGAAGACAGCTACACCAAAGGCAGATAGAACCGATGCCTCTTTGACCATAAAGCGGATCACAGCTTTGCCTTCGTCAGTTTGCGACTCATACAAGCTTTTAGCCTGCTCCCACAAACTCTTGTCTTTGCCACCTGGAGTTGATAATCCGTCGCTGAAAGCCTCAACGCTCCGCTCAACTCCAACCGAAAAGAGAGCCTTAGCAAATTCTTCGGCCGCTTTGCTTCTGTCCATTGCTCACCTGTAGACACTTGGATAAGTGCTTCGTATTTTACCACCTAGTTCCCGCAGTGCATCTTTAGGCACGTTGGCGTTTTTGAGATCACGCAACTGCCGCGAGATTATCATGCGTTGTTCATGGGTAGAAATCCCGGCGTAGCTCCCCCGAAGCCGCGATGTTGCGCCTGGCAACTGTCGGTGCATCATTCTAGGCAGAGCAATGGCTACTCCTTGATCTGAATCATAATTGGGAATGAAGTCACCAGCAGGATTCTTTTGAGGAAGGTGATGAATCTCCAGGCCCTGCCCTTTTGCTCGGTTGAACAATTCTTTGTAGGTTCCTACTTCGAAGGCCTTGGTCGGGATGGGGCAGTCAACATTGTGGACCCAGGCCCCGCCGCCCGTCGTGCCCACGAAGTAGGTGTGGTCCCCCTCCACGATCAGGTTGTAGACCGTGTACCCCGCCGCCGCCTGCCCCAGCCGCAGGCCCGCGCCCGCCGGCCCGCTCTGCGCCCAGGTGACATGGCTCAGGGTCAGGGCGGGGCCGGCCCGCGTGACGATGCTGGTCCCGATCCCCAGGTCACCCGCCTTGACGAAGCCCTTCCCGTCCACATAGAACGGATGCTCACCCGTCGTCGTGATCTGCTCCTGATGTCCCGTCTTGGCGTCCGTCAGAGAAAGCGTCAGCACCGCCCCCGTCTGGCGCACCGTCGTCTGGAGTACCCGCTTGGCCTCCGTCACGCCCGTCTTGGGGTCGCGGCTCTTGACCCAGTCCCCGGCCTTCACCCGCTCGATGGGCTTGGTGCTGCCGTCGGCCATCTGCACCGGCGTCCCTGCAATAAAGCACCCGTCGCGCTTGAGCCGCCCGAGCATCTTGGCGCCCTTGCCCCCCAGCGCCAGCACCTCCTCCGGGTCCACGAAGAAGGTCGCCACGAACAGCACCGGCTGGATGAACCCGCTCCCCGCCGCCTGCGTCCCCGTCGTCGCGATCGGCTCGCTCAGGCGCCCGCCCGTCTGCTCGTCCAGGAGCATAAGCTCCGGCGACAGAGACACCGCCGTGCCGGCCACGAAGTTGACCGTCCCTTTGGCCTCCCCGATGCCGAACTGCCCCGCCTCGTGGGCATACGCCCCGAACGTCCACTCGTCGAACGGGTGCAGCAACTGGTCGTAGGTGTTGGCCGCGTCCGCCCGGCTCCTTGCCATGCCGACGCCGCTTTCGGGGCTGTAGTAGATGCCCCCCGGCCCCGACAGGGCGGCGTACAGGCCCGCCGCCGCGTGCAGCAGGCCCTGGCTGTCACAACTTGCGCAGGCTAACTCGACTTGTTCTTCTGCTTAAGCAACCCCCGGCTGAGAGGCTGTATCCCCATGTTACGAGAGGACCAACGTAACTGCTTGACAAACTCCTCAGTCAAATCAGGCAGCGACCCTAACAGTGCTAGGTCTTGTCTTTGCTTTTCTAGTTCCATTAGTTTCAGGGGGGCCTGCTCTAGCCACTCTTGGACGTTTTGCTCCGTTGAGGCTCGGCCCAGAGGAGCACAAACCCGCTCTAAATAAACAACAACGTTTTGAATGGAAAACTTCGATATGAAAACGATGTGCTTGACGTCAGGCTTGTTTACATAATGGACTAACCTCAGTACGCCATTGGCGGCATCGCCCGCAGAGTCAGAGAACACAGATCTGAAGTCGCCAGGATCAGGCACGACACCATCTTTACGCAAAGTTTTGATTAGGCTATCAGTTCGCATAGTTAGAAACGAATTTTGCCCTAATGTTGCCCAGACTTCATCTAGTGTGGTCCTAAGAAGTTCTGGTTTGCCCCACTCTTCTGCACGGGAAAAGGCGTCGTAGGAGTCAATCATCCTTTCACAACAAGCGGCGGCGAAAGCGGCGCAATGATAAATCGACATCGCTGACAGTTCTGATTCAATGTCCATGTGTTTGGCTGTTGAGTAAAGTCTTAAGGAGATGCAAAAGCATCGTGGCCCAGCTTAATTTTAACTGATGATTGTGTAAGCACATCACCAAATCAAACTAAGCTGGACCACAATCATGCGCTTCCGCCAGGTTAATATCTTGGCGTCAGCATCTTTGTTAGATCCCTCAGGCTAAAGCCTGGCGCTCTCTTCAGAGGGCTTGCTGGGCGGCCACCATACTTGTAGATAGATCGCAGACACTTTGAGCAGATGCCTGAACTAGCGGCCACATCAACTATCTGGTATCCGTTTCGCAGGGCATACGCAACGATGGTCCTCTCAGCGTGACCGATGCCAGTCACTGCTATTTCTCCTGGTTTGAGGAGGCCGATCTGCTCATCCGTCAATGACTTACGGCTTGAAGCCACCAGTTTCACTACGTCTCCGTCTTTGGCCGCAGTAGCGACCGCCGTTGTTGTTTTGAAGTACCCAGATTTTGCGTCGATTTCCTTGGCCCGTGCATAGAGTGCGGTATCGAAACCATAAGTCTCGTCTGCATTGTGTACGCAGGTTCCGCCGTGGACGGTTCCGACGAAGTAGCTGTGGTCGTCCTCCACCCGCAGGTTGTAGACACGGTAGCCCTGCGCCGAGCCGCTCGATTGACCGCCGCCCAGCGCCAGGCCGGTGGCCGGAGCAGGAAGGGCACTCCACGAGGCCGCCGAGAGCGTCAGGGCGGGGCCGGCCCGCGTGACGATGCTGGTCCCGATCCCCAGGTCCCCCGCCTGCACGAAGCCCTTCCCGTCCACATAGAACGGGTGCTCCGGTGTGCAGGTGAACGCCTGCGCCCGATGCGCCGCGCCGTCCATGAACGTCAGCGTCAAGACCTGCGGGGCCACACGAACGTAGGTGCGGTCCACCCGCTTGGCCTCCGTCACCCCCGTCCTGGAGTTGCGGCTCTTGACCCGGTCCCCGACCTGCACCCGCTCAATCGGCTCGGTGCTGCCATCCGCCATCTGCACCGGCGTCCCCGCCACGAAGCAGTGACCGCCCCGCAGCCGCGACACCCCCGCCAGCCCTTCGGCGGCTTCAGGGGCCGCCGCCAGGAACTCCACGCCTGAGGCCGCCGCCACCACCCAGGGGAACGCCGCTTCCCCGTCTTCCTGGCTCTCCCCCACGCTCACAATGGGGTGGCTCAGGCGGCTCCCCGTCATGCTGTCAGCCAGCATCAGCGCGGGCGAGGTGTCCACGATGGCCCCCGCCACCATGTTGACCGCGCCCTTGGCCTCGCCGATGCCGAACTGGCCGACCTCGTGGGCATACGCCCCGAACGTCCACCCGTCGAACGGGTGCAGGAGCTGGTCGTAGGTGTTGGCCGCATCCGCCCGGCTCCGGGCCATGCCCACGCCGCTCTCCGGGCTGTAGTAGAGGCCCCCCGGCCCCGACAGGGCGGCGTACAGGCCCGCCGCCGTGTGCAGCGTCTCGGTGTAGCTGCCAGCCTAATAATAACAGACCACACATACCAAGTTGAAACGCCAGAAGAAGTATAGGGTTATTCAGAGGTAAAGGCTAAAGCAGAATCTATGATAGCCGCAGGCACTAGACGACGCTCGAATGGATTGATACCGCCCTCACTTGCCTTCCCTCGAAACTCTGCGAGGGACTTTGAGTCCAACGTAGGATGCAAGCGCAGCCAATCGAAATCGGACTGTTGCTTTTTTAGCTCGGCCTGCATCAATGCAGAGTTCCAGGCTTCCTCCAAAAATTGGTTTGTATTAACAGCCGTTAGAACAGGGTTGTTTATACGCTGCACAAAAAAGTAACGCTCATCAACCGCTATCTCCTGAATCTGTAAAACCAAGTTCAGATCGTCCTCTACACACAAGCGCAGCAAAGTGGTTAATGCGGGCGTCGCCCCGCCTGCGCCGAACATCAAGAAGTAGTTATAATCTTCCATGTCGGGTTGAGAGGCTTCACACTCAGCTACCAGTTCCCCAACCCTGGATTGTGTCAAGGACGGCTTATCAACGTGTTTCCATACCAACTCCATAGTACGACGCAGAATGAATGGGTCACCATCCCAGTCTTCAGCGAGACAGAACGCGGTGTACATGGGGATCAGCCTCTCCACGCAGGATGCCGCGAACGCGACACGGTTTGTGACAGACAACTCTTCGAGGAGATTTCTATAATCGAACGCATCTTGATACACTTCAGACACCTCAGACTAAAGACATAGGACCAGAAGCCACAGGATAGAGGGCAAACCTCCTATTAGGGAGAATTTGCCCTCAAAGCCTGTAACACTTGTTGTAAGCACACCTTAGCGGCTCAGTTCCTCAGCAGCAGCCTGGAGGACTTTCATCCTTTTTTGTGAGAAGGTGCCGCTCAGGGGTGAGTGAGATTGCAGGTTATAGCGCTGTAGTACGCGGATTTGGCAGTCAAGGCAAATTAGTCAGCAACGCCCGGATTTCCGGCGTGTCGAAGTCGCGGGTATTGCCGCTCAGGAACGCCTTGTCCTCGTCCGGGTGCTGGAGCGCGTGCTCTTGGATGACGGCGAGGATCAGGTTATCCGTCGGGTCGTCTGTCAAACCCTTCGGAATACTGTGGATAAACGTGGTTGCTGAGAGGGGAATGATCTCTGCCGCCGGGAAACCCTCCTGAAGACCGGCCAACCGCTCCAACGTTGTCCGCATGCGGCGTTCAATATCCCCAAGCAGATCGAGATTCTCCGTGAGCGCCTGCTCTAAGTTTTGCAGCAATGCTTTGGCATGAACGGAGGTGAGATCCCGCCGCATCTGACTGAGCTGACTATTCAGTGTATTCCCAAAAGAGTTCCGGCGCCTCCGCTCATCCTCAAAGACCGACCAAGCCTCCATGACGCAGACGGCAGGCAGCGCAAGGCGCAAAGTGGGAGACGGAACGCGCAGCAGGACGTCTGCATAGGCATCCCTACCCATAGCAGCACCCGCAAGAAAATTGGTTTCGATGTAAAGGATCATCTACCAGGGCCGATCCAGCGCGTCTTCGTTCCTCGTATTCCCGTCCTTGATCCGCTCCGTTAGCCCGATCTGTGTCAGTTCTTCAAAGAAAGGCGGGATTTCCGACTTCCAGTGATAAGCGACATCGCGGAGCCAGGTTTCAACAAGGCGGATCAGGTAGTAACCGTAGATGGGCTTTTCGCGGAACTCGGGGTCGTAAAACGAAAGCGCGTCCGCCGTCGGCAGATCCAACAGCTCGGACAGTGCCGCGCTGTCCCACCGAAAAATGCGGATGTTTTCCAGCGTCACCAGCATGGCGTAGGGGAGGACGGGACCGGCTTCGCGCAGGTCGTCCACCAATTGCTGCCGGTCGTAGATGTTCTCTTGAGGCCGCGCTTTGACCTCGATGAGCAGGACGGGCCGGTCCTGAGCATCCAGGGCGATGATGTCGGCGCGGATCGGGTTCAGTGTCTTCATAGCGCTTTCTCCTGAATGGAGTATACCCGCCCTCAGCGCGGGACCGGGATCTTCGCCAGCGCCTCCCCGATGAGCTGCACGCCTGTCATGCCGCCGTACTTGGTCTTCGTGTCCAGCATCATGCGGTGGGCCAGCACGGGCACGGCCAGGGCGTGGATGTCGTCGGGGAGGACGTAGTCGCGGCCTTCCGTGAGGGCGCGGGCCTGAGCCGTGCGGAACAGGGTCAGCGAGCCGCGTGGCGAGACGGCCAGCCGGATGCGCGGGTCGGCCCGCGTCCAGTCCACGAGCCGCAGGATGTATTCGGCCAGGGCGCGGTCCACGCGGACGGAGCGAACCTGCTCCTGGAGGTGCAGCACGTCTTCCCCCGAAATGACGGGCTGGAGGGAATCAAAGGGGTGCTCCTGGCTCTGGCTGTAGAGGATTTCCAGTTCGTGCGGCAGGTCCGGGTAGCCCAGCGTCACTCGGACGGCGAAGCGGTCGAGCTGCGCTTCGGGCAGCGGGTACGTCCCATGGAAGTCCGTCGGGTTCTGCGTGGCGACCACGAAGAACGGTCGCGGCAGGTCGCGCCGGAGGCCGTCGGTCGTCACCTGCCCCTCGCTCATCACTTCCAGCAGGGCGGACTGCGTCCGGGGCGACGTCCGGTTGATCTCGTCGGCTAGGACAACATTGGCGAAGACCGGCCCCTCGCGGAACGTGAACGAGCCGTCGGCGGGGTTGTAAAATGAGGAGCCGGTAATGTCGGCGGGCAGCAGATCGGGCGTGAACTGGATGCGCCGGAACACGCCGTCCATCGAGCGCGCCAGCGACTTGGCGAGCGTTGTCTTGCCCGTCCCCGGCACGTCCTCGAGCAGCGCGTGGCCGCCTGCCAGCAGCGAAATGAGCAGCAGGCGGATCGCGTCCGGCTTGCCCCGGATGACGAACGACAGGTTGGCTTCGATCTTCTCGATTGTGCGGGCAAATGATGCGATGCCTGCTGAGTTGTTCTCCATGAGGGCGGTCATGCGGTCTCCTTTACACTCTGTTCCAGGGCGCGCAGCTCGGCGTCGAGCCGCGCGATGTCCTGCGGGCCGGGTGACGCGCCGAAGCGGGCGCGGCCGTAATCGCTGACGAACGGCTCCCAGGCCGTCCATGAGGCGTTCTCCTCTTCCAGCGCGCGCAGGTGCTCCCGCCAGGTCCGGCCTTCGGGGCAGGGCAGGCCGCGCCGCGCCAGCAGCGACTCGAAGCGCGCGGCGAGGGCAGACAGCGCGGCGTCAGGCCGCGAATACTGGAAGCCCTGTGAGGCCAGGCGTCGGCGCTGCCAGTACCGATAGACTTGCGGGATCAGCAGGCCCAGGACGAGCAGCCCGAAGACGGTCCCGCGCTCGGCCCAGCTTGCCGCCACCACCCAGCGGCGGATCGCCCCCAAGGCGTCCTGCATTCCCTCCCACGCGCGCCACCAGAGGGGGATCGGCCCGGATTGGGCGTCGGGCCGGCCGTCGCCGGGCGTCGCGTCCACCGTCACCCAGCCCACCCCGCGCACCCAGCTTTCGGCCCAGGCGTGGGCGTCCCGCTGCCGGACCAGTGTCCGGCCCTTGCCGTCCGATTCGTGCGCGAAGTAGCCGCTGACGTAGCGCGTCGGGACGCCCAGGGCGCGCAGCAGCACCACGGCGGCGGAGGCAAAATACTCGCAGTGGGCGGCCTTGCGCTGCAAGATGAAGTTCGAGATTGGGTCTCCCGCGCCGGGATTGACCGTCAGGCTGTAGCAGTTGTTGCGTTCCAGGAACAGGGTCACGGCCTTGATCTTGTCCTCCGGGGCCGTCAGCCCGCTGCCGATTGCGCGCGCCATCGCCAAAACGCGCGGGTCAATCTCGCGCGGGACCGCCAGGTCGCGCGCCTCCTCCTCGGCCGTCGGCGGCGCGTCGAGCAAGCCCTGCGGCGCGTCGCCCCGGCCCGGCCCGAGGTCATAGGTCAGAGGGTCTGTGCTCGTCACCGGCGTCCGCAGCGGGCCGTCCGTGTGCGTCGCCCACTCGACCGGGTAGCCCCCTTCGGGCCGGATTGATACGCTGTGCAGGGGCGCGAACAGCAGGCGGACGTCGTCGTCCAGGCGGACGACGCGCGCCATGCCGTCTCTGACATCCCCAGGCTTGATGGCTGGAGCGTGGTACGTCAGAAATGTCCGCTGCTCCAGCGCGGGTCCCCAGGTGCGGCCCGAATAGGTGTCAAAGGTCATCCCCGCGAGGTACGGGTCTGCGCCGAGGTTCTGGATACGCAGGACGCGGGTGAGCGAGTCGCGCAGAGTGAACGACGAGCCGAGCAGGGGTTGCCCGCTCATGCCCATGCTGACCGAGACATGCCGTCTGGAAAAGTTCTGCGCGCCCAGCGAGTTCAGCGCCCCCCGGTAGACGTAAAACCCGGCATGAGTCGCCCCGCCCAGGCCAAGCGCCAGCAAGGCGGGCAGCAGGGTCAGGCCGAGCGGGACCCACGCGCGCTGGCGGAAGCCGGGCAGGGCCAGGGTGAAAAACAGGAAGAAGGCCGGTGCGAGAACCCACAGGTAATGGCGGTCGTCGGTCGTGGTACACCCGAGGACGAAGACCAGGGCGGATAGGAGCACGGTGAGCGGCGCGCGCGGCCCGCCCGTCGGCTCCCGCCGCCAGAATTGCAGCGTCAATTCGGACGCCGCGCCCAGGCTGAAGGAGTACGGGTAGCGCATGTCGAAGAAGGCATTGTCGTCCTTCGTCGCGTTCAGCAAATACCCAAAAATCGCGAACCCGATGACGATGATCCGCAGCGTCCACTTGGTCAGCGCGACATTCTCGAAGCGCGGCGTGAAGACGTAAGAGGCCAGCAGCCCCAGCCCCAGCCCGAGGAGCGGCACGGCCGCCCCGCTGCTCAGGGCCAGCGCGGCGAAGGCGAGCAGTGCGGCCACGGCGGCGGGCCACGGCGGGCGCTGGTATTCGGTTGTGGCGTCTGTTGGCATAAGTGCTGATTGTCCCGGCACTGGAAGTGCCGGTCTACTCTCGGTGGAAGTCGCTCCGCGACTGAGGAACAACCGTCCCGTAGGGGCGCGATTCATCGCGCCCTTTGCTTCATCGCGCCCTCTGTCGGTGCGGGGCGGTGACAACTCCACGCTGATAAAAATCTCTCAATCAGCGGGCTTCTACGCAGTCGCGACTGCGAGGCTCTTTTGCCCAAGAGCACTTATATTGACGGCGGCGTTGGTGTCTCGATCCAACGAGAGGCC
>JAABUJ010000125.1_pt1 | contig 171035 bp, 176 predicted proteins | sample 5559131 | NCBI WGS metagenome assembly JAABUJ01 (sample SAMN10711875, study PRJNA513366) | rock metagenome | isolation source: Antarctica rocks | place: Antarctica: Victoria Land, Mt New Zealand nord | collected 2016-01-07
CGCGCGCCGCGAGCGCGGACTTTGACCGGGTGGCGGGCTTGCGGGCGGCGGGCGAGGCCCTGGGTGGCCAGATCGTGGCCGGCCCTGTCGCGTCTGGGGAGCGCACGCGCGCCCGCCCGCCCGTGCATGTGCCCGCTGCCGGCGCGCGGCCGGCGGCGGCAGCGGCGGCCGCGGCGGCGCGCGCGCTGGGCGCGCCCGCGGGCAGGCGCAATGTGGGCGGTCAGCCCACCGCGGCGGCGGCTGCTGCGGCGGCGGCGGCGTCGGCGTTCGGCATGCCAGCCGCTGGGGGCCGCCGCAGGGGCGCTCCCCAGCCGCATGCGGCGTTCGGGGGCGCCGTCCCCGCCGCTGCCGAGTGCGCCGCGGCGGCCCCGGTCGCGAGCGCGCAGGGCCGCGCGCTCGCCGGCGCTCCTGCGCTCCCCGCCGCGCTCCCCGCCGACAGCGGCGCCGGTGCACCCGGAGCGGTGGCGCCGCCGTCTGCTCCCGGAACGGCGGCGACGCCGCTGGCCGCGCGGCCGGTTGCGGCGCCGAGGCCCGTCGCCGTGCCCAGCCTGGCAGCTCCCAACCTGGCGGCCGCCATTGCCGCGCACAGCCTGCTGGTCGCGCCGGCCGCGCCGCTCAGTGCGGTGCTGGGTCCCGCCGCTGGGCGCAGGCGCGGCTCGCTGATCACTGCCGCGCTTGCGCGCCTGAGCGCTGGCGCGGGCGGCGCGGGGCCGCGGCGCGGCGCCGCGGCGGCCGAGGCGCCGCCCCGCTCGGGCGGGCCGTCGCCCGGGTCGCCGGGCACGCCGCCGGCCGTCGAGGCGCCCGTCTGCGGCGGCCTGGCTGACGGCCATGCGGACGGCAACGCGGCCGCGCATGCGGCGGGGGCGCCGGTGCACGAGGCTGCGCACCCGGCCGCCGACCCGCGCTGCGCGGCCGCGCCGCGCGAGCACGGCCTGGCGCTGCTGCCGCCGGGGCGGCCGGGCTGCCAGGGCGTCTATCCCGCGCCGCTGCCGCTCGCGGCCGCGCCTTCCGGCGACATGGACGATCTGCACGACACCTATGGTGCGCACGCGCGGCTCGGCGGCGCGTCGCCGCCGGCCGCGGCCTCGCCGTTGGCGCCGGCGCCGCGCCGCCGCAGCTGGTCTGCCGTGGAGACGCGCGCGTCGGCGGCGCCGGCGCTGGCGCTGCTGCGCACGCCCAGCGGCGCGCTGCTGGGCTCCGCCAACCCGCGGCGGGGCAGCCTCAGCGGCGACGGCCGGGGCAAGCTGCCGCCGCGGAGCCCGCGCTTCGCGCCGGCGCCAGTGCTACCCGCATTTGACGTGCTGGCATCGCTGCCAGAGGGCGATGCGGCCGGGCCCAGCGCCGGGCCCGGCCCCGGCCCGGGCGCTGGCGACGCCGCGGCCGCGCTCGGCGAGCAGCGCGCGAGCTACCTCAGCAAGACGCTGCGCTACCTGGCGCACGCGCGGCTGCAGGACGCCGCGGCGGTTACAGCCGAGGCGGTGCCGAGCGGCGTTGGCGGCGCGGCGCCGCCGAGCGTGTGCGGCGCGGCCGGCGGCGCGCGCGGCGCGGAGCCGGCCGGGGAGGGCGCGATCACGCGCGCCAAGCGCGTGCTGGCGGCGGCGGCGGCGGCGTGCCCGGACCATGTTTATGCGCCGGCCGGCAAGGTGGGCGCGGGCGACGCGGGCGGCATCACGGCGCTGCTGGACCAGCTGGGCGCGCCGGGGCAGGGCCGCCGGACGCAGGCGGCTGTGCTGGACACGCTCGCATTCCTGGTGTCTTCGCGCGCCAACACGCAGGCGCGGCGCCCGCCCGCCCGCATGCCCGCGCGCCTGCGCTGGGGGGCCCGGCGCTGCCAGGCCGTGTGGAGCTTGATTTCCTGCAGGTTGCAGGTGCTCTGCACTCGTGGCCCTGGTGTGGGGGGGGTTAGGGGGTAAGGGCAGAGGATGATGCGGACGAGGCCCTGAATCGCCCGCTTGCATGCCACAATTTCAATGCCAGGTTTGAGCGCTGCCCGCAGGGCATGGCTATGCATGTACAGGTGCGCATCGCGCAGACGCAAGTGCTGGCGCATGCGCAAGCGCCCGGCTCGCTGTGTCGCGCTCGTGTAACGCTGACGGCGGCGTCGCCGCGCAGGCGCTGGTGGACAGCGGCGGCGTGCCCGCGCTCGTGCGCCTGCTGGGCGCCGGCGGCGAGCTGGCCGCGGCAGCCGCGGGCGTGCTGCGCGAGCTGTGCCCGCTGAAGTGCGGGCGGGTGCGCGCCCGCGGCCGCCCCGGCGCCTACCCTGCCTCCGCCCTGCCTGCGCACCACCTGACGGGCAGGGGCCTGGAGCAGCGACGGAAGGGTCACGAGGCGTGATGCAGTGCTGGGCCCTAACTTTAACCTGATGCTGGGCGCAGGACGCGCTGCTGGCCGCGGACGGCCCGCGGCGCCTGGTTTGGCTGCTCGCGCCGGGCGCGCCGCCGGCGCTGCTGCTGGCCGCGCTGGGCGCGCTGCGCGTCTTCTGCGCGGGCGCGGGCGGGCCGCGCGGCGATGCGCCCGCGTGCGCCGCGCCGCACGCGGCGCCGGGCGCCGGACGGGACGCCAGCGGCGTCGCGCCCGCGCGTCAGGGCTGCTACTGGGCGGAGGCGGGGCTGATGGCCGCCCGGTCCAATTCCCTGGGCTTCGAGGCGCGGCTGGATGCACTGATGGCGGCTGGGCTGCTGCCGGCCGCGGTGCGGCTGGTCAGCGAGGCGGTCGACACGCCGGGGCTGCCGAGCGACGCGGGCGCGTGCCCAGCGCCCGCCGCCGCGCCGGCGGCCTGCAAGGCGGGCGCCGCCCCGGCGGCCGCTGCGCAGGCGCCCAAAACGACGCGCGAGGCGATTGCAGCGAGCGCGCTCGGCCTGCTGGGCGGCCTGGCCGGCTGCAAAGACATGCGCGACGCTCTGCGCGACGCGGGCCTGATGGCCGTGCTGGCGGCGGTGCTGGCGCCGGGCGGCGCGGCCGGCGCGGGCGTGCGCGCGCTTGCGGTGCAGCAGGCGGCCGCGCTGTCCGGCGACGCGGCGGCGGCGGCTGAGTTTGCCGCGCGCGGCGGCGTCGCCGGCCTGATGGCGCTCGTGCGCAACGGCGCGGCCGACGGCAACCTGGGCGTGCAGGCCGCCGCCGTGCTGGGCTGCCTGCTGCACCACCCGCGCGTGCTGGCGGCGGTGGCGTGCGCCGGCGGCGGCGCCAGCCTGCTGCCCGCGCTGCGCTCGTCCTGCCGCCTGGCGCTGACCGGCGCGCTGTACCTGCTGAGCTGCCTGGCCGAGTTCCCGGAGGCGCGCGCCGCGCTGACGGCCGCGGCCGCGGAGCCGGCGCTGCTGGCGCTGCTGGCCGCAAGCGCGGACGTGTCCGTGCAGGCAGCGGCGGTGGCGCTGCTGCGGCTGCTCGCGCGCGGCGGCGCGCCCGCGGCGGGCGGCATGCCGCGCGCCGGCGCGGCCGCGGAGGGCTCCTGGCAGCGGCCCGGCGGCCGGGGGCGTTCGTTCGACAGCGCGCGCGGGCAGCGCTGCGGCCTGGCGGCCTTTGAGGCGCCGGCGCCGCGCCTGCGCCGCACGCGGAGCCTGTGTTAGGGCCTCCCAGGGTTGCACAGGAAACATAGACTGAAGCAGGACACAGGTGGCTGGGGTTGTCAACAGCGCTGGCAGCCGTTAGCTTGGGAGCTCTGCTGGGGAGCTTGACAGCTTTGCTGGGCTAAGGTTGTTCGGTCTCACGAGGGTCAACCTTGCAGAGCGCACAAACCAAGGTAGGCATTTGAGGGCGGCACCATCTTTCTGATGCATGGCAGCACAGGGTATGTCTACCAGCGTTGGCTTTTTCTAAATTGCTTATGGCGGCTTGCTTGGCCGGCCTATGCTCGAATTGCTTAACAGGGTTGCAGGGATGTGCTTGTGCACGCTCTGACGCAATTGTAGCACCAGTGTGCTCTGGCGTGAGGGCCATAGTTTGGGACATATCTGGAGTGTGCGAGACGTAGAGGATCAGTGTCATCAGCATGCCCTATCGCGCCAGTGCCGATGGCTGTGGCACAAGGTTTCTTGGCTGCTTCTGAATGAGAGGGTGGCTGTGGGCCAAGCCACTTGGCATGGTTTGGCTAGCCTTCTGGCTCGCCAGCCAGAAGGTGTGTGCGGACATGAGGTACATTAATTTTGTTTGGGTTCTGCTGGAGGCTGTCGCTCAAAACACGCGTGATGTGCAAGAGCGCTGGCCGCCTCAGCGTGTCGCCCAGATGCATGCGTGCACGGCGTGGCTGGTGCAGCCCGGCTGGTGCAGCTTTCTCAGCTGCAAGTGTGAGAGTTGGGGCGGGCGAACTCCGCTCAATGTGCCTCATTGACAGCGCGTGTTGCAGAATTATATAGCACGCAGGGCGTTGGCCATGCTCCAGCCCTGTAGCTGCCAGCATCGCAGTGTCTGCTGGTGGAGCGGCAACTGCCTTTTTAGGCCTGTACATGACCAGGCGACTTCTTTGCTATGTGGGTGTGCAGCAATGCGCCACCTGCTGGGCACACGGGATTTGGCCATATGGACTCTGACAGTGCAGCATTTTGGGACGTCTGGCGGCAGCGTGAGTGAGGGCTACCGCAAGTATGTGCTTACCGATGCGCCTGATCTTGTAGTGATGGTGCATGAAGGCCGACTTGGGGCGACTGGAGAGATAATTCGTGTGAGTTTGAATGAAACGAGCCAAGCACAAGTCGCGCATGCTCTGCAACATCGTACCCCCCTGCATGTATGAGAGTGCACATTCCAGATGAGCACAAGGGATCTGTCCACAGCACTTTTGCCATGTTCACTGAGCGGCTGCCCTAGCAGGCACATACACCTCGCTGCGCACGTGCTCACCATGTACTGCCATGCACGCCACACAACCATGCCTGCTTTTCAGACAACAGATCCAGATCCCTCCATGCATGCCCCACAATCACGCCTTCTTCTTGGACAGCAGGTCCTCCATGCCCACAGCGTTCAGCTTGGCCGCGAGGATGAAGTCATTCTCGGTCAGGCCCTCGCGTGAATGCGTACACAGCTCCACGCGCAGCCTGTTCCACCCCTGCGTGGCAGTCCAACCAGCGCTGTTGCCATGTCCTAGAGCTTGTAATGCTCTTTCTCTGTGATGCAGTTTCTCTGGTTGTGATCAGAGGCTGAAACAAGACAGCGTGTTGCACCAGGTGAGCAGCGCCTGTTGCGGGGCAAGTTGCGGCGACTTACGCACCGTGAGGTGGAGGTCAGGGTGGTGCTTTTCTCCCTCGGCCACAGCCCCAAAGCGCTCGCACAGCTGGATGGCCTGCCGTCAGCCCAGCAGCGCTCGGTCTCAGCTCAACTGCTGTTGCTATGTAGCTGCCTTGCGTGGTCTTTATTGAGCAGCGAAGTCTTGCTGTGCTCCTGCGAAGACACAGGGCAGCCACAGCAACAGGAGCGGGCTTGTCGCAGTGTGCACGCCTTCATGAAGTTCTTTGCTCTGAAAGTGCGCTGCAAGCGCAGCCGCTTCTCGGTGTCCTCGTCCAGCGACCACCCCTCCACCTGCGGAGGAAGGCATAGTTGCTAACAGAGACTCTGCCGCGTAGACAAGCCCATAATGATCTGCATAATGATCTTCGTTAAAGACAGCATACAGTCACGTCAAATGTCGCGGAACTCTGCAGGGCAGTTCACACACAGAAGTCTTGTTAGCACCAAAGCACAACGTGCCTGTGACAGCAGCGCGTCTGCCTGCTCCCGCGACAGCATCTCGCACTGCGAAGCGGCTGGGCCGCTATTGCTCTCGCATGGCACACACCGCTTCTGCGCAAGCGCCGTGCTTGAACTGCCTGGTCCTGCCTCTGCTGCAGTTGCGCTCATCGCCCGCGGCTGCGCCTGCGGCAGTGCTTGCCGCTGGACAGCCCAGCCCCGCCCTCCCCGCAGTAGACAGGCGTGGCTCGGGGTCAGAGCAAGCCTCATCATGCCGGCCAACGCATAGCGCTTATCGATCCAACGAGCAGAGTTGTGACATGGGATACCCAATGCCACGCCAAGGCCTGGGGTGGACCTCTCAAACATGTGTTTGGGAAGCAATGCTCTCGCGCGCAGTCAACCGTTCCAGCAACCTAGCAGCTGGTGTGCAGAGGCACAGCACGCAAGGCATCAGCCGAGCAGTGGGCTGCTGGATCGCTGCCTCGTGCACCTGCCTTAGGGCGCTGCCTGTGCCGGAACAAGGGTGAGACCTTGCCGCTGACTGTCACACCTGTCACTGTGGATGGACAGTGGCCCACAACCTGCGCTTTGCCCAGATCGTCTGTCGGCCACGATTGTGCTTTGTGATCCAGAGCGATGAGTTACAGTACCCCCTGGCCTGGCGCAGCCCTGGTATGAGGCTGCTTATTGACAGCGTGTCACAGACGAGCTGTGCATGCGATCAGGGCTGCAGCGGCGTTGCGGGTGGGCGCGGCGAGCGCCATGGCGACCGGGGGCAACCTGCGCGCTGCCCTGGCCCTGGCGGCCGCGGCGCTGCTGGCGGCGTGCGCAAGAGCGCAGATGCCGCCGGGCACCTTTGGCGGCAGCCGGCTGACGTTCACGGCGGTCAAGAGCGACCTGCCTTACATCCGCTGCGGCGTGTGCGAGGCGCTCGCCAAGAACGCGTACCGCCAGGTGAAGACCGCGCGCGAGGCGCTGCGGCCCGGCAAGAAGGTGCGAGCCCGCTGCCGCCGCTGCGCCGGCCCTGCCTGGCCTGCTTCCGCCAGGTGTGCAGGTCGCTCGGGAGGCGCGGCCGCCTGGCCAGAAGGTGCGGGTGAGCGCCCACCGCATGGCACCTGCGTGTCACTGCTGCGCGTGCGCCTCGGTACACCGGGCCCTAGCCTCAGGGTCGCGTCGGACGTCGCCTGCCAGGCGAGCCATAGAGCATGCACCGTCAAGGCTGCTCCGACTGTCGCTCGGCACTGTCTGCAATCTGCTGTGCTGCACCGTCCGCAATTTGAGCAGCGCTGCCTGGCTCTGACGCACGGCACGGCAGCTTGAGCTGACAATCCCGGTATGCGAAAAGGCTGCATGCCGACCCTGGCTGAGGCGATTGGCGCTCAAGCAGCCGGTGCGTCAGCCCCGTTCGACCGCGCCGCGCGCGGTGCGTCAGAGCGCGCGCGCCGCCTGACGCCGCCCCCCCCCCCCGGCCGCGCAGCTGTCGGAGGGCGCCATCCAGGACATGATGGAGCGCATGGCCGACCCGGCCAAGGCGGAGGGCGAGTGGGTGGCCATGGTGGACCTGGTGGAGGACGGGCCGCGGCTGCGCCTGGCCGAGCAGGCGCAGCTGGGCAAGTGCGGCGCCGAGTGCAAGACGGTGCAGCGCGCGGCGACCGAGCTGCTGGAGGCGCACGACACTGACATGGCCGAGCGCCTGTTCCAGGCGTGCGCCATTACCCTGGCCGAAGACCCTAATCGGAAACCCTGACCAGCATCCCAGGCCGATGCGCGCAAGGCAGACCAGGGGTCGCCGGCGCGGCGGTCACAGCGGTCTCCCCCGCTGTGGCGAGCAGCCCGCATGCTGTGCAGCGTGCGGGGACCCCAGAGGAGTGTGTAACACTCTCCGCGCCCCTGTCCGCCCCTGCCCTGACATACGTATATTACTAGGATCCGAGGGAATACCTGTGCGCGTCCTGTACATGTATGCATGCCGCTCTGTGCGCGCTGTTTACCCGCCAGCTCACCGTAAGAGAGCCGCGGGTCCTACGCATGCTCGGGGGTGCTGCGCAGGCGCGGCAGACGCGCGCGCAGTTCAGCAACTGGCTCTGCCACGAGGCGTCCGGCGCGTGCAAGGCGAAGCCGCCGCCGCTGCCGGCCGGCCGCGCGCCGGGGCCCGCATTCGAGGTCATCGACCCTAAGGAGGCCGAGCTGGAGAAGATGCTGGCCGGCATGAAGGCGCGCCCTGATGCAGGATAGAATCAGGGCCAGGAGAGGGTAGGGTAGGTTACCCACACTGTGGTTTGCGGACGCCTGCATGCGCCGGGCGGAGCACTGCGGCCGTGCCGTGCGCCATACAGCGGAGGCCGGCAGGCCGCAGCCAGCAGGCGGGCAGGCTCAGGCTGGCGGGGTGGACGGCGGGCGGAGTGCGCAAGCAGGCGTCCTGTCATGGACCCTCTCACTGTCGGTGACAGGCGCGCTTGCAGTGCCCGGCGCTCTCGCGCGGCGCCGGCAAAGGAGGCGCCCCTGGCGCGCGCAGGACGCCGGGTTGGGCGGGCAGGTGTACGACCGCGAGACCCTCATGCGAGGCATGGATGGCATGGGCGGCATGGGCGGCATGCCCGGCATGGGTGCGCCTGCCGGGCCGAGGTCGGGGACCTCCCAAACTCCCTTCCTCCTGAAGGGTCACTCTTCGCCGTGGAGCTCGCGTGGTTGAACATCGACCTGCTTGTGCTGCGTGGTAGGGTGGCTGTGCCTGGGCGCGTAGCCACCGGCCCTGAGCCTGCGTCTGCACGCTGCGAGCTGCGCGCGCTTATGTGGAGCAGGGCGAGGGTGTCGGCGCGCGCGATGCGGCCGGCACGGCTCCGCGCTCGCCGGCAAGCTGACCGGACTGCGGCCAGCATGGTTGTGCGCTCGCCGGCAAGCTGACCGGACTGCGGCTGCGCAGGTGACGAGGATGATGACGAGGATGACAATGACCTGCCGCTGGGCGGGGCCCCGCAGCGGGCGGGGGCGGGCGGGCCGTCCGCGGCGCCGGGCGCCCCGCAGGGGAAGAGCGCGCTCGAGGCGCGCAGCCCGGCCTGATCACTGGGGTGCAGGCTAGCAGGGCAGCATAGGTTACAGCGTATCCTGCATGTTTGCACTCACCCGTGACGCCTGGAAGTAAAGCTGTGGACAGGAATGAGCTGGCGGGGGGGGGCCAACCCCCGCGAGGGCGAGCGCTGCGGTGCGTCCAGGGCAGTCTTGAGTGTGCTCACCTTTAGCAGGCAGGTAATAAACCTGTGAGCGCCCTCGCCTGCGTGCGCCGCCGTGCTGAGACACGCGAGCCGCGCGCGGGCAGCAGGGCACGCTGGACAAGGTGCGCGGCGCGGCGGGCGCGGCCGTGGGCAGCGCGCGCGAGGGCCTGGCGAGCGCGCTGGAGGGCGCCAAGGGCATGCTCGGCGGGCTCGCCGGCGGCGTCGCCGCTGAGCCCCACGCGCAGACCGGCGAGCTGTAGCAAGGAGATAGAAATAAGGCAGCAGGTTTATGGCACTGAGGGTGCTGTAGCGTGTAGCTACTGTTTTGCTGGGGCTCCCTGACTCTCTGGGTGCATGGCCCGCGCTGCATCCCCGTACTGGGCTCTGATACAGGGACAGGTATGACCACTGGCCCTTGGGGGCCGGGCCTGCTCTTAAGCCCTGGCTCCTGGCTGTCGAACCTGTCATGTCACCTTCAAAATCATTTTCAACAGGTGGACCCGCGATTCTCCCGACCGGCAAAGCCTCTCCCGACCTGCAAACCAGAGAGTAACAGTGCAGGTGCAGCGGAACCTGACGTGCGACTTATTGGACGGAGGTCGTCTCGCTAATCACTTCTTTGGAAGATTGCAAGAGTCCCGGATTTGACTGGTCCTCTGCCGGGGCACCGGCCGGCTGCCGCGGCTTGCAGCCATGGCGGCGTTGAGGTTATGCGCGGTGACTTGCCTGCTGGTGCGACCCCTGCTGGGCAGAAGCAGGCTGGGGCATGGGAGACTGCCAGAAGCACAAGCCTCCAGACCTGCGGCGGTGTGGCTCTAGCCGGGGGATGCGAAGCATTTTGAGAGCGCTAAGACTGCTAAGACTGCTCCAGGGGCTGCCCTGCGCTGTTGCGCTTCAGTGATGGCGCAGCTAAGTGCTGCGCTATAGCGGCAGCGGCGCTTCTGCCAAGCGTCCCTGACGGCCGCTGTAGCACAGTCGGACTCAGCTGGGCTTGTGCAAGTCCATGTCTGCAGCGCAGGACTGGGGCACTTGTTGGCCCCTGGCCTTGTGGCCTTGCCTGCACTGGGCGTCGCTTGCAGCAGGCTATGCAGCCCCAAGCAGCACTCGCTCAGCGCCAAGAGCCCCCTGCAGGCAGCCTGGAGCTCACCTGACGTGTGTGCAGTGTAGCAGCTTAGCGAGTCAGGGCTGGGGTAGGTGCTGCTGAGGGACTGACTCGCGCGTTGCAGAATATGACATCAGAGAGCACATAGCACAGTGTGCAGTGCACTGTGCTGTTGGGTCACCTGCAAGTGGTTGAGTTACACAGGTTGCTGCAGAGCGCGTTTTTGCAGCTAAGATTGACAGCAACCATTTTGGGAGGACAGCCATTCACAGTAGAAGCCAGACGCTGTTCAGAGCTGCAATACCCAGCGAGGAATATTACCCCAGGAGGTGACAGCCAGCTGAGTGCAGCTGCATGGCAGCGCTGCGGGCGCCTCCTTTGGGCCCCTGGTAGCCTGAAAGGCTGGCCGTGCACGTGCACGATCGCGGGCAGGCAGCGTATGCCTGTAGCAGCCGCAAGAGGCTGTCTGACAGAGGTCAGATTGTCAGGTATGCATGTTGCTTGTACTGTTCGTAAGCCACAAGGGCACTTTTTAGTGCCATGTTGTTGTACAGTTGCGAGCCGCGCTGCCATGCTGCAAAGCTGAGCACAATGACGCTGTCAACAAGGCAGAGCTGGTCGGGAGCGCGTCATGCGAGCCCTGATGCCTATGGACGAACTCATGCCTGGTGTCGGATGCTACTTGCGACGGCCGCTGAGACCACACCCAGCTGAGGGTGCTGTGCGCGGCGGCGGGGACAGATGCTGGCCGCGCATGCGCCCGCTGCGCGCGCGCAGTCGCCTTCCGACACGCCCAGCCCCTCCGACACGCCCAGCCCCTCCGACACGCCCAGCCCCTCCGATACGCCCAGCCCCTCCGACACGCCCAGCCCCACGACGGCGGCTGGCACTGACACGCCCACCGCCACACCCTCGCCCGCAACGCCCAGCCCCACCACCGCAGCGGCGATGGCGACGCCCAGCCCCACCACCGCAGCGGCGACAGCCACGCCCAGCCCCACCACGGCAGCAGTGACGGCCACGCCCAGCCCCACCACGGCAGCAGTGACGGCCACGCCCAGCCCCACCACGGCAGCAGTGACGGCCACGCCCAGCCCTACCACGGCGGGCATGACTGCCACGCCCAGCCCCACCACCTCGGGCGCCATGGCGACGCCCAGCCCCACCACGGCGGGCGTGACTGCCACGCCCGGCCCGACGACCGCGGCGGGCACCCCCGCGCCCAGCGCCACGATGGCGGCCTCCAGCGCGACCCCCAGCCCCACGACCGCACACATGACGACCTCGCCAGGCCCCACGAGCACGGCGGCCGGCACGCCCGCGCCGACCATGACCGCGCACAGCACCACCCCAAGGCCGACCACAGGTCTGCGCGCCGCCTGCCCGCGCGCCCCTGCAAGCTGAACTGCGCGCGCTCTGCTCTGGATGAACTGCAGCAGAAGGCAGAAAGCTTGCCCTGGAAGACATCACTGGGACCTGTGTCAGTGGAAACAAGACCAAGCGTGACACACATGTCCACTTGCAGATCGCACTGCATGCGAGTTGAGGCGGAAAACAGATGTGCGGTTTCAGGCGCAAACACGGCTGTGCCGTCGACGACGCCCGCGCCTACGACCACGGCCGCGCCGCTGACGGGCCCGCCACAGCTGCCCGCGTGCGTGGCGCTGACCGCGGCGGCAGTCACGCCCGTAAACGGCACGTTCAACCAGACACTGTACTTCTCGCAGCCGGCGCTGGTGCGTGGCGCCCCGGCCCAGCGTGGTGCAGCATGACTCTGCCATGGCTGCATCTTCAATCTGCAATGGCTGCCCAGCCACTTGCAATAATGAAAGGTGCTGCTCCAACCCATTGTCGCTGTTCTTCCTCGGCGGGTGCGAGGGCCCAGCGCGCTCGCAGCGGCCAACTCTTTCAGACAACGCGCGGGGCTGGGGAGCTTGTCGCGTGGCCGACTTGCCCGAGCCTGAGCCACTGCAGCAGCCTGCCATGCCATGCCTCACTCTTGCAGTGGCATGTCTGCAGCGCTTGCATGCACCCCATCCCTCCAGCCCCTAGAAATCCACGCACTCTCTCACTGGCCACGTGGCGGTGCGCAGGCCTGCATGAGCATGGGCTACTGCGCGAGCACCGCCGACCTGCGCATCAATTGCACGTTCTGCATCAACACCTTCGCGCAGCAGATGGCGCAGTGGCTGGCGCAGCCGGGCCTGCTCATGGCGCAGCCCGTGCAGCCGGCCAATACTATGTCCGGCAGCTACTACTCGTACAACGGCCAGAGCGCGGCGCCGGGAGGTGCGTCGGCAACCCCCCGCGCCGGCCGCGCGCCGCGGGATGGAGTGCCGCGGGATGGAGCGCGAGATGCCTGCATGCGCGTGCCTGCATGTGAGTCGCCGGCCACCTTCGGCTTTCCAGGAAGGCTAGGTTTACCCTACCCTACACTCAACCCTGATCCTACCCTAGCCTCAGAAGCAGGCGGAGCAAGGGGGCCCGCATGGGGGCGGCGACGGTGGCGCGCGCATGCAGGCGTGCCGTGGCAGCTGGTGTTCCAGTGCAACGACACCGCGTCGAACGTCGCGGACATGCTGAGCATGGCCGGGCAGATCGGCGCGGAGATGGCGCCCGTGTTTGCGGCCGGCGCGAGCAATGCGACCGCCATCTGCTACGGCCACCCGGACATCTGCAGCGGCCCCAACAACAGCCCCGGCACGCCGCTGCCCAGGTGCGGCGCGCCGGCCTCGGGCGCCCGCCCGCCGCACTGGCCCCCCGCGACATGCTCCGCAGGCGGACACGCCGCTCTCAGCGGGCTGCACGGCCCTCGTATGTCACTGAGCGCGCCTATGCTTCAAGCTGCACATGTTCAGGTATAGTGAAAGCGAGGGTGTCTGCATGTTCAGAGTCAAAACGACGCGGGCACACAGCTCGCATGCGGTCTGCATGCAGTGCCGCCCCGCGTGCACCGTCCCTTCATAGCACTGAACTGACCAGCGGCGCTGAATGGATGAGTGGGCTGCCTGAAATCAAGGCGCGTTATGCCGCATGCGTTCATGCGCACACCCCCAAGGCTGATGCGGCCTGCCGCGCGCGCGCAGCAATGCGACCGTGGACTGCACTGGCTGCATCGGCTACGTGGGCATCCTGCTCAACCTGATGACCGCCGGCACTTCCAGCCGACCGTCACCGACATCTCCACCTTTGTTATCCTGGTTGCCTCGCTGATGAACCAAAACGGCAACAGCGGCAACGGCAACAGCAACCGCAACGGGAACGGCAACGGCAACGGCAACGGGAACGGGAACGGCAGTGGGAACGGCAACAGCGGCAGCGGCGGCAACGGCATGAGCCCCTGCGGCCCGATTGGAGGCTACGAGTTCATGAATGGCAGCGGGCCGTACTACCCGATGACGACCCCGGGCGGGCCGGCGCCCGTCAACATGCATTGGGCGAACGGCGCCTGGGCGCCCAACGAGCAGAACGGCACGCACTGGGAGAACGGCGCGTGGGCGGCCGACAGCTTCAACGGCACCCACTGGTGGAACGGCACCTGGGTGAGCGACGCCGGCAACGGCACCCACTGGGCGAACGGGACGTGGTGGGGCAACGACTGGAACGGCACGCACTGGGCAAACGGGACGTGGGCGCCCAACGAGCTGAACGGCACGCACTGGGAGAAGGGGGCGTGGGCGCCCGACGAGGTGAACGGCACGCACTGGGCGAACGGCACCTGGGTGCCCGACAGCTCGCCGGCGCCCACCGCCGGTGCGCGCCCCGGCCTGGCTGAGCCCCACTGTGTGTGCATGCACTGTAGGCGCGTCATGAGCTTGCGGCCGCTCAAGCGGAGATGCGCTTACCCTGCTGGCAGATCACACATCCCTCAGACTTCCTTGGTTGTGTTTGTAACAAGGCGCCAATGCGCGGGCCTGGCGGACTATGTCTCTGCATGCCACATGAGCACATTGCAGCGCAAAGGAGCCTAAATTGTAGCTCATCACAGCATCCTGCACTTTTCGGGCCTGACACAAAAAAACATACGTGCTGCCTTGCAGGCGTGACAGCCACGCCCAGTCCAACCACGCCCAGTCCCACCACGCCCAGTGCAACTACGCCTGCCCAGACCGCCACGCCGGCGCCGACTGCGATGGGATAGGCGCGGTCGGCATGCCATGACAGCGATTAGGGGGGCTATCACATGTCTGTACTAGTTGCAATATGGTATTGCGCGCATGAGCTGGTGCCCCAGTAGGGGCGCGTGCCAACGGCGCAATAAGCCTGGAGCTCTGCTCCAGCAGAGTAGGCTCTGCAGAGGCAGTGGTAAGTTGGGGGGCATGCCTGCTCTGAATACACCTGCCACGCGTCCTGCGTGGTCGGAGGGCGCGCTCTGTGCTGTCAGGGGCGCGATATCATGCTTTGCATGCTGTGGAAGCCCAGCACTCCTTTCCTGTTTGGCGGCTTGCCCTTTTGCATAGCATCGTAAGTGTCAAGACGCAGACCGCGCAGTCGCACGCTGCCAAGCTCGTGCACCATGTTGATGCGCTGAGCGTGGGCGTCAGCTGAGCTGCCGTGTCTGGACCAAGATTCTATCTGAGCAGTGATGCACCATGGTCTGCATTGCGGTCTGGACTGGCGGGTAGCGCCATGGTCTGGTACCCTTTGTAAGCTGTGAGGTTATTGCACACGTGCAGCGAATTGTGAGCCATGCTGGACAGAAAGCTGCATTACAAGGCGCAATACACTTCTGCCCCAGGTCTGGGACATGCATGCACTTCTGCTGACAGCAGCTCTCCCATCAGGCTGATTTCCTGCACATGTCCAGCGCAGGTGTGCTGGTCAATGCGACATGAGCGGAGTGTCTGGACGTGCGTGCAAGCCTGTCTGGGGCTTGTTGGTGCTCGATGCACTGGCCATTGCCCTACAAAGCGCAGAACTACTACTGCGCACATAGGCATTGGCACTCCCCTCTGCCTTCGCAAGGATTTGACAGGGATCTGACACAGGGCCCAGAAACAGGCAAAGCCAGCACATGCCTTCTTGGGAACAACACCCAGTGCTTGCCCTGTACATACAAACCCCGGTCCTCCTCCCCTTGCTGCCCTCGCTGTCCGAGCAAAGGCCCGCTGGTGGTGTGCTGCGAGACGCACAGCGCCCAGGGCCGGCACATCGGGCCGGCACTGCACAGACACCCGCTGCTCCCATGCGACCAGCATCGCCGCGGGCGCCCGCTTAGGCCAGACGCCCGCCTGGCCACGCCAAGCCCGGCCCCGCCTGCGCTGCTCAGGTCTGCGTCTGCATCTGCTGCTCCGTCGGCGCGAGCGGCGCGGCGTCCGCCGCCGCGTCCGCCGCCGCGGCCGCCTCGGCTGCCTCCGCCGCGGCCGGCGGCCCGCCGGCGGCTCCGCGGAACTTGAACCACCAGGTGGCAAACGCAGCCGCCAGCAGGAAGGGCAGCCCCAGCCCCAGGCCGACGCCGTGGCCGATGCGCTGCGCGCGCGCCACGTTGCTGCCCAATGGCGGCGCCAGGGTCGGGTTCGCCACGGTGGCCACCTGCGCAGCGCGCGGCGCGCACGCCAAGGCTCAGAGCGCCGCGGCCTGCTCGCGGGCCTCCAGCAGCCAGGCAGGCCGGCTGTGCGGGTAGGGAAAGCAGCAGCAGGCACGAGTGTGCAAGGGCGCATGCGCCTACTCTCGTCCAGCCACGCTGCACATCCTCCAGCAACGCCCCCACGCCACACGCATGCAGCATTTGCATGTCACTGCCCCCCAAAAGATGCAGCCGGCCAGGGGCAGCCTCCCTCGAGCCGCGCACGCGCCGCGCGAGCCGCGCATGACAGAGCGGCGCCGGGCGCACCGATACGCCCATGTTGTAGGCGGTGTCGAAGCCGGCGGCGGGCAGGAAGAAGACCGTTGCCTGCGGGCCCTGCAGCATGGATGCAAAGATGTTGGCGTCCGCGGTGCTGCCGTCGATGAAGACCACCTGCGCGCGGCGCGCGTGCCTGATCAGGCGCGCGCGGCAGCGCGGCGCCCGCATGGTGCGCTCGGAAGTAAGCGGCGGCCTCAGCGTGCGCGCCGCGCCCCGCACGCGCGCGCTGCCAGCGATCTTCTGGCCAGCGAGAGGCGCAGGGTGTTTGTGTGGAGGCCGCCGCGTGCGCGCGCTGCATGGGACCCGCCCTGCATGGGGCCTCGGCCCGGTCTGCGCTCCCCGTGCGCAGCCCGCAGTGCATGCCTGGGTCCGGCGCTCCGTGCACACGCCGCCGTTATATAAGCCCACCCATGACAGCGGTGCTTTCCCGGTGCTTGCTGCGCGGGGCGCCGAGGGGCGCTCTCTCGGCACGGCGCAGGCCCTCCAGGGTCGGCGCGCCCTCCAGGGTCAGCGCGCGCGCCTTGGTGTCCACAATGACCGAGCCGGCGCGCGTATCGAGCACGGTGACGTCGCAGTTGGCGCCGCCGTACGCGAGCACGGCCTTCATGTTCGCCGCATAGCTGGTGGCCAGGCTCGCGGTGAATGTCGCGAGCGTGTAGGCGGTGAGCCGCGCGCTGAAAGACACCTGCGGGCAGCAATGCGCACTCGTCAAGCACTCTAAATACGCACTGCGATATGCCACGAACCATCGGTCGGGATTGGAGTGAGCTCGGCGGCGCGCGTTGGCTCGCACGGCACCAGGGGCGTGCCTCTGATGCACTTGCAGGGTAGCGCTGGCTGCACAAATGCGCGGACTCCACGGACCAGCATGGAGGACGGTGCGTCAGCCACGCACCTCCATGACACACACAGGAGCTGAGGTCAGTTAAGCTGCGTTGGGCGCGCGCCTGAGGCACGCTGGCGGCGGTGGACACCGACAGCGCGGGCGCGGTCGTCGCGAGCGGCGCCGCAACGCGCGGCGCGCCGGGCGGCGGCGGCGGCGCGGCCACGGCGGGCGGCGGCGGCGGCGGGCTCGCGTTGAACAGCGTGGCGCCCGCCAGGTAGGCGAACTGCACCGCCAGATACGTGCCCGCGCTGTGCGTGGTGCACGTCGCCATGGTGCCCTGCCGCGTGACCCGCTCATCGGTGTACGCGCGGCGCTGGCGAATGCAACCGCTGCGGATGAAGAACCAGCAAGGGCCTTGGCATGGCACTCTACCCTACCCAGGCGTTTAAAAACTATAGAAAAGCCGGATGGCAGGGTCAAAGCAGACGGACGGCAAGGAGAGAGCATTGCATGATCCCACCAGGGGATCTTACCAGAAGGGCCGGGCACATCGGCTTCGCCACAGGCGTGCGCGCATGCGAGCAGTTACAGTGCGCATGAGCCGCACGGAGCAGCACATGCCCAGCGGCGCCGCCTGCACAGGGGCGGGCAGGCAGGCTTAGGGTAGGCACCATGATCGACGCAAGCGTGACGCCGGAGGTGGCGGCCGCGTATGCGCTCCAGCCGTTGGTCTGCGAGCCATCCAGGCGCAGGCACGCGTATGCGTTGCCGGGCTGGTACGTCGTCAGCAGCGGCAGCTGGATCGTGGTCTGCGCAGGTGTGCCATAGGGTTACGTAGGGTTTGGTGGCAGAGTTCGCAGGGAACGGCAGGCTCCGCTTTGGTCGCGCGCTCGCGCTGCAGCGCACTCTGACATGAGCTGGCGCACGCGTGCGAGGCGTTGGCAAGGCATGGTGCGGCGCTGGGATGCTGGCGCTATGCCGCACTGCACTCCGCAGCTTTGAGCGGCCTGTCGTGCCGGCGGCAGGCGCGGGGGGAGGCACCCGGTTGCCGGGGATGCCGCTCATGACGAAGGCGCTGTCGGTGACGTCTGTGAGCGCCAGCTTCACGTACCCGGTGATGGGCGGCGGCCACGGCGACGCCGCCGGACATGACGAGCGACGGGTTGGCCTGCGCCGCCGCACCACCTGTGGCAGGCGCTCCGACAGCATGCGAACAGGCGAGCTTCAAACCGCAGCAATGGAGCAAGCGCATCACGCTCCGCCTGCCGCTCGCTGCACAGATGTGACAACTGGCCCTGTCTTGCATGCTGGCACACCAGATCACTTTTTCATTTTCCCAAGCGCTCCTTGGTCCTTGCTGGCAGCTGGCACTGCAGCATGCGACGGGGGCCATGCGGAGTGCAGCGGCAGCGCGGCCTTAACCCCACGATTTCCTGGGAGTCGCCTGCACGAGCAGGCTGGGGTCGGCAAAGTAGGCGATGGTGACTTGGACGCCGTCGCCGTTGGGCGGGCAGACGCCGGCGGCCGCGGACGCGCAGGCCGTCGCAAAGTCGGCCGGCAGCGTCACGGACGGCATGTCCGCCATAGAGGCCTGCGCGCGCGCGCTCGCGGCTGAGGCGGGGACGACATCATGACTGCCAAGTCCAACGTTTGCACATGGCATCAGGCATTTTTGTCTACTAAGCGTGTAGATTGCAGGCATGGCTCAAACGGACAAGGCATATGTGATCACGGATTTGGCGCACGCCTCACGCACGTGTGCCGCATAGCCATGCACTCTTGTGCGCGCAAGCTGAGCAGCATGCGGAGCACATGCACAGGCGGTGCCGCGCCTGCTGCGGCGCGAGCGTGGTGGAGAGCAGCTGCCGGCGCCGGCGCGCCGCGGACGCGGACGCGGCCAGCGCCAGCGGCGCGCCGGCCAGCGCGGCCGCCTGCGCTTGGGCGACCAGGCCCGTCACCTGCCGCGGCGCCGCGTACACCGTCGGTCCGGCCGTCAGCCACTGCAGCATTCGCCAGTGCAGAGACATTGGCTGCCCCGTGGGGTACGAGCGAGGCGGCAGCAAGTCGTGCATGATCATGATATGATGATTGTGATGAGAGATGGTGTAGGTTTATAGCAGGGTTGTGATATGCAGTACACAGGCTGGGCGCGCACGGTGCCGCCGGCGACGATGGCGGGCGCCTCGCCGACTACCATGCTGGCGCCGGCCGCGGCCAGCACGCCGAGCACGGGGCCCTCCACGGCGGCCAGCTGCGTGCGCGCAGCCGTTGCGCCCAGCGCCGACTGCGCCGCTAGCGCCTGCTGCAGCCGCCGCCGGCCCGCCGGCACGCCTGGCGCCGCTCAGCACTGCTCGCCTCCTTGCCTGCTGTCTGACGCGCACCTCGCGCGCGCCTCCTCGGCACTGCTTGCTCCATGCATGCTGTTGCCTCTTTGAGAACAAATAAATCTGGTCGTAGGCATGAACAGGGCCCGACGTAGGCCTGAACAGGCATGAGCGGGTGCCAGCACGCTCCCAGTACATGGCAGCAATCTTGCCTGTTAGGATGCTTGGGAGCACAGCAAGCGCCCAGGGCGCAGACACGTGTCTGCGACGCCGCATGCAGCGCATGGCGGCGGGGCGGCGGAGCGGCGCCGCGCACTGGTCGTCGCCGTGGTGATCGCGAGCGCGTTGGCGACCAGCCCGAAGATGGACTTCTGGTCGGCCAGGCGCAGCACGGTCGTCGCGCCCGCGCCGGTCATGCTGGCGACCACCGCCGCGGCGCCTGCCGCGCGCGCGTCTCAGCGCGCGCCCGACCCCGCGCCCGAGACTGTGCTGCGGGAGCAGGTGCGCCCAAGCTCAAGGGGCGGCAGCGCCCGCTGGCGACAGATGCCGCGGCGGCTGCCGTGCGCGCGCGTCGTGCCCCCCACAGGTGTGCTGACGGGCGCAAGTCCTCCTGATCGCGTCCCGATTTATTGCCACATAGGTGCAGTAGCAGCTCCGCAAACCGCAAAACTGTGCCGTGACTGCTGACTGTGGGGTGTTCATCCGTGACAACGGCACGTGTCATCCTGCCCCGCCTGCAACACTTCAGCAGCAGGCAGCTGTCCGCACGGAGCGTGTGACACTGCTTGCTTGCTTATTCGCGGCGCAGGAAGCTCACCGGCCAGCGCGGCGGGCGCGGCGGCGGGCGACACGGCAGCCGGGTTGGCCGTAAGCGCGAACAGCGTGGAGACCACGCTCAGCGCGGCGCTGCCGCTGAGCGCCGCGCCCGCGCTGCCGCTGGTCGTCACCAGCGCGGTGAGCGCCGAGATCGCCGTCGACGACGCCGCGACCAGCGCCGGCTACGCGGCCGCCGCCACACGGTCGTGCAGAACTACACGCCGGTGCGGTTACATGCACACGCGCTCGCAGTGAAATTACCAGCCGTCTAAAGTCACTCCAACACTAGCGATCTGAATCTGCTGGCACGCAGTGCTCAGGCGCGGCCGGGCGCGCGCACGTCCACGGTGGCGAGCGTGGTCACGCCGGCGGCCACGAGCGGCGGCGGCGCTGCGGCGGCGGTGGACGCGGCGAGCGAGCGCACGGCCGACATGACGGCCGTCGGGTCGCCCGAGCTCGTCGCGGTGGCCAGCGAGGCGGACAGCGCGCTCGCGTTCACCTGGAAGTTGGCTGCCGGCGGGGACACCTGCGCCGCAGCTTCCCGCCTGTCTGCTTCTGCTGCCTGTTCTGCAGCCAGGCAGCGGACTGCGCCGCCAACCGCAGCGCCAGGCAGGCGCAGCGAGCCTGGAAGCTGCGTGAGGCAAGTCGTGGCGGCTCGGAGTGCGCGCGTGCAGGCAGGCGCGCAGCCTCTGGATGAGCGAAGCAGCAGCTTGATGCGGTGACATGCACAATGTACTAATTGTGGCCTGCCAGCGCATCCACAGTTGCTCATGCTCAGACACCTACCTCCCCGAGCAATTCAAGCTTATGCAACGCATGCAGAAACAAAGCAGAAAGGTCTTGCAGGCCTGTGGCCAGGCAGGCTGCCCTAAAGGGAGTTAAGTTGCATGCGAGTGGGGTGATGCGTCCAGCATAGCGATTGGCGTTGCGTAAATGCTGAGTGTCGTGTAAGGTTTATGCGTTTGGAACGGCAAGCGAATGAGGTGCCAGGCGCCTGGGCGGAGCGCTCACCATGACGCTAGTGGTGGTGCAGTTGGAGGCGCCGTAGCTGTCGCGCACGCAGGCGTAGAGCACCGTCGCGTACCGGCTCGCCGGGTCGCCCGCGGGCAGGCTGGAGAACATGTACGAGGCCGAGCCGGAGTTCATAACGTACGCATCCCTGGCGCGCGCGCAACAGGTTTGCCGACGGCGGATTCTCAGGCACGCATGCAGCAGGTTCGGCAGGGACAAGCTGATCGCTTTGTAACATGGCCCTGGGGTCATCGCTCTGCTCCTCGACCTCATAACCAAGTTCGACATTTAGTCTGAGGAGCTCATCAAAGACTTCCCAGAAGAAGGCAGATGGTGTTCCCGCATCGGGTGACAGCATGGGGGCTGAGCGAGGCGGTGTCATGCCGAAGCGGGCCGCGCACTGGGTGCCGTCAGGGTGCTGCACGCCAAAGTCGTAGGCGAGCGCGTTGTCGGAGGCCCAGGCGTTGGCGCTGACGACGTACGGCGTGGTGAGCGCGGTGCCTGTCGCCACGCTGCTGGCCAGGCACTGCGCCTGGTTTGCCGCCGCGCACACCGGCCGCCGGTTCATCGGCACCTGCGGCAGGCGGACACACTTGGCGCATCCCACGCCTGACATGTGCGCCTCTGCATGTCAGGTGATGCATGCTTGTCAGCCTGTGCATGGTGCTGGCTGGATACTGCTGCTTTGCGCATGCGGGGCGCTGCGCTGTCAGCTTGTCAGCGCGCGCGAGCAGGCACGCTCGCGTGAGTGCCGCGCGCCTGGACGACGGCCAGGCCCGCCTTGCTGTTGGCGGGGTTGGTGATGGTCAACGTGAACACCAGCGACACGCCGTCCGAGAACACCGGGCTGCCCATCGCGTCCATGGCGTTCACGACCTGCACAGCGCCGGCGCGCCCGGATCACCGCCCGGCACACGGACAGCTCGGTGCCGCGCTGAGCCAAGCCAGACTGACATACAGGTTTGTCATACTTTGCTTCACCATCATCAATCGCTCTTTTAGACCTCTCATTGCCTCTCATTGCCGCCTGTGCATGTCCACATGGTCATTGCCAGTTCCTATTCCATGTGCTATGCCTTCGGGTTGCAACGCGTAACATGCTCCTGCATATGACGCACTGGCCTGGTCGTGCAGGCAGCCGCGGGCCCCACCAGGTTGGGCTTGGTGGTGCCGCCGGGGGCGACGCCAGGCGCGGCCAGGTTGGGGCAGCCGGTTGCGGGCGACGTGCAGGCCCACGCGTAGGTCAGGCCCGGCAGCGCGGCCGTGGCGGCCGAGGGCGCGAACGCCAAACGCAGCGTGCTGGTCGGCGCGTGCTTCTTGGGGCAGGACGCCGCTGGCAGGCAGGAGCGCCTGCGTGCGCATGAGAGGCCACATCATGAGGGTCCTGGCAGGCGGCTCGTCCCGCTCGACCCACTTCCAGCCAGCACATGTGGATCGCCTGTATCTAGATGATGACCGTCACAAACCTGACGGCCAGGGCAAGCAAGGTACGATTGTTAGATAACGCAAGGGCGGCATGTTTCTGGTTTGCTAAGAGTGGGGTGCGGTGCTACTCTGGCAGGCCGCTCTTTCCACTCTTTCCAGCCAGCACATGCGGGCGCCAGCATGCCAGAGCATTGGCTCCCACACCAACCTGACAGCATTCGCAAGCAAGGTACGACTTGCACATAAATCCAAGATCGCTGAGAGCGGGGCGCTTTGCTGCTCTGGACCGCCATGGCACCACTGGTCCTGAGAAGTGTGCGGCTGCGCAGGGCCGCACTGCGCGGTGCCGGTCGGGATGACGCCGGAGCGCACGCGCAGCACGGCGGTGGTGCTGTCGCTGCGGCCGTCCGGCTTGGAGGCGACCAGCGTGATGTAGTAGTACACGGTGTCGTCGCCTGCCGGCAGGCGCATGCGCCGATGAGTCAGGGAACCAGTGGTAATGCATGCACGACGCTTCGGAGCCTGGCTGCGCTCTTAGCAAGCCTGCACAAGCGCACGCAAAAACGCACCAGCCAGTACTTCGTCGCAGACGCAAGCACAGAGTTATACAAGTTGAGCAAGAGAATGCTGATGGGCAGGGGAGCGTGGTGAAGCCATTTTGGGCGTCACCTATTTGATTATTAAGGCAGCGCCATACATCAGAGGCACCGTCCAGCCTCCAATGAAGCAGGTTAAATCCCAGCCAGACAGCCACGTACCCGCCCAGGTGTTGGCAGGCACGAGCAGGTTGCCGGCCAGGTCCTGCGTCCAGCCTGCCTGGCCGTTGAAGCAGGGCTGGCTGTATGACTGCGCCGCGTCCGTCTTGTAGCAGCTGTACGCGTACTGGAAGGCTTGCTGCGCGCATGCGTGGGGTTGTGCACGGCGGGCGCGCTGCCCCGACCATGCATACAGTGCAGCAGCGCGACACTGATGTGCTTGCATGACATCATGGGGGCAGCAAGTCGTGTTTTCCCTCCTGTATGTGGGTGGTGGGGCATGATATGATGCACACATGCCCCAGTCATGAGAAGTGATCATGAGTTGCCATCCAAACCAGATTGGTTGCCGCTCATGTCAGGAGCAGTGTGCTCGCTCAGCTGTACCCAGCAGGCAAGCATGAAATTGCTTCTTACCAGGGCACTGGAGGGCGTGGCGGCCGCGTCGGGGTCTATGGACGCCGAGGAGAACGCGATGGGGTTGGTGCTCAGCACGTCTCCCTGGGGCCCGTTGAGCACGGCGATCACTGGCGTCGCGACGGCCGTCAGCTGCACCATGGACATCGTGTAGGCCGCCGTGCCCTGCACGCAGCCCCGGCTCAGCCGGCAGCCCCTAATGCTGGGCGGCGGCAACATGCAGATACGGCTTGCACTGCTGCAGTGAGGTGGCGCACCACTGCATGCACTCACAGGGGGGACGGAGTGCGCTCAGAGTCAGGCAGGCGCCTGTTGTCAGCTGCACAGGCACTGCTCCTGCCAGCGTTGCCACGCGAAGCACACCCTGACCTGACCCTAACCCTAGCCCATGGGCAGCAGCTCTGAGCGCCGCGCACCAGCAGGTTGGTGGCCAGCACGAGGTCGTAGGTGGTGCCGGCGATGGCGCCCACGACGCCGCTCGCGCCGCTGACCACCAGGTCCTTGCGCGTGGCCACGAACGGCGCGCTGAACTGCGGGCTGCCCTGCTCGAACGTCCAGTTGTACACCACCGAGGAGCCTGCCCGCCGCGGCGGGCCACTCAATTTCCCTGATCAAATTGCCATGCGCTTAGCTGCGGCTGGGCATGCACATGAGACTATGCCCTGAAACCCTGTGCACAGGCAGCGCAAAGCGCGGCGCACCGGGGCACACGGACTGCAGGAAGATCTGCACGGGCACGGCGAGGCCCTGCGAGATAGTGAAGCTCTGCTGCGCGCCGCCGACGAGCTGCACTAGCGGCAGCGCGGTCGCCGCCTAACGAACGTCCAGCTGGCGCCGGCGGTCTGGGCGAGCCAGTCGGTCACCGTGAGCGTCACCATGTACGTGCCGCCCTGCCGGCGCATGCGCGCGCGCGCTGTCAGCGCGGTACATTTTACCATACCCTATCCTGGGTGTGCGACAAGGCGCGCATCTGGCTCGGGCCCGGAGTGCTTGTAGCCTCCCAGCAGGCGTGTGGCACCCGGCATGCATGCCCGCTGCCGGGTGGCAGAGCTGCAGTGCGCACATGCACCTGCTGGCAAAAGTCCCTGAGCCGTGTGTGTCATTGGGCAGTCCGCAGGCATGCCGGTGGGGATCACTGCTGACCAGACCCTGCAAACAACAGATAAACTTGTGCCGCATTGGATTACAGCTAGCCCTGAACCAGGCAGTTGGAGAGCTTGGGTGGTTGGATAGCCAAGGCATCAACAATCAGCGGGAAATATGCCAAGGGCTCGGGGCGCGGCAGGGGGTCATGGGCGCAAAAGCCGAGTCAGGCAACAGCCGCACCGCCAGGCCCGCCATGACAGTGCTGGACAGCATCAGCTGTGCCTGCTTCATCGGATCCGCCTGCCCATTGGCGGCGGCGATGGCCGCAGCCAGGCCGCTGGTCGCCGAGCTCCACTGGTACCTGGACACGCCCAAGAGCCTCATGCCACTTACGTCATGACGCACTACACTTGCATCAGCATGCACGGGAAGCGCCCATCCGTCAGGTATGAGCGGCTGGGGGCGTCATGGTGCCCGTCGAACGGCACTGGTGGCCAAGCCCGGCGCTGCGGCGAGAGGCTGGAGTGACGACAGGCTGGAGACAGCTGGGCCGGGCTCAGGTGATGGCAAGGCGACGCAGTTTTGGCAGGGCTCATGATGCAGTGGGGCAGGGTGAGTACGAGGTCAGCTGGCGGTTGGAGCTGGGCGGCGAGGCGCGGCCATCAAAGCTGATGGCGAGCGCGGCGCCGCCCGCGCACGCCGCGCCCAGCCGTGTCGGCCCTGAGATCAGCGCCAGCGGCGGCTGCGGGCTGCTGGGCGCCTGCGCGGTGCTCGCTGCTGTCACGCAGCAAATCGATGCCGACCCTCCTATCGAGCTGGCCATGCGTGGCCTTCCCAGTGCAACCCGCACAATCAGTGATATGAAGGGGCTGCAGGCTCTTAAACAAGTTGCCTGTGACGCTTGGCAGTGGCAGCCATGGAGCATGAAAAGCTGTCCGCGCACTGTGCGCACTGCTGCTCGAGTCAGCCATTGTCGGCAACTGCCCAGCTGCTGCGGTCTGCAGCTGCGCAATCGCGCCGGGAGCGCGCGGCCGCACCAGCAGGCCGCCGGGGACGTTGCCATTGAGCACGGGCGTGTTGAGCAGGCTGTCCACGAGGATGGGCGGGTTGGCCTGCTGGATGCCCAGCCGGCCCGCTAGCGGGATGGTCGCGCCGGGCGACAGCGCAACATGCATGAGCGTGGCGTTGCCGGGGTCCATGTACACGTAGGCGCCCTTGCCCAGCGTGCGCAGCGTCGCCGCGTCGAACAGCGCGCTGCGCGCTCGCGCGCGGGCCTCGCCCAGGCTCATTCATGCTTGCCATGCTGTGAGCGCCACTAGATGCCAGGCGGGGGCATGCAGGGCAGGCAGATCATGCGGCGCTGCTGCAGTACACCAGACTATGATGTGTTGTGACAACATGCCCAACAAGGCAGCCGGGCGCTGCACGATGCCATGGCAAATTTGCTCGCGCCAGCGCGGATGAGCTTCGCACACTGCTCATGAGGTGTGTCTGCACCAGGCACAGCGGGCAGGCGCAGATGCGCGCGCAGAGCGCAGTGCGCCTCAGGCGCATGCCCGGCGCACACCTAGCGGTGCTGCCCAGCAGCTGGCACGGCAGGTTCAGGGTGACCAGGACCTCGGAGCCGTCGTCGCTCAGCTGCGCGCTGAGCGCGAGCGCGCCCGCCGACGGCTGCGCGCCTCGCAGAGCGCATGAGCAGCCATCCATGCCTGTTGAAGCTTGCACGCTCCTCTCTCACTGGGGTTGTGATGTGCGAGCTGGAATAGCTAGTCACATGCGTGCGCAAACAAGCCGTCACAGCGCACGGCGCTCATACACCTGAGGCGTCGGGGCGCCTGGAACATTTGCACGCGATCAGTAGCCGACCCCTGCCCCGCTGCATGGCCCGCCCGTCGCTGCACAGCACCCTAATAACCTAACCCCAATAACCCTAAGTATCCGGTCGAGGCGCCACCGCTGCAGGGCCGCGCACCCGGCAGAAGCCGTAGCACGAGGCGAACGTGAGCGTGCGCGTAGTGCTGTTGCACAGGGACACATGCTGGCAGGTGGCCTTGGCGGCGCAGGCGGCGCCCGCGCCGCAGCTGGCGTCGTTGGCGCCGCTGCACACGCCTGGGCGGGGCGCATGCACGGTTTGAACTGCAAGGTCTCCCGCAGCAGGCTGCGAGCAGTCCGGGCGGCGCGTGCTTGATCAAGATGTCACACGGAAAGGTGTTGCGCATTACGCAGGAGGGACACGGTCGAGGGTTGAGGGCGCCCCGAAAGCGCTTTCAGCATGCGCGATTGGACTGGTGCCATGAGTCTGATGCATGCCATGTTTGGAGGTACCTGGTAGACAAACGCTTGTTTGTGCAGGCGTCGCTGATCAATGGCTGCTCTTAAAGTTGCTCCTTAACGCAACTACCGCAAGTCTGGGCGCCGGCAGGGCCAGGAGCGCTGCAGACCCGAACACCACTGCCTTTACGGGGCATGTGCCGCAGTCAGCGGCGACGCAGGGGCGGCCGCGCACCGCGGTTGTACAGCGCGGTCTCCGCGGTGACCGCGGGCACGGCGCAGTAGTTGGTGCAGCGCCCGTAGCACTGCACCGAGTCCAGGCCAGTGGCGGGGCTGCAGCTGGTGCGCAGGTTGGCGCCGGTGCAGCCGGCGGACGCGTCGCACGCGCTGCTGCTCTGGCAGCCGCTGTCGGTCGTGCACGCCGAGCCGTCCGCCTGAGCCAGAGCTAAAATATCTTGGCTCTCAGTGTCCAGCCCAAGTTGAGCCCCATGGACTCAGCTGCCATGCATGTTGCAACTATGCAGGCTCAGACACGCTTTCTCAATTTCATAACATATCATGAGCACATGGCCGTGACTCGCTGGCATGTAAGCACGGGCGCACCGCAGCGCCGGACGGCGAGGCCGTCGGCGTGCCGGACATGTTGGCGGCAAAGCCGCTGCGCGAGCACTTGTCCAGGTTGAGGCGCGCCGCGCATGCGTCGCACATGCCCTTGGCAGGGTTGGCCGAGCTCGGCACCTGCACAGTGTTTCCTTAGCTACTTTGGGTAGGCCACACAGCTGCACTGCAATGTGTTAGTTGTTGAGGTCGTGGCTTAATCATGTACGTGTCTTGTGTGGCAAGCAGTGACCCGTAATGAGCCTTCTTTGAAGACCTCTGTGTCAGCAGTCCCCCCTGTCGCCTCTTTGGTGCTTCTTGTGCAGCCATAAATGGGGTAATGTCACTCTCCGACAAGCTGCAGAGCGCGGGAAGGAGCGCGCCATGTTGCAGATAGCCGCGGGCCGGCCGGCAAAGCCGGGACTCGTCTCGACATAGCCCTGCAGGCGCGTGCAGACGCCGAAGCTGGGGTTGTTCTGCGCCATGCAGAAGTCGAACAGCGCCTGCGCTCCACGCCCACAGCCGCGCTTGGTCGCATGTGGTAAACATTGTCTGAGTGACCTCAGCCAAGAAAGTGTGCATGCATGGCGCATGCGTGCGCAGCCTCTCAAGCTTGTGCTACTCTCGCATTGCTCCCGGAGGTGAGACGTGCCAGCATGGACAGGTTGCCTCTGCATGAACTCGACAAGTCAAACTAATGTCTAAGCACAAGCGGCAAAGGCGCCATATGTAAACATGCCTTTGTCAGAGTCAGGCATGAGGCAGTACAGCTCAGCCTTGCCTGGGGGATCAGAGGCGCCAGGCTGGTGTTGGTCCAAGCGTTGAAGATGGGCGTCACAAAGCCCGACGCGACGGTGGAGATGCAGTCGTTGCAGCTCCCGCACGTGTCGATGCAGGCCTGCGCGCATGCGCACAAGTCTGGATTTGACTGCGACTTGCTGTCAGTGGTCAGATTCTTGCCTGCAGAGAAGATTGTTGCTATGTGCATGTCGTCTCCAGGGGGAGGCTTTCCGCTGGCATGTTGACGCATACACCAGGTGGACCTGCTGCCAACCACGGCCTGCGCCGCTGAATGCCTGCAATCGAGCATGTTCCTGTCGGTGTGGTCAGCAGCCCCAGTGGGTAATCGCCATTTGTTCAGAGTCAGAGGCGCATGCAGTGTTTGATGCTAAGCCAGTGCTAGTGCCCAGGTCTACGGCAGCGCAGCTCCGAGATGTGTGGTGCTGCTGCTGGGCGCAGGCTTTCCCTCTGCCAGAGCCCTGGGCTCTTGCTGCTTGACCAGCCCGCCCTCCCATCCCCCTCCGCCTGCATCGGAGGGGCCGCAGCCGCCCCGCGCAGTCCGGACTATGCCGGACCAACGCGCCTCTCAAAGCCCGCCCCGCGCCGCGCGCGCGCCTGCTGCGTGCTGCACATCTCAAAGCCTGCCCCCGCGCCGCGCGCGCGCCTGCTGCATGCTGCACATCTCAAAGCCCGCCCAGGCGCGCGCGCGGCGCGCCTGCTGCGTGCTGCACATTTGCAGGTTGGTGGCCGGGTCGCGCAGCGCCTGGCACGCGACCGCGTTTGCGCCCTGCGCGGCGCACGCGGCGCTCGCGGCCGCGTTGTAGCAGAAGCCGTTGTACGGGTTGCCGTTGCCGTAGTCCAGCTGCCACGCGCAGCCCGCGGCCGCCGAGCAGTTGGCCTGGCCCACCTGCGCGGCGCGGCGCCGGGCGTCGCCCCGGGCTGTTGGGTTGCGGAAGGGGTTTTTGAGGCACGTCCGATAGGGCTGGCGTCCAAACCTACGCCAACACCGCAGCGGCGCGCCGGCCGGCCTGGCGGGCAGGCTGGAAGAGCCGGGCGACGGGCGGGCCAGGGGCGGCAGCGCAGCAGGAGGGCGCGCGGAGCCGACCTGCGTGGCGGCGTTGCACTGGCCGTTGAAGGCGTCCTGCAGCACGCAGCTCGCCTGCGCGCCCGAGCGCTGCCTTGAGGCCGCTGGACGCGCGGTGCGCGATGCACCTCCTGTGGCTGGGCACACAGAGGCATCCTCATGCAAGCACGTCAAGGATGTACATGCGCTGAGCCCTCCTGCCGGTCTTCAAATTTTGTAGTCACAAGTTGCCGCGGCGCACACGGCCACGTCCAGCCCGGCCGCAGAGGAGCCAGTCAGGGGGGCAGCACGCGCCGGGCCGCACCTCGTAGGAGCAGCCGGTCAGGTGCGAGCACGCGTCGTTGGCGGGCCGCAGGCCGAGCAGGCCGTACTGGCCCAGCTGCGAGCTCGGCGCGACGGCCAGGCAGCAGTGGTCCGCGTTGGACGGCGCGCAGCCGTACGTGGCGTTCAGCGCCTGCGCAAACCTGCGCCGGCGGGGCGCGCCCTGAGTGGCGCGAGCGTCAGGCACCGGGCCCGTGCAAGGCGCAGGGTAGGATGACGCCCCGCGCTGCACAGCGCGCGCGCAAGCGCCTGCGCGCGCCGGGGCCCTGTCGCGCGACCTGGGACTTCCGCAGCCAGGCTCGGCAGCGCCTGCTCAGGCCAGGCCACACACTGTCAGGGGCTGCGTGTGCCGCCAGGCGCCTGGGCCCAATATGGCAGGGGCCGTTGGCCTCCTGCGCCGTGCCGCAAGCGCCTGGCAGGTGAGCGGCGCCATGTCAACGCGCGCGCTGAGGCCAGCACCACACCCTGCACCAGCTGCCCATGCACGTTGCACAATTGCAGCAGGGTGTGACGGACCGCAGTCACCCTGTTACAAGGGGAGCTCGGGACGGAGTGGGCAGTGCCCACACAGGCACACGTGCTAGCGCGCGTCTGAGCTTGTAAGCGCACTGCAGCGGGTTGCCGCCGCTGTCTCCGCCGTTGTTGTTGTTGTTATTATTATTGTTGTTGCTGTTGTTGGTGCTGTAGTTCCCGCTGGGACTGCCGCACTGAGAGCCGGCGCCCGGCGGGCTTGGGTACGGGCCCATCGCCCCGCTGGGCGCAGGCACCCCGCTGGGCGCAGGCGTCCCTGGAGACTGCGCCAGGGCTGCCAGGGGCGCAAGGGCCTGTCGCAGCAGTGCGCACACTGTGCTCGCGCCCTCCAGAGACACTTGACGCGGGTTCAAGCTGGCAGACGCGCGCGCAGCATCGACTGCGCTGCTGTGTCTACCTGCACTTTCCTCAGTGTACCGGTTACACATGTAAACAGAGAGCAACGAGAGGCTGCCTGAGACCGGTAAGGTAAGGATGAACCAGCCTGGCTGCAAGAGTGGCCGGGGCCTTGGCTCCAGACTGCATGCTGCAGCTTGACCACACAGGCGGTACGCCGCCTGAGCAGGGCCCTGGCTCACCATACAGCATATCAGGACGCGCGTCCGCTCCCTCATCTTGCCCGGGCTCGTCTGCTCTCCCCAGGCGGGGGTTCTGCTCGGCACGGGTGCCGCGCCAGCTCTCGTTCACGCACCGACACCTTCTGCGTGTTCTACGAGCTCTACGTTCTCCACTGCGTTGCAGATATCAGTTCCCAGGCGAGCACGGAACCCCACTCGTCGTACCGACAGCTGCCTGGCAAAGTTGAATCCAGGTTGGCGTTGACAGGGTAGGGTTGATATGGTTCCCAATGGCTCCCTCCTGAGTGCGCGCGCGACTGAGAGCAAGTAAGTGCATCCTCTCGTTGCACAGAAGCTCCCAAAGGGCCCTTACCCGCAGCCGGCGTGCCTGCTGCTCTCATGTTGAGTATCTGGCTGCTGGTCAAGCATATGTAGGGGCTTCATCCGGCCTGAGAACACAGCCAGCAGTGAGCTACACTTCTCCAGCCTCGCACCACTGTTCACCTTCTGTAGAGAGAAGGTTTTGTAGAAAGCATCCCCCCCAAAGCATCTCCTCCAGGTTTTTTTTATGAACCAGCCAAAAAAAAATGTATTCATGTGAGTTGAGCACCAGGCACCAGCCTCCTGCTCTGCAATGTGTCCGTAATTACAGCATGTCAGACGCATGGCAGATACATGACCCGCATTATGGCCTCCTTGAAGCAGCTTTGTGCAACACTCTACTCCGCCTCTACCCACAGTTCACTTCGACACGCGCGTTGACAAACCAGCTAGAAATGCTTTATTCTAGTCTTGAGCACCAGGCGTCGACATTTGCAGCAGCGAGCACTATCACAAAAACCTGCTGTCCACATCATAGCTAGCCAAAGGGGCTGTCCCCAGCATTCCAGGCGCACACACACTACAAACACACGACTCATGTACACAGCCTCTGACCACCGCACGATGACGATGTTCCTAACCTACGAGCTCAAAGTGAACGCACAGCCCAGAACAGAAGTCAAAGGCGAAGCAGGTGAACCGACGCCGGTGCACAGGTGAAACAGATGTCCTCAGGCTGGGCCGCCCAGGTCGTCAGTGGTGAGGAACCCTATCATGCGCAGCGCGCCCGACCCCGCCTCCAGGTAGGGCACCAGCGTCAGCTGGCAGTGCTGCAGCTGGCACACCGCGACGAGCTTGGCGTTCGCCAGGACCTGCGCATGCGGCAGCTGCCGCGTCAGCTCCGTGCCGGCTCCCCCACAAACATGCGACAACGCACAGCCGGCGTGGCCACAGAGCAAGTAGCCATTGCAGACGCTCAGGTCAACGCCCACGGCTGCTGTCCGGCTCGGAATGCGCACACGCCAACATGTCGTGCACTGGCAAGCCCTCATGTCTCGTCAGGTTGGCGGCAGATGAGGCCAGGCAATCTGCCTGTACACTCTGTCTCTGCGTCGCGCAGCACAGACACGCCCGGCATCCTGTCCTCACGCTCTTGACTCCCAGCAGGCGGGCGGGCGCCGCGCCTGCAGCTTCTGCGCCTGGCGCGCCGACAGCGGCCCCGGGCGGCACTGCACCAGGCGGTGACTGGCCATGCGCACGCTGCCGCGCTGCGCCAGGTCGGTCACGAACAGCGTCGGCGGCAGCTGCTCCGCAGCGTCCTGCAGGATGAAAGCCCTGTAAGCGCTCAAGCTGCACATGCAGGACTCACCACCCCCGCAGGCGCGCCGGGACATCATCCTGTATTGCATGACACCCTGCAGGCATCTTTGCATGTCAACAAGTAGTTTACCCTGCACGCATCCTTGCATTCAACATGTAGGACAATCACCTCCGGCACCGCCGCGCTCAGCGTGAGCAGCTCCACGGTCGACACGCCGGCCGCGCCGGCCGCGCGGTGCTTCAGCTTGCCCGCCCACAGCACCGTGCGCCCGCCGCCCGCGCCGTCGTGCTCCTGCAAGCCACAGCTGTCAGCATACACATACCCAGCACTGCTCAGCCTGACGGCAACCAGCCAGCAGTACGTCATCAGGCAGCGACTCCCAGCACAACCAATGCCACATGCAGTGAGCATGCCAGAGACTGCGTGACATGCGCAGAGGCATGCCGTGCCACGCACCATCATCAAGAACAGGACAGCAGAGCAAACTGCTTCAGGCAGCAGGCCTGCGCCCTGGTGCTCTGCACAAGTGTGCCCCAGACCCTACCCAGCCTCTGATCGGGGGAAAGCCCCAAGGCGGCACCGTGCTGCCGCCCATCTCGCTCAGCGGGGCGAGGCGCAGCGGCGCGATGGGCAGCTGCGCAGCCGCGCCCTCCGACAGCGAGCGCGCCCGTATCTTCAGCCCCAGCACGGGCGAGGCCGGCGCGGCCACGCCCGCGTCAGGGGCTCCGCCAGGGCTGGGCGTGGCGGCTGCGGCGGCGCCGAGCGCCGACGGGCCGCTCAGTGAGGCGCCCAGGCGCTGGCGGCGGCCCGCAGGAGGCTCAGGTTTGACATTGGGATCAGCGGCTGCGAAATGAGCCCCTGACATGCCGGCTGGCTCACCAGGCGGCGCGCCGCCGCCTGCCTGCTCATGCTGCTGCACAGCCTGGATCGCAGCGGCGGCCGCGGCGTCATCCTGCAGCGCAACATCGCAACAGCTCAGCGCAGGCACTCGAGGGACAGTCAGGCCGTCAAGAGCTCTACCTCAGCAGCTCGTCATGAACAGCTAAGAAACAAACCAAAAAGCAGACTTGGGGTCAGGAGGCAAGCAGGGCGAGGCTCACACCTCAGCGCAGAGCGCCTGCACGCTGCCGAACGACTTCAGCGGCCCCGGCTCCGACGCGAGCGGCACGCCCAGCCCTGACCCTCCCCCAGAACCCTTACGCGCGCCGCTGCCTGCGCTGCCCCCCGCCGCGCCCTCCAGCGGCCTGCACGCAGCCTGGCGCGCCGGGTCCAGATCCACGGACCCCGCCCTCCGGCGCGCGAGGACCTCAGGGTCTGGGCTAGGGTGTGAGCCTTGGCCCGCGCGTTTCAAAGCTTCCAAGTCCAGCGCGCTGCTGTCGGATGCGTGGCAGCCCTCGCCGGACGAGCCGAGCCCCGCGCACAGCGCGCCCGCCGCATCGAGCCGCCGCTTCTTTGGTGGTCGCGGCGCGTCGGCCTGCAGCATCTGCCACCCATGGTGTCAATGCAGTACACAGTATGCACTCAGTACATACCGTACCAAAAGGGAGGGGTCCTGTGTTTTATACTGCAGCGGGGGCGACGAACCAGAGTGCGCTGTTCCCGAACTGCTCAGGAGCACATGCCAGTACCCAAGGCAGATTGCTAAGTGCAACCGAGGCCTATGCGCTGGCATTGGAGCGCTGCTAGGAGACTAGGGGTCATTATGGCTACATGCGCCACAGTATGGGGTAGGGTTAGGATGCAGGGCAGCATGGGATGCAGGGCAGCATGGGACGCACTTCGGCAGCGAAGCGCTTCTCCGTGTCCGAGCCACTGGTGTCGGAGTCGCTGCTGCTGCCGGAGCCGTCCGCGCGCTCCAGGGCAGCAGGCCCGCCCGCCGCCGCGGCCTTGCCTGTGCCAGCCGCGGTCGCAGGCGGTAGCGACGCAAACGGGCTCAGCGCGAGCGCGCGCGCCCCATGCGTGCCCACGGCGCGCTTTCCCATGGGCGCGGCCGGCAGCGTGCTCGGCCGCGTGCACACAGCGTGCGCCACGGCGATGCGCGGCACGACGGTGGCGGCCGCGCCCGAGACAGGCGCCGCTGCGCTTGCGGGGGGAGCGGCTGCCGGGCATGGCGGCTCGCTGCCGCGGCCGGAGATGGACGGCGCGGACGACGCACGCAGCACAGCCATGCTTGGCGCATGCAGCTGCAGCCGGACGGGGTGCGGGTGGGACGCCGAGCGTGCGCCGGTGCCGCTGACTTCCAGGACGAAGTTAGGGTCACTGAGGTCGTGCTCAGGTTCTTTCAGAGCGCGCTGCGTCAGGCCCGCGCCCACTGCCTGCGTCGCGGCGCTGGCCGCGGCCAGGCTCGACAGCGCCTGCCAGCGCGCCTGCTGCGCCGCGCGCTTGTCGCCGGGCCCGGCCCCCGCCCCGGACCCTGCGCTGGCATGCGCAGGCGGCAGGCTCCCCACCACCGCTGTGTGCTTCCGTATGGCGCCAGGCGCGAGCGAGGCGGCCGCATCGGGGGCGGCCGAGGACGTCACAGTGGGCCCGCACGGCAAGCGGCCGCCCAGCAGCTCACAGACGCGCGCACGACTGAGCACTCCCGAATCCGCTGTGGGCGCGGCAGCCCGGCGCTTGCGCCCGCGGCCGCCCTGGGTGCCGCCGCGCGCGCGCGCGGCGACCGGCCCCGCCGCCGGCCCTGCCAGACCCTCCGCCGGCGCAGCTGCAGCACAGGCGGCTGGCTCGCCGGGCGCCAACCCAGACCCCGACACCACCACAGCCAGCGGCGCCGCTGCGCAGGGCGCCCCGCTCGCGCCCACAGCAGCCGGTGCGAGCGTGCTGCTCGGCGCCGTGGCCCCCTGCCCCTGCCGCAGCACGATGCGCGTGCCGGCCGCCGCGCGGAGTGTGGGCCGCTGCGCGTCGGCCGCAGTTGCGCCTGACGTCACCTGTGCCCCCGGACGCCGCAGGCATCAGCAGCATGCAGGCGCTGCCTGCAGCTCTGTGCAGGCCTGCCCAGCAACCACCTGTAGACCAGGCATGGCACCCCGGCACATCCATACGCAGGTAGCATGCGGTGCATGGCAGCGCATTTTGATCACGCTCACCCGGGCAGCAAGCGCTCGGTAACTCCGCAGTGGTCTGTCAAGGTGCATACACCTCAGCTTGCTAAAAAGAGTCATGACAGCACAGGCTACCAATACAAGGCACTCGTCCTTACCGCCATACAGCCTTCACGGCAGCCCAGACAACATCACACCTCTAGCGGCTCGGCGGGGCGCGCCTGCGGCCGCCCGCCGCGCTCGGCGCCCGCCGCCGCGGCCGGCCGCGGCGCAAACGCCTCGGCGACCCCGGGCGACCCCGACCCGCTGCTGCCCGACGTGACCAGGCGCGCCGCGCGCGCCGCGCGCTCCGCCGCCAGCTCCGCGTCCTGCCCTGACACGGCCGCCGCCGCGGCAGCACCCGTGCCAGCCGCGGCCACGGCCGCGGCTGCGGCTGCGTCTGCCGCGGCCGCAGCGCGGGGCTCGCTGGAGCTCACAACGGACGCTGTAGCAGCTCCACGCGAGGCAGCGCCTGTGTGGCGCCGTCGCCGCGGGTAGCATAAGGGCGTGAGTCGTTGGCATGGACAGCTGGGAGTGGGTGCTGTCCAGAAGCTACACTGCACACGCGTTCCGACCCACCTGCAGCGCCCCTGCTGGGCTTGCCAAGGTCACCACGCTGCTCTATCGCACCTTTGCACACAAGCATGCACGGCTTTGCTTTAGACATCAAGACGCCTGCTGGATTGCAGGCGGTCCAAGAGCACAGCCCTGCCCTGCTACAGACCGTAGCGCTGACAGGTGCAGGCGCTTGCAGAGACAAGCAGCCAGCTCAATGCAGCAGCACTGGCGGGCATGAAACCTAAGGAGAAGCTGCACTGCCAAACTTGTCGCACCTGACTGCTCCCCCTCGCCCTCGGTCCGCTCCGCCGCCGCACGGGGGCTCGAGCCCGCACGCTTAACGATCACATGGAAGTCGAGTAAGTTCAATGCCGCAGTGCACGCTGCTGCAACCGAGCCCCGCTCGCACAGATCCACAGCCCGCTGCAGGAACTCGGGCAGACCGCTGCAGGCCCACACTCCGCCCTCAGCACTCACGCAAGGGGGCCGAGATGGCGTGTCCTGCATAAACATCTGAAACTATCAGTGAGCAGCACAACTGAACTTCGCACACACCTGCTGCTCCAGTTATCGTCATCCTTTGCAGACGCCAGTGCCGCACACAGGAGGCGCAGGGCGGCGACGCCCTGCGCCTTTGCGCTTGCGGCGCTGCCGCAGCACGCGTCCGCAACCTCTGCCAGGCGGCGCACGTGGTCGTGCCACTCCAGACCGCCAACCTGGGACTGGTACGTGTGCGCCATGCCCTTGCTTGCGACCTCCGCCACCCGGCTCAGCACATCCAGGCTCACCGCCTCCCGCGCCCCCACCGCCGCCATAGTAGTGTGCGCCTGGAACAGCCCAGGCTCAGCGGGTCTGGCCACGCTCGCCGCTGATACCAGCCATACGCTTGGCTCTGCTTGGAAGACAGCTCTACCGCTGAGCTGCCTGTGTCTTCCACAGCCAGCACTGACGTCTTAAGCAGGCGTCACGGGCCGCTCAGAAGGTCTGTCTTAGAAGGGCTGGCTATCCTAGCGGTGCAGAATCGGTCAAAGGCACGACTACACACAGCTTCTTGGTAGTGGTACCCCGCTGGCAAGGGGCCTTAATCCCTAGGCCTTGCCTAGGCCGGCCTTTATTGACTTAAGCCTGTGATAGCCGTCCAATGCTCTCCACCTCCCTTTGCTTTTATCTTAGAACTGCGCCACCAGCTGTAACACCCCAGTACACACGTAGTGTGCCCTGTCTGCAGAAACGCATTGGTGGCTCTGTGCCTGCCAGGGATGCCCCTATGGCGACCAAGTGAACTGGACGTCACGGCCGTTCGGTGTGAGACTAGTTGAGGAGCCCCCGCGCTCAGCAGCGGCGAAGTAGTCTGCAGGGGCCGCAGACGCTGCGCCCCTCGCCTGCTGCGCAGCAGTGATGGGTGTCCTGGCTGCGCGTCCGGGCCTGGCACCGCCGCAGCCCGGCTGCGGCTGCAGCGGGGCACTGGCAGGCGGGGCGCCGAACAGGAGGGCGCGGCTGCGGCAGCTGTCTCCCAGCCCCCTGTGCGCCGCGACGCACACTGGCGCGCAGAGGGCCCTGCTCCTGCAGGCGCACGGCCCGAGGCAGGCGCTCACGCTGGCAGCGGGCCTGCAGGGCCGCCGCCAGCCGGCAGGGCGGGAGGCGGCCGCGCGGGAGGCGCTGCGCATGCGCGCGGCCAGCCACGCGCAGGCGTCCACCAGCGCGGCCGCGCAGGCCGCCGAGGCGGACCCACCGACCGCCGCGCAGGCCGCCGTGGTCACGCACGCCCTGGCCGCCGCGCACAGCGGCGCGCGCGGCGCGCCGGACGCAGGCGCGCCCGCCGCAGCGCCCGGCGAAGCAGGGCAGCACGCGGCGCAGCGCGCGGGCAGCGGGGTAGGCGACGCCGCCGCCGCCGGCGAGAGCAGCGGCCGCGCGTTGGACACAGCAATGCGGGAGCTGCGCGCGCTGGTGGCCGCGCAGCAGGCGGCCATCAGCCAACTGCAGGCGGTGGCGGGCGAGCCGGCGCGGCTGCAGGCGGCGGCGGCGGGCGACCCGGCGCTGCTGCAGGCGGCGGCGGGCGACCCGGCGCGGCTGCACGCCGGCGGCGCGCACGGCGCGGCCGCGCCGCGGAACGGCTTTGTGCGCCCGTACGACGCGCAGCGCGCCGCCATCAGCGACCGCCGCCACCTGGGCATGTACGACGCGCGGTTCCATTCCACGCACTGGCGCGCCGCGCTGAGCCTGCATAGGGCAGGGTTAGGGCTTAGGGCATGCACGTTGCGCGGTTCCACTCCATGCACTGGCGCGCCGCGCTGAGCCCGTCGCACCGGCGCTCGCCGGCATGCATGCGGCTCTTGCACCCGCTACGCGCTGAGGCCATGCGCCTGCCTGCGTGCCCGTCCCCCGCTGGCTGCACCGTCAGGCCGCGCGTCTGCCTGCCTGCCGCGCCCGCACACAAGCAGCATGCAGTCGCGCCTCTCTTGCAAGCAGGGGCGCTCGGGCATGCGCACTCGAGCTTGGCGCCAGGCACCGCGGCCAGCGAGCGCCAGTGCTCGTCGCGTCGCCAGGCGCCCGACCGGCGGCGCCATGTGCGCGCAGGGGGGCCACACCGCGCGACTTCCGCGTGCTGCCCAAGAAGATCTTCCTCGTGCGGCACGCCGAGTCGGAGGTGCCGCAAGCCTGGCGCCGCCTGGCCTGAAAAGGCCTGGCCTTTCATCACATGCATGCCGTCACTGCAGAGGTCAGCCTGTCAGCCCTGGCAGCTCTGACGTCAGTGTGGGGGCGTATAGGGTTAGGGTAGGGTAGGGATCGTGCAGGAGCGAGCTCAGAAGAGCGGGCTGGAGGTCAGCTCGCGCCCCGCTGCCAGTCCTCACTCGGCGTTGAGTCGGGGGCGGCGAGCGCGCTCCGTCGCGGGTCTCCGCCGCTGGGCATGCCCGCCTCCAGATCACACCGAGTCCCGCCGCCGGACATGCCAGCTCGCGCCTGCGCAGCGCCTGCAGCGCTCACCGGGGGCGTGTGCTGCGCGCGCCAGGGCAATGTCGACAACTTTGCGTACACCTTCACGCCGGACCCGCAGGTGCCGCTGACGCACCGCGGCCACCGGCAGGCGCAGGCCGCCGGGTACAAGATTAAGGCGGCGCTGGAGGTGCGGGGCGGCCCGGACCCGACTAAGGGTGCAGGGGTGCCCTGAGACCCAAGGGATCTGCGGTTGCTCCTGTCCATTTGTGTCTGTCCCCAAGCTGCCTTGGCCCGCTATGCTGTTGTCCAATTCCTGGGAGAATACATAGTCACGCCGCACCTGTGCCAAGCGAGCCGCTGAGCGGCACTGCTTGCACCCTGTGACTGCGCACCGTGTGACTGCTGCGCTGGCCGGTACGGGTGCTGGCCCCCCGCGCGGGCTTGCTCGCGGCCGTACTCTTCTGAGAGCAGGGCATCCTGCAGGTACCCTGCGCTGAGAGCAAGCATGCACTTCTGACACGGCCAGCGCATGGGCCGCGCAGGCGGAGGCCGAGCGCTACAAGCTGTACTTCTACATGTCGCCGTACATGCGGAGCAAGCAGGCGCGTGCGGCTGGCGGCGCCGGCCTCTTCTGCATGCGCTGACCAGCGCGCCACACGCCGCGTCGCGCATTGGGGAGGGGCTGCTCGCACGCTGGCGCAGGCCGACGGGTCTTGGCGCGCGCTCGACAGGCTCCGCTATGCCTCGTGCCGACAAGCCTGCAGAAAGCATTACCTGTCTCACATTATCGTGCGCGCGTGTGCTGCCACGCGGCGCGCCGAGCCGCCGCCTGTGAGCCCGCGCAGCGCAGCCGGGCAGCAGAGGCGCCGCCATGCGCAGTGTTGCCGAGCGCTCGCGCCCGCGGCCTGGGGCGGGGCGGGCGCAGCTGAGCCCCTAGGGTTTAAGCTCCTAGGCTTTGAGCCGCTAGGGCTGCGCGCCGCAGACAGTGGAGGCGCTCTCGGGCGTGTTCCGCGAGGACGAGATCGCCGGCTTCCAGGAGGAGGTGCAGCTGCGCGAGCAGGGTGCAGCCCCGCAGGGTTTATAGGCTGCGAATATAGGGTGTCCGGTTACCAGGGAGTATAGGCCCCGTGTGGTGCCCCGCTCGACGGGCCCAGCCCCATGACGCTCGGTGGCAGCGTGCTGGGTAGATGACATGGGCGTGTAAGCGCGCGCGCGCGGGGGGGGGAGGGGGGGCAGGAGCCTGTGCGTGAGCGCGGTGCGACGCATGCGTTGGTGCCGCGGTTGCCTGTATGGCAAGCGATGTCACCTGTGCATGGCATCCTGTGGGTGACAGTTGGCGCGATTCGTTGAGGAGCGGCAATGGCGCACGATGACGCCACCAGGGGTTTGCAGCGCGCGGGCGAGGCGCCAGTGGGGCAGGCCGCAGCGAGCCCGCGCTCCGAGCGGTCGCAGGCCTGCCTGCCCTGACATCGCGCGCGCCGCGCAGACTTTGGCAACTTCCAGGACGCGGAGGGCAAGCAGAAGGAGAAGGCCGAGCGGCTGCGCTTCGGCCGCTTCTTCTACCGCTTCCCCAACGGCGAGTCCGGCGCGGACGTGTACGACCGCATGACCATCTTCGAGGCGCGCGCCTGCGTCATGGCAGTGCGGCGGCGGCGGGGTGGACATGCTGATCGCAGAGTGTAATGAGGCATCTCGCGGCTCCTGCGGACGGTTGCTTGCGCAGGGGACATGGGGCGTAGCATGTACTCATGCAGACCGCCCAGAAGTCGGGCTTTGCGCGAGAGGGCGCCAGAGGGGCAGGGATGGGCATGAGGGGGTGCGCGCCTGGCTGCCAGTCAGCAGGCTGGCCGCTAATCACAGATCTTGTAATTTTTTATTTTGTATGTTTTATCTTGGAGGGGCCGCCGCGCCGCAGGACCACCTGATCCGCGACATCAACGCGGGGCGGTACGCGGGCGACACGGCGCTGGTGCTGGTCACGCACGGCCTGGCGCTGCGCATCTTCCTCATGCGCTGGTTCCACTGGCGCGTGGACCAGTTCATGTCCGTCTTCAACCCGCCCAACGCCGAGGCGCGCCCCCGCCGCGACGCGCCCGGCGCGGCTGTGAGCCCGCATCCCAGCGCGCCTGGCCAGACGTGCTTGGCGCGCATGGCCTGCCGTGCGCCTGTGCCTGACCCGGGGCGCAGTAATGTGTTGTCTCAGTGCTGCAAGTCCTGGTGCGCAGGCGCGTGCTGCAGCGACGGGGCCTGTTTGTCGTAAAGCTGTCCTCAGCAGCAGGCACGCAATTCGCTCACACCCTTTGGCTTGTGGCGACTGCACATGCAGCCTTCAGTTTGGATGCTTTAAAAGTGCGCCCTGGGGTGTTCCACAGTTGTTCTTGCAATGGCGCCAGCGTGAGAGGCGCCCGCGCAGCCGCTGGAGCTGGAGCTGATGCCGGACAAGCTGGCGGCGGCGCCGGGCGGCTCCGCGTCCTGGATACACACCAAGGCGCTGTACCGCCTGACCGCGGCCAGCCGCGACCTCGTGCGCGGCTGCTCTGACGAGATGTGCTCCACCAGCGTGCTGCCGTCCGGCGTCAACCTGTGGGGCCCGTGAGGGCTTGCACATGTTCTGGTGGCGACCTGCCGTGCGCCGGGGTGTGCTCCTCCATCATGCTGCCGTCCGGCGTTCCCCTGTGGGGCATGTGAGGGTATTGCACATGTTCTGGGCAACCTGCCGTGCGCCGGGGTGTGCTCCTCCAGCGCGCCGCCGTACGGCGTCACCCTGTGTGGCCATTTAGAGATCCGCACAGAAACTCGGCTGCGAGCTTCAGGGGCCACCACCTGTGCGCATGGGTGTTCAGCGATGCGAAGCAATGCCCACGTCTTGGCGCCACGTGGCGGCCTGTAGGATAGTGGGTCGAGGGGCGTGTTAAGCCCAAGCCCACCAGACAACACAGGGCCGGGCGCGACCCCAGCTGCTGGTTTCCCTACAGCAGGGCATGAGCTGCAGCACATGCGCTGCTAACATTGCTCACCTGCTGACCTTGCCGCGCAGGTATTCTTTATGGTCCTCTGTGACGTCATACCCCTGCTGAGCCTGAAAGCATGCCAGAGTGCGCAGGGCCAGTCTGGCCCATGCACCGGGGTGCCAGCTTGCTGCGCCGCTGCTGCACTTTGTGACTTAGACCCAATCTAGTCGAGCTGGTAGCTAGCTAGGTCAAAGGCACCTAGTTGCGCCGCACTCTGGTATGTTGTCAAGAGCTGCTCTCATGCCGCAAATGCTCTTTGTTTCTTCAGGCTGGACAGGGTTTGTCACTGCCTGCTACCTTGTTACTGCTGTTGCAGACAGGGTGGTGAGCACGGATACATGCATAGACATTCTTGTCTGCGCCGACAGCACAGTTCGTAGTGCTCCACCTCGCCACGGTGCTTTCAGCTGGGCTCGCGTGGTCTGGTTGCGTGCACATGGCATCACACATCCTACTGCGGCAGGGTGCTTTGCCAAGCACAACGCTGCTCAGTGATGAGTGCCCAGTGTGCATGCGCTTCCTGAACTCATGCCACATGCAGAGGCGCGTTGGCAGAAGTCGTGTCGCAATTGCGCCCTGATTACAGACCAATCGCTCGCAAAATCGCCCCTCTCGCGCATGCGCTGATGTGTAGGCATCGAACTCCCCTTACTGCTGCAAGATCAGAGCAACAATCCCGCCGGCTATGGTACACGACGTGAACGCCGGGCAGCAGTTCCTCGCAAGAGCAGGACCACATGCAAACAGGTCCAGAGATCCCCCACTGGTGCTGCATTGCAGCACTTGTGCAGAGTCATGCTCGCCGCCTCCCAAGCTGTGCCACCTACCCTGCAAGCTTGCAATCAGCCCCTACTCCCAAGTGCTGCGCTGCATGAACGCAGGCATCAGGCAGCGCGATGCGACAGCAGCCTCGCGAGCACGGCAAAGCCAGCATGCAGCTGAGTCACGCCCCTGACTATGCAAGAGCCATGCAGAACACTGCCCAGCAGGTCCCAGCAAGCTCAGCAGGGACGCTTGGAAGCCATTACAGGGGCGAGGCGCCTGCAACACTCCAGCTCGGATAGCGTTCCACCCGCAGGCACGCGCGCTCATCTGACAAATGTCATATGGCGCAAGATGTTCGACTCGCCGCCCACGGCCGGCTTGGAAAGCAGCTTCTGCACGCCCTGCGACGTGCTGCGCTTTGCCGTGTATGTGTACAGGACATACACGCCGTCCCAGAACCTGCGCGCAGAGGACATGGCGTGGTAGTCTGTTCTATCATGTGTATCTACAAGTACGCGAGGCAATCAGCCGTGGCCCCTTCGCATGCATGCGGTCTGCACTGGCCGCAAAATGCAGTCACGAGCAGGGACGAAAGGGGTGGCGGGGTGTGCGTACCCCTTGATAGGGTACGCCAGGCGCTGGCTGCCGCGCACCAGCGCGCTGATGTCCAGCGTCTCGTGCTGTTTCAGGAATGCTTCAAACTTCGCCAGCTCCACATCCCTGGCGCGAGAGTCAAACATATGTTCACAGTTTTACCTCAAACACGCAACGCATAGAGAGGCCGCCGTTTATTCAACATGCTACCAGAACGTGCTGCAACACTGTCACACCATGTCTCACCAGTTAGCCTACCCAATGGAACTCACCAAGCTGCGCGACCCCTTACAAGCTCGGCTGCTAGGTACTGTGACAGCACCTACTTAGTCCAGTACGTGTGGATACCAGGGCGCGCACCGCTCCTCCTCTGACATGTCCGGCCGCAGGATGATCAGCGTCTCATAGTACGCGTAACCAGGCGGTATGTCTGTTTCCTGTTGGGATGACGCCATGGACTGCCCAAACGCCTGCGCAAGCCCCGCAGCCTCATAAGCGCCCCTCACGCTGGGCTGCCGCGACAGCGCGCCACGCCGCTGCCGACCCACGCCAGTCCTTGCGGCCCGCTCTGACACTTATCCCCTCGCGTCACGCGCTGACTTGCCAATGTGATACAAAACAGTCACAAGGTTGGCAGCTTGGCGTGACGCCACAACACAACGCGCGTGCACCGAGGAAACGGCTGCGGGCTGCCAGACTCAGGCGCAGGCAGCCTCTCCAGCCGTTGTGCACCCTCAACACTAGTAGAGACAACGGCGCGGGTCTCGCCTTGGCTGCGCATTGCCGGGGAGGCGCGCCGCCTGGCCTCAAGCCGCTGCATACCCTCGCTCCGCGCTGCGCTGCACAAGCCGCCGCTGGCCTGCTCAGCGCGCACGGCCTGTGCAGCCTCGCCTGTGCGCTGGTGCTGCACCCCACGCCCCTCACAGCGCCGGCATGCACGTGCATGCTGGCGGCCGGCGCACAACCAAGCTTATCAACTTACAGCCTGAGCTTTGACTTGTTCGACAAGCAGCGTCACGCCTGATTTCCAAACAATCAGCTGGAAGAGGACGAGCTGGAGGCCGCCTTTCTCAGCAGCTGTGCGAGGGTCTACCCGGTAGGTACGTTCCCGGGTCCCAGTCTGAAGTGTCGATGCAGGCTGTGCAAGTCTTGAGCAGCGCTTCTAGGCAGTGCTTCTACAGAATCGAGCATCGCTATGCTCCTCACAAGGCTGCACGCTGAGGCGGCACGCATGCCCTGAGATGGTAGCGCGTGCGCTGCGCACGCTGCTGCCAGCGGTGGTGCTGCTGGCGGCGCCGCTGTACCTGTTTGCGCATGTGTCGCTGACGCAGAGGGAAAGCAGGGGCTTGACGGTGCAAACGGACGCAGCAGAGCAGCCCGTGCTTGTGGGGCAGGGTGGAGCAGCCCCGCGCGTGCAGCTTAACTTCTACGGCGAGGCGCTGTGCCCGGGTACGCTCAGTCGGAGCATGCGCCTGCGCGAGCGGCGGGGAGTGTATCCGCTGAAAACGCACGTGCATTGTTTTGCGGCATATGCAGCACTAACGGACCTGTGCCTGCAAGTTGTATTGGAATCCTTTGTACGTTGCACGAGAGTACGCACTGGCCTGACGGTTGACGACTTCGCTTGACGTGCGCGTGTGCACGCCTGGCAAACTGCGCGCAGTTTACTTCCAAAGTTCTGGCGCCTCTTTTCATCACGGGAGTGAGCTCTGTGTTCACACTGCACTATGTCGGCTGGGGAAATGCCGTCCGCAAGCACAAGGGGGCCGTCAAGTGCGCGCCCTAACGCCCCCACCTGCTTGCCTGCCTATTGCGCTCGCCTGCGAGACAGGCGCCAGGCGCCTGCTAGTCTGATTCACATGTTGCACCTGTGCGAAACCTATGCCTGCGCCATAAACTTGCAAAGCAACAAGCTGTTCCCGACATGTCCCACCGGCCGGGTCAGCTCTGTGATCACTGAGGTGGTAGCCGTGGGACTGCGCAGGTGTCAGCACGGGCCGCGCGAGTGCGACCTGAACCGCGTGCTCAACTGCGCACAGCAGCTCAGCAGCAACCAGGCATCGGCCCGAGGCCGCCCTCCGAGGCCCAGCCCCTTTCAGCTTCATCACAGCGCGCGCCCGGGTGCCGTCAGAGGCGAGGCAGCCGTCCCAGAGTCTCTAGCGGCGTGCTGGGCACCTGTGCTTTCAGTGTCAGGCCTCTCGCCCGGCGTGGACTTGCACAGGCTCGGCTGGGCAGCTCAGCTGGGACAGGTGGCCAGGTTCCCATGCGCAGGTGCAGAGCACACGCAGTGTCTGCGTGCACCAAGACGCCGCTGCGCCGTGCAGGGCGCCTTCGCTCTGACACTCAGTCATGTGCCGCACCGTGCACGGCGCCTTTGTCCTGACACTGAGACTTGTGTGCCGCTTCGCGTCGTGCAGGGCGCCTGCTTCCTGATGCTGAGTCATATGCTGCGCCACGCCGTGCAGGGCGCCGCCATCCTGACACTCAGTCATGTGCCGCGTTTGCGTTGCGCAGGACGCCTTCTTCCTTGTGTGCGTGGAGGACGGCCTGTTCGGCGGCCTGCTGGCCGGGGACCAGCTGCTGCCCGCGTGCGCGGCCACGGCGCACCTGAACGCGACAGTGGTCGCTGAGTGCGCCGACGGCGCCCAGGGTGCGGGCTCGTGGCTGCTCGCGCACACTGGACTAGTGCGCTTGCGACGTGTCTGGCACAGCCAGTCCGTCCGCGGGGCTTATCTGGCTGCCTGATGCGCCCTCTATCAGTCAGCTTCAAGAAACATCTAGGCCATCGTGACAGCATTCACTATATTACAGGGACACGAACGCGAGCTTCAGCGTGATGGGTGTGGGAGCACCTCTGATGAGTTGTGAGTGACGGCATGCCGAGCAGGCTGTAAGTGCAGCTGCTCTGCCGCCGACCACGCCGGATGTGGGTGGCAGAGCACGGGCGCACTTCAGTCCATGCAAACGCGCGCTCCGCATGCCAGGAGCTGGGCGCTGACAAAGCGAGACACGCCGAGCGATCACGCCTGCACCTGCCCGAAGCCTGTGCCGCGCCGCGCTCCGCAGGCCGGGAGCTGGAGGCGCGGGCGGAACGGGACACGCCGAGCGATCACACCTTTGTGCCGTGGGTCACGATCGACGGGCGCGCCGTCGGCGCCGAGTGCGGTGCGCCGCTGCGCCTGCTGCGCGGCCAGGCATGGCCTGCTTGCAGCGCTAGTGCGGCTGCGCCGGGGGCCGCGCGAGTCTGCCGGCCACGGGCCGCGCCGTCCCGGCCCCCCCCCCCCCCCCCCCCCCGTGCGGAGGCTGGCTGCTGAAGCCGCCCTGTTTGGCTGGAACAAGGCTGTATGATTGCCACATGGTGACAGTGAGCACATGAGGGCCGTACCTCGACACGCATGGCAGCATGCTGTGTGGGCATGCGCCATCATCACCGCTGGCGGCAAGGAGGCCTGGCGCACATGCACGTCCCACCGGATCAGGTCAAGAACTTACGTGTCAGCGCGTCCCCCATCTTGAGGTGGAGGCGCTGGGGTCCACCCAGGGCCTGGCCTGTGCACGCCAAGGCGGGGGCGCTGACTGCGTGCGCTGCGCGCGGCAGGCGACGTGGGCGCGCTGGTGTGCGCCGCGTACCAGGGCCCGACGCCCGACGCGTGCGCGGACCAGCCGGTCAAGCAGCCGTGCCCCGGCGCGCCCAAGCGCCTGGCGCTGCGCGGCGAGAGCGCCTGAGCTCGCGGCGTGGGGGGTGGGGGGGCGGTCTCCAGGTAGGGCAGGAGCTAGGGCCTTCTGGGCTGGTGCGCGCAGGCGCGGTGGAAGCGCGTGCGCGCACCGGCCACTCCGTGTGACCGCCACTTTCTTGTATGCGCCGCAGCGCCAGCCGCTGCGCCGGCCAGTGCCCATCGCGATGCGGCTCATATCCGGGCGCGGCGCCCATCGCGATGCACTCAAGCGGGAAGTCTGCTGGGGTTTTCCATGTGGCTGGCGCCGTGCAAGTCCGGTCTCACGCAGCTTGACCTCACCAGGCGACGGAGCCCAACGCTTTGGACGCGTGCAGGCTGAGGTAAGGACAGGGAGTAGGGGCCTAGCAATATGCGCCTTTGGGATTTAGGGTTCAGGAAGTGCGTCCAGTCTGCCTGTTCTCCCAAGCTATGACGCGGGCGGCCGCAGTTGCGTCGGGTCGTGAGTCCCCCCTCAGCATGTTGCCTGCCTGTCCACGCTAGCTCTTGCATGCAGGGTCTGCAAGCTGCGCGGGGTCGCGTTGGGGCGCGCGCCCCAAGGAGCACCAGGGACCCTGCATTCAGGGCCTTGCGATGTATGCATGCCCCGCCCCAAACACTCCGCCTTCATGCTGTACCCCGGGCGTTAATGACTCGGGAGTGGGAGTAGGCTGCAGTGCGCTGCCGATGACCTGTGCTCGTCACAGGCGGCCGCCAGGAGACCTCATTTGCGTGTTTTAGGCGATGCTAGATGCTTGGTAAGCAGCGTGGCAGTGCCACACTCGTGTGCAGGGACACTTTGCAGCTGCCAGCGCCTTGCTGCGCTGCATTGTGCGCGCCTGTACCCCCGCACCCACCCACACATTCTGTTTGTTTGTTCTGCCCATGTTTTTGCTGCCACAAAGCCGTGCCTACGCCTACTGCACAGCACACTCGCCCGGTAGCAGGCAGCGCCATGCTGCAAGTAGAGAACAAGAGACCTGAGCTGCCGACACAAAGGCATCTGCTGATAAATTGCACGCAGGACCAGCCCTTATGCGCACTCCCGCAGGCGCCCCTGTGCCTCCAGGCGCGCCGCCTGTGCCTAGGCAGGCGCGGCCACATGCGCGTGCACCACAGGCGGCCCCGTCACAGCGCTCGCCGGCTGCTCCAGCCCGCCAGGCACTTCCCCCGCAGCCACGGCTGCGCTCGCACGTGCAGGCTCGTCCGGCCGCATGTCCGCCCCCGGCTCGCCGCCCGCCGGCGCTGCAGCATCGCCGGGCGCGGCGGCCGCGCCGGCGCCCGCACCGGGAGCCTCAGGGGGCTGCGCGCCGGGCCCCGCCGCGCTGTCCACTGGCGCCCCAGCAGGCCCGGGCGAGTCGCAGGCGGCCGCCGCGGCCGCGCCCGCAGCCGCCGCGCCCACCTGCGGCGCTCGCACGCCGCCCACGGTGGCCGGGGCGGGCTTGGGTGCGTCGCGCGCAGGCCCCGCCCGCGGCCCGGGCGCGGCCGCGGGCGCACGCGGCGCGCGCGAGAGCAGGCGCGCGCGCGCGAGCGCGCCCGCGCCGGCGCCCGGCGGCATGGCTAGGCCGGCCAGCGGCGGCGGCGGCGGCGGCCGCGCGCCGTCGGCCGCCGCCAGCGCCTTGGCCAGCAGCGGCGTGCCCGGGAACTGCAGACTCGGCAGCGCCGCGAGCGCGCGCAGCTGCGGCGGCGCCGCCACGCCGTAGCCACGCGCCAGGCCCCACCAGCGCGGCAGCGGCGCGCCCGGCGCGGCCAGCGCCGCGTGCGGCGCGGGCGACAGGGTCTGCGCAGGGTTCAGGGCGCCGCCAGGGTCTGCAGGGTCCGCCGGCGGCTCCAGCGCGGGCATGACGACCAGGCGCACGCCCGCGCGCGCCAGCGCGGCCTCCAGCGCGGCCAGCAGCGCGGCGCCCAGGCGCGCGCCGCGCAGCTCCGGCCGCACCGCCAGCAGCGGCAGCTCGGCCACCGCGCCCAGCGGCCGCACCTGCGCCCAGCCGGCGACACAATGAACGACGTACATGCTCCGCACGCGCGCCGCACGAGGTGCATCGTCGGGCGGTGCCGGAACGCGCCATGCGCGCCACCATGCTGCAGCCAGCGCCGCGAGTGAGGGACAAGGAGGGGCCTGCGGCAGCCTCTATGCGTGACGGCGGCGCGGGCGCACCAGCGCCGCGCCCGCGAGCGCGCTGCCGACCCATAGCACCGCGGTGTGAAACCCTGACAGGTCCAGCGCGCGGTCCGCGCCGCCCGCGCTGCCCATAAGCGCTGCCGGCACCAGGTTGGCGCCCGTGCGGCCGTCAGGCAGCGGGCCCGCGCTGTCCGCGAGCGCGTGCCGCGCGGCGAACAGCGCCGAGCGCAGCGCGGCGCGCGCGCGCTCGTCGTAGCGCGGCGCCCACCCGCGCAGGTCCTGCGCGCCGGGCGCGCGGCCCTGGCGCCTGCGGCGTTCCCGCACGGGCGCTGCGAGGCTTGCATCGAGGCGCGGCGCCCAGCGCGGCGCCATGTGCGAGACGTGCCCGCCCGTCGTCCCACCCCCTGTAGGCACGCCAGTGCAAGTTCCGGCTCCCGTCTCACATGCTCGGCACAGGCCGCTATGTGGGACAGCGCGGGGCAGACCCTCCCCAGGAGCCACGCCGCATCTGCCACTAGCACTGTCTTGACATCATACTCGAGCATGACAACCACCGTCGCCTGCAGACACCGCGCATGGCTGCAAGCTTGCCTCCATTAAGAGGCGGGTGGCTGCTGGGCGCGCCTCGGGCGCGCTGACGGCGGCGCCGCGGATGAGCTGCCAGCCGACCGGCAGGCCGTCCGGCAGCGTGCCCAGCGCTTGCACGCCCGCCGCCGCCTCCGCCGCCACGCCCGCCGCGACGGCCGCGCACGCGTCGCTGTGGTACCATGCGGGGCCTTCGGCCGCTGCCGCGCGCGCGCCGTCCGGCACGCAGGCCACATGCCGGCGCTGCCCGCAGCCGGCGCACACGACGGCCGCCGCTTCCGCGCCGCTCGGCGGCGCCCCGGCTGGCTCGCGCGGCCGCCGCGAGGCCGGGGCAGGGCCCGGCGCGGGGTCTGCAGCAGGGTCTGGCGCAGGCGCGTCCTTGCCCGCCCCGCCCGCCGGCGGCAGCAGCGGCGCGTTCGGGGCAGCGCTGGTCGCGGTGTTCACGCCCGCATCTGGCGCAGGGGCTGCGGTGGCGGCTGGCGCGGGGCGTCCCCCGTCCGCCGCAGGCGGCGCGGCGCTCGAGGCAGCGCCCGCCTCGGCACCTGCGTCGGGTCCTGTTGCAGGGTCGGCGGCGCGGTCTGGCGCCGGGCTTGCAGATGGGAGCTGCGTGCTCGCTGCCTCGAGCTCCATGTCGCGCGTCCCGGGGCCGGGCTGTGCGGCAGGCTCGGGCGCGGCAGCCGCAGGCTCAGCCGCATCTGCGCACGCCGTCGCGCGGGCAGCCGCAGGTCTTTCGGCGTCCACATCCATGGCTGCGCCCGGCCCGCCGTCGTTGCTGCAGCGCGGCGCCGCGCCGGCCGCAGCGGCGCCGCCGGCAGGGCTCGCTGGCGCAGCCTCCTCGACCGGCGGCGCCAGCGAGACGCCGGCTCCGGCGCCCTCCTCCTCGGCGCGGTCCCCGCCCGCGCGGCCGGAGCCCTGGGCAGCCCGGGCGCCGCCGTTGGCTGCGTGCCGCCGCTTGGCGCGCGGGCCGCCCTCGCGCGCCTCCCGTGCGTCCGCCGCTGCGGCCGCCGCGCCGTCCGCCGGCGCCGCTGCGCGCGCGCGCTCGGGCGCAGGGCGGCCCCGTTTGAGCGACCGCGGTCCGCTGCATGGATCTGCCGCTGCGTCCGGGGCCCTTGTGTTGGGCACCCCCTCGCCCGCCGCGCCTTTGCTGGCCGCGCGCGGGGAGCCCTGCGGGCCGGCTGCTGGGGCCTGCGCAGCCGGCGCAGCCTCGCGCGGCTGCTGCCCAGCGCCGCCCTCTGCCGGCGTGGCGGCCGAGGGCGCGGAGGCCTCGGGGTCAGCCCTGAGCCCCGGCACCGCCGCGGCCGCCTCTGGCAGCTGCCCATCAGCAACACTCTGCTCAGCGCCTGCGTCCATGGCCGCTGACGCTCCTGGTTTGGCCTGCAGCGCAGCCGCGATGGGTACGGCCCCCTCAGGCTGCTCGTCGCCGGCCTCTGCCTTGACACGGCCCGCTGCGTCGCCCACTTGCCCCGCCGCAGGGTATGGGTCTGGAGCAGGTTCAAGGTCGGGGTCCGCCGCCGCGTCGGGCGTCGCGCCCGTTGCCACTGGCGGCGGCGCCGGCGGCGCCGGCGCGGCGTCGCGCATGTCCCACAGCGCCTGAGCCAGCGGCATCATGCTGGCCGCCCGCGTCTGCGCGCAGGGTGACACTCATCACTCATCAGGGTGGCCACACCGCCCCGCACTGTGAGGCACGCCTCAGCGCACGCGCACGCAGCATGGACACAGGCGGCGCTCTGGGCGACACTGCGCGCGCCTGCAGCATTCCCTTGCCCATGTCTTGCATGACTGGAGCGCGCCGGCATGGCGCACGGCAGGCAGCGCCTCTGCAAAGCGCGGCCGCAGACACGCCGCTCGCAGCCCCGGAACCACAGCATGCACCAGGTGCATGCGGCTCGACCAGGATAGGTCGCATGCTAACCCTATACCCTGGGCGTGGCACGGCGCGCGCGCGCGCCTTCCACTCGCGCCCGGGCACCGCGGTGAAGAAGAGGTCCTTGAGCGGCTGCGCCTTGGCCGCCGAGCGCGCGGCCTTGGGGAAGCGCGCCTCCAGCAGCGCGTGCACGCCCGCCGCGCCGCCCGCGCCCCGCGCCAGCGCCAGGTACTCGCCTGCTCAGGCATGCGCCTGTTCAGGCGCGGCACGGCGGCGGGGCTGGGCGCCGCGGCTCTGCGCGCCGCGCGCCGACGCCGGGCGAGCGGCGGCCGGCTGCGCGGCGGGTGCGGCGAGCCGTGGGCGCGCCTGCCTGCCGTCCGGGGCGCAGGACCGGCGCAGCAAGGGCGAGGCGGGCGTTCACATGCTGGTTTCCCGGCCAGGAGCGGGCGCGCTCTTTGTTTGCACAGCGGGCGAGGGTAGGGTCTCTGGCGGGCGCGCGCCCAGATCCACGCGGCACGGCGGCCGCGAGCGGTTGAACACCTTCTCGCCCGAGAGCGGCGCCTCGGCCGGGCCGGCGCCGGCGCCGCCGGGCGCCGGCTCTTCGGGGCCCTGCGCGGCCGGCGCCTCCTGCGGCGCCGGCGCGCGTGCGTCCGCGTTGGCCGTGGCCGCCGCCGCGTCGGCGGCCGCCGCCGCCGCCAGGCGCGCGCGCCGCTCGGCGCGCGCCACAGCAGCCTCCTCCTCGGCGACGGCCAGGCCGGCCTCCGGCCACTGCGCGCCCGAGCTTGCGCTGAGCGTCCGCCGCCAGCGAGCGCCCCACACAGCCCTGGGCCGGCTCTGGCTCAAGGGCCGCGGCGGCACCCACATCAGCCGCCCGCGTTGTCGTCCGTGCGGGCCCCCGCCGGAACCGCCTCTACCTCAGCGGCCTGGTGCAGGCAATTCATGCATGCATGCAGCATGTCACTTCAGCACGAGTGCCGCTCAGGGCGTGCCGCCTGGCCAGCCTCCGGCCGCGACGTGCGCGCATGCTTGCCGAGTTATCAGACGCGGCACTCAGGGTGCCTGAGAAGCTTCTATGTCCTGATGGCGAGCTGACGCAGAGAGGGGCAGTGTGGCTCGCGGCAAGACTGGTGTCAGGCCAAGCACAAGGCACGTCCCTGATCTAGCGTTGCTCACGTGGCTGGTTCAGACCAGCGGCCCTCGGCTCATGGGAGGGCAAACCCTGGGGCATGCGAATGAGGGCCGCACCAGCTCATCAAAGTCGCGCGCGGGCAGCGCGACCCTGGGGACGCGCCCGCCCGCAAACTCGGGGCCGGACCAGGCCGGCGGCGCGCCGCCCTCGCCCGCCACAGGCTCCACCCACAGCACCTGCAGCGCGACGCGCGCACGCGCATGCATCAGCTCAAGCTCACGGAGTGCGTTTACCGCAGCACACCGCAGCACAGCCGGCGCTCATGGCCCCTGAGCGCGCCAGCACCTCGGCGGTGCGCCGCCGCCATGGGCCGTGTCAGCGCCCAGCGAGCACTCATCCTAGGGGGCTGGCGAGCGCGGCGCAGCTGAGGCGGCGTAGGCGTGACCAGCCGGGCTGCGACAGCAGCACAGCGTGGCTACATCGCTGCAGTCCGCGATGGCGCAGGAGCCCAGCGGGGCGGCACCTGGCCGGACGCGGCGCTCAGGTCGGCGCGCGGGCCGAACCCGGCGTGGCCGCACGCGGCGCACGCGCACGCGGGGCAGTGCCAGTCGGCGCTGGGGATGGCGGGCAGGCGCGCGCACTCGGCGTGCATCACCGCCGGGCACGTCTCGCAGCACACCACCTCGCCCTGCGATGGGCGATCGGAGCGCTCAAGTCAGAGCGCTGTCGGCCGGGCGTGCTGCCAGGCGATGGGCGCTCACGCCGGCTCGTGTGTGTCGTAATAAGCGTCAACACCAAAGTGGCGCACCCCCTGCCAGCAGATGCGGCACAGCTCGTCGTTGGGGTCCTCGACCAGCGCGCGCTCGGGCTCGGCGCCGCCGCCGCCGCCGCGCCGGATGCCCCAGCGCACCGCAGGCGCGGGCTTCGGAGGGGCGCCCGCCGCCTGGGCGGCCCCGGGGGCCGCCGGCGCGGCCTCAGCCACACGCGTCGCGGGGCTGCACTCGCGGTGGGTCTCCTTGCAGTAGGCCAGGATCATGTCCTGCGCGGGCAGAGGCGCTGCTGGGCGCCTGGGCGAGCAGCGCGGACTGCTCACGTTGCAGTCCCCCGCCGTCCCACGGCTGTCATGCGCCTGCCCTGCTGGCGTACAGTGTACGCCGTACACGCACGCACATATGCACGGCGTGATCATAAAGCTGATAATCTGCTCGTGAGACGCCAGCCGCCAGGCATCGCCTCCCAGGGCAGCACAGCGCAGGGCGCAGTGCACGGAGCAGGCGCTATCAGGTCGCGCCGGGCGCGAGCGCGATAGGGCCCTACCCATGAGCGCGATAGGGCCCTACCCACCCTAACCCCCTGACGCGCCTGCAGGCTCTGGCTGGGTGTATGGTTGCAATTAAAGCATGCGACCCCGCGCCTGCAGGCTCTGGCTGACCGACGCGAAGGTGAACTCGTTGGGCCGGTGCGCCTTGCTGCCCGACGCGGCCTCGAACGCGGTCAGGCTCAGCAGCTCGGCGCGGCCGGGCATCTGGATGCCGGCCGCGCGCGCCCGGCCCACCGCCAGCAGCCGCCCGCCGCCGTCGGGCGCGGTGCCCTGCGCGGCCATGCAGGCTGTTGTGGCTGCGCAGCAGAAGAGTAAGAGAACCCATTGATCCCAATAGTAAGAGACATAGACAATAACAGACGTAAATAGTAGAGTGATTGCGGGCGCACAGGGCAATGCGCCAGAGGGCGGCAATCGGCTGCCGGCGCATAACAGCAGCCAACAGATCACCACCATTACCACCATGCATCCTTCAGTAAAAAAATCTTTATTGTCTCACTCAGCAGTCGACTAACCCCCACCCTGGAGCTATGCCGCTGCGTCAAGCGCAAACGCACCTCTTGAACCAACATGCAGGTGTGGCGCCGAGCGTGGCGATGCAATATCCTGGCGCCAAGCCCAGCGCAGGACCGGACTGCAGTGCAAGCGCACAGCAGCGCATGGCGCAGGGCATGCGCAGCGGGCGCGCGCCTTGATGTAGCGCAGCAGGTCGCCCTCGCGCAGCAGGCCGTGCGCGACCATCTGGCCGACCGTCATCGACGACGTGCGCCGCTTCTGCTTCAGGCCGTCGCCCGCGCCCGCCGGCAGCGCCTTGCGGCGCGCGAAGGGCGCGGCCGCGCCGCCCGCGTCCGCGCGCTTGGGTTTTGCGGCGCCGTCAGCGGCTTTTGGAACCTTACCGCCGGCGGCCGCTGCGCTGCCGCCAGCCGCTGCGCCGCCGGCGGCCGCGGGCGGCTGCTTGGGCGCCGGCCGCGCGCGCGCTGCCGGCAGTGCATTCATGAACGCCATGGCGGCCGACGGCGCGCCGCCGCCCACGCTCAGCAGGCCCTGGCGCGGCCGCAGCGCGGGGTCGGCGCCCTCGGCGACTTGCGCCCGCGGCGGCGCGCCCGGCCCGGGCCCCCGGTGCTGCTGCGGCTGCCCGCCGCCGCCGCCGCCGCCCGCAGGCCGCGACGCACGCGGCTGCGGCGCAGGCGCGCCCCGCTGCGCCGCTGCCTGGTGCGGCACAGCCATACCGCGCTGGGGCGCCTGCGAGAGCGCGGCCTGCTGCATGGCGGCGGCCTGCGCCTGCAGCAGGTAGGCCTGCCCCGGGTAGCCGCTCGGCGCGGCCTGCGCGGGCGGGTGGCCCGGCTGCGCCTGCGCCTGCTGCGGCTGCAGCGGCGCCCGCCAGAGGTGCTCCGCATACTGCGGCGCGCCAGGCTGCGCAGGCGCCGGCGGCGGCGCCAGCCACTGCTGCGCCGCGGCCAGCGCGAGGTTGTACCCCGCGCCCGGCTGCTGCGGCGCGCCGTACGGCGCCGCCGCCTGCACGAGGTGCTGCTGCAGCTGCGGCAGTGGCTGCAGTGCCAGCGCGCCCGCGGGCTGCGCCGTTGGGGCAGGGCCGCGCTCCATTACCTGGCCATGCTCCGACGCGCTGGGCGGCAGCACGAGGACGCCCGCGCGCGCAAGCGACTCCAGCGCGTCCTGCGCAGAGAACGGCTGCGGCAGCGGCTGCGGCAGCGGCTGCGGCTGCGGCTGGGGGTGCTGGGCGTCGCCTGGCGGTGCGCTGGCAGGGAGCGAGATGACCCCGGCGCGGGCGAGCGAGTCCAGCGCGTCCTGCCATGGGTTGCCCGGCACCGGCGCGCCGGCGCCAGAGGAGGCGTGCGGCAGCGCGCCGCCCCATGGCTGCATCAGGCCTCGCCCGAGCGACGCACGCTACAGACCACAACACTGTCAGCTCCTGCTGCAGGAGTCCTACAACAGGCGTGATCTGACTGCATCCGTGTCCTGTCACGTCCTGTCGATGCATCCAGTTTGCTCCCAACGCAACTCCAATTTTATATATGAAACGTATAAACCCACAAGTTTCGACCGCTGTTCTGGAGGCAGCTTTGCGCAAGTCAGAACAGACTCTGTGCGTATTGTCTGCCGCCTGAGCGGTGGTGCTGTGAGACGGGGCAAGGGCCTTGTGCAGCTTGTGCGCCGTGACGTGACAACCACGTGGCAGCGCCAATTTGCTGGATGCAGGCACATGCATGCGGAGAACGGCCCAGGCCACACCGTCAGCAGTGCGCAGCCAGCTGCAGATGGAGGCGGGTCATCCCCCGACACTGCTGCAGGCTTGCCCGACGAGCTTGAGGCCGGGGGGCAGCTCGGCGCCCCGCCGCACAGCTACCTCATCGCACACAGCATCAGCAAGCAGCACAACCTGGGCATGATAGCGCGCAGCGCCACGGCGTTCGGCGTGCGTGAGGTGCGCCGCACCCGGCAAGCAGGCGCTGGAGCGGGTCCGGGAGTCACAGCGCCTGACGCCTCTGCAACCGAGCGGGGCTGCTCAAGCCTGCGGGCCCACACAGGGGCTGCCCGGCAGCTGTATGCTCTGCACAGCACAGGACAGGGGCGGCGGGCGGCGGCGGCGTCCCCGCGCCGCGCGGCGCGCTCTGAGCGCGCGGCCGCGGCGCGCCAGGTCTGCCTGGTGGGCGCCCGCAGCTTCCGCGCCTTTGGCAGCCACGGCGCGGTGGACCACGTCCGGCTGCGGCACTTTGCCTCGCTGGCGCAGTGCTGCGCCTTCCTCCGCGAGGAGCGCGGCGCGCGCCCGGGAGCCCACCCCACCCCAGCCTCCGCCCGCGCTGGACGCGCCGTGTGACCTGGCTGCGCCGCGCGGCGCGCAGGCTGTGCAATACTCGGCATCGAGATCGACGCTTCCGCCCGCCCGGTGCACCTGCACCCCTTCACCGGCCCGACCGCGTTCATGCTCGGCAACGAGGTGGGCCATCCCCGGAGCCTGGCTCTCGCCGGTGATAGCAGCGCAGCCTTGCTCCTGCGCGGCCGCAGCTGATGCGTACGACCAAAGCGCAGGGCAACACAGTCCCGCAGCCGCCGGCAAGGCAAGCTCGTGTAACAGTACTGAAGCAAAGTGTTATTGCTTCCGCTGTGGCGCCCCTGTCAGCATCCAGGTGTTCCAGGTGTTCCAGCATCCGCATGTGCTTACAGCGTCGTCTGGGTGAGTCTGGACCTTGCAATGTGCTTGCGACGTCGCGCGGTCAGGCTTAGGGCTGTTGCACAGCTGGCCGCGCGCGGCAGGGTGGCGGGGGCCCACAGCGCTGCCACCCGGCGTCTCCCAGCGGCGTGTCGTAACATGCGCTGAGCGCCGCGCCCGCGCAGGGCTCGGGGCTGTCGGCGGCGCAGCTGGCGGTGTGCGACGCGCTGGTGTACATCCCGCAGCATGGCCCCGGCACCGCCAGCCTGAACGTGGCGGTTGCCGCGTCCATCGTGCTGCACCACTTTGCGGTCTGGGCGGGCTACGCGGAGCGGCCGCGCGCCGGCGCCAAGTTCGATGTGGCCGAGCGGCCCCTGCGCACGTCGCGGCGGGGTGCGCGGCAGCCCCTTTAATATGTGCCAGCACCGGTGCAGCGGGCTTCTTGCACAGCAGCGTCGTGCGCACACGCGAGCGGCGCCGGGGCCGCGTCCTCGGCTCAAGCATGCAGTGCTTTAGCATGCTGCAGCAAGCGCACTAGCGCATGCAAGCTCCCTGCTGTCATGCGGTCCTCTGTACGTGGCTTGTGTGGCTCCCACTTTCCAGAAGCAGACATGAAAGAAGGTTGCATGGCGTGCATGGCATGGCGAGCGCTGTGAGAGTAGTCAGCAGCGCATTGCCCCTGACCTTTCCATGCAGCGGCCTACAAGACTGCTGTAGCGAGGACTGTCGTCCAAACGGCGCTTGCGGGGTCAGGCGAGGTGCCGCTGACGCCTGCGGAGCGGAGCGCGGAGCGCGAGCGGCGGCAGGCTGCGCAGGCGGGCAGCTCCGACAGCGACTGCGTGGGCCTCGAAGAGTGTGCAGACGTGCAGGCATGACGCGGCGGTGTACCAGTCTTCCAGCTCGGCGCGGCGCGGTGCTGCAGGGGCGCCGCAGTCAGGGCCTGTGCCAGTACCTGTTCGACTGTCAAGTGGCCAAATGACGACTATTGCCAGCTCGTGTATGGAACAGGCGCGCCTGAGCGTTGCTGCGATGGCTGCGTGGCTGTCGCGCACCTAGACGGGAGTTATAGCTGAGAGGTTTCAGGCACTGTCGTGTGCCTTGCCTATGTTTTGAACCAGTCATGCGCTGGACTTGGTGAAAGACCACTGTTATGTGTCGGCCAAGTAAAGGCATGTCTGTGTGCCACTGATTAAGAGGTAAGCACCCACAGCAGTCCATGCCTGTGGCTGGATTGGTTCGTCACCTGGAACTGTATGTGCTCTCGTGCACACCATGTCATACTAGCATTGGCATACTAGCATTGGCATGCAAATCGCCACTTGCATGCCAACCAGGATTCCTGCTGCAGAGACATCAGTGAGCAAACTTTGTCAGGAAGGCCAGAAAGCGTTGTCTGCTGTGCAGCCTGCAGCAGGGGCAGTGCCCTTGCTAGTCTCATACATTGCTGTTCGCCACACCTGCGCTGGTTCTAGGAAGCATTGCATGCCCTCTCTTGAGCAGCCACTGCAGCTGGCCCAGTCCCTATCTAACACTCGCTGCCAGTACGCTTTGCACAGCCAGAAGTTGTGCAAGGGGCAGCCCTGTATCGCCAATGCGCGTGCGGCCCATGCACACACGCGTCTACACTGGTGCTCTGAGCAAAGCTCTGTGAGGTCACAGAGGTGCAAGCTCGTCACATGTCACGCCACGCGGCGCGACTGGCTGGCCGCATTGCTTCTGACAGGTGTGCATTTGGCGTGCAGAGCATCCGCAGCATGCTGTTTACTGTCAATGCTGTGTCTGGGGTGGGCTCACCCCTTCAACTGCATCGCGCTCTCACGTCACCTTTGCGCGGGCTAAGAAGCGCAGGTGCCGGGCAGCAAGGACGCCGGCGCGCTCCTGGAGCTGTTCAATGCTGCTGGGCAGGTCCGCAGCCTGTATATATATGTGTGCAGTCTTGTTAATCCAAGCGCACAGCTTGCTTTACACCACTCCTTGAAAGGCACTTGGGCGCGCTCCTGCGACCGGCCCTAAACAGGCTGCCGGCGCGGTGAGCAGGTCCGCAACCCCGGCCCGGGCTGGGCGCCAGACGAGCGGGGCCCGCTGCTTGAGTACCCGCGCTGGCTGCTGGGCGAGTGGCGGGTGACGGCCGTGCGCCTGGACGGCGTTGCCTTTCCCCTGGGCCAGCGCTTCGTCAACCGCCTTACACCCGGTGCGCTGGGTCGGCGTCAACCGTGCCGCCCGTATAATTCCTCGGAGCCTCTGCCATGCAGCTTGCTGGCGGGTACAGGGTAGGGCAGGGAACCCCATACCCTACACCCGGCTCTCCTTGGCTTTCCGTGTCGCGACATGCTACCTGCAGCTTGTCTCCAGCCACAGGCTGCTGAGCTCGCGCGCACGCCGCGCCACGGCACTCACACGGGCTGGCGCCGCGCAGGCGTGACCAAGGCGTCGCTCATCGCGGCCCTGGCTGATGTCGGCGCGTCTGAGGCACGGCCGGTCGCCTACAGGGAGCGCTATGCCGCGAGCGCGGACGGGCGCAGCGCGGTGCCCGACAGGTGACCTGCTGTGTGCAGCAACCACAGAGCGCCTGCAGTGCACACTGCCTGTGGACTGCCCAGCAAATGCTCAGCCAAATCCGCGTGCACTTGCTCAAGCGGCCTCCACTTCTTGCATGCCACAGTAGCATTGCCACCTGACCTGGATAGGTTGACATGCAAATCATTGGGTAGCAGCGGCAAGTCAAGTGGAGTATGTGTGGGCCTTGTAAGTTGAGCGCGTTGCTGCCCAAGCTCCGCACAGCAGCATAGCAGTGCATGACCGCATGGCAATGCGCCGCATACGTTGTTATGTGCATGCCGCGCGCGCCGCGCTGCTCAAAGCCTGCGGGGCGCCCCCCACGCCAGCGCGCGCAGCAGCAGCGCGCGCCACGCGCCTAGCGCCCCGGGCCGCGCGCAGGGCGTTCAACATCCGGGAGCAGGTGGACGCGTTCCTGGGGCGGCCGGGTAGCGTGCTCAGCGTGCGCGCCGGCGCGGCCGACCCCGGCCGCATCACCGTGCAGTTCACGACGCCGCGCCGGGTGCGCACCCGTGCGGCGCGGCGGCGTGCGTCGGCAGCCTGCGCGGCGTGCACGCATGAGCCGCCTTGTGCCCTCGTCCTACAGCCCCTCCCCGTCGTCTGCGAGCCCCCGACATGCGCCCAGGCGTCTCTGTGCTGAGCGCAGCATGCTGACCTTTGCAGGCCACGTCATGAGCACCCTTACAAGCTGGCCAGGCCGGGTGATCGCACAGGGCGGCGGCGCAGGATGCATCGGTGCAGGCGACCGACGCGCGGCGCGCGGAGCTGTTTGTGACCCGGCACAGCAGCGCCGCGCCCGCGCCCGGGCGCTTCTTGGCTGCCGAGAATTTTCGCCAGGCGCGCCTCATGTATTAGGGTGTGCGGGTCTTGCAGTCGCCGCCGGGCGGCGTGCGAGACGTGATCGAGATGCTCCAAGTCGAAGCATGTTAGCCTGCGCCTCTCCGTCACGGCACTGCTCGTGCCGAACATTGCGCAGCGCCCCCCGCATGTCGGCTGGCCCTGGGTGCGCGCCGACGCTCCGAGCCCGCCGCGCAGGTCACGCAGGCGAAGGGCGCCGGGCAGGCGGGCGACTACCAGGTCGTCCGTGACCTGCAGCAGCGCGCAGACGGCTCGGTGGCCGTCAGGCGCGTGCCCCGCTTGTGCGGCGTTGTTCCAGGCGCTGTCTGAAAGGCACGCTGCAGCGCCGGCAGACATGCCAGCCTGCACAACGCCGCATCAGATGTCAGTGCGCACAGCCCCGGGCCGTGCGCTGGGCGCAGGCAGCGCGTGGCGGCCTTCCTGCAGCCCCAGGACGCGCTGTACTTTGAGGCCGGCGCGCGCGCGGTGGCCTGCTACGACCACCGCTTCCTCCTGCAGCCCGCGGCGGCGCAGGCCCCCTAGGCTGCCAGTGGCTGCGCAGGGGCGACGCTCAGGCAGCCAAGGGAGGCGTGCATGTTGCCGCTGTTGTCTCACACTTGTGAGCGCATAGAGCCAAGTGCTGGCGTTGCGCACTGTGTGGTCAGTGCACAGTCAGCAGACGAGCTCGGCAGTTGACATGAGGGCTGTGAAGGAAACACGCAGACCCCGAGCCCCTTGCCCTCACCTGCTTCAAGTATGTGCAATTGGTGCGGCAGAAAGCAGCGGCTGCCGTGACCCGCGTTAAAACTGTTCGGTACCGGCCTGCTCACACTCCCCCTCTACCAACGCACTCCGCACGCAGCAAGCTGCCATGCTACTCGCTCTGCTAATCCGGCCTAGAGCCAGAGAGCGCTGGCACATTCAGTGCATGACATCATGCACGAGTGCCGCAGGCACGCCCAGGCACTGCACACTCGCAGGCTATCAATCCAGAGGTCCTCAGGAGGCCCGCACGGCGCAGCATGGTTGGGCGTCGCCCCAGCTCGCGCAGACAAGCTCAGAGAGGGACCTCACAGGGCACTGCCGCAGCACCGCGCTCAACCATACAGCAGCGCATGTGCAGCTCGGGCATAGGCATGGCCATGCGCAGCGGCGCCGCGCTCAGTGGCCCCCAAGCGAAGCCTTGCTCAGCCCATCCGCCAGGCCGTTGGCCGCCGCAGCCTCGGGCAGTGCCGCGCCGGCCCCGCCCCCGTTCGCGGCGGGCGCGGTCGTGGGCGGCCGGCGCTCCGGCCCGTCAAAGTACTGCGACCAGCGGAACACGCGGCCGCAGCGCGCGCGCCACTCGGCCGCGGCCTCAGGCGCCGCGAGCGGCCCGCGCAGCAGCTCGTGCGCCGCCACGCAGTCGCCGTGGCGCAGCGCCTCCGCCGGGATGCCGCCGCCTGCGCGGCAGGCTCTGCTCGTGGAGCGCCGAGCTGGGAGCCGCCTGCTCTACAATAGGAGGGTAAGGGTAGGGTCTGTGCTTGCCTGACGCTCCGCCTGCAAGAGTTCCTGGGGCTGGTGCTCCGCACAATTTGCATGCGAGCGCACGCTGTGGGCTGTCCACGCGGGTGCGCACCGACGGGCCCGCCGCCGTCGAGCAGCAGCGCCGCCGCGGCCGGCCGCTCGCCCGGCGCGAGCAGCGCGGCCGCCTCCGCGGCCGCCGCGCGCGCGCGCAGGCAGCCGCCGCCGTGCCGCGCCAGGTACGCCGCGTTGAAGTCGGCGAGGCTGCGGCCGCCCAGGATGGCGGCCGCGCCAGCCTCCGCGATTGCCCGCACCTCCGGCGCGGCCTGCGGGCCGGCGCGCAGCCGCCTGGAACAAGCACCCGCAAGTGGTCCGCGTGTCGGCTCTGGGTGGCCTGCTCAGCAGGCCCGGCCGCCGCGAGGCGGCGCCGACGGCGCGCGCCAGCCTGCTTCGCGGCAGCCAAGCCCAAACAGGCTTGGAGCACCCAGGCAGGGGCTGCAGAATTCCTCATGGGCTCGCCACTCAAGCCCGAGCCGGGCAAGTGGCGCCGGGGCCGCAGGCGCGCCTGCGCCGCGCCGTTCGCCGGCCGGCTCTCGGCCAGGCAGAAGCGCACGGCCAGGCGGTGCGCGTCCGGGTCGCCTGGCCCGCTGAGCTCCGCGGCGCGCCGCACCGCCTGCAGCGCCTGCAGCCGCCGGCCACGCCGCGTCGCCACCTGCGCACCGGCCACGCCCGCCAGCTCAGCTTGCTCCGAGTTTTAGCCTTCGTGCACCGCAACAGACGCGGTGCCCGCTCAGGAGCCTCAGGCCATGGCTGTCACGACCGCCGTATTGCGTAGGCGGCGACCACGTTTCGCCGCACAGCGGACTCCCGACGTTGACACCCATCGCTGACATGGACGCGGCCCCGCGTCCTGGGCTCCTGCCGGGCCTGCGCGGCGGGCGGCGCACCTCGAACGCCAGCACGTGCGTGCGCAGGTGCCCGCCGGCGTGCGCTCGGAGCGCGCGCGCCAGCCGTGCGGCCTCGGCCAGCGGGTCGGCCACCGCCGCCAGCGCCGCGCCGTGCGGGTCGGCGTCCGCCTCCTTGGCCGCCGGCGCCGCAGCCTTCTTGCCACCCTTGCCGCCCTGCCGGCGCGCGCGCGCGGCTCTACAGGCGCGGCGACCGGTGGCGCATGCATGCATCCCCTACGGTGTCAAGGCAGGGTGCACAGGGGGGCTGTCCCCCTCGGATGGCGCGGGGCCCGCCATGGCTGGTCGCCCCCGCGGAACACCACAACAAGTGGCCCAGCCGCCCCGCGCCGCTGTGCCCTCGCAGACACGCGTCCCGGCACACGAGCAGCGGCACGCGTGCCCGACCGGCGGCCGCGCACCTCGCGCGCGGCAGCCTCCCGGGCGGCCTCGCGCTCGGACGCGGAGCGCTCGTCGGCCTCGCGCTGGCGCCCGTCGGCCTCCTTCTTCAGCCGCTGCTCCTCCTGCGCGAGGGCAGAGCGGGTTGGCTCAGCGGAGTCTGTGAAGGAGATGCAAGCATATGCCGCGCACAACACCTCAGCAGGCTGTAATACGCGCTGACCAAAATGCAGTGGATGTGCCCAAGACGAATGCCATACGCCGCATCCTTTCAGCGCCGAACACAGCTTATGTAGACTGATGAACACCTGCGGGTCACTGCAGGGTGCGCGGGTGCAGGCTGCATGCATGGTGGCAGCCAGTGCAGAGCCTGCTCGCTCACGCCGCAGCCCAGCCGCTGCTTGACTGCGTTTTGGGATGCCGCAGCACGGCCTGCCCGCGCTACAGCCTGCGGACCCTGGGACCCGCGCGCCGGCCGCACCTTGCGCCGGCGCTGCTTGAAGCGCTTGCGCTCGTCGGGCGACAGCGCGGCCAGCGCGGCCTCCTCCTCCTTGGCGCTCGCGGCGGCGGCCGCCGGCGCCGCGTCCAGCGCCAGGTACACCGCGACGGCCGCCCACGCCGCCTGCCGCGCCGTGCGCGGTCGCGCCGAGCACACGCGGCAGCAGGTGCTTGCACACGCTTGCATCACCCGGCTGCCACTTCAATGCCCACCAGTCTCTACAGCTTGCGACGGCTACAAGCAGCTGGCCAGACCCCAGTGTCTATGGCGAGAGATGCGTTCCCGAGCTTGATTGCACCATGCCCAGGAGCTTCTAGCGCCCTAACCCCCAACGCAGGGCGCAGTGGCCACCGCGTGATGAAAGGGTGCAGGCACACACCTCCTGGCAAGGTTCGGGCTGACAAGCGCCGCCCCGCAGCCGTCCTTAATATCAGCGACCGCTGCAATAGTGAGGGCACCATCATTTGCACACGTTTGCCACCCGCCTGCCACCCGCCCGGGGCCTCACCTTGGCAAAGAAGATGCTGGCGTGCACGCGGTCCTCCATGCGCAGCATCTCCACGTACGAGCGCAGCGTCATCTTGCGCACGCAGTAGCTGTGGAAGTCAAACTGGTCCTCCACAAAGTCCTCAAAGTGCTTCTCCACCGCCAGCAGCCGCTTCAGCGCCTGCGCGCGCGAGCCCGGCCGCTTGGATTGAAGGCTTGAGGTAGGAGCCAGCAGCCGCTTGGAGGGTTGAGGTAGGATAACCTCAACCCTACCCCTGGCAGCTCCTGTTAGGGCGCTACCCACGGCAACCTTAGCCAGCCGATGCGCGCACCAGGCCGTACTCGCGCCGCGCGGCCGCGGCGGCGCCGGACTCGACCTCGTACCACATGGCCTGCATCTCGGTCAGGTTGCTGGGCTGGTCGCCGGTCTTGGTGAAGCGCAGGGCCATGGCCTCGCCGGCGCGCGCGTCGCCCGCGCGGAACAGCGCCTTGGCCGCCGCGCTGTTCAGGAACCTGGCGCGGGGCGAGGCGGGCGCGGCTCAGTGCTCCGTGCTGAGCCCCGTGTTGCACATGTCGGTGCATGCTGCCCGCCGCGACGGCCTGCGCTGCACTGGCGCCTTGCGTGGGCGACACCCGGCGCAATCGCAAGACCGGGCCGGCGCAGCACAGCACATCCTGCTGTAGCCTTGCAGACCCCGCCCAAGGCGTGAGGCCCGTGCAGTCGCAGGCGGCGCGCCGCCAAGGATGGCTCACACATGTGTAGGAGCGGGCAGCTCAGCGGCTGCAATATAGTTTGTGTCTATTGCACCCACAGGCTGCTCCAGGGCACGAGAGACCCTTTAACACCCCCGCAGCGCCCGGCCGGGCGCGCACCGGTCCGCCAGATCCATGTCCTGCGCCCTGACGGCCGCCGCGGCTGCGCCGGCGAGGTCCCCGGCATGCTTCAGCACGCGGCAGCGCGCCGTCCAGAGCTCCGGCAGGTCGGGGTCGAGCGCGTCCGCCGCGTCCAGTGCCGCCAGCGCGTCGCCTGCGCGCGCGCGCGGGGCCCTTGGACTCAAGGCAAGAGGCCCGCTTCCTGCGAGGGGGAGGTTCGGCCGCGCGCCTCCGCCCTTGCCTGACTGCTTAGTAACACACGCCCGGCGTGGCTGTCATGCCTGCGTAGAAATGGGCGCTTGAACACGGGGATGCGGGCGTCCCAGTACCCACAACAGGCAGGCGGAGCCGCCTGTCTGGTGGCAGCCGTGCTGCACACTGCGATGAAAGCTCATAGCATGGCTGGTGGTCATCACGCACGCTCATCATAAACCCTTGTTGGTACGCAGGTTGCCCCGGGTTAATCTTGGTAGGCAGCGCACTGGCAGAATATGCCTCCTGACCAGGGGAATGCCAGCAGGATGAGGGAGAGCCGGCGCACCTGTCCGCCCCAGCCAGTCGTAGTGCTGCGCCAGGTACAGCAGCGTCCACACCAAGGGGCCGTCCTTATCTCCGCCGCCGCCACCGCCGCCGCCGCCGCCGCCCTCATGGTCACGGCCGCTGCACTCAGCGCCTTCGGCCGCTGGCCCCGCGCCAAGCTGCTCCCCGTGGTCGGTGCGGCCAACAGCCTCATCTGCGGGCTCGCCAGAGCTGGACGCCACACCATCCGGCTCCGCTGCGGCTCCGCGGGGCTCCGCTGCCGGCTCTGCGGCGCCGGGCGCCGCGCCGGGCTCTGCTGCCTGCGCGGGTCCCGTAGCCGCGCTGCCTGCGCCGCAGCGGTCTGCCGCGCGCGCGCCGAGCGGCGGCAGCGCGCCGTCGCGCAGCAGCGCCGTGTGCAGGCGCTCGAACAGGCGGCCGAGCGCGCCGCGCTTGGCCTCGTCCCTGCGCGGCGCCGCCGCCGCGCGCTCGGAGGCCGTGCTGGACTGGTTGCGCATGTCACACGCAGTCGGTGCTTCACAAGCGCCTTCTGATCATACGAGAATAAAAAAGTGCAGGGTTAGGTAACTCTATTCAGATGACATCATGCGATAACTCACAGGGGGCACAATTGCTGCAGCCGGGCAGCGTCTGCGACACAGTGTGCATCAGCTGTGCATGCCGGTCTTCACAGGCAGACCCGGCCGTGCTGTACCAAACCTAGTCTGGCTTGGTGTACACCACAATAGGTCTCGCTCACACGGCAAACGCAGTGGTGGCAGAGGCTGTGCGCAGGTACGCTGATGCGCATGTGGCCTGGACAGCTGTATGAACACGCTACCTCAGGCCGGCTGCGCAGCAGGCGGGGACACGCAAACGGGCCGTACCTGTAGAGCGCCTTGAGCGAGGAGAACAGCGATGGGATGCCGCGCTCCAGGAAGCGCCGCACGTACGCGTCCGCTGCCGCCTCGAACGCGTCGCCCTCCTGTGCGCCACCCGCCGATGAGTCGCACTGCAGACATCCATCAGCATGTGACGGTCAGTGCACCCGTCGGCTGCACCAGCAGCGCAGCCGGCTGCTCGTCGAGCAGGAACAGAGCGAGCGCGGCGGCCGCGCGCCTTGAAGTCGAGCGGGATGCGCTGCGCGGCGCTGCTGCGCGGGTACGCGTCTGCCAGCGCATCGTACAGCTCGGCCAGCTGCGCGCGCTGCTGCGGCGACCAGCACCCGGCCGCGTCCGGCGCCAGGCGCAGCGCCGCGCGCAGGCCCTCATGGTAGCGGTAGTCGTCCGGCGCGCGCGCCAGCAGGCCCCTGGTGGCCCGCACGCGCGCGCATGTCTCACAAGTTGACAACGTGGTCAATGAATGATGATTGCATGGAGCTATGTCAGGCACCTAGCGCAACAACTGCCAAGCTGACCAAGCGCATAACACCCGTAAAATGCAACAATACCAGGACATGCTCGCTCTGCTCTAGAACCACGCAGCTATGCAGGCGCTGCTGCAGGCGCATCAGTCGCTTTATGTGTCAGCCAGGCGGCAGACGCAAATTACCCATTTGACTGAGTCATCACACGCGGCCGCAGCAGGCACCCTACCCAAGCATAAAGAATGCGACCAGCAGCAGAACTCAGTATGAGTAGGAGGTGTAAGTCTCGCTCACGGCCAAAGCTCAGCGAAGTGTGTCATCACCGTCCTGCAGCTGGCAGCTGCGACCCCAACCCTATATCGTAACACCCCTCAAGCAGGGGTGCGTCGCAACGACTCGCGCTTCAGAACCACAGCCAATGTGTTAGCTGTTCAGCATCATGGTCAGGAACACATGTCTCATCACCAGCGCAAGCCCTGCCACACGCATGCTGTGACATGCAGGTCACAGGCATGACCGCTTCCCCAAACAAAGTGCCCCGCCATTGGGCTAGCACATCCTCCATGCTGCAACGGAACCGCACACTGCCCGCCGCAGCATGACCTCTGGACTGCAGGGCGGCAGCCGCACGTTGGGACTAAGGCGTCATGCCACTCTTTGCTCCTGCGGCCAGCGAGAAAGCAGCCCCCTGCACGCTTTCAGCGGGCCGACTCTGGCGAGCGGCCTCTGGGCCCCTGACTGCCGAGAGCTGCTGGCCCACAGCCGCCCTGGTCGAGCCCCAGCGGCGGGCCGGAACATCACCTGTAGGCCTCCTCAGCGTCGCCCCAGCGCTGCAGGCGCAGCAAAATACGCGCACGCTGCTCCTCGACGCCCTGCCGGTCTCTGAGGCGCTCCTGCGTGCCCGGGCGCGCAGCAGGGTCGAGCCATGGTCCCCGCTGCCCGCCACGCCGTCACACAGGCATGCACGGTGCGGTGCTCGTCGCTGTGGCGGGTGCTTCCAGGTGCGCATGCTTGTGCTGTCCCCGTGCGCCAAAGAAGCTCGCAGCTGAGCCCAGCGCATGCAATGCGTTCTATGTAGACGACGAAGGCTGCCAGCGGTGCATCACGTCGACTCAGTCGTCCCGGCCGGACCGCGCGCTGCTCGAGCTCCATTGTGCGCAGTCGGGGGGCCCTGCCATGCGAGCGCCCACACAGGCAGGCCAGGAGCGGCACCACATGCAGTCCCACCGGTCGAGCGCGCACTAAGGCAGGCCAGGAGCGCCACCACAGGGGTAGGGTATGGTAGGCTTAGGTTAGGGCCACCACAGCCACCACAGGCGGCCGCACCTGCGAGGCGGCCAGGTGCGCGAGCGCGTCCTCCAGCTTGCCGCCCTCCTCCAGCACCATCGCCTTGTACATCAGCAGCTCGCTCGTCTCAAAGTCGTCCTGCGGCGCCTCCTCCTGCCGGGGCCCCGCCGCGCATCAGCGACGGCGCGCGGCTGGCCCCCTGGCAGCCTGCCATCTCACTCAGTGTATCTCGTTCAGTCCTTCCCACGCGAGCGCTGGCGCCTTATGCGCCATGACAGCGCTCGTCTCACAGTCCCCCAGAGCTGGCGCAGGTCCCTCCCTGGCGAACCACAGCCCTCTGGCGGCTTTGCCAGTGCAGCCGTCGCGCACTGCAAACCTGCTCTTGACTGCTCATGACCGAATCGGTGCATGGGACACGAGAGCACGGCAGCGCAGCGCGGGGCGGCACCCCCATGACGGTGTTCTCAAACGTGTCCAGCATCTGGACGGCCAGATCGTGGCTGCCGTTCAGGTGGTGCGCGATCGCGAAGCTAATCCAGTTGGTGCGGTTCCCGGGCTTCAGGTGCAGCAGCGTCTGCCGCGTCTCCATGAAGCCCGGCAGGTCGCGCATTTGCACCTGCACACACACGGCAGAGCATGTCTTGCCGAGCCGTCCTACCCCTGGGGCCAAGATAACCAAGAAATGACCATGCGCTCTAGCATGTCGTCTACCCGGGGCTCGCCGCACAGAGCACCCAAATGTGCAGCAGTCAAAGCAAACATGCCATGCATGGGGACGCGTGAAGCACTGCTAGTGTGTGAAACTCTGTACAAGTGTCTGGACAGTCTTTCCCACCCGGGCGACATGCATGCACAGCAGCATCCGACATGTAGGGGATGCAGGGGGGTAGTCCAGCAGGTACCCACGCAAGCGCCTGACCAATACATCCACCTTTCCTGAGGCATAAGGGTCGCTGGTCAGGTAGCCGCCCCCATGCGCCGCGCATGCTCAGGCCGCGCCTGCAGAAGCGCCAGGTCGCGCAGGATCTGGATGTTGTCCTTCTCGAGCCGCAGCGCGTTCTTGTAGCACTTGATGGCCTCGTCATAGTTGCGGTCCGAGCGGTACAGCAGCCTGCACGGGCATGCGCAAGACTCCTCGCCTTCTATGGAAGGCACAAGTGTTTCACGAGAGTGCCATAGGCGAGCCTGCAAGCTATATCCTCAAGAAGTAGCTCACTTGGGCTCTAGGGAAGTGGGAAATGCGAGTGTACAGAGGTGCGGCACTTTAATAGGGCGCGCAGACGCTGAAATTCGCAGGGGATGTGACCGGCGGCTGCTGCGACGCGAGCGGGCCGCACCCGTACACGTGCCAGCAGACGTGGCTCTTCAGGTCGCACTTGAGGCCCCGCCTGCACAGGTCATACGCCTCCTCCTTCTTGTCCTGGCAGTTGAGGATGAGGCCCTTCATGGCCAGCGTCTCGCCGTGGTCCGGGCACTTGCGCAGCACCTGTGGCATGGGTCCTGCATGCTCAGCCGTCGCACAGGCCGCCCGGGCCACAATGCGGGTTCCCCCAAGTGCGGGGGCGTGCACTTGGGCAGAGCGCACACAACAAGGCACACGCAAGCTCACTTGCCTGCAGCAGCAGGCATGCCAGCAGGCATGCGAGAACAGGGGCTACAATGACTGAGCAGCCACATGCGTCACGTCGCACCTGATCGGCCACCTTCAGGCCCTTCTTGTACTGCTTGGTCTCGTAGAACTTGACCACCTGCCGGAACATGCCGCTCACGCGGCTGTCCGGCAGCGGCGACGCCATGATGGCTGCTGCGCGCGGCGCAGCCGCGGGCGGCCGCGGAGGGGGGCGTCCGCCTCACGCCCTGTCCACCTCTGCCGCAGAGAAGTTTCTGATGGTGAGCTGTACAGCAGCTTCTGGAGCCGCCTCGTGCAGCGGCTCTTAGGCGAGCATTGCCGCTGGCGCCTTCAACGCCCGCCTCTTGGCCTCCTATGTGGATATGTATTCTTACCCACTAACAAGCCAAGCACTTATCTAGCACGGTGTTTCCTCACAGTTTCAGCTGTGCGACTGACCGCCCAAGTCGACCTGTACGACCCTGATTCCATGTCTGGCAGGGGCCTTGATGGGGAGGGCCTCTGGATGCTCTATGAGCAATGCCTGCCCGAATGGGCATGCGAGTTTGCGTCTTTGCACTTCGGCGTGACACAGGCAAGCCCGCCGTCTAGATGAATGCAAGCTGTCCACATGCGTTACCGCTGCACCCCTGCCTGCCCGCTGCCAGCGCCGCCGGCGGCCTGCGCTATGGCGCCCACCAGCGTCGCGTTGGCGAGCGCGGCCGCGCCGCTCTCGCCCAGCAGCCCCGCCCCGGCGCCGCCGGTACCGTTGCCGAGCGCAGCCAGCAGGCCCGCCGCGCCCGTGCCGTTCAGCGCGGCGCTGTTCGCGCCGGACGCGGCGGCGTGCGGCGCGCGGTGGTGGATGTGGCGCTCCAGCCCCAGGTAGTGCAGGCCGTAGTGCAGCAGGATGAGGATGAGGGGGTTCCAGACGACCAGGTACCGAACGGCGTCTAGCATCTGGATCCTGCGCGGCACACGAGAGTGAGGCCGCACTGGTGCATGGGCGCTGCGGCGCCGGTCCGGCTCGAGTGGACCCGGAACCCCCTCGAGACTCATATTCCAGCAGCTGCTGGCGCGCGGCTGGCCTGCGCAGCCTGGAGAGCGGCGCGCACTACCTGCCAGCAGGGCTTACATTCGCCCGCGCGCAGCAGTCGCGCGCGCACTCGCCCGCTCGTGTCGCCCCACGCGCGCTACTCAGCGGCACGCGCTGAACACGGCTCATGCGGCAGGGCCACACACGCGGCGCATGGCTGCGCGCACCAGCGCCAAGACGCGCGTGTGTGCCCGACAGGGAAGAAGTACAACTACGGGTGATGGGGTGCGCCCCCTGCAGGTGATGGGGTGTGCCGCTGCGGCTGGCGCTGGGCACTGCACACGAGTTTGGACCCCGCGCAAGGGCGCCGGCGCGCGCGCGGAGCGGGGCCCGGACCAGCTCAGGTTGCGCGTCTCCCACGGCCGGTCCTGGAACACGGCGCGCAGGTCCACCTTCTCCAGGCACGCGGGGCAGGTGTCCTTCTTGCCCACGATCGTCCAGCCGCGTATGCACTGCGCGCGCGCGCGCGCGCGCGTCACAGCGCCGGCCGCCTCCCCGCCGGCGGCCCTGCAATCGCGCTGGCGCCGCCTCTCCGGCGCGCAGCGCCCGGGCAGACGAGGGGCGAGCATGCGCGCATGCAGCTGGACAGGGCATCGAGTCCATAGTCCAACTGTATATCAAACACAAGTCTGCACACGGACGGCACATGCTCGCGTAGGAGCAAGTGGAACCCTCCGATGCAGAGTGGCGCCATGCTATGACGGAAGACATCGATAGAAGCTACGAGCGGTTGCATGGCCAGCTGACCCGTTGCGCTGGAAACAGCCGCACGCTGGCGCTGCTGACGCACACGCAACAACAAACCAGCCCCAGGACAGCCGCCAGGCTCCCGGTCTGGCAGCCGCGCCTGGTCGTGGAAGCAGTGCTTGCAGGAGAGCTGCACGGTGGCGTCGCCGCCGCGCGCCGCGCGCGCGCCCGCGCCGTCTGCGGGTGCGCCGCCGACGCCGCTGAAGTCAGCCAGCTCGCCGTTGCACAGGCTGCACTCGCGCACGGTCACCGCCAGCTGCCGCCTGCTGCCGATGGAGAGCGCCTGCGGCGCGGCGGCCGGCGCGCGTCAGGAGCCGCCCCGCTGCCGCTGGTCGCAGCCGGCCTGCACCTACCCTGCCTGGCTATGTGGGCGAATGCAAAGTCGCAGGCACGAGCCACCCTGCCCAGAATGCTAATCCGCAACGCGCTTACGTGCTGGCAAGGCAGGTTGTCGGGGCGTGACTGAAGCTGGGCTGCCACATGAACTATTCAATTTCGCATGTTGCCCTAGCCAGTTTAACCACCGCAGTGCAGCGCAGGCCGCTGCTGCTCCTCCTTACGAAGCACACATGGCTCAGGCCGGGAGGCACCATCCGGTCGGCAGCCACCTCCGCGCAGTCCCTGCCCAGGATCCCAAAGTAGATGCCGTACCTGCACCACATCACCGCAGCCAACACAATAAGCACTGATGACTTGAGCAGCGTGCATACGCAAGAGCCTGGTGCCTTGTTCGACGCAGCCTGTAGGGCACGCAAGGCAACTGGAAAAGCACAAACGTTTTGAGTCTGCTCACTGAGGGACTGCGGTTAATATTCCCTTACAGCCGCAGACAGCCAGCGCTCCGTGACGCTGAGCAGACGCAGACAGGAGGCGTGTGCCCGGGCTGAGCGCACCAGACCATGAGCAAGGACAGGCTCGCTGGCACGCCCAGCGGGCGCAGCAGCAGCCCCACGCCAAACACCTCCAGGATGAGCAGCAGGTAGCCGCTCAAGCCTGCCGCCACGCTGACTTTGTAGAGCCCGAGGAACCAGGAGTACACCTGCCGGGCAGCGCGGCACAGTCCTCAAGGGACTGCGCGGCCTGCTGCACACCGGTGCCGCCAGCACCAGCCCTGTGCCGCTCCTCTGGCGACGAGGGGGCGCCAGCGCCACAGGAGCAGCGTGCAAGGAGCCGGGCGCACCAGGCGCGGCGTGGTCCGCGGTATGGGCCGTTGGGTGCACAGCCACAGCATGTAGCCCGTCGTCGTGGTGAACACAGCCCACACACCCAAGAACTGCCAGAAGCGAAAGTGCACCGATACGACTGGCGGCACCAGCCACAAGCCAAGCAGAGTGACCTGTGGCAACAGATCTGTCAGTGCTGCCCGGCTGCACACTGCAGTGATAGCGAGAGCAGCAGATCCACACCAGCTCATACGTCCGTTTATGCTTGCGCTTCCAATAGAACAATAGGCTCTGCGCTGCAGCGCAGAATTGCACAGCCACATCAGCGTCAGAGGTGGGCAGCATGCCCCTTTCCGCTGTGAAACAGATAGACAGCACAGCGAGACTGCAGCTCATAGCTCAGCACCTGCGATAAGCGTGAACATGACTATGTAGAATATCACAACCGCGTAGCGGTCGTGCTGCTGTGCGCTCTCATACTCGTGTATGAACTCTGCCTTGTCGCGCGGGTCGCTCATGTTGAACTCATGCCAGTCGGGGTAGTCATACGATGTGGAGTTCTCGGCGTCCTCCATGGCTTACGCCCACTCTCGCTGCCAGGCTACTGCCACTCTCACCTGGGCTACCTGGCAGCCTACTTTGTGCAGCCAAGACAAGGCACACCCTAGGGCGCTGCAGGCCCTGCACTTTTCGCTTTAGCAGCAGGTCGATGAGCAGGTCGTTAATACTGCAGCGCCATATCTTTGCCCTGTCTGCCTTGTTCTGTGTTGCACAGCAGGGGCATACGCTGACAACACAGCAAGTGTAGGCATCACTTGGTGTCTTGCGAGGGCAGTCTGGTCACACACTCTATGTCTGCAGACATAGTTCGCTGGTGGTAGAGGGTAAGCGCTGTGTCCTTCACAGCTCACCTGCCGTCAAGCGGTTCAGTGCTTACTTGGAACAACATGTTGCGGAGCAGCGGCGCGCGGGCGCTGGCGCGAGCGCTGCGGGCAGGCTTGGCCGGTGCAGACACAGGCTGTGTCGCGACGGCCAGCGGCCGGGGACCGGCCTGGCTGCAGCAGGCGTGCTGGTGCGATGCATGGCAGGGCGCGCGGGCGTGTGCAGCTACATCGCGCTCTGATGCACAGAACCTACGCATCGGTACGCTGCCCAACCATCTGCTTGCTCTGCTGCAGTGGTGATAGTCATTTTCAGCTTGTTGGATGTTTGTTGCTCGACAGTCGGCGAGTCAGCTACCGTGTTGTATTTTTGCTTAAAAAAATAGTCAAGTTACCTGGACACACGGTACCTAATCGCAGTAAACTGTATAGTGCACTCTGGTTGGCAGCTTAAGGAGCACGTGTACTTCCGAGCGCTCGACAGTGCGCGTGCCCTACAGGGCGGGCCTTCCAGAGCGCTGCGGCCAAGGCAGCCGACCCTGTGCAGGTCGCGGACGCGCCGAGCAAGGCGCCAGAGAGCAGCTCACAGACTGCCGTGACGGCCGTCGAAGGGCAGGCCTCAGATGATGAGGCAAGTGCTTGATTCATTGCGGCACTGTTCTGTCGCGCGCGCGCCTGAGCAGTGAGCGGGGCGCTGACACTGGCCGCCTCGTGCAGATCGCGGCAGTTGTACAGCGCCCGGCGCTCATCGTTTCCCGCAACATCGAGTGGTGCGGTGCCTGGGCCAGCATGCAGGTTGCATGTGAGCGCGCCACCTGGCTGAAGGTGCATGCATGACCAGCATAGCTCGCAGATGCATGCACAGGGTGTATGTATGCTTGCAACGAGGCTATGGATGCATGCCTGGGTGCATGGCATAAAGGAAAGCAGTGTTGGAGCCTCGGAGCAGAACCGTCGTGTGTCTGACACCTTTGAGCCTGGACGACGCCGATTTGCTGCCACGTTGAGCCAGACCTACATTAGGACCCACTGCATGATCCAAGGGATATTTGCATGATCCAAGTGATATTTTCAGGTGAGAGTGCAGGGAAGCCAACACGGGAGCGGACTTTGCGCTGCAAGCGGGGGCGCACGCCGCGGCAGGGGCACCGTGATCCTGGGCTTTGAGCAGATGAACAAGTACTCCGTTCTGGACCAGGACGGCACCACGGTCGCGCTCATGGCCGAGGACGCGGGCGGCCTGGGCTCGGCGGTCGGGCGGCAGGTGCTCAAGCGGCGGCGCGCGTTCACCGCCACCGTGTTCAGCCCCGACGGTGCGCTGCTGCCTTCACTCAGCGGCCATGTCCTGGATGAGCAGCGGCGCTTGCAGAGCAGGCTGCTGTGGCTGGCCGAGGCTGGCGTGGATACGCTTGTGGGGGAGGCGCGGGTGCGCTCATGCTGGCGTGCGCCAAAACGGGCGTGGGCTTCTGTGCGCAGGGGCGGCTGTGCGTGGCGGCGCTCTGCCTGAAAGCAAGACAATTGCTTGAGTCTCAGCTGGTCGTGTCGGTATCTCTTCCTCTCTTTTGCTGGAGCAACCGGGCAGGCTGACAAGGCCGCTGGATTGAGTGCAGAGGGTGTGACAGACCGGGCCCGTGGCTGCTGTGCAGGCACGCAGGTGCTGTTCCGCGTGCGGCGACCGGTGTACTTCATTAACAGCTGGATCGCTCTGGAGGACGGCGAAGGCAACCTGCTGGGCGAAGTGCGCTCGCGCTGGCATCCGTGGCGACGCAAGTAAAGCCCGTCCTCACAACCTAGAGCGCTCAGGCCCTCATCATATGGCATTTGTGCAAAGTGGAGAGTGCTCAGGGCGTTCCTGCGGTTCTGAGCATCAGCATGCATGCGGCAACATGACAGGTCAGCATGTAAGAATTAGGCTTATATCTATACTTTGCTGACAAATATTGTGAGGTGGCTGCGCGACGGCTAAGTGACCTCACGATATTTGTCATCAAGGTGTACATATAAGCAGTCACTTGGGTATTTGGACTCTGTGTGGCTCAGGCTGGCGCATGACTGTGAGCAGCATGAGTGCTGTTGCTGCAGATATGACCTGTACATGGACCAGCGCCAGTTCGCTGAGATTGATGGACCGCTCCTCGCATGGGAGTTTGTGCTGCGCGACAAAGACGGCGGTGAGCACTCCTTTTGCAAGCCAATGGTGTGCTTGGCTGGACTGCTCCTCAGCGGCTTGTCGCATTGCTTGGCAATGTCAAGGAATGTCACGTGCTGATCTAAAGCAATCCATGCTGATTTCACCCCATTTTGGTTCACGCCATGCGTTCTAGCCACGCTGTATGTGGTCAAGCACCAGAGAATGTGTGTTGCATGCGCAGGCGTCCTGGCATTGATAGACCGCAATTTTCAGGGCTTTGGCAAGTGCGTTCGCCGCCCTGGCATGCCCGTCAATTGCACAGACTGTATGATATCTAGTCCTCTTGGCAGTCAGAGTATATACATGCTGCTACGATTGAGAGCTGCGCTCAACTACAAAGGTGTGCATATAAAAGTGTTCACTGAGCAGGGAGCTCTTCACGGATGCGGGCAAGTATGTCATACATTTTGGCAGCGCGCCGGCGGAGGCGGCTCAGCAGGTGCCAATAGAGGCTTTGGGGTAGCGCATGCATTTGCCGCACAGTCATGTCATGCGATGCATGCTGACCTTTCACCTTCCGGTGCACATGTCTCCAGGCATGGCTGCTACTCACGCACGCGGGCCCGCTGCCCCGCGGCGCTGCAGGTTGTGAACACGATTGAGGCAGCGCACCCGGACAAGCCGCGCCCGCAGCTGCCGGCTGACGTGACCGCACTCACCGAGGTCCGCAAGGACGTCCAGGTCGTGCCTACACAGACGGGCAGTGCCCTGGTGCGTCACAAGAGCAGATCATGCCAGTCACTGCTCGTCCGCAACGAGTGTGCTGTGGTGGCGTCCGCTGGTATTTCAGGGGCCTGCCTGGTGCCGCCTCCGCGGAGGTGGCTTGCCAGGCACACAATCAAACTGGACAGTGCCTAGCATCACCTCTCGTGCGTTCTGCCTGGACACGCAGACAGGGTCCTGGTGGTGACACAGAGACCCTTTGGTTTCATGCCAAGCCTGCCGCGTGCAGGCGGTCGCGCGCCCGCTGGGGCTCAGCGAGCGCATGGCGGTGCTCGCGGCGGCCATCTCCATCGACTTTGACTACTTCTCCCAGCACTCCAGCCAGGGCGCGGGGGGCCTCTGGCCGCTCTTCATCCCCATGCCCATGCCCTCCTACCCGCCGCCCGAGGGCGCGGCAGGGGCGGAGGGCGCGGCGGGGGCGGAGGGCGCGGCTGCTGACGCTGGTGCGCCACAGGCAGCGCACGTTGTGCACTCATCTTGTGTTATCACCGGGCACCCTTTTGGTAGAACATGCAGACCGGCACGCTGCTGCATGTGCCCCTCGCATGGCATGCAGCGCGTCACAGACCCAGACAGGTACTGTCGACTGGCAGCAAGTGCACAAGCAACCAGGACTTCAGCAGTCTCCTTGTGATGCGCTGCTGTGCTGGCCCGGGTGGTGCGCTGTTTGTGAGGACGCATGCTGCGCATGCGCAGGAGGCCAGACGGGTGGAGGCGCTGCTGCCCCTCCTCCTGGGGCAGCAGACCAGGCCTCCCCAGGCACAAGCGGAGGCCAGGAGAGGGACCTTGGCGGAGACAGCTTTGGCGGCGATGACTTTGGCAGCGGCGGTGGCGGTGGCGAGCAGCCTGCAGACAGCGGTGCGCCAGCATGCTCCTCACACTTGGCTTTGTCTTGCATGTCTGATGTGCAGAGCTTGCATCCATGTACATGCGCTGTACAGGCTGGAGCTGGGATAAGGGTGACAACCAGGAGGCTGGTGGCGGCGGCGACGACTTTGATGACGACTTTGAGGGCGATGGGGAGGGTGCCAGCGATCTCTGGGAAGGTGTCAAAGGCTTTTTTGACAGCTGATGCTCTTGTGTAGGAGCTCAAGTCCTGTGTCGCTTGCGCAGTCTCATCCCGGCAGAGCTTGCCAGTGTAGAGTCTTTCAGGTGTTGTGTCCTGTCTCTCCTGTTGCAGATGCACCAGCACTTGCACGGAGTTGTGTATGCGAGAGTGCAGGATCTTGTGTGTCCATTCAGTGCTTCAGGCAAGGCTGTTTGAGGTTGCCAGTGCTTCAGGCAAGGCTGTTTGAGGTTTAAGGCTGGCATTAGGCAAACTCACATAAAGCACTGGTCTTCTGCAAGAAGAGTGCAAGCCCTAAGCATGCTCCTTTTCCCAACCAGACATCCACATCCATCATGCTTGCATTCCTTTCACAACTCCTGCACTGATCGGCAAAGAGCCTCATCCAACTCAGCAGTTGCGAGAGCTGCAGCAAGAAGTGGCTACAAGCAGCACAGCAGGCTCTCCTACAGCACAGCTGCGTGCTGAACCCAATGGCGCAGGTGGAAGAGCGCAGGTGCTGCTCCCTGTGCAGCAAGCATAGCAAATGTTCCAGCACAGCTATGTTGCAGCACAGTGCAGTCCACTCTATCTGTGATGGCTGAGCAGGCAGGAGAGCGCTGCCGAGGAGGCTGTCGAAGACGACTTTGAAGGCATAGAGAAACTGCAGCAGCTCGGCATCAACATTGGTGCGCATAGCAAGCCTGCGGGATATTGGCAGGCCGAAGCGGTGTGTAAGACTTTGCGTTGCGGTCCTCCTATGTCCACCGCCTGCCTATGTCGTGAAGCTCATTACATTCACAGCAACCCACCGCTTGCCTCCCTCTTCATGACAGCGCACTGACACGGCAAAGTACTCGTCGAGCAGCATTCCTGCACTACGTATTGGCTAGAGAACTGATGGCTCACCCTTGCGTGCAGGCGACATCAAGAAGGCCAAGGATGCTGGCTACCACACCTGCAACGGCATGATCATGTACACCAAGAAGGTGAGCCAGTGCTGTGTGCAGGCCTTGGCATGCCTGCCTCTGTAAATAGGCTGAGATGCTTGAGCGCATCATGCGCAGCAACTGCAAGAAATCAAAGGCCTATCAGAAGCAAAGGTGGAGAAGCTGGTGCGGGATCTGCAAGACATGCTTGCATGGGCTGATGCATGAGCAGCGTCGCTCTTGTTAATCTGTGTTCCAACGCGTTATGTGTAACCCAGCTGGATGCTGCAAAGAAGCTGTGCCCTTCGTATGGCTTCCGGTCCGCCAATGAGTGCGCGGCTCAGGTGTGCTTCGCCTGTCAGTGAGGCTCATCGCAGGGCTGCATGAAGCATGTCAATCAGCAGCATGTTGTGGTGAAACGCAGCGGAGGAAGGAGGTGGTGCACATCTCGATGGGGGCCAAGGCGCTAAACGAGCTGCTCGGTGGCGGCATCGAGTCCAAGTGCATCACAGAGATCTACGGCGAGTACAGGTGTGTGGTACATGCAGAGAGCGCGCTGTGCTGTCCCTCCTGCTCAGTGTTGCTCAGACGCGGTGATGCCTGCAGGACGGGGAAGACGCAGCTGTGCCACACGCTGTGCGTGACAACCCAGATGCCGCTCGATGCTGGCGGTGGCGAGGGCAAGGTGAGTGTGGGCTCTGCTGGGATGCATGGTCGACTGCAAAACACAGATACTGCAAGATATGTGTGTGGTCAGGTCGCGTACATCGACACAGAAGCTACCTTTCGAGCTGAACGGCTCGATGCCATTGCCGAGCGCTTTGGCCTGGACTCTGAAGCCGTTCGGGACAATGTACGTGCCGCATGATCTGCATGTGTGCTCCCAGACTGCGCACACAACACTGATACTTCAGCACCTGACATGCCTATGCATGTGCACAGGTAATGCATGCCCGTGCATACACCTTCGAGCAGCAGATGGGTGCGTTTACATCCAGGGCAAGCCGGCCGCAAGTGCGAGTTGCAAGCCACAACTGAAGTGCTCAGCAAGCTGAAACATGTTGAGCGCAGAGCTGCTGTACCCGCTGGCAGCACTGATGGCCGACGAGCCCTTCAAGCTCGTGATCATGGACTCCATCGCTGCCAACATGCGGGTTGACTACACCGGGCGAGGCAAGCCTGCTGGTCACCTGCATGCATGCTTGCATGTGCTGAGCAGGGTGCCGTTGGACCAAGCCTGCCTGCATGGCTGGCTCCGCAGGGGAGCTGTCGGAGCGGCAGCAGAAGCTGGGGCAGTTGATGAGCCGCTTGCGGAAGGTATGACTGCATGCGCTGGTCCTCTCATCGTGTGCAGGGTCCTCCGGCACCCGCTGACACGATGCGCTCGCCGTTGCAGCTGGCGGAGGAGTTCAATGTGGCTGTGGTGATCACCAACCAGGTGCTGCCCTTTCTGACGTCTAATCAAGCCTTGCTAGTCACTGGCTGAGGCTCATCTGCAGTGGAAGACTCGCGAGAGCGTCCTCTCTCTGCAGCAGCTGGTGCGAGCTGAGGGCATGTGCCCCATGCAGGTCATGTCTGACCCGTCCGGAGGCGCGATGTTCGTCAGCGATCCCAAGAAGCCGGTGGGCGGCCACGTGATGGCGCACGCCTCCACCATCCGCCTGTCGCTGCGCAAGGGCAAAGCCGAGCAGCGCCTGATGAAGGTGGTGGATGCACCCAACCTGCGTGCGCGCCCTCAGGGCGCCCGCACGCAAGCCGAGGCTGCTCATGCAGGTCCTGTAATACATCAGGGCCGTGTGTTCGCGCGTTAAGTGTTAAGTGTTTCATGCGCTGATGTTCTGCTGTTTCATGCAGCTGTGTGTTGGTGTCGACCCCTCATGTGTTGAATCTGATGTGAGGTGGCATGCATGCGCGCAGCCGAGGCAGAAGCATCTTTCACACTAACAGCATCTGGCGTCGAGGACTACAAGGACTGAAGTGCCGCACGGGCAACGGTCCCGCACGGGCACCCCGCCACGGTGTAGCCTGCTCTGCACAGCATGTGCGTCGAGGCTTTTCTCGCAATCACATAAAGGAATGCGGGCACGAGGTGATTAACAGCATCTACTTATTTACTTCTCACAAACGCGCACAGCACTTTGCATGCGCCCGGGCTGAGTGAAGCAGCCGCGTGGCTGGCACCTCCAGCATGCTGGCCACCAGCCACTACGCGCGGCCTCTCAGAACACATGAACCAGCATACCGAGCAGAAGGTGACAAACATGCAAACACCTCAGACTCAAGTCTGCACGACATGAACAAGCGCGAGACAGGGCTGGCAGACAGGGTCCTGTTTCCTCACCCAGGTTTGCAGTGATGCAGATGAAGCAAGCACATGTGTGCGACACACCTTACTCTTGCCCATGCGCATGGTCTTGTACGCATATCACCCAGGTCCAGGTCTTGCTACGGCAAGACCTGAGTAGCAGCACGGCGCAGCGGACGCCACTCCCAACCGCGGCCCGCTACGGCTAGGCCTATGACATGGCGGTGGGCGCGTTTCGCCCCATCGAAGCTGGCTCTACCACTAGAGCGCAGCCCAGACCCGAGCAGGAGCCAAAAGAATGCAAGTCTTGTCAAAACTTGCTAACATAAAGGGGACACCCAGAGCTCAAGGCCACTGAACCAGACACCGGCGGCCGCTCCGCATCGCTGCGCTCACTGCGCCGAGCGATTCGACACGAGCAGCGACCTGCCCCGTCCCCTCACCACACCTCAAGTCCCGTCTCTCGCCACCTGGACAGCCCCCCTCGCCTCTCCGCACTCAGCCCAGTTCAGCGCCCATCGTCCTCCCTGCCAGCCTCGCCCCTGCGCCGATGTCACCAGCAGGAGCGCGCGCTGCAGGCGCCCGCCGGCCGCTCGCATGCCCTGCGGAGCGGGTCAGACGGTCACCAGCCCTGTGCGCGCCGCGCGCCCTCCTCGCGGAATAGGTAGCAGTAGTGCGTGCGCTCCGTGCTGGTCAGCGGCTCAGCGCCTGGGCGGGACCCCCGCGCCGGCTCGGAACCCTGCTGGCCGCCAGCCTGCCCCGCGCCGGCCTGCGCCAGCGCCGCCGGCGCCGGCCCTGGACCCAGCCCTTGCGCGCCCGGCCCGCCCATGCCCGGGCCAGCCGCGGAGGCCGCGTCTGGCCCCGGGGCCGCGCTCGCGCCGGCCGGCGCGGCCGCGCCCGCCCCAGGCAGCATGGTGACCGTCACGGTGACGCCGCCGTCGGTCGAGCGCCCGCTCCACGGCCGGAACACGCCCGGCTGCTCCTGCTTAACGCCCTGTTTCGCTTCAGGCAGATCGGGCTCCCATGCCAACCCTGCAGATGCAGCCGGACCCTCCGCCTTTGGCACAGCGGCCGACGCGGACGCGGCGGCTGTGGCAGCTTCGCCATCGGCCCGGGCTGCGGCCGCCGCGGCATCCCGCCCCAGCAGAGGCGCTGTGGACCGGGCTGGCGCAGGCCCTGGCGGCCTAGCGGTCCCGCTGGGACCTGCAGGGCCCAGCGCGACCTGGCACCCAGCGTCTGCTGGGCCCATGGCCCCGGTTGGCCCCACCGGGAGGCCCTCTACGGGGCCGCCGTCCGGAGCGCGCGACCACGTCGCAGGCGCCGGCAGCGCGTCGCCGCGCCCGACCGCACCGCCTTCCTCTGCAGCGTCCGCGCCAGACGCCGCAGAGGCCTCCGCCGCGGCCCAGGGTGCCGCAGGCGCGGCCAGCAGCCCGTGCGCGGCCCCGCGGCCGCCGTTGCAGAGGGGCCCACCGAGCGCGACAGCAGCCGCCCCGCCGGCCCACCCTTCCAGCTCGGCAGACTTGACCGCGGGCGCGGGCGCCGGCCCCGCATGCGGCAGGCCGCCCGCGGCCCCGACCCCGCCCGCAGCGCCCAGCGCTGCATCCGCCTGGCGCGTCATGTCGGCCAGGGCCGAGCGCGCCGCGGCGCGCCTCGCGAGCGCCGCGCCGAGGGGAGCCGGCGGCAGCGCGTCGGTTGCCCTGCCGAGCCCGGCGCCCCAGAAGCCGCCCCACGCCGCGGACCCCAGCGCGCGCTCCGCGGGCGCGCCTCCTGGCGCAAGCCCGTGCGCGCGTCCGCCAGGTTCTGGGCCGGCTGCAAATCCTGCTGGTACGCCCAGCGGGCCGGCTGCAGGCGCTGCGCCCGCCCCGGCCGCAGAGCCTGCCACGGACCCCGATGGGCCGGCCACAGGCGCCGCGCATGGCTGCCCGCCGCCGGGCGGCTCGACGCCCTTTGCTGGCCCCTGCCCTGCGAAACCGGCCCCACTCCCTGCAATCGCCCCGGCAGGCTGCAGGGGCACTGCGGCGGGCACTGGCGGCGCCGCCTCGGCGGCGCCGCCCCTTGCAGCGCTGCTCGGCGCAGGCCGCGCAGCGGCGCCCGCCGCAGGACCCGCGCCAGCGCCGGCCGCGGGCGCACCAGGCAGGGGCGGCAGCCACGGCAGGCCCAGCGAGCCCAGCTGCGCGGCAAACGCCTGCACGACGGGCGCCGGCAGCGCCGCGAGCAGCTCCCCGGCCAGGCCCGTGCCCGGCCACGCCGTCGGCCGCAGGCCCGCGCCGCCCAGGGGCTGCGCCCTGGCGGCGCACACGGCCGCAGGCGGCGCGGCGGGCCAGCCCGGCGCCGCTGCGAGCGCCGCCGCCGGCACGGGCCCGTCCGGCGCGAGGCCGAGCGCCAGCCACTCGGGCGGCCAGGTCGACGCCGGGGCGGGGGCCGGGACCTGCCCCGGCCCGCCCGCGCGCGCCTGCAGCGCCAGCGCCGCCTGGATCCGCACAACAAGCGGCGCCAGCAGCGCCGCGACCGCCCAGCGCTCCTTGGCCTGATCGGGCGGCGGCGGCGGCGCCGCGGGCCCTGGCCGTGGCCCCGCTGCGGCGCCCGCCCACGGCTGCGCGGCGCCCGGCGGGGGCGGCGGCGCGGGCGGCGGCGCGGGCGGCAGCGCAGGCGCGGGCGGCGGCGCGGGCGGCAGCGGCCGCGTCGGCACGGCCGGCGCCGGCGGCACCGGCTCCTGGTCCTCGGGCGACGAGCCGGGCAGCGACAGCCCGCTCTGTCCAGAGCCCGGCGCGGACGGCAGGCCCGCGGGCGCCTGCGCGGGCGTCGGCGGGCCGCCGCCGGCCGGGTAGGCCGCGCTGGCTTCGCCGCCTGCCGCGGCAGCCGCCGCGGCGGGCTCCGCCTTGCCGGCCTCGGGCGGGTACGCGGGGTGCCCCGCCGCACGCCCCGCCCAGAAGGCGGGCGTGACGGCCAGGTTGGGCGCGGGCGCGCCCTTGGCCGACGCGAGCACCTCGGCCATCCGCGCGGACACCGGGCGCGTGTAGCCGCCCGTCGCGGTGCCCTGCCGCGGCCGGCGCACGCATCAGAGGCGGCACAACAGGGTCTTGCGCACTCGATGCACGCCACCGTGACAATAATTATCAAGAGCGGGGGCTTGCACACCCTGGTGCAGGCACTTCACGAACCTCAGGGAGCGGGGCGGCCGCACTGCATCGGCTCTGCGCACAGTATTCCCTAATATTTGAGAATTTCAAGACTCTGTGCAAGACCCTGTTTTCAATAACCTTTGGGGCTCGGGCCGCACGTGGGGCACGCGCAGCACGCGCGCGAGCGTCGCGCAGTAGTGCCGCGGCACGTGCTTCTCCAGGTACAGCGTGCGCACGCCGCCCTGCACCAGCGTGCGCTTGCTGTAGTTGCGCGGCCGCGCTGCGGCCGGCCGCGCGAACGCCGGCGCCGGCCGCCGCCGCGGCGCCGCCGCCCACGCCACCGCGGCGCTGTCGCCGTCCTGCGGCGCACCACGAGCGCGATCAGCGGCGTGCCGGGCAGGGCAGGGCGGGCGCCAACTGCAAGCGTTGAGATGCTGTGCATGCCCTCCATGCGCGCCGCGGCAGGCCCCTGCACACCACTTGCGCTGCGAAGACGCTCTGCAACTTGGCCGTGCATCCTTGCCGCCCCGCCTCAGGCGCAGGCACCACGCACGCTCTGCGCCTTGTGTGAACCCAGCCAAAGCGCAGCACTGTGGGCGTGCAGTTGCCAACTGCGCCCCGCGCGCACCGCGCTGGCTGTCTCCGAGTTGGAGATGACCTCAGACGACTCGTCCGTGTACGGCCAGCCGGCTGCGGACGCCGGGCGGCGGCGGCGGCGGCGCGGCGGGCCCTCATCGCCGGACGCCTCCGGCGACGGACTCGCGCTGAAGTTGCCCGAGCGCAGCAGCAGCGGCTGCATCACGCCCGCGCGCATGCGCCCCTGCCCCCCAGCTCACCTGGTTTCAGGCTTTGCGACTGGACTACAGGACACACGAGGCTTTGCCAACATGCAGTGTCAGCTGTCAAAGTGCATGCAGCTGATATGCATGCAGCGACTGCCAGCAGGGTGCGCGCGCGCGCGCGGGCCCTGCATAGCTGACGCCCATGCGAGGAGGGGGCCGCACGTCTGCGGGCCGCGGGCGCTTGGGCGCGCGCGCGGCCTTGGGCGCGCGCGGCAGCTGCTGCGCGTCGCTGCCGCCGCCGCCGGCCGGGCCGCCGCCGTCGCCGCTGACGGACGCGCTGCCGGGGCCGAGCATCAGGTCGCCGCTGCCCTCGCCCATGAGCAGGCCCGGCGGCCGCCCGCGCGCGCTCGCGCCATTCTTGGCGCCCTTGCGCCGGTTCTCGTTGTGCTTCATCAGGCGCTCGCGGCAGCTCCTGTGCGGCGGGCGGCCCAGAACCCTATCGGCAGGTTTCACGCGTGCTGCACATGAATGGCACAGCAGCACTTGATCGCTGAAACACACCAGAGAGCGATGTACATGCCCGGGCCGGTGACGCCCATTGCACACAATGGCATGCTGAAGACGCAGCGCTGCTGACGCGACGGACAGGGACGCATCGACCACGGGGTTGTCGAGGAGGCCCCACTGCAGGCAGGTCAGTGAGCGCACTTTTTGTTGCCGTCGAACACGTCCAGCTGGTGGAAGCATCCGTGTTGCTGCGCAGCCCGCAGCCCCGCCTCAGTGCCGTGCACCGCTTGTCGCGCTGCAAGAGGCTGCGCACGTCTGCTCACATAGCACGGCGGATGGGCCCCAAGCATCCCCACAGGCAGCTGCACAGGCAGCGCAGAGCGCATGACCTGGCGCTCAGCTGCACCGCAACCAGCGCGTCCCTAGCGCGCCACCTGTCATGCTCGAGCTCTGTGATGCCACCTGTTGCCGCCCAGCTCGCTGCACGCCCGCCCCCTCCCGCGCCGCTTCCGCAACGACCCCACTCCCGCCCTGACAACAGGAGCCCGCAGGCGGCGCGCTCGCCGAGCAGGGCTGGCGGCCAGGACCGGCGCCAAGCGACCCGGGCCGCGCGTGGCAAAAAGTAGGGTTGGATTAGGGTTAAGGGCCACGCAGCAGGGGCCGCGCCTGGCAGAAGCGGAAGGGCACGCCGTGGTGGATGAGCTCCAGGCGGTTGGCGTGGTCTTTGCACAGCCGGCGGCGGCGGTAGTACGGGATCTCCAGCAGCGCATTGCAGCCGATCACCTGCGCGCGGCGCGCCGCGGCGTCGCGCCGCCGCCCGCCCGCGCCGGCCGTCAAGCCGCCGGCCCCAGCTCGCCCGTGTCGCGCGCCCCGACCCGACACCTCACTCGCTGGTCCGCTGTCACAATGCGCCTCGCGTGAAACCAGCCTCCACACGATGTCTGAGGCCGGCGCGTGAGCGCCTGTGCGAGCACACGCCGTCGCGGAGCGCGGCGAGCGGCGGCGCTGCCAGCAGGCCGCGCTCGCAGGCCTGATGCATCAGGAGCTCCATGGGAGCCAGGTGTGACCGGGCACTGCTGCGGCGGGCATCATACAGGTGCGCGGTGCGTGTGGCTTTCCAGAGACAAGGTGAGCCATGATGAGCGGACGGGCAGGAACGCAGAGCCTTCAGCTGCTGCGCATGCCTGGCACCTACAGCACGACTGCGCAGCGCCGGATAGGCCACAGGTGGGCCAGACCCTCTCTGCATGGCATTCTTGGGTCACAGATGGGGCTGACGAGGCCCTGCTGACCCGCAGGCGCAACCAGCCGCGGGGCGCGCAGAGCTTTGCGCAGCGCAGCTCCGCAGCAGGGCTGGCATGCGCTCACAGGAGCGCAGAGACTGCTATGGGGTGGGTCCGGCGCCCGTACAGGAACAGCAGGGCAGCGGGCGGGCCGGAGAGCCGCCCGGGCCTTGTGCGCGAGGAAGCTTCCGCGCGCAACACGCCGAGCATTTTCCACCGCAGCACACAGCAAGGCGCGCCCGCTGCCATGGCGCGCCGGCCCCCGGTCGCGCCCGCGGCTGCGCCACGGCCGGTGCGTCGGGCGCGTGCGTCGGCGCGCGTCGGCAGCCGCGCAGGCAGCTGCGTGGGGGCAGGGCGGGCCGCGTGCCTGGCACTGGAAGGGCACGGTGCGGTCGTGCTTGCACGACAGGTCGAAGCTGAGCGGCAGCACCGCGCGCTCGCCGCGCAGCGGCGGCAGCGCCGACGGCGCCTGCTGCGGCGCCGCCGCCGACGCGCCGCCCGGCGCGTCGCCCGCGCTCGCCGGCCCCGGGTCGGCCATGCTGCGCCGGCGCCGGCGCGCCGGCCCGCGGCGTGGGTGCGCGCTCGCCGCGATGACCCGGAACTTGAAACTGGGGCCCCGAACAGGCGCATGCGTCAGCGCAAGCTGCTGTGTACACGCGGCGGCGGCGCGCAGGGCGGGCTGCGGGGCCCCCCGGCGCCGCCGGGCGCGTGCGCTGGGCGGGATCATGCGCATCCCGGAGCTGAGACGCTCGCCGCGGCGCATGCGGCGCGGTCTGGACGCGCAGCGCGGCTCCCGGCGGCGCCCGCGCAGGCGCTGCCGGCAAGCGGCGCCGCGGCAGCGGGCCCCACAATTGCAGCCCAAAGCCCCGCCAAGGTAGTACATACCATAAAGCGAGCTGATCCCCGGCGCAGCTGCCCAGGGCCGTTGGACGGGGCGTGCTGGCCGCAGGCAGTCCGCGACAGGGCCGGGCGGGCGTGTACGGTTGCCTCACTCCGCGGCAGACCCAAGCACGTCGCAGCCACTGCCTCCACCCACCTCGCTGTACACACCCAGGCACCAAGCAACCAGATAGGCCCCACTGCTGCTTCGTACGCCCTGCGGGTCGTGCCAAGGCGGTACCTTGCTAGTCACCGCTGATAATGACGCCCAAGGCCTCCACGGGCCGGCCGGCCATTCCGACGACGCTCATCCCGCCCCTGCTGTACTTGGTCCTCGCCCCGTGGCTCCGGCGCGGGCCGTCTCGATGAGCAAATGCAAGCTGAGGCCCTGCGTTTGTACAACCCTAGACCTCCTTGCAGAAGACACCAGCTCATCAGCGTCTCATCAGAGCATCTGGACGCACAGCATGTGGCGCATTTGAAGTCGTGATGGCGGCATCCATGTTACACGAGCGAGACCATGTTAAACCCAGGACACCGCAAGCACATCGACGGGCTGCTCGGTGTCAGCGACCAGCGGCACGGTGCGCCAGGCGCGCACGCGCAGGCTGCCGCCGCCGCCGCCGCCGCCGCCGCCGCCGCCGCCGCCGCCGCCGCCGCCGTCAGCACATGCGCCCGGCTCGAGCACGGGCGCGCCGCCGGGGCCGGCCATGCCTCGAGCCCCGCCGCCGCTGCCGGCCCCGGCCGTCGCGCCCGGCGCGCGGCGCTGCAGGCACAGCGCGGCGACGTGCGCTGCGCTGGGCGCCAGCAGCGCAAATTCGCAGCGCCCGGCCTCGTCCAGATTAGGCTCGCAGCGTATCCTGAGCCCGCGGTCCGGGCCCTCTGACGGCGCGCCGCACGCGTTGAAGTGCGCCGCGGACGCGCCCGCCACCGTGGCGCCAGACGCGCCCAGCACGCCCGCGCCGCCTGCGCCCAGCGCAGCCCGCCGCGCGCACTCTGGCTGCGCAGGCTGGCCGCAGGCCGTTGCTACAGCAGGCGCGGCGCCGCCGGCGGGGCCGGCCCCACAGTCGTCGTGCGGCCGCGCAGCGTCGGCAGCGGGGCCGAGAGTCATGGTGAAGCTGCGCAGGCCGGGCGGCGCGCCGATGCCCCGCCCGAGCGCCTTCACGTACGACTCCTTAAGCGTCCACAAGCGCACGAAGAGCGCCGCGCGCTCCGCGTCCGTGGCCAGGCCTGCCGCTCAGCGGACCAAGTCTGGCGCATGGCACAACCCGAAGCTTACCGAGCTCGGCAGCAGGTGCAGACTGCAAGAGCCCGGGAGAAAACGAGCATTGCATGATCCTAATCCTGCCGGCGCGCCACGCACGGCGTCACCGGTGGGAGGGGGTGGCAGCAAAAGAGCTACGCTGTGCCTCGCAGACACGCTGGCGGCCAGGTGTGCCCAGTTGGCGAGTTTGTCACAAGAAGTCACAGGCCACCCGCTGCATGTAACGTCAGGGCGCCTGTCACGGCACGTTGGCCGCTGCGCCCGCAGCCTCCCCCGACGAGCTGCGCGGGAGCAGCAGCACAGCACATGGCGGCACAGCAAGGCGCGGGCGGCGCGGCGCGGCACCCTGGATCGCGGCAGCCTCAGCGGCGGAGAAGCGGCGCGCGGCGAGGCGCAGCGGGTCGCCGCGCGTCCGGCGGCGCGCCTCCTCCACGTCCAGGCCCACGGCCGCGCCGGCCGTCACCGCGCAGCCTGCCGCATGACCCAGCCTTTCGAGTCGTGTCTCCGCGCTCCCCCGGCGACAGATCGCCATGAGCAAGCAAGCCAACAACCAAGGGTCGAGCCAGCATGACAACCAGGCAGACTTTAGCGCAGCGCCCGGGCTGTCCAGGCCCGCGCGCAGCCGCCACCGCTTCCATATGCGGTCAGGGCCATCTGTCCACGCATGACAACACCGATGGCGCATGCTGCCGTGCAGTCCGCCATCACTGCGCGTGCCGGATGGGCGCCCGCTCTCGGCGCCAGCCGGCCCGCCCGAACGCTCAGCATCGGGGCGCGAGGCCGCTCGCCCAGAGCCCGGCCGTGCAGCGCTGCGCGGCCAGGGCGCGCACCCAGCAGCGAGGGCGTGTGCGAGAGGTTGAAGCGCAGGCGCGCGCCGCCGGGCAGCCGCGCGGGCGGGTGTGCCGCGCGGCACAGCTCCGGCTTGCCCGCGCGGCCGCGCTCAAACACCAGCTCCCGCGGCTGCAGGCCGCAGTATCTACGCGCACCCGCGGCCCCATGGCGGCCGTCCTGGCACAGACGCAGCGCCATGGACGCAGCCACTGCCTTTGCCTCCCCGTGAGCGGACACCGGTTCGCGTGCTTGCATCTGCAAGTGCCGTTTAAGCCGCAAGAGCATGAAGCAGGGGGGCGCCGCCGCGGCCGCGCGCCTGGCCAGCACGGTGCGCACGAGCGCGCGCGCCAGCACGCGCTGCAGGCGCAGCTCGGCGCGCCCCGCGCCCTCCGCGTGCGCGAGCTCGGCGGGCGCCAGCAGGGCCCTGTAGCGCGCCAGCAGCTCCGCGTCCGCGACCTGGGGCGCCCGCAACCGCCCCGCGGCCTCGCCACGGTCCGTACACTGGATGTGGGGGCTGCGCTGGAGCCTTGAAGCCTTGATCAGATAGGAAAAGGAGCTGTGGAGGGGCGCACGTCCTCCGGGAACAGCCACCAGATGTGCACCTCGCCAGGAGCCAGCCGGGGCGGCTGTTTGAGACTGGTGTCTGAGCAGCAGGCAGCCGCAGGCCATGGCCCTCCAGCGGCCGTGCATGCTGGCCTACCGGCCTTCCCGCCGGCGCGTGCACGCCCCGCAGGGCGGGGCGCTTTGCAAGCACAGGCCGCGACCCTTGCGCAGCCCTTGGCAGCAGGGAGGAGTGCATGCCCTGCTGGCAGCGCGCGCGTGTGCCGCAGGGAGTGCAGTATGGTTGCGCACGCAAAGCACAGGAGCCTCATGCAGCAGGTGGGGCCTGCTGAGCACCTCCTTGCTCCTGTCCAGTCCCTTCGGGGGGTGCAGCTCTGAAACCCTGTCGTACTCTAGAGGGTATATAAGTGCCCTTCCCGAGCACAACTTTGACAGATGAACAATATGTCTGGCGCTCATGCAGCCGGTGCTGGCACAGACATGGCGTGCGGCGTGAAGCACGCTCGGCGCGCGCTCTGCCGACCCACGCTCCACGGGGAGATGCCTTGCTGCGCTGCACTGTGGCCGCTGCGCCTGCGCCACCACGCCAGCCGCCCCACAGGTGCCACTCACCAGCCCACTGTGACTGGTGAGGCAGACAGCGCCGGACACTTTGCATGACTGGTCGTGAGCCTGCACCAAAGGAAAGGCTGCTGGGCTTGACACCAGTATCGCACACTACAGTAGTGAGACACCAAGGTGTACGGTATGAAGCAGCAAGTGGCTGGACCAGGCGGGCGGGCTGCGAGGAGGCTGTGCGCGGCGCGGGCGGCGCGGCAAGCGGCGCCGGCCCGCACGGCCGCGCCGGCCGGCGACAAACAAAACGCGGAGGCGCTGCTCATCGTCGAGAAGGTCGCAAAGTCGCACGACGGCGAGCGCATGCTGTTTGAGGGGCTGACGTTCACGCTCGCGCGCGGCGAGCGGCTCTCCATAGTCGGCGAGAACGGCGCCGGCAAGTCGACGCTGCTGCGCATCCTGGCTGGTGCGGCCCGCCGCCCTCGCACAGCACTTCAGGCACGCACGGCGCGCCCCACCTGACGGGCGGTCCGTCTGCGCCCTCGTGCGCAGGGCACGACGACCCGGACGCGGGCAGCGTCGTGCGCCGACGGAACACCACCGTGGGCTTCCTCGCACAGGCGCGTGCCCGGCGCTCGCGCATGCTCCCCGGGGCCCCGCAGACAGACTTGGCCGGTTCACGGCGCCACGCTGAACACCCGGGCTGGACATGCAGCGTTTGAAGACCTCCAAATTCTGCAGCGCCTGAGAGGGCCGGGCGCAGTCCCAGGGCGTGGCCCGCTGTCGCCCTAGCGGCCAGGCGGGCGGCCGATTGAGACCCGCGCGCGCCGCCGCAGGAGCTGGACGCAGAGCCTGATCAGACCGCGCTGGGCGCCGTGCTGGCGGGCTCGCCCGCGGCGGCCGCGCTGGCCGCGCACGAGCGCGCCAGCCGCGCGCTGGCCGCCGGCGCCGGCGCCGGCGACCTGGACGCGCTCGCGCGCGCGGGCGCGGCCATGGAGGCGGCGGGCGGCTGGGAGGCGCGCGAGGCCGCGCTCGCCGCGCTGGCCGAGCTCGGGCTCGGGCCCGCCGTGGCGGAGCGGCCGGTGGTGGAGCTGTCGGGCGGCCAGGCGCGCCGCGCTCGCGCTCGCGCCGTCGGGGTTTCGTGCGCCGCTCGCCCCGCGCTCTCGCCTGTGGCCTCGTGCCGCGAGCGCTGCTGGCGTGCGAGCGCCCCTGTGTGCGAGGCGGGCATAGGGCGGCGGCGCCTGCTCTTGACCTTCAGGAATAAGCGCGTGAAAAGCTTTCTGCACCAAAGGAACAAGCTTTTTGTTAGGGCAGTCGCCTTGTGGGTGCGGCCGGGCGCTGCGCCGTCGCTCAACGCAGGCCGTGACGCGCGGCCGTGCATATCAGGGTTGCGGTCGGCGCGCAGCGGCGGCGCGTGGGCCTGGCGGCGGCGCTCCTGGCGGCGCCCGACCTGCTCGTGCTGGACGAGCCGACCAACCACCTGGACGCCGCGGCGCGCCCCGCCGCGCCCTGCACGAGCGCGCTGCGCCTGCACGTCAGGCCCTGGCCGGCCAGCATGGCCAAGTCAACGTGTGTCTCTGCACGCGTGGCATGACGTGAAGCAGGGCTGGCACGCCGCGAGCGCAACCTTGTCATGCAGGCGCCCCCGCGGACTGCGCATGTGGCCCTGCCGGCCGCGGCGGCGGCGGCGCCCAGGCGTGGCGGCGGCGCCGCGCGCGGCGGCGCCGCGCCGCTGCCCGGCGTGCGCGAAGGGCGGGCGGCGCGCCGCGCAGGCCATCCAGTGGCTGGAGCGCCGGCTGACCGGCCGCGGCAGCACGCTGGCCATGGTCACGCACGACCGCGCGTTCATGGAGGCCACGTGCACCGGCGTGCTGGAGCTGGACCGCGACGGCGCGCACCTGCACGGCTTCGGCGGCCCCGGCAGCTACGCGCGCTTCCGCCAGGCGCGCGCCGCTGAGCCACTACATGCGCTCCTGCGCGCGCACGCGCGTGTGTGTTGTTGACCGGGCGCCTGCGGCCGCGGGCGTGCTCGCGTGGCCGAGCGCATGCATTGAAGTGGCCAGGAGGTTCTTCCTGGGTTGGACGTCCGGCAAGTGGCCTGTGATACTGGGCGCAGTGGCGGCGGCGGCCGCGACATGGGCACGCCGCCGAGCGTGCGCAGCTGGGGCCTGTAACCAAAGACACCCTGCCTGCCGGACTGCTTCATGTCATGCCGGACGTCCGCGGGCACACTGGGAGCGTCCACGCTGCGCACCTGCTGAAACCTGAAACCCTGCCTGGCCCCGCACCAACGTCAGGCGCGCGAGGACCGCCGCGCAGTGCAATCAGCCGCGGCGGCGGGCGCGCGCAATCAGCTGCGACGCGAGGCCGCCTGGATGGCGCGCCAGCCCAAGGCGCGCGGCACCAAGGCGGCCGCGCGCGTGCGCGCGTTCGCCGAGCTCACCAGCCGCGCGCGCGACCTGCCGGCCGGCGACACGCGCGTGACGTTCGGCGGCGCCGGCATGCAGCGGCAGGCGCGGCGCCCGCCCGCAGCGCGCGGCCGGGCAGCCCGCCGTGCAGGGCGGGGGCAGGCGCATGCCGCGCGAGCCCCGGGGAAGCGGGGTGTGCCGGGCGGCGCTGCCATGCAGCGTGCCTCGCCTGCGCGCGCCGCGAGCGCGCAGGGCCGCATGACCGAACGGCCCGGAGCGCGCGTGCTGCTGGGCGGGTGGCCGTGGGCCGGCAGTAGGGTTACGGCATGAATTGAAGGGATGCCACTTGCCGCCCGTGCACCGCGCCCTTGTGCGCACGCGCCCGGCGCAGGGCGCCAGGGGCTGCGCTTAGGCGCGCATGCGCCGAGGGTGCAGGGCGCCAGGGGGTGTGCCCATGCCCGCATGCGCCGGGGGTGCAGGGCGCCAGGGGCGCGCTCACGTGCGCATGCGCGCCGGGCGCAGGGCACGAAGGTGCTTGTCCTGGAGGGCGCTGGTTGCGACGTGGACGGCCGGGCCATTATCAGGTGACCGGCCCGGCCCGCCCGCGCCGCTGCAGCCCCGCCCACGCTCCCTGCTGCAAGCTGAGGGGCCCTGACGCGCGAGCATGCACGGCCCTGCCGGCAATGGCCCCAATCCACCTAAATCGGGCGCGGCGATGCTGCGGGCACGGGCGGTGGGTGGGTGCAGCGGACTTTGCGCAGTGCCGGGAGCACTGGCGACGTGCCTTGCCTGGTGTCGTCCCTGCCTGCTGGAGAGCCCGTGAGGCCGCGCGCGCCAGGGACTTCTGCTACGACTTTGCGCCGGGCGAGCGCATTGGCATCGTCGGGCGCAACGGCACCGGCAAGGTGCCTCACGGCCGCCGCGCGGCCGCTGCGCGCATCGGGCGCCTGCGCACATGCCGCCCTGCGCAGTGCACATTTGCAAGTACTTGCACCATCGTTTGCGAGCTTTCAAACAAGGAGCAACCTAGAAGCGAGCCTGAATGTGCAGCCAGCCATGGCTGCTTCCCCGTTAATCCAGGCTCCATGCACCTGGAGGTTGGCACTGTTTGCAGGAGCTTGCAGTATGGGTGCAACGCCGAGGTGCTTTGGAGCCTGTGTCAATGGGAGGGAAGCCGTGCCTGGCTGCAGATTTAGGGTATACTACCCCTAACCCTATCTCGGCTTGCTTCTAGTTTGCTTCTCAACCTCCCTGTTTGGGCGCATGCTATGTCAGTCAGGCCTCCGTGCTCTGGGTGGCGCGCCGACGCGGCGTGCTCGCCGGCGCGCCGCACCGCGCCGCAGCCGACGCTGCCAGGGCTAGAGCATCCTGCCCTGTCCCCCGCGCAGTCGACGCTGCTGGACGCGATCGGCGGGCGCCGGCGCCTGGGCGCGGGCGTGCGCGTGCCGGGCGAGACGACGCGCATCGCGTACCTGACGCAGGAGGCGCCCTCGGTCGCCGGCGGCGCCACCATGCTCTCGCACCTCAGGCGCGCCGCGCCGTGCGCAGGGGCCCGCGCCCCGCCCGCCGCGCCCCCGCGCCGCCGCCGCGCCTAGCGCCTTGCGGGGCTGCACCCAACGTGCGTCGATGCGAGGGGTCGGGCACGCCCTGATCAGGGGCGTGCGCGCGTCGCGGTCAGACCCGTTCCATGCTCCCGCGCCCTGCAGCCGCGCCGGCCCACACCATGCAGACCAGCAGGCACGGCCGATGCTCTGCGACTGGTGCAGGGCGCCTGCCGCGTGCGCGGCCGCTGCAGCTTTTCCGGGGGCGCGCGCGGCCGGCAGGGAGCAGGCGGACAGCGGCACCGAGGCCGCGCTCGCGGCCGGCTCGCCAGGCTCGACCGACGACGCCGCGGTCGGCATCCTGGAGCGCCTGGGCTTCCCGCGCGCGCGCCACCGCACGCAGGCGCGCCCGGCTCTGGCAGGCCGGTGGCGCCGGGAGCCGGGGGTACTATTCATATTTCAATCGGCAGCATTCTGGCCCGCATGTCTGCATGTACTCAGGAGGGTGCGCGGCGTGTCTGTAGGCGCCTTGGCCGGCGTGTCTGTATGCACCGAGAGGCTTGGCAGATTTTGGGGCTTTACGACATGTGAGCTAGCGGGTGCCTTGCGTTAGGCGACATGTGTGTCAGCATGTTTGGCCACACCCACCCAGTGGGTGAGCGGGTTTTTTCGCATATGAGCGGTGGAGCGCTTATTGGGCAGCGCCCCGGGTCAGCAAGTCTGCATGCACCCAGGTGGATCCGCATGTCTAGCTGTCAATGTGGATGAGCTCGTCTAGCTTCCATTGCGTTACCAACGGTCGGTGCATGAAGCGGTGCAGTTCCGTTCAGCCGGACGGTCCCTTGCCAGGCTCTTTGGTCAGCAACAACACGCCTGAACAAGGGCAGCCGCCGCTGTTCCGCCCCCGCCAGCAAGCTCCTCCGGGGCGCCGCGCGCCGACCGAGCGCGTGCGGCGCGGCAGGTCGCGGCGCTGAGCGGCGGCGAGCGGCGCCGCCTGCAGCTGGCCGCTGCGCTGCTCTCGCGGCCCAACGTGCTCCTGCTCGACGAGGTGCGCCGGCCCGGCTTGGCGCCCCGATGGCCGCGTGCTTGTAGGATTGTAGGGCGAGCAGCAAGCCCTAGGCTGTAGCACTTGAGCTGAGGTGGCAGAACCAGTGGCAGGAGACTTCAGCATTCAGCACAACCTCCGATCGTAAAAACGGTGGGTGGGAGCAAGGACACTGTTATGAGTGCCTTGATTCTGTGCGGTACCCCGTGGACGCGGTGTGTACCAGGACATCTGTTGACCCGTCATGCATGCCCTCCATATCAACAACGCTGCCATCCACAGTACACCGCTCGAGCATGCAGAGCGGCAGGCGCGTCGGCGCGCCCGCCCAGGCGAGCACGCGGCTGCCGTCGGCAAGGCGCCAACTCGGCGCCTGACCCTGCGCCGCGCTCTGACCCTGACCCTGACCCTGACCCTGCGCAGCCGACCAACGACCTGGACCTGGGCAGCGTGGAGTCGCTGGAGGCGTTGCTGGCCGACTTTGCCGGCTGCGTGCTCACCGTCAGCCACGACCGCGCGTTCATGGCCGGCGCCGCCGCGCGCCTGTTCGTGCTGCGCGGCGATGGCGTTGTGCGCCTCTTCGAGGGCTCCTACGACGAGGTGCGGGGGGCGTGCGGGGGGTTGCTGGTCGCGGCTGCACTGCGCAGCCCGCTCGCCTGTGCCTGGCATGTCGGGAAGCAAGGGCGCAAGGGTTCAGCCAGGGTTTCTTCTGGCTGTGCCGTGCTCCACGTGCCGCGCCCAGCACATCCTGTCTGCAGGCCGCCCTGCGAGGGCACAAGTGCAGCGCCAGGCTCGATCGACGTGCAGGCGCGGCCGCCACTGTGTGCAGCCCGGCAGGCCGTCGCCGGCGCCGCCGAGCGCCGGCGCCCGCTCTGCTCGCCCCATGCGCCGCGGCTTGATGCAAGGCCGGCGGTGCTATCCTGTTAGCGTACCCTGTTCACTGCACCCTACCCTACCCTACAGTGCCCTGCACAGCTGGAAGCAAGGCCCCCAGCCAGACGTGGCGCGTTGCAGTACCTGGAGCTGGCGGAGGATGAGGAGCGCGCGGCCGCGGCCGCCGCGGCCGCCGCGGCCGACGAGCAGCGCCGGCAGAGCCGCGCTGCGCGCGCGGCGTCCGCCGCGGCCGAGCCTAGGTCGAGCGCCGCTGCGCCGGCCAAGCGCGGCGGCGGGGGCGGCGGCGGCAATGGGCGCTCGGGCAAACTGCGCCTGGGGTTCAGGTAGGGCGCAGCTGGACCGCTTCATCAAGCGACGGAGGACGCATAAGAATTGAATCATGGATGTGATGGGAGCTCATCACATCACATGTGGGATGGCTTGGGTTATGAATAGCCGTCTCAGGCGTGCAGACAGAGAGCTGAGATCAATGTGTCATGCGGAGGTAGGTCTTACAAACAGGCGCGAATGCGTAGGCCGGGTGCGCCGAGGCCTTGTCATACAAGCGTGAGCGTGTCGACCCTTAGCCTTTGACCCCTGCCCCTCGATGCGCGCCGCGCAGGGAGGCGCAGGAGTACGCGGGCCTGGAGGCAGAGATCGAGCGGCTGGGCGCGGAGCGCGACGAGCTGAGCGCGCGTGCCGCGGCCGCCGCCGCTTCCGGCGACTACGTGGCCGCGGCGCGGCTGGGCGAGCAACTGGCGGCGGACGAGGAGGTCATTGACGCGCGCACGGAGCGCTGGCTGGAGCTGGCAGAGCTTGCTGAGGGGTAGGGTTGGGGTTGCCGAGGGGTAGGGCTGGGGTGCGGCCCGGCGCAGCATTTTGCTAAGCCTGCTTGGAGGGGGCGCCAGCTTGGTACACCGCATGTAACTACTGAGATCTGCTTGGTGTAGGGCGCGCATGTGCCACGTCTTGTCTGTTCGTCCTGTCTGTCATGTCCTGTCTGTCTGCAAGTGGTTTGCATGGTTTCATGTGGCAGCCAGCTGTAATAGAACAGTTTTGCTTTATATAAAAGCAAACAATGCCTTGAAACAACAAATTACACACCGTCACCCCAATAAGTGTCCTCTCATAGATTGTACAGTGGCGCGCAAATCTCAATGCCTGTTCGCAATACAGAGGTTCTCCTCGTGTCTCCGCGCGCCCGGCAGGCATGCCCACCAAAGCGCCAGCAAGCTGCCTGCAGGCGTGCGCGCCGGGTCGTGCCTGCCTGGGCTGAAGGTTAAGAGTGTCGCCGCCGCGAGCCCCAGCCCCCCAGCCCCGCCTGGTCGGCCGGCATCGGCCAGGGGAAGAGCTCCACGCATATGCGCCGGGGTGCCTGCCTAAGGCCAGGGTCAGAGGGTCGCCGCCGCGGGCCCGAGCCCGCCCAGCCCCGCCTGGTCGGCCGGCACCGGCCAGGGCGAGGGCTCCAGGCGGCCGCCCGGCGCCATGCGCCAGGCCACATCCACCAGCGGGCCCAGCTCGCGCAGGTCGTGCGACACGATCAGCACCGTGCACTCCGCCTTCAGCTTGCCTGCGCCCGCGCACGCGCTTCAGCCGCCATCAACGCTGTGCCCGCTCCTCGGTCGGCGTGACGGCCCGCTCCTACCATGTCTGGACAGCAGGGGAGCAGAGCACGCACGCGCTTGCACATCTACCGCAGCGCTGCGTCATGGCGTTGGCGCCTTGCGCCAGCACGCCCCTGGGTGCCAGAGGCGCTAGACAGGCAAATACTATGCATCACGCTGGGGATCGAGCTTGATTCAATTGCTGCAGTAGCTGCAGTAACTGTTAAGCGCTGCGTATGCAGCAGTTGCAACGCCTTTCTGCTTGCTCCCCCGCTAGCATGTGCGGGTGCGCGCTGCAAGCGGCGCGCGACATCAGGCATCTTGCTGCTGCGCGCGCAAACGCGCGCACGCCAGCCTAGCCCGCGGGCGTCTCGGCCGGCATTTGCAGGTCCGACGCGGCTCCAGCCAGCAACCCAGCGCCGCCTGTCCGGGCGGCGCGCGCACCCAGCACGCCGGCAATGTCCGCGCGCGAGCGCCAGTCCAGGCCCGCCAGCGGCTCGTCCAGCAGCAGCAGGCCCGGGCGGCGCACCAGCGCGGCCGCGAGCGCGGCGCGCCGCTGGAAGCCGTCGCTGAGCTGGCGCAGCGGCGCGCCCCGCGGCACGCCGCCCAGGCCCACCGCCGGCAGCACCACCTCGGCCGCCGCGGCGAGCTGGCCGAGCGCGACATTCGGCTGCGGCCACCCAAACTCGAGCTCCTGCGCGCGCCGCCCGCCGGTTGGACAGGGGCGGGCATGGCGGCCATGGCGCGCGGGCCTGCCCCGGCCGCCGCAGCCGCCGCGCGGGCGGCGCCTGCGCCTGCGGCCGCCCGAGCGCGGGCTCCTGCGCGCGCGCGCCCGCCTGCCCAAGCACAGGACAAACTGCCGCGGAGCCGCGCTGGTGCAACGCCCGCGGCAGGCTGGCGGGAGCCTGTCCTGGCGGCAGCAGGCGGCGCGGCGCGCTGCCGACCGCATGCCAGACGGGGCGGCAGGTGCGCGCAGGCAGCAGTGCCCCGACACGGGTGCGCCGCGCGCGTGGCCGCGGCGTGGTGCGCGGGCGCGCCTCCTGCAGCGTGTCGCCCAGGAAGTGGCGCTCGGGGAACTGAAACACCAGGCTCGCGCGCGCCGGGCGCGCCGCGCCGCCCTGCGCCGCCGGCGCCGCGCCCGCGCCGCCGGCGCCGGCGCCGGCCGTGCGCGCGGTGATGGCGATGCGCCCGCTGCTCGGCTGCGTCAGGCCGGCCAGCAGCTGCAGGCAGCGCGGCCCCGCACGGTCAGGCACACCCCCCCGCTTGCCGCTGAGGACAGTCCCCCAAACCCAAGGGTTGCTCGATTGGCATGCTGCCACATGACAAGTGACACGTGACAAGCGACCAGGGAACCGTGGCTGCATAGCGCGCTGTGCCTCGAGGGTGCCAAGAGGCGGCTCGCCGCGCGTCGCCGGGTGTGCGAGACGCATGCCACGAGGGCAACAGCGAGGGGTTGCCGCACGCCTGCCGACCCGGGAGGGCGCGGCCGCAAGCACGCGCGCCTGCAGCAGCGTGGTCTTGCCGGCGCCGGAGCGGCCGTAGACCAGGCCCATCGCGTGCGGGGGCAGCATCAGGTTGACGTCCGCCAACAGAGGCGCCTCCGCACCTGCGCGCGCCCAGCGCATGTCTGCATGCAGCACGCAGTAGCACCATGCATGGATGCACGTGCACATGCCCAGCTCGCAGGCCGGGATGGGTCAGAGCCTCGCGGCGCCGTTAGATATGCTGCCTGCCGTGCACACAGCATGCGGCCTACCCTCTGTGACGTGTGCAGGCTGGCAGAGCGCGCTGGCAGTTGCCAGGCACAATAAGTGCGTCCTCGGTTGTTTCGACCCGCCTGCCAGGATCGGGGTGAGCCACCAGCACGACCGCCCCACCCTTCACGGAACCATGCGGGGCTCCAGCGCGCGGGCCTGACGCCGCCGCGCCATCGGGGAGTTTGCTGCCGCGACCCAGGGGCGCGCCGGCCGGGTGGTAGGTCAGGCCGCGCACGTCCAGGCGCGCGCCGACCGGCGCGGGCGGCGGCCCCGCAGCCATGCCGGCCTGAATCGTGCGCAGCAGCTCCGCCAGCGCGCCCGCGCCCCCCTGGCCGCCGCCGCCGCCCGCGCCCGCCGCCGCCGCGGCCGTGCGGCGGCGCGCGCCGCGGTCGGCGCTGGCGCCAGGGCACAGAGCGGGGGGAGGCGGCCGCGCCGGCGGCTGGCCGCCTGCTCCTGCGCCCTGCGCGGCGGCCGCGCCGCCGCGCCGCGCGCTGGCGCCGGAGCTGCCGCGGGGGCTGCGGCTCTGCCGCCGCGCCGGCACGCCCGCCGGCCTGAGCTGCCTGGCGCGCGCGGCGCTGCCGCGAGCAGGCAGGCAGGCCTCACAAGGCCCGGGGTTTTGCAGCGAGTGCTGGCGCGCGCCCGTCCGGCTGCAGCGCACGGCGCAATGCCAGGCAGCCGGCCGAGGCCAGCGGGTCACTGCGGTCCATAGCAAGGCGCCTGGGGTGTGCGTGCGGCACTCAGTGCGGCCACGCGCCTCTGCAGGACCCGGGCCGTCTCCGCAGCGCCAACGCAAGGCTGCATGCGTGGCGCGCTCGCTGCGGCTAGCTGCCTCGCAGCCAGGCCAGACGGTTTCTGCTCTGTGCAGGACCGCAGCAGGCGGGAGCCGGCGGCCTCCCAGCGGCGCAGCCGCTGTGCGTGCATGTGTCCGGGGACCCAGGCGGCGTGGCGGGCTGGCACAAAGCAAGGCTGCCTGGTGCCCGTATGCGCCGCAGCGCATGCAGTGCCAAAGGTCGCCTCAGGCGTCGGCCGCCTCTGCCGTCGGCTGCCTGCCGGCTGCAAGCACCTGCGAACAATTCTTTTGAGCTCTTCAGTGAACACCAGGCCGTACCTGCTGCAGAAACCGCTTCAGCACGTCACGGCTGCAAAGGCGTGCCCCCCACAGTACCTGAGCCATCAACTCGGCTGCCGCGGTGTCCTCGGAGCCCCCAGCGGTTGCCTTGTAGTAGGCCAGGTTGCGTGCCCGCACTCCCTTGGCGTCCTGCGCAGGCTGCTTGGCTGCGGCCCTCGCGAGCGCCTTGCGCTGCTTGCGCTGCTTGCGCTTTTGCACGCCAGCGGCCGCGCCGGCTACGCCTTTGGACGGAACGGCCACCTCTGCCTGCAGATTGGCGAGCTGCTGTTTCACCAGCCGGGAGCTCATCAGCGTTGCGTCTTTCCTGCCTTGCGTCTTTCCTGCCTCTCAGGTAGACCAAGCTCGGTGGCCTAATCAGGCTTAAGTTCATATGCTTGTGTCTTTACGGTATGCGCAAAGCCTGCGTTGACATTGTGACTCTGTGATGACTGTTACAGCTCAGGTCCACCTGTACCCCGCATGGATGCTCGCCACAGCGCTCTATACCAGCCTCCAGGCTTTAAGGACGCAGCGGTGGACAATACGGGGGCTCGTTAGGCTGTGGCATATGCCCACTTGAGGGTGAAGTTGCTGAGACCCTTGTCTGTCCCAAGCTGCTACATGTGCTGCATCTTGGTACCTGTGCTTGCCTACTCTGCATCGCCTACACCAAGCAAGGTCGGTCTCGCGATTAGTAAGGCACGAAACAATTCCGCATAAAACAGCTGCTACGCGACCGGCACAGGCCAAGTCAGTTTGCGCTACATTGCGAGCGTACTGCCGCGGTCGCTCCTACACATATAAACAACCAGGCGAAGCCCGTAACGCGGTGCGCACGCTGCTGTGCTATGTCGCAACAAGCATGGTACCAGGAGTATCATCTTGACTTGGCCTGTAAAACTGCATAACACACTTCCCCTGATCATATTGCCTCGTCTAGCACGCCTGGCAGGAGCTGCTCAGGCGCTTGCTGCTGCCAACGAAGGATCTGTGACCTGCGCAGGCACGTCAGCATCGCCTTGCCTCTACTTGGCCTGTCCGCTCTTCAACTTGCAGCCTATCTGCTTGGGTGCGCTGCCTACCACCGCAGACGTGAGGCAGCGTTGAGACAGTCTCAGCCTCTTGACACGACGACCGCAGACGTGCGGGCTTGCTGAGCGCGAGCGGATGCGCAGGCAGCCGCGAGGCACTCCTCCAAAATGCCGGGTGGGCAGACGTGGAGATGTCCAGGGCCACGCCGGCCTATGTCATCAGCGGCGTTGAGGAGCGCTGGCATCATGTGCGCCACATGCCCTCGCTGCACATCACTGCGGAGCGCGTGGTGACGCCAAAGCCCTCCGCCCATATGGCCAAGGCGATGATCGCAACATACGACTACGACACGCGCATGAACCTCTCCGACCCAGTGCAACAGAAATACTTTTTGCTGCTGAATGCTTTTGAGCACGCGCGCGCTGCACCGCTGGCGTGCAACCCGGACCTCGGGCCGGACGACTTTGCCGTGGTGGTCGAGGACGACGTCAGCCTGCACAACCGCCTTTCGCTGCGGACGCGCGCGCGACCATCCTCCACGGCTTCGACCTGGCGCGCTCCGACGGCCGGATGTACCTGGGCCTGTGTGGCGCCTGGTGCCACGACGCCTCGGCGCAGGTGCATGGGGCTGTTGCTTTCTCGAGGTGTTGCGGTCTGGGCTCATACCCGCTGGCGTTCACAAAGCGACGAGCAGCCACCTTTGTGGCAGACATGCACGCCAGCGTGAAGCATAGGTTGGCGAACGATCCGGGCTTTGATGCCACCTATGCGCAGTCTGTCAACTGAATTCATTGCTTTCGCCCAAAGCGACGGCAGCTTTGCCTGGCTGCCGGCGAGCAGCCTGAGCACGCCCTCGGACACCGTTGGACCAGAGATAGTGGACTGTCCTGGTGTGTTCTTCCAGGACAGGCCCCGGTCCCACTCCACGACTGGGGTACGTAAGTGAGGCACAGCGGGTGGGGGAAGTTGTCCGCTGCGTTTCCTGGAAGACATGCGTGCAATATACCGCTCTCGTGGTTCGAGCAAGCTGTCACGCTATGCGTGATGCCTTGCTCGGGACGGCGCTGGGCATGGTCGTGCCACCTGGCTCACATGTGATTGGCCTCTTGCCATTGGCAGTTGCATTAGAGCTGCAAGTGGCACGGGCACGCGCATCTGCTTCAGGCCACGTCGTGAGCAGCTGAGCATGTAGCTGTGTTCGCATTGATTTTACTGCGTTACATTGCACCTAGTGCTCTGGTATACAATATTGTTATTTTATGGTGTCAATAGATGGGACCCATGGCAAACAGTACAAACACCCTACTGACCAGGGCCTAGCATGTACGCTTGCTACTTGTCATGCAGGCGTTGCCATGCCCCGCGCCCGTCAGGCGCTCGAGTGCAGGCAAGTTGTTTAGCGTCTGGGTCTGTCACGTGTGCCGGAGGCCGGATATTGAGGCTGGGGTGCGACCAGCTTTGAGTCCAGGTTTCGCCCTGGCGGCAGGGCATGCGCAGCTGTTATGCGTATTCAGCTCGCACAGCAGTGTGCATAAGCTGTTTGGTGCTTGAACGTGTCATTGCATGTTGTTTGTTTCTGTGGAGCTGCATTGCTCATCTGCTGCTAAAGAGCACCACCATGGTGTATCAGCGGGACTTGACAGGTCTTGCGTGCTGGCATGTTTTAAGTCGTGCTGCAACTCCCAGCAGTTGTCACTGACAGCACCTTGATGGCTGGTAGCTGCAGCATGCTTCAAGCGTTATGTAACACACTAGCTGTATGGCAAGGCCAGGATGCACTCAGCACCTGTGGCTCATAACAAGCATGGAAATCGTGGACCCTGGTGACAAGAAGGGCTCGGCAGCAACAGCACCGCCTGTTGTGCGGCGCACACGCTGCGCCTGTTATGGCACTGCATCCCATTAGGCATACAGTGGATTGCAAAGCGGTGCTAGTGTGCACACAGGTGTACACATAGCCGTTGTTCATGTGTCAACGTTGTTTATGAGAAATAAAAGGCCCAATACATGAGAGGTAAGCGCCTAGAACGTTGCTGACTCTTACAGCACCTGCGCTCTCCAGATAAGGATAGAGATCGGCTGGTGAGGTATCAAGCAGCGTGCACCACTTGTGGGCCCAGCATTGATGCCACTGCGGCAGCCACGTGATTACAGAGGGGCCATAGTGCGGCTCACGTATTTGCACACAGTAAGAGTGTACTTACACTGCAGTGCAGGTCCAACGAGGCTGTCAAAAGATTACCTGTGGCTTGACCCGCGCCCAGCCAAGTGCACCAGGCACTGTGCACAGGCGACCCATACTTACACGTTGAAGGCCTCTCCGAACTGGCTCAAGACGACTACCGCTCCCGCGAACAGCCCCACCGCTCTCAACAGCGCCTGCGCAAGCCGCATCACAAGTCAGCACATCTGCCTTTGCCGTTATATATGATAAATCACAAGAGCAAGCGCACGTCTGCGCGACAACCGTCCGCTCTCAACAGTGTGAGTACAAGGCAACAGCATCCACACGGGTGCTGGCCCAGCAAGGTGCTGTCACGGACATACAGCGGCAGTGGGGCGGCGGACTGCTGGCAGCCAGGTAACGCGCCGCGCACCAGGTTTGCTGCCCGCTTCTGCTCGTTCTGCCACTCGGAGCGCAGCCACGCCTGCGCACGCTCCAGCGGTGTGACAGGCTTTGCGGGAGGCAGCTCGCGTATGCGCGCCATGGCACTTGCCTTCCCAGGTCCAGTAGCGCTTTGTGAGTAGACGTTTCTAGGGAAAAGGGCCTGCTGCAACTGCTTTATCGCAGCCTTGCTGTGCTTCACGCGCAGCTGGAGTGCACAGCAGGGCGACAGCCTCGGGTAAAAACTTAAAGCCTAATCGGGCTTGCACTGCCTTGCCCCATCAGAGCTGCAGTCCGTGCTATTCAATCTTGCTATCAACAGACTCTCTTCGACCCCTGTGTTGCGCTGCAGAGAGGAATGCACCTGACACGGCAGTGAATACGATGAACGCTGACAACGCTGTCGCCATGGGCGACCTGTCCCCACAGTGCCTTGCTTCGATCTACAGGTGTCTGTTGCACAACGCGAAACGCTTGGTGCTATCTAAAGGGCTCACCTTGCCTTGTGTTGCTGCCTTTCAAGCTGTGATACCAATAACAGTTCCCGCACATTTGTTCTCGCATGTATGAGCGCTCTGATGTTGTCGCAAATGGCAGGTACCTCTCCCCAGAGGAGTGCTCCAGAGCGGCATGCGTGTGCCGCCTGTGGCGCAGCCTCATCGACAGCGACGAGAGCCTGTGGGGGCAGCGCTGCGCGGAGCGCTTCGCGCTGCAGAAACCCATGGACATCAAGCGCCAGCCCCTGCCCTCGTTCAGGTAGGCCCAAGGCTAAAGGCTGTTCTCTTTCTTGCTGGTGTAATACAGGTGCTCTGCTGCAACCGGTCACCAGTGGAACTCATGGCAGATACAGCCCGGGTGTGACTCCGTATAGCATGACTCAGGCTGGCCTTCGCCGCGTGGTACAAGGAAGTTGGTTGCTACGGCGAGCTGGGTCGGCGCGCGTGCCACTGCTGGCGCAGGATTGAGGACTTTTCTGCAAAGCACCTCCCGGAGCTCGCGGCCACTCTGCGGTGCGCGCTCTGCGTCTGGCAAGGCGCCCGCTGTCACGCGCTCAAACAGCCTCAGGCGAGACAGTGGCTGTGTCTGCTTTCCCACAGAGCAGCATAATCTTTCCCAAACCGCACCGTACGAACGCAGCTCGGATACAGGCTATTGTCAGAGCAGAGCGCGCGCGACACTGCGACCATGTGTGCGGACGCGGGGTCAGTTTTACGTGCTGGGCAGGCCGGGCGCCACCGAGGCGGAGCTGGACGAGCAGTCGTGCGGCGCGACAATGGCGCCCGCGCTGCGCGCGCTGCTGCGCATCCACAACGGCCAGGCAGGCTTCCCTGCGTCACACTTGCGTCCAGCATGCTAGGATGGTTTGCAACCCTTTGCTCGGCTTCACCTGCATGTCTGATGAGGGAACTGTGCAGCGCCCTGCAACCTGCCGGCGCCCTTGTTAACAGGCAGGCTCACCACGCATGCGCGCTCCTCGCCCGCCCGCAAGGGCGCGCCTGCGGCCCTGCCGGCTCGCGCGCAGCTCGCCTTGGCACACGCCTGCAGCCGGCGCCCAGCCGCGCGCACGAGTGCACGAGCGCCCGCGGCCAGGGCAGGCCCAGGCCCAGCCCCAACCCTGGCCCGCGCCGCAGGCGCTCGCGTGCGACGCGCGCGACGCGCCCGGCGACTCCGCCGCGCAGCGCTCCGCGTTCCACGGCCTGCTGGGCGGCTACCAGTGCTACGAGCACGTGGTCTGCACGCGCCTGGCGCCGCACGGGCGCGTGCAGCGCCTGCGCCTGCACCGGCCGCCGCGCAGCGTGGCCGCCGCGCTGTTCGCGACGTCCATGCTCGACCCCAAGCTGCTGCTGGTCGACGTGGACACGGCGGACGTCATGGCGCGCCCCGCAGGGTTAGGGTTAGGGCCGCCGCGCTGGTCGCGACGTCCATGCTGGACCCCAAGCTGCTGCTGGTCGACGCGGACACGGCGGACGCCGTAGCGCGCCCCGCAGGGCGCGCGGGCCTGCGCGGTCGCGTGGGTCAGGCCGCTGCTCATGTGTGCGCAGTTTGCCACCACGCCGCTGCTGTCAGTGCGGCGTTGGTGGCCGGCGCTGCGCGACGCACTGCGTGGCAGCCGCGCGGCCACGGCAGCGGTGAAGGGGGTTAATGCGATCGGCCCGGCTGGCGCCTGGCTTGCGCTTGTGCACAAGGTGGCATGCCGAACTGCTCTTGCTCGTAAACACTGAGTGGGTCTGGCTACTGAGGTGCCTGTGCCCGCGTGCTGCCCAGGTGTCTTCTGCGATGAAGCACCTGTACAACTTCCCAGCGGCGCCGCAAGGGCCCAACCGCGACGGCGTGTTGCGCTGGCTGGAGGCGTTTGCGGACCGGCTCTGGGATGGCACATTCCAGGTGCGGCGTCGGCAGCAGCGCATGCATGCATGAACTACCCTTACCATATCTTAATCTGCCTTGTGTGACCATACCCTGTGTGAGCTTCCACCTTGTGGCTGTGGCTGTCAAGGCAGGCAGGACCTGCTCACTGACCCGTATACTCGTCTGGGACGTCCATGGTGCCCTGCAAGCACCCCACAGCGTTCACACCGCTCAGGCAGAACGGCTTGGCCTGGCTTTCAGGCGTGCATGAGCGCACGCTGGGGCCCGCCCCTGCCAGGCAGCAGCGGTGCCGGCGGGCCATGGCGCGTGGTCTGTCCTGGTTTTGGGTTAGAGCCCTAATGCTGAGCCGCGGCGCAGGTGGCGCCCATCATTGCAGATCCGATCTTCGACCCCATGTACGGCCAGATCAGCCGCGGCGTCAACCTGTTCCCGCAGCGGCCGCCGCAGCAGGCGCGCGCTCCCCACTCGCCTCCCACCCGCGGCTGCATTCCCAACATAGCCCGACACAGCACAATGAGCAGCAAGAAATTTCGCCATTTATTTTGTCCTCAACATCCTGCAGCCCATGGGGTTGACGTGTAATAAAACTAGAAGTGAATGATAGAGTAGTCATACGATCAGACCTACACATTACGGTGTGCCTATAGGACCGGTCGCGCGACGCGGCGTGCGCGCGCGCAGGCAGAGGCGGTAACGCGCGGCGTGCGCGTGCGCGCCTCGGTGGTGTTTGCGCCGGAGGAGTCCAACGAGGCGGTCTTCACATTTGCGTACAGGCGCGGCCATCCCGCTGCCGTCACGATGAGCGTGGCGGCCCTCGGATCCGCCACCGCACACGCTTGCATGCAATAAAATTCATACAAACTTATTTTGTGTTTGATTCCACCCTGACGCATGCCTGTCTGATTAGCACTTCCATGCTCGCAAGGCGTGCCTCTGAGGAAGGCAGAGCACAGGCTGACATGTGCGGGCGCTCTGCACACACTCACAAAATTGTCCATGACATACACACCCGTGCGGCCTCGCGCAGCGTGTATGTCGCGCCGCAGGCAGAGGCAGGGGCTCCCGGCGCCCGCATGCTCAAGGACTGACGCCGCGTCGCCCCTGCGCCGCAGCGTGCACATGTCGCTGGTGCCGGAGGCCGAGCAGCGCGCGCACTGGCCGAGCACCGCGGGGCCGTTCCGGCCGTTTGCGGCGGTGCAGCTGCGCGCGCGGCACTGGGTCATGCGCAGCGCGGCCGGCGCGGTCACCAACGAGGTCCGCGGCGAGGGCGTGATCGGCCAGTACCCGACGCTGCGGCCAGGCGCGGGCCGCGCGCGCGCCCCGGCCCCTCGCACGACCCCGCGCGGGCCAGCACCGCGCCCCCACGCGCGCTGGCTGCTGGCGGGCGGGTAGGGCGTGCGCGCCCCGGCCGCGCGCAGGCGCTGTCCCGGCCGCGGCGTCCTTGGAGCTGGCTCTCACGCATTGCTGAGCTCGGCGCGCTCACCGGCATGCCCGCCGGAGGGCTCGGGCGGGACGTGGTCCAAGAAACAGACTGCAAGAGCTGGCGGGATGGGGATAGTTCAGGGTGAGGGTATAGGGTACAGGGAGGCCTCACGCGCGCTGCGGGGGCGGCGGCAGGCGGCGAGGACTTTGTGTACCAGAGCCGCACGCAGGAGACCGAGCTCGGCGCGTCCATGGAGGGCAGCTTTGCGTTCGTGGAGGGCAGCCTGGCGCGGCCGGGCGCCGAGTTCAATGCGGTCATCCCGCGCTTCTTCCTGCGCGTCCCAGAGTACATCTTTTGAGAAGCGCTGTGACCTTGCCCGGCGTGGCGCGCACGATTGAGGGCTAGGGCTAGGGCAGGGCACACGCGCGTGCCTCCGCGCTGCTGGCGGGCGCGCCTGGGGCGGCGCGCGCTGCCGCGCGTGCGCGGTGCGCGCGGCGCGTGCTGGTCCGTGCGAGCGCCACAGCATGTGTGCGGGGAGCATGCGGGTGCATGCCGCGTGTGGCAGCCTGCACATTGCTCGCACCGCCCTGCTTGCGCGTGGCTCACCGAACAAGCACACGGCTCTGCTGGGGCTGCATGTGCTGGAGCGCACCTGATGGACTGACCGTACAGGGTGTGCACTGGAACCTTTTGCATACCGGCTGGGGACTTCACAGTGCCGATCGGGATGGCGTTGTCAGGGTGAGATGCTGGGTACTGGGCTCCCTGAACCTGAAAGGAGCGCTGCAGTGCTGCGGTTGGGCTTCTTCTTGCGGGTTTTGCGTTGTAGCAATTAGGCGCGCTGTGCTCTTTTGCAGTACTTTGAGAGGTTGATCAGTAGTTGATGCCTTGCCTAGCGGCGGGGCTTGTCTCTGGCGTGTCGGCGTTGAGGAAGCGGGTGAGGCCTTGCATATCCTATGATGTGATATGTGTGACGTCACTTGACGTGTTGCAGAGCTCGCGCCTGAGCGCGGGTGGGGCGCATGGTTGCGCAGCTCAGCATGCAGCGGGCACGCCGCGCAGCGCATACCTGGCAGCGCCAGGACGCCAGGTGGTCCCCCGTCTTACAGCAGAGCAGCCAGAAAAACAAAGCAGAGAAGGAGCAAAATCCGTGCGTGCACACCGGTCGGAGCCTGCCTGCCTGATGGACGGCACCACCCCTGTCAACAGACTGCAAACCGACAAGCTGCCAGCATCAATGCTGCCGGCCTGGCGGCTGGCGCGGGCCTCTACGCGGGCCTTGGCGCGTGCATGGGTAGTCAGGGAAAGCTGCCCGTGCCCGTTATAGGTGAGGCCCCAGACCCAAACTCCCCGCCCCTCCCCCCACCCTCAGGTACCCAGAAGCCTTGCCTACAAAATTGATTGCTGAGCAGCACCGCTCATGTCAGCGTCCCCCAGAGCAGCACCGCTCATGCCAGCGTCCAACAGAGATGCAGTGGCTGCACCGTGGCGCGGATGCAGCTCAGAAGCACGGCTCCCTGCACCCAATGCAAGCACCTGGACCCACCTCATCGCGGAGGTGCCCTCGTCGTTGCCCTCGTCTCTCATGGCGTCAACTTGGCCCCTCCCAAAGCACTGCAGTCTCCCTGTCAGCGTAAAGCCCCCGCCGTGTGTGGGAGGATCACACCACGCCCAAAACCACCCATCTCTGTGACTGCCGCCCGGCCGTCGCTGCCGCCGCCACTCAGAACCAACCCATGGCCAAGCCCCAGCGACGGGCATGCCCCCGGCCCCGGCCTGCTTCGCCTAGTGGCGCTGCGAGGCGGCGGCGGCAGCGCGCACCCGCAGCCACACCCTGAACCTCTTTCGAACACGGGCGGTCGCCTCGCCGCCGCATGGACCAGAGCCGGGCGCGGCCCTGCGCACGCGCGCGGCCCGGCGGCCGCGCCGGCCCATGCTCACGCGCTCGTGTCCATCGGCGCGCGGCGCGGCGGCTGCGGCAGCGGCGGCGGCCGCGACGGCGCGGGCGGCGCGGGCGCGCCCAGGTCCGCCAGCCGCGCCAGCAGCTGAGCCACCTCGGCCGTGTCGTTCAGGTAGAAGGGCGCCTTGCTCGGCTTCTGGCCGACCGTGCACGCGAACACCTGCGCGGCCGCGGCGCAGGTAGGGAGTGAAGCGGCAGGCCCAGACCCGGAGCGCGCCCCATGCGGCAAGGCAGGCCAGGAGACTGGGCTGCAATGGCGAGGTCAGTGCTTTCATCGAGCGGCTTGGCTGGCTCGGGAGTAGCGTCTTGAGCAACGCGGCAAGCAGGGCAGTAAAGTGATTCATGTGTAGTGGCCGCCATTGTGCTATGGCATACTCAGACGTTGGTGATAAACCACAATGTAGGGCGCGCTTCGCAATGCCGCAAGCAACAGCGAGGCCCCCGCGCGCCGCGCGCGCCCGCAGGCACGCGCAGTTGCGTGTGAGGCACCACCCCGCAGTGCCAGGGAGAGGCGGCAGGCGCGCGTTCGCGCGAGAGCGCGCGCGCTCCCAGCAGGCAGGCACAGCTGCGCGTGGGTGCAGCGCTAGGGAGCAGGCAGCACAGGGTGGGGTTATCATAGGGGTAAGGGTAACCCGCGGGCGCGCGCGCCTCGGCGGGCAGGTGCGGCGAGAAGGTGACATGCTCCATGGCGGTGAACATGTCCTCGTCGCTGCGGTCGTCGCCGATGCAGAGCACAAAGTCGGGCGGGCCGCGGCGCGACAGGTCGGTCAGGATGCGCTCGACGATGCCGCCCTTGGACACGCCCTGCGGCTTGACCTCGATGATCGCCGCGCCAGCGGCCACCTCCACCGGCTCGTTGCTCAGCACGCCCTCCAGGTGGTCCAGCAGCTCCTTGGCCTGCCGGGGCCGGGAAGGGTCAGGGTTGGGGTTGCATGACCCAGGTGGCTGCCACCTCCCCTGTAGCCGCTCAGCACGCCCTCCAGATGGTCCAGCAGCTCCTTGGCCTGCCGGGGTCGGGAAGGGTCAGGGTTTGGGTTGCGTGACCCAGGCGGCTGCCACCTCCCCTGTAGCCGCTCAGCACGCCCTGTCACGCTGAAGGCAGGCCTCCTCGGCCATCTGCTGAGTACCTAGATAGCTAGCGGCCCTGGCAGCTCTGAGGGCTTCGTCCACCCGCGCCCTTGCACTGGGCCCAGGCGCTTGGGCTTGGGGGGTCCCGCGCCTGCCAGTGGCCAAAGTCGGGGTCGGCGTCCCGGTAGTGCCATACGAGCGCGCTCTCCTTGGCCTCCACGTTGCTGCCGTCCGTGGACTCCGTGTACACCTGCGCGCCGCGCAGCAACCTCAAGCCATCCGCAGCATCCCAGCTCTGCGCACTCCCTCAAACGCAACGGAACCGGCTGGCAGCGGCACACCGCGCAGGGGCGGTCCGGGCGCGCTATCGCCTGCGGGACGCAAGGGCCCGCCGCGGCGGCCGCGGCGGAGCGTGCGCGCGCGCGCGCCGGACCGACCTTTAACAAGCACGCTTCCAAGCTCAGTCCTTCCTGAGACAGGGAGCCGCCGCCGCCTGCAAAGTCAGCAGCGCCGCCTCCGCGAGCTGGTGGGTCAGGGTTGGGGTTAGGGTAGGGCGCAAGCTGAGGAACCCGCGCCTGCAGGATCGGCAGCACCATCTCGCGCCAAGCGTGCGCGGCCGCGTCGTCGCCGTCGTGCCGCGACTCCCAGCCCGTCGCCCCGGCCGCGCGGAAGAAGTACCCGTGCTCCGCGGCGATGCCCAGGCCCTCCTGCGGCCAGCGGGGCTGGAAACCCTCAGATCGAGGGAACGTGCGCGCTCCAGCTGTGCAGGCGGAACGCCTCACCCTCCAGCGCCGATGCAGGCCACCGCGTGATGTGTGCGCTCCGGCGCAGCCAGGCAGCAGCGACACGCAGCTGGCAACCTCGAGCGCACCCTCTTGCAGCCGGTGGTGCCATTCCAAGCGCTGAGAGAGTCAGCTTGGCAGGACACAGCACTGCGCGGTCGTGCAGCAGGCATTCGAGCTGGGCGGCGCGTCCGTGCATCTTTACCTTACCTTAGCCTAGCATCCCTACCCTATCCTAGCGCGCGCGCGCACCACCGACTCGAACCAGTCGCCCAGCTCGGCGCGCCCGCGGCCGGAGATGATGTAGACCACGTTGCGCGCGTCCGCCGCCAGCGCCTTGAACACGGCGAGCACCTCGGCGGTCGGCCGGCTGTTGATGGACGAGGCCGGGATGAGCGTGCCGTCATAGTCCAGCAGGAACAGCCGCTTGTTCGCGCTGCGGGCGCGCGGCGGCCCGCTCAGTGCCCTGCATGCGAGTCAAGCAAGTAGCATTTGCACTGCTTAGAGTCGTGCAACATCAGGGCGGCGCCGCGAGAACAGTGAGCGCGGGTCCTCCCCTGGTGGCTGCTTGACTTGCAGCACCAGCACGGGCGGGCGGACGGCCGCACCGCGGCGCTCAGCTCGCCGGGGTGCCCCGCAAGCACACGGCCACGCGGGGGTCGGACCGCGGCAGCTCCGCGCGCGCCGCAGGAGCGGGGGCGGGGCCGCGCGGCCGCACCGCTGGCACGCGGAGAGCAGCACGCCGGCGTCCAGCTTGCGGAAGTTCTCGGCCAGCGCGATCATGCGGAAGGAGTCCAGGCCGAGGCCCAGCCCGTAGGTCTTCATGCGGCCGTGCTCGCGCGTGAACTTGCGCAGGTCGGTCATGAACGACTGCGCGCTCGTGCAAATCACCTATCAAACATAGGTCCTCAAGCACGTACAGATGCCGGGGCCGTGTCAGCGCCGCGCGGCACGCAAGGCTGAGCTTCCAGCGCCGCTCAGAGCCCCGCCTGAGGTTCGGGGCTGCTCGGAGCGTCTGCCTGGCTGCTGCAGCTGCCGCCAAGCTGCCGCACCATGCTCAGGTGGCCGCATGCAGCGTTGCGCGTCCCTCGACCCCTTTCATGTTGACACGTGAATCTGTGAACTGGAGCTTGACGGCGACACCTATGCTCTGCGCTTTCAACGTATGCAATCATGGGCGGCCTACCCCAACCCTAGCGCGCGCGCGGGCCGCGCCTGCGCCCAGAACTTGGCGGTGTGCTGGCTGACGTAGCGCCAGTGCTTGTCGTGGCGCAGGTGCCGGTCGGCCAGCGGCATCTTGATCGCGGAGTAGATGCCGTCCGCGACGCTGTTGATGGACCAGGGGTTCACGCGCAGCGCGCCGCTCACGCTGGGCGAGCAGCCGACAAACTCGCTGACGACCAGCATGGAGTTCTTCGCGCCCGCCTCCACGTCCTGCGCGCGCACGCGCGCGGCAAGCTGACCCTGTGCTCACGCGCATGGCAAACCCTATCTAGAGTCCTCACGCGCGCCGCGCTCGCCTCCACGCCCTGCGCACGCGCGCGCGCGCCGAGCTGACCAAAGGCTCAGTCGCATTGCAAACCCTATCCTCACGCGCTCCGTCGCCCCTACCCGGCTCTTCAGGCCGACAGGGTCACTAAAGGCAGGCCTGCCAGGCTGCGCCGGTTCCGCCGTGCTCCTCCCGGACGCATTGCGGGGCGCCGGGCGGCCCGCCGCGCCTTCATGCCCTGCCGGCACACGATGTACTCGTAGGGCACCAGGTTCATGCCGTCGCGCGTGGCCGTCACCAGCGCGACGTCGGCCACGCTGTACAGCGCTATCCGCTCGTACAGCGGCACCTGCGCGCGCCACGGCGGAGTGAGGATATAGGGTCAGGGTAGGGTCACGGCAAGGGTCACGGCAGCTCCATCAATTGGGGTGCGGGCGCGGCGGCAGGGAGCCGCAGAGCACGGCAGAGCGCGGGCCGCTGCGCGCGCAGCATGGTGTGGCGGCACGCATGAAGTGCCTCCCGCGCTGTCCGGTCCGCAACAGCAGAGTGGACATGGACAGAGCAACAAGGCGGTGCGCTTCACGGCAGTTCAGGCATGCGTCGCGCCCCACGCGCGTGAGCCGGGCCGTCAGCGCAAGCTGTGCCCAGCCCCATGCTTGTTTGCTCCACTTGAGGCTTCCGCACGGAGAGCTGACGCGCGCCCCATGCGCCAGCCAGTGACGCGGCGCGACATCCGCATGCTAGCTCGCTCACGTCCGCAGTATGCAGCGTGCTTACACTCAGGTACGCCTCTTATCCGTTTCAAATGTCACGCTGCGCGCACCGGGCGCTCCAGCCACACGACCGGCGCGTAGCCCACGGTCGCATACTTTGCGTTGATCTGCGCGACCAGCTCGGCGCAGTAGTCGTGCAGCTCGGTGATGTCCTTCCCGCTCGACCTGCGCCGCGACGCGGGCGCCTCGAGCCTCACATACCCGGAGAGCATGCGCTCACATTCGCACTGGCCGGGACCAGGACCCGCTTACCAGCTACTATTTTAGAGACCAGTGAAGGAGGGGTGCACGGCGGCGTGGGCCCTGTACTTGGCGCGACATGCTCGCGACCCGCGGCGGCGGCCGCTGGTTCAGACCGCCTGAGGGGCGCAGGCAGGACTCGCGGCGCAGGCGACCGCGCGCGCGCGGTAGCGCAAGAGATCTGCACCTGTAGCTCGGCTGCCGGGGGCTGGGACGGCGGAGCGGACGCGCGCGCGGCGCGCGCGGCGCGCATGCACCGCGGCGCATCGGCGCCCTGCGCCTGGAGGGTCAGGCTGACGAGCTCGTGGGAGCCTGGGGCGGGCGGGGCGCGCACCGCGGTGCGTTGGTGACCTGCAGCAGCGTCAGCCGGCCGCGCCACTCGGGGTGGTGGTCCAGCACCTGCCCCAGCGCCTGCAGCTTGAGCTCGATGCCCTTGAAGACGTCCATGTCGTCCACGCCAATGAGCACCGTCTGGCCCTGGAACTGCGCGCGCGGCCGGCCCCGCAGCGCGTCAGCGGCCGCCACGCGCCCCGCGCCGACCACCAGCGCCGCCTGGCCCTGGAGCCATGCGCGCGCGCGGTCCGGCCGGGGGAGGGACGCCTCCCTGCCACCCTGGGCGCCTGTAAGCAGCTGGTGCACATGACTCCAGCTCCAGTCGGGAGCCAGGGCCCTCGTGCTTTGTGTTGCAGAGCCCTGCCTGCCTGGCGCACACCGCGAGCCTGTTTGCACACGCGCAGCTGCTGCACACGCGGGGCCCTGTCTCCAGCGGCGCCGGCAGGATGATCAGCGCGCCGCGCCTGCGACAGCAGCTCGCCGCGGCGCCAGATGGTGTCCTGCCATGCGAAGCCGGACAGGAAGCGCTCCGGCTTAACGCCGGTCGGCATGATCTTGACGCCCACGTTGCGCCCGTAGTACTCCAGCATGATGCTGCCGCGCGACGTCACGTGCTCCAGGCCCAGCATGCGGCTGCAGCAGGACAGGAAGTGCCGCGCGTAGTCGAACGTGTGGAAGCCTGCGCGGCCGGCCGCGCGCCGTCAGGCGCGCGCCTGCTGTTGCGCGCCTGTCGTCGCGCGCCCGGCGCCGCGCGCAAGCCGGCGGCCCCGTCTCTGTGTGCACCTCATACATAATGCAAGCACCGGCCCAACTCGCTTGAAGATGCACAAAAACGGCGTATCAGGGGGTGCTTTGCAGGAGACGAGGCACAGAAGGCCGGTGCAGCTGTGTCTCCGCCCGCCCACCCAGCACACAGGCCGGCGGCGTGCATGCTGCCCTGCACCACGACCAGGCCTGTACGCGCACAGCCGCCGGCTGGCCCGCCCCAGCGCGCGCGGCCCGCGCACACGTGCCAGTGAGCCCGGCCGTGTACCTGGGGGCAGAGTCCTCCTTTGCGCAAGCCGGAGCGGGCAGACGCGCTGTATGGTAGGGCTTATGGTAGGATATAGGCTAGGGTAGGGCCACAGGGCGGCCGGCCGCACCGATCAGGTCCGCGTTGAGCAGCGAGCGCAGCAGCTCCTCGCGGCGCGGGAACGTGCGGAAGACCTCCGAGGACGGGAAGGGCGAGTGCAGGAAGAGGCCGAGGCGCAGGCGGTGGAAGCGCTTGCGCACGAGCGAGGGCAGCACGAGCAGGTGGTAGTCGTGCACCCACACGTAGTCCTCGTCCATGGCCACCACCTCCACCAGCTTGTCCGCGAACGCCTGCGCGCGCCCCGCGGGCGGCCGCGCGCGCTCAGCGCGGCCGGTCGGGGCGCCCGCCGCGCAGCACAAGACCAGGGCGCCGCCGCAGTTGCAGCAGATGCAGAGCGGGACCACAGGCGGGTCGACATGCTCGAGCACCGGCCCGCTCATAGGCAGCTGCCACTCTGCCACTCCGGCACGACACAGAGGTGTCGGTGTCAGGCTGCCCGCCGCCGCGGGCCGGACGGGCCCCGCGCGGGCCGCGCGGCGCGCCTTGTTGGCCTTGACGTAGGCCTGCCAGAGGTCCGGGTCGAAGCGGCCGCTGCTGGCGGGCGACAGCGGCAGCAGGTAGTGGAAGAGGGGCCAGAGCTGCTGCTTGCAGAAGCCTGCCGCGCAGCCGGCGGACCTGAGGCCGCTCGGCACGCTCTTGCCAGTATGTCCCCCATATGCAGAGGCGGGCAGTGGCAGGGCGGCTGCCATGGCAGTCCTGCAGGGTGTGCAGGGGGCGCGCTTCATCGCCTCCACTACGAGAGAGGCGCTGCAGTGCAGCCTGCACCGGCCTCGACAGAGCGCAAGTGCGTGAGCGCGCTTGCCCGTTTCGATGCAGGCACTCGCTGCACCCGGCTGCCGCAACACCGTGCCGGCCACAAGCCAGCAGGCGCACTGTGGACAGCTCCGAACAGTGCGGCACAGCATGAGCGCAGCGCGCCAGCATGGCACTGCCCGGCGCGAGCCACGCAGCAGGCGCGCTGCTGCTGACATCGGGCAGGAGTGCTTTTCTGTGAGCGGTGCGCGCTGCACCCGGTAATGCCAGGGAGCCGCACCCTTATAATACCGCTCCTTCAAGTCCGCGCCCAGGAACACGACGCAGCAGTTGAACTCGGTGAAGAGCTCCAGCGCGACCATCTGCGCGCCGTGCTTGGTCACGCTAGGTCTTACAGACCTACAGGTTTTGGAAGCAGCTGTAAACAAGGGATCCAGCGCGGCCAGCCGCGCGCTTTGCCGCAGCAACGCTTGGTTCTACAGACCTACAGATTTGGGCAGCAGCTGAAATTTATTGAAGGGATCCAGCGCGGCCAGCTGTGCGCCGTGCCGCAGTGATGCTAGGTTCTTCAAAACCCCTAGGGCCTGCAGCCCTTCATTACCTGCCTGCTCTGCTGCGCCTCCGCTGCCCATGAGCATGCACAGGAGCTATTCACCAGCATCTCTTCCTCGCTGTGCAGCGCGGCCGCAACCACGAGCATGTAAAGGGTCTACAGACCTGCGTCTCTTGCTCGCTCCCCTGCACCTCCGCAGGGCAGCAGCATGCACGGGAGGCAGGCAGGGACGCCGCCCTGCTGCCTGTCCGCAGGTAAGCGGCACGCACGGAGGGGGGCAGGCCGGCGTGCTCGCCCCGCTGCGCGCGCCCACACAGGCAGCCGACACAGGCGGCGCTGGACAGGTAGGGTAGGGTGTGGGGGGCTTGCGCGCCTCCTGCTCGCTCAGCTCAATCTCCACCGGCAGGCAGCCGACAAAGAGCACCTCCGTGTCATCCCCCACGCCCTCCTGCGCCGTCAGCGCGGGGTTGGCCGGCGCCGCAGGCGCGGCGCGCTGCCGCGGCAGCGCGTAGCAGGATTTAGCGGGCGCCGGGGCGCCGCGCCTGCGCCTGGGCTATGAGCGCATCCTCGTCCCAGGCAAACTCCCAGGCGCTGGTCTCCTCGTTGCGCGTCACGCGGATGGGCAGGTGGTTGGACACGAATATGACCCTGCGCGGCAGGCGGCCTGGCTGAGCCGCGGGCCATGCACACGCGCCGCTCGCCTAGCGCGCTGCGCCTGCTCCTGTGCCAGCCAGGCCGGGCGTGCGGGCAGCCGTGTTGCCATACTGTGACCATACTTGAACAAGGGCGTACGAGCACGCCGCGCTCAGCAAGCAAGGCTGGCATGGGTCCTAGCGGCCAAACCGCTCAGGCATTGGTCTGCTATGCGGCAGGCTCAAGCCGGCGCCAGCGCGGCCTGCCGCACAGGGCTGGTCGCAGGCCAGCAGGAGGCCGCTGTGCTGCCCGCATCCTGCACAGGCCGCACAGCGCCTGCCTATCCAGCTCACCGCGAGCTTTTCCTCGCGTCCGCGCTGTCCAGGGACGCCCGCGAGGTGCGGCCGCGCACGGTGCTGAACGACAGCGGCCCGCCCGCCGACAAATCGACGCCCCCGGCGTAGTCATCGTCTATCAGCGCCGCCAAGTTCCTGCAGCTGCCGCTGTTGGAGCTGAAGCCTTGCAACCCCATGGCTTGCTCCTACATCGGGCGCCGCTGCCGCCCCGCTCCTGCCTGGCTGCCTCCCTTTCCGCGTTGGCCCTCTGCCACCTGCGCTGGAGCTCTGCTCAGGGGTTTCAGCAGGGCCAGGCGAGGCTCCCGGAGAGAGTCTCGGAGTCCGGTCCTCGGTCAGAGCGCTTGCCTCTACCACGCCTGTATGGCAAGCGGCTCACTGTCCACACAGCAGGGCAGGCATGCAGGCAGTGCAGCACGGTTGCGGCTCTCCGCCAGTCACCGCACCTGCGCAGGTAATTGCATCGCCATGGCCTTGGGAGAAGACTTTGTGACGCATTGCTCACCTAACCTGCCTCTGCGCATCCCTGCACAGGCCAGCGCAAGCATGGCCATGCCCCTGCCAAGGCGTCAGGCGGCGCGACAGACGCGCCGAGGCGCGCCAGTTAGAGCTTTTGCTCTTCGAGCGTTGTTTACATGCTTGCTGATATGCGGAAACTGGGTGTGTGGCAAGTATGTTGCATCGAGCAGTAACGCACAGCTTGCCGACACACCGTTGGTAAGTTGTGCGTCAGGTGTGTGCTGAATCTGTTGTAAAGATGTGCTTTAGGAAGGTTTGAGCCTTCAGCAGCGGCGTGGCGGGTGAGAGCGCCGTGCAATGCATGGCGCAGCCGCGCGCTGAGCAGGCAGCCACTTGTGCTGCCTGTCGCGCCGACAGCCTGGCTGGAGCAGGTTGCAAGCAGTGCAAGTGTCCACACTCAAGGCTCAAACTCGCAGACTTCAGGTAGAGCGTCTTGGAAACATGCAAGGCACTTACGCTCGGCCGCGTGCCGCTCGGCAGCGGCGGGGCGGGCGAGGGTGTAGCGCAGCGCCTGGCACGGCTGCGCGCCGAGCAGGCGCGGCTCTCCGCGGAGCTCACCGCGCTGGCGGAGCAGTCAGCGGGGATGGACGCGCGCGAGCGCGCCGAGCTGCAGGCTGCCCTGCAGGCGGCCAGCGCGGCCATGGAGCGCGCCAGCCAGCCGCTCGACCAGGCGCGTGCGAGCAGGACTTTTCCCCCGCGCGCGCAGTCCCTGGTCCAGGGCAGGCAACATCACGCCAACCCATGCACCGGTGCTCTTCAACATGGAGCCTCCTCTGACGTTTTGCACGCCAGGCGTGCGCGGCTGTCATGAGGTGACAACGGGGCGGCAGCCTATATACACGACCTTAAAGTTGCGGCCACCAGCATGAGCCATGAAGCGTCCGTGATGCAGGCGGACGCGAGCGTGGACATGCCGGACGCCGTGCGGCAGTTCTTTGAGGAGGCCGGCGTGCTGGACGCCGTGCCCTGGGACGGCCGCCCGGCTGAGCCGTCCCGGGCGCCCTACCTGCAGCCGCGCGCGCCGCACGCCGGCGCGCGCGACGGCACGGCCCTTGGCGCTGGCGGGGCCGCGGAGCCCAGCGCGCAGGCCGCGGAGGCGGTCTGGCGGGGTCTGCTTGCGGGCGAGCGCGACCTCGGCGAGGACGGCGGCGGCGCGAGCGGGGGTGCGGCGGCGGGCGCGCAGCGCGTGGATGGGGCAGCCCGGCGCCGCCGCATCCTGGCTGAGCCGCCGGGCGAGGAACGCGAGAGCAGCATGAACATGGGCGCCGAAGACGAGCACTTTCCCGGGGTACGGTAGCTCAAGATAGGGTAGGGGAGGGTCCTACCCTGGAGCATGTGGCTCAGTATGTGCACCCACGCGCTCATGTTGTGGTCTTTTTCTGATGGCAGTGAGGGCTGTCATGCGTCAGACGCACGCAAGCGCCGCGCCGCAAACACGCTTGAATGGAACGCTGCGCCTGAGGACCGGACGCCGGCGCGCCCCCGGCAGGACGAGGAGCAGGTGCTGGAGGACGCGCGCGTCGCGGCGGCGCTTAGTGTGCTGGAGGCGGGCGGGCGGCTGCCGCCGGACCCGCGCGAGCGCGGCAAGCCGCGCGAGCCGGCGGCCATGCTTAAGGCGCGCATGGACGCGCTGGCGGCCATCTACGAGGCCCGCCACCGCAAGGGCGGCCTGCGCTCGGCGCGCCCCGCCCTCGGCGCCTGCTCTCATGTCCCGCCATCATTAGGAGTGTGTAGCGACCCCACCCTGTGCTGTCCAGCTAAGTGCGCGAGCGGGCGGCCGTGTTTGGAGCGCGCATGCGTGCCGAGGGCCGTCGGCAGGGCGCGCCCTGCCGCAGGGCGGCCTGCGCTCTGCGCGCCCGCCCGTCCGCTTCCCTCGCTCGCCAGCGCCGCCCTGGTAGGGTTTTGAGGCGCACGGGCGGCAGCTGAGCGCTCGCGCAAGCGCGCGCACTCGCGTGCGCTCGCGGGAAACCAGCCATGCGCACATGGCGGGCTTGTGTTAGGACACGCTGCTTCGGTGCTGAAACTGGCCAGAGGGATGTGCTGCGCGAGCGCAGGTGCCCAAGCAGGTGCTGGCAGCGCTGGAGGCACGCTGGGACCCCGAGTGGCCGACAGGCACCGAGCCCATCACAGACCCGGACATCACGGAGGCGCGGCCTCCCACCATCTCTCGATGCTGCGCTGCCACTGGTCGCCGCCAGCCTGCAGGTCTCCCCGAGACTGTACCCAGTGCCCCCGCCTGGACACCCCTGAAAAAAAAACCTTGCGCTGTCTTAGCGGCGCGCTACGGCCTGCTCACGTGTGTCAAGAACGGCACCTGCTGTCCGCTGAACCCGCGACCCTCTATAAATTGGCCATGCAGGTGCAGCCTGTCATGTCCCCGGGGCGCTGTGTCACTGGGGCTGCTGCAAGGCGTCCGCGCGCTCAGCCTGACAGGGCGCCCATGTTGCGTGGCTGCCGCGCCTTCAACCGTCGCCGTGCGCGTAACTGCCGCCGCCCCGTGCGCCCAGGTCAGGGCCGCGCCGGACGCGCCGCCCGAGATCGAGCGGCAGTACCGCCGCATGGAGTGGATCCTGTACCGGCTCCGCCGCGCGCACGCCCAGGGCGGGCCGGCCGGGCCCGCGGCTGCGCTCGCTTCCATGGGTGCGTGCTATGGTTAGGTGTCCGTTTACCCCAGCAACGGGGCAGAGAGTAAGTGCTCACTACGGGCGGCCGCGCGAGCAGGCCTGGCGGCGGAGGCTGTCGCGTACGAGGACGGCGCGGTGGAGTGCGTGGGCATCGCGCGCTGGTTTGACTACGCATGCGTGCGCGCGCACCGCCGCCGCCCATGGCCCGCCCGCTCTGACACGCGGGTGGGCGTGACATGTGTGCTGTGACAGCGCACTGCGCAGTCACAGGCGAGCGCCCAGCTTGCGCTGCTCCTCCGCCACGGGAATCGCTTCACTCTGGATACCAGTCAGCGTGCTTGAGGGTGAGCAGGTCTCTGGCAGGGTTGTGGTCAGGGAGGGTCTGCGCTGTGCGGGAGGCGCGGGCGCGGCTCGGGGCAGCACCCGGGTGGGGCGCTGATAGGGTTAGGGCGCGGGTGCAGCTCGGGGCAGCACCCGGGTGGGGCGCTGATAGGGTTAGGGCGCGGGTGCAGCTCGGGGCAGCACCCGGGTGGGGCGCTGATTAGGTTAAGGCGCGGGTGCAGCTCGGGGCAGCACCCGGGTGGGGCGCTGATAGGGTTAGGGCGCGGGCGCAGCTCAGGGCAGCACCCGGGTGGGGCGCTGAGCCGCTTCCGCGCCTGCGCAGCGCCTGAGGCTGGCGGGCGCGAGCACGGAGCTCTATAACATCTGGCTGAACATGTCTGAGCACCGGCGCGCCCCCGGCCCGTCCCCGCCCGCCGTGACAGCGCTGCCATCAGCCCTGTGTCGAAGCGGCCACGGACGCGGGCCCCCAGAAGCGCGAGGGCGGCCCGCATGCTGCACCCTGCCCTTGCCCTGCCTGCCAGACCGCCGGTCGATGCGCGCGGGAGGGGCGCGCCCGCCGGCGCTGCCGCAGCGCGCACGGCCAGCGCCCGCCCCTCTGTCTGGGACACGCAGCGGGGGCGTGCGCGCGGCGCGCAGGCCGACCCCGGAGTGGTCCGTCGTGGCCGACATGTTCCTGAACGTGCCGTGGCCGGCCTGGTACGACGCCTACCTGGACCTGCACGCGGACGATGAGGCTGACGAGGCGGAGCTGCTGGCCAGCGTCGGCGCGGCGTCCGTCCTGCGCGACGCGGGCGACGCGTTCGGCTGGGCGCGCACCCCGCACCCCATGCGCCCTGCACCTCTGCGCCCCACCCCTATGCACCTGGCCCGCGCCAAAAGCCAAAACGATTCGCAGACCGTAGCGACCGGGCCTTACAGTCTCGGCAGGCAACCAGGGAGTCAGAGCGGCAGCGCTGCCGCGCTCATGGCAGCTGTGAGCGCCGACAGATTCAAGCCGGGGCTCTCACATGCGTGGGCACGGGCCGCAGGGGCGCCTGCCGACGGGCAGCCGGCGCGGCGCGCAGCCACCGGCGCTGCCGCGGCGGCCGCGCGGCGCGGACGCCAGCGCCTGGGGCCCGCAGTGGCGCGACGCGTTCCAGGGCCGCGCGCTCGCGCGGCACATGCACGCCACCGGCCGCGCGCCGCCGCCCGCGCCGCCGCCCGCGCCGCGCGGCGGCGCTGGCGTCTCCGCGAGCGCAGCGCCCGGCGCCGTCCTCGACGCGCGCAGCGGCGGCGCGGGCGAGCCCGCGCCCGGCGAGGCTGACGCCGAGGACGGCGTCGAGGGGCCGAGCTTCTTCTCGGCGCGCGGGACGCGCGCGGGCGCGGCGCGGCGCGGCTCCAGGATGCGGCGCCTGGCGGGCTGGGTCGCCGACGCCGCGCGGCCGGCGCCGTCGCCGGCCGCGGCGGCGGCCGCCGCGGCGGCCGCCGGGCGCGCCGAGCTGCTGCCGCTCTGCCGCCGCATGCAGGTGCTGCACCGCGCCACCCTGTTCCCCCCACTCTGGTGGGGGCGCCTTTTGGTGTGACCTTCTGTGATCTTTTGGAGTGTGCGTGGCCTGGTGCCCGGGCTGTCACTGTACCCTAATCCTGGCCTGGTGCCCGCGCGATGGCCCCATGCCCGTCAGGTCTGGCCTGAGGCAACCCATGACAGCTCGCAGCACGGGCGAGGGCTCGTTGTATTTAGCGGCAGCGGGGTTTTAACATGTGCTGCGAGGGGTGCGCCACAACAGGGGGAGAGCATCCTCCAGCATACCAGCTGCACCTGCCGCCAGCTCTCCAGAGCAAGTCCAGGAGGCTCTCTGCAAGGCGCGGTGTCAAAGTGCTTCATCCCCAACCTGGCGCGCCTGGCTGGCGCGCAGGCGCTGGCGGGCATGCACGCCGAGCCGCACTTGCAGTCGCTGGCGGCCGCGGCCGCCGCAGCGGCCGCGCGCGGCGGCGCCGCCCGCGCGTGCGCCGGCCCCATGCTCGGCGGCGTCCTGCGCGGCGGCGTGGGGCTGCTGGCCGGCTGCCGGGGCCCGGAGGAGGCGCGCGTCGCGGAGGGCATCCATGCGCTGGCCGCGCGCGTGGCGGCGGAGTGGCGGGCCGAGACGAGCGCGCGCGCCGCGGGCGCGGCGCCGGTCGCCGCCAGCAGCGCGCCAGCAGCGGGCGCGCCGGGCGAGAATGACCGGCGCGGCGATGCGGCCCCCGACCCGTCGCTCTCGTCCGGCGGTGGTGCGGCGGGCGGGGCTAGAGACCCCGCCGCTCAGGCTTCCGGGCCGGAGCCGGGGCCTGACGCGGGGCTCGGCGCCGCCGGCGACCCTGCGCTGCGCCCACTCGCACCGCGCGTGTGGGCGTGCGACGCGCCGGGCGGGCGCTTCGACCTCGCGGTTGCCGCCGCGTGGCTGCGCCGCGCCGCGCCTGCGCCCCCGCTCCCCGGCCGTGCGGCCGCGGCGAACCCTGAGTTTGACACCGCCGCTGCCCTGAGGCTCGAGCAGAGCTCCGCGGCCGCTGGCGGGCCGGCTGGCGACGGCCGCGACTCGGCGGGGGGCGCTCGTGCTGAGCTGCGCGCTGCGGCCGGCGCCGGGATGCCGGAGGCGGCCCCTGGCAGCCCCTTGGGACCCCCGCTCAAGGGCGGCGCGTTGGCCACGATGCTGCGCCGGCGCCTGGCGGCCGTCAACGTGCAGCTCGTGCTGGACGAGCCCGAGGGCGGCGACCGCGCGCGCGGCCGGCGCAGGTGCGCAGGCCCCGCGCTGCAGCCAGGGCCCCGGGCTCGGCGCGCAGGATCGGGCTCGCGTCACTGCCGCCGCAGAGCTTGCTAGACCCTGTTGCAGTCCACTGCTGTGATGCTTGGTACGGTTGGCGTTGGCAACGTGGCCTACCCCACCCTACCCTCACTGCTGGATTATGCAGTAGATCGATCGCAGCCACGGCTTTATGCAGGCCGTCTCCAAGGGCCGTGTCTGACCATCATCGCACCCGCGCCCGGCAGGCAGACGGTGGTCGCGGAACCGGCGCGCGTGCTGGTGTACGCGGCAGCACCGGGCCGGCGCGTCTGGGGCGGCCGCGAGCCAGGGCAAGATCCAGGGTCTCGGCTGGGGACCGCTGGAGAGGACGCGCGGGCCGCAGGCGCTGCGCCGCCTGAGGATGCGCCAGGTGCATGCCCTCGCATGCCTGCCTCCATACCGGACGGCTCCTGCGACGCCTCACCAGCCTCCTGCCGCAGAGCCTGGCATCCTCTGGTCGCGCTTATGAGCCAGGATCTGAACTGATGCAGGCCCCCCCACATCCCTGCCAAGTGTTGTGCGCTTGAGGCGTCGGCTGCGCCGCAGGCAGCGCGCGCGACTGGGACGCGCTGCTGCGCAACGCGGCGGGCGTGGGCGCGCCCGTGTCCGGGGCCGCGCGCCGGCTGGGCCTGGCGCTGGGCGCGGGCTCGGACCTGCTGCCGCACCTCCTGCCGCCGCTGGCCGCCCTGGCCGACCCCGCGGGCCCCCCGCTGCCGCTCATCCCGGACTCGCTCCGCCTGCTGGGATGCGGCGGCAGCGGCGGCGGCGGGGAGGCGCCTGGCGATCCTGGTTGGGAGGGCGGGGGCATGGCGCAGGGCTCGACTGCTGCGGCGCGCCCCCGCGGCGCGGGGCCCTGGGAGGCGCGGGGCGGCGGGGGCGAGGAGGAGGAAGGGGAAGAGGAGGAGGAGGCCGCGGGGCCGAAGCTGGGCCATGCGTGGCAGACGGGCGACTGCCTCACCATCCCCATGACCGTCATGTACACCTTCAGCAGCGACCTCGGCCAGGCGCGCGTAGGGCCCCCGGCGGGCGCCGCGCACAGGGGAGCCTCCGGGGGCGCGCGCATCGCGCCGCTCTCGGGGCGCGTCCTCTGCCGCGCGGCCGGCAACAACCCCCTTTCCTGCAGCGTGCGAGCGCTCGCCCCGTGCCAAGAGCCTGATAGACGCCAAGCCAAGCGATATACAGCAGTCTGCTTTCGTTCCGAATGTCAGCGAGGGTTTTTGCCTGGCGGCAGGTGGAGCGCGTGCAGGCGCACTGGAACGGCATCATTGGCTGCGCGTGCGGGGGACCCCAGGACTTGCTGGACGCGTACGTGGCGGCCGCGCGGCTGACCGAGATCGTGGCCTGCCCGGGGTTCCGCTTCCGCCTGAACCCCGCGCAGGGCATGGGCGAGCACTCCGAGGACGCGGTGTACGGGCGAAGCCCGCGCGACGGCGGCGCTGCTTGATGTGATGCTCAGCTCGGCATGCTTCGGCTAGGCCTCTGTTGTTTGGCTCCTGTCAATTTTTTGGGTCTGTGTCATCAGGTTCTGTGCAACCAAGGATGGTGGCATGTGGTGCATGCAGCACAGGTGTGCATCGACTCAGTGTCCTCTTCTCCCAGAAGCTGCTGGGGCGCACCAATGGCACCAATGGCACGCTTCACCTGTGCTGTGCATTGCTGCAGTGTGCGGCTTGCGCAGTGTTGTGCGCATATGGTAAAGAAAGTTTGAGAGGCGGGCAGTGCTCAGGCCATTGAGAGGCGGGCAGTGCCACTATTCTGGCACACCAGGCACACCAGGATTTACAGACGGGCACATCGTGCCGTGGCGGGACCCGCCGCGGCGCGCAGACGCGGGGCAGACATTCCGCGCCGACTATGACAGACGGTACGGCAAGATGCTGCGGCGCCAGGAGGTTCCCTGGTGCGCCGCACGCTCTATGGTACTGCACTAGACCCCGCCCTTGCAGCGTCTCGCCCGGGGTTCTACAGGGCCCCCGTTGGTCCGCCCCCACCCTACCACCCCCCCGCCAGAAACCCAGCCCAGCGGGGCCGTGCTGCACCGGCGCGCAAACTCACGGGGCCACGCAGGGCCGCAGGCCCCTCACAGGCTCCGAAAGCCGGGCGCGCCCCGCCCTCTCCCGCACCCTGCTTCCACCGGCGGGCAGCGCAGCGCACAACCTGCGCCGCGGCCTCGGGCCCTCCGCCAGCAGGCGCGCGCAGCAGTCTCGGCACAAGCGGGGTCCCAGGGTCGGGCGGGACGGGGCCTGGGGGGGGGGCAGGCAAGGCTAATGAAATGGCAGCGAATGGGCTGGGTCAGGGTAACTGGCCCTCAAAAGTGGCATGCGCCTCGCGTGCGGGCACCCCGGCGCGGCAACGGCGGCAGGTCTGGTAGCGTACATGGTCGGTCCCGCCTGCCTGGGGCACAGGCGGCGCCTGCGCCCAGGCACCGCCAAACAGCGCATGTCCCCCGCTCACATCCCCAGCAGGCAGCCCACACTCCTCCAGCCTCTCCTCCTTCGACCGCGCGGCGCGGGCGAGCCTTTTTACACAGCAGCGCTGGAGCGGCCGGGGCGACCAGACCCTGAATGATAGGGTTCCAGGCCCTGGCCCTCAGCAGCCGCGCGGCAAGGCCCAGCCCCACAGCCACCCAGGCAGCCCCCATCTCGTCCACGCCCAACCTTTGGCAAACCGGCTCGCTGCAGACATGCGAGTAGGTTATGCAGCCAAACTCAGGCCCGCAGCCCCCTCCCTTGCGGCGCGCAGCCGCGCCCAGCGCCGCCGGCAGCCGAGCACAAGCCGCTGTGTGCCCGCTGACAGGGTACCCCGCACGGCAGGGCACTCGCCGCCGAGCGGCCCAGGCTGGCAGGCACGTCAAAGGACGGGCAGCAGCGCCTCGAGCGCGCGCCAACGTGATGCCGCGCCGCGCAGGTAGGACGCGGCCGCACGAGGCGCAGAGCGCGCGGCGAGGCTGCGCTCATGCATACCGGTCGATGCGCACGGTCACGGTGCGCCCGCCGATCTGCGCGTTGTTCATAGCCTCCACCGCCGCCTCGGCGTCCTCCTTGGAGGCATAGCGCACGGTCCCAAACCCCCTGCGAGCGCGGGCACGCGCCCGCTCGGACAGCTGGCAGGCCGCGGTGCCACCTGTCATGGAGCGCGCGGGGCATGCCCCATAACGAACAGCAAGCATCAGCATGATCGACAGGGCAAAGTAGCACGCATGGGCAGGAAGGCCTTTCTCTTGCAGAGAGGGCATGCAGGTGGCAGCTCCTCTTGTGTGACGCACACCACAGGGCTGGTTACGCCCTAGCGGGCTTTCACGCCATTTCAATGCCCGGCGTGCAAACGCATCGATATGTGAGGTGCAGCGGCGAATGGCGGCGCTGGGAGGGGGCGCGCCGTGACCGCCCGGTGCTGTCGGTGATCACGTCCGCGCGCTCGATGTTCTGCGTGTTCTCCGCGAAGGCGTCCTTCAGGTTCTGCCAGGTGCAGTTCCACGGCAGGTTGTGCACCACCACCTGCCGGCGCGAAAGGCCGCGCCGTCGCATGCATGCCCTGCGCAGCCAGCCCGCATGCCGGCTTGGGCTTGCCTGGCCCGGCGCGCGGCTAGGCAGCCGAGCTCCGCCTCGAAAGCCGGCCAAGCCTTGCAACATGCACGCTGCGCTGCTCGGCAGTGGGCGAGCGCCCCGCAGCAGGCGGCGGCCGCAGGCGCGTGACTAGACGCACCAGCTCCAGCGGGCCACAGGCCGTGCCGCGCCAGTGGGCCTCGGCTACGCTGCCAGGCTCAGCAACGGAGCATGCGCGCTTGGGTAGGGAAGACGACGAGGATCATTTCAGTGCACAGGCCTCACACGGGGAGCCGCGCCTGGAAGCCGCTGGAGATGCCGGGCGTGCCGGGCGGCGGCCGCCGCTCCGGCATGCCGCCCTCACCCATGTACATGCCGCGCCCACCGTACGGGCCGCGCCCGCCGTACGGGGCGCGCCCGCCGTTGAACGCGCCGCGGCCCATGAACGGCGGCGCTCGGCCGCGCCCGCCAGCAAAGCCGCCGCGGATGGCGTACCCCGGGTGGTAGACCACCGGCTGGCCATAGCCATAGCTAATCATCGCCGGCGGCCCCATTGGTCCTGCCATCGGCCCCATCTCGTGCGCGCCCTGGTACGGTCTCCGCGGCGCGCCCTGCACGGCTGCATGATGCAGGTGAGCACGCACTTGGGCGCGCATCGGGCGCGTCAAAGCGGGCATTTCGCGCGCGCAGCAGTAACTGCCGACAGAGGCCGCTGGGCGGCCCGCCGATAGGGCGCTGCAGCGGCTTTGCCCGTCCGGGGCGCGGCGAGCGCCGGTGCAGCGGCGCCAAAGCGGGCGCGGCGCAACTTGTTATATACGTCTGCATTTTGGGCGCCAGGCACAGCAAGCGCGTCTGCGCTGCAGCGGCGCGCCGCGCGCTTGCGGCCAGGCGAGCGGGGTTTGTGCCCGCGCACAGCGGGGACCGCGCCTGCGGGGGTGCGCCGCCGGGGCCTGTAACCTTCACTGCCTTCATCCTGCCGTCCTCGCCGGTCTCCACAAAGAACTCCACAGTCTCGCCCTCCCGCAGGCTCCTGAAGCCCTCTGCATCTATGCTGCTCTGCGCACAGTGCAGGCACCCGCTGAGGTGCAAGCTTATCCTCAAGCCAGGCTTGCCGGGCCCGGGCACAGCAGCAGGGCCTGACGCAGCAGGCACGCCGTTCAGTGCCTGCAGCCGCTGCGGGCCAGGCGCATCGCGGGTGCACCTGATGCACGAACAGGTCGTCGCCGCCCTCGTCGCTGCTTAAAAAGCCAAAGCCTTTATTGCTGTTGAACCACTGCGACGCATTGGCACGTCCGAGCTCAGCACAGCGCCAGGCCGCAGCAAAGGCCGCCAGGGACAGCCCGTTGACCCACCTTCACGACCCCTCGCTGCTTCTGCTGCTGCTCCTCCTCGGGGACGGTCTCCTCCGCCGGGCCGGGCACCTCATCGGCCATCCCACGGCACCGGCGGCCCTAGCAAGGCGCTGGCTGCCCCAGCAGGGCAGCAGGGCGTGGGGGGACACTTCAGAGCGCCAATGCAGCCATTACATATCAATGCAAGGGCCAGGGGGCACGGGCTAGGTGCAGCAGTCCAGCAGTGGGCTGAGATTGTACTCAAGCGTCCAAATCGGAGCTAGGTGCACTCTTGGCACAGTCTCTATCCCTTCAGTCTCAGGATTTGCACGGATTGGCAGTGGGGTTTTGGTTCCTCCAGTGGTGGGTACATCGCCGGGTGGCCAATGGCTCGCTCGGCACTCTCACACAAATAGCGCAGATGCAGCACAGCACAAATAAGGACCTGTATTTCCTTGGCATTGACCTCCAACCCGCCTGCTAAGGTAGTTATCATAGCTGCAAGATATTGTTGGGGTTGGTAGCGATAGTGCCACAGTGCGCAGTGCTCTTCGTACCTGGCCGCGCGTTCACGCAGGCGATACTGAGCGTATTGCCAGTAAAGGGCTAACACTGTAGTATGCGGCGCTTGGTGCTGTGCGCACCCCAGCTTTGAAGCTGTGCCCCAGCAGGGGCGGTCAGCACGAAAGGTAACTGGTGGCGAGCTAGGCTGAGAGGGGCGTGTGTACCAGACCGTATGTTGTCTACAGCGGGTTCAGTGCGCAACATGCGCTGCTTGGAGTTGCACGCAGGCCATCGGCACTGGCACGCCAAACAGGCCCGCCAGGCGCGCTAGCTGCGGCGCGCTGCGGGCGCCGGCCCGCTGGCACGCAGCCAGCAACGCGCCAGCCGCGCACCGCGCCTCGCCGCTCAGCAGCTTGAACGCGAGCGCGGCCCCGGCCGCGCCTGCGCCGCGCCGCGCCGGGCTTCAGCGCCCGCGCGGCAGTCCGGCGGCACCTTGGCGCGTGGCTGAGCGTTCTCGGCACGCCAGGCTCGCCTCGCCTTGGCCCTTGAAGCAGCACCTGCAAAGGCGTCGAGCACGTCTGCTGCGAAAGCCGCCCTCGCCGCGGCGCGGCCATCGGCTGGCGCGAGGCCGGCCGCGAGCGCCTGCAGCGCGCCGTCCAGCAGATCCAGCGGCAGGTCGCGGCGCAGCCAGGCGGCGAGCTGCGCCGCGCCGCACGCGCGCAGCAGCGCCGCCCGCTCGTCCGGCCCGCAGGCGCAGCGCCGCCATGCGCGCTGCAGCGCCGCCAGGCTCTGCGGCGGGCCCGCGCGTGGCGCAAGGCACCTGGCGCAGAGGCCAGATCGGCTGCGACTAGTTGTTGCCAGTCTGCAAGCATAGATCAAAGCGGTGCAGGCGGGAGCGAGGGCGCACATGCTCTTGTCCGCACCGCACGGAGCGCACGCTGGCACCCCATCCGCCTGACACAGCCAAGCCGGCGCGCTGCTCCCGCCTGCAAGTCAGGCACGGTTGGTTGGCATCGGCGCTACAGGCGCTGCGTCTGCCTCTGTGGGAGGTGCGCCCGTGCCTCTCTGGCGCAGCATGGGTGCCTGCAGCGGGCGGAGGTGGGCGACGGCGACCTGCAGCGCAATGCAGCATCCAGTCGTGCTGCGAGTCTCAGTGAGCGCAAGCGAGGTCGGTCAGGTATTTGTCCCAGTATCCGCACCATATTCTTAAACATCTCGTAGTCTGCATGCTGCGCAACTGCTCGCTTCTTCGCAGCGTCAGCAGCCTGGCGTGTGCCATGCATCAGCGTGCACCTCCCTTGGCGGCTGGTGCCTTACACTTAGGCAGCTGAGACAGGCGCACCTGCCGTAGCTGGTCATCCCGCACGGCTGACTGCAACTCCTGGGGGAGCCTGATGACCATCCTCGGCGTGCACGGCGCCACAGGGCAGTTCCCACGCAACGCCGAACTGCAAAGGCTCCTTGTCAAGCAAGGGAATTGACGGAAACATAGCGGTTTGGTCGATTAGGTGAGCGCAACCAAAGTGTGAATCAAGTAAGGCTGTGCCTCAACACCCAGCAGAGCGCTGCTACAGCACACCTTGCTGGCTCGACCAAGCAGGCAACAACCTGGTCACTGTAACAGTCTGATCGAGGATAAGCGACTTTGCACCACAGTTCAACCCACAGACTATAGTTCCTAGCTGCTGCCTGACTCCGGCCAGCTCCAATGTACCCAGTAACCAGCCTATATGCTGCGCTGCTGGTTGTGGTGTACATGGCGTTGTCTCTGGTTGTTGTGAGGACGCGCAAAGTTGCCAGGATAGCTATCGGCGAAGGGGTGCCACCCAACAAGATGCTGCAAAAGCAGATCCGCGTGCGCCAAGCTCGCGGCCCATGCCCTTGCACTCAGGCTGTAGGCACGTGCACTAGACCGTGTCTTGGTGAGAGCTTCGCTTGCAGTGCAAGGCGCTGCGGAGCGCCTGAGCAGTGTTTGCCCTGCAGCACTCACCTGGCCAACTGGTGTGGGCCACACCTGGCCATTTGGGTGAGCACCGCGTCTGGCCGTAGGCGCACGGCAACTTTGCGGAGTATGTGCCCTTCGCGGTGCTGCTGCTGGGCCTGGTGGAGGGCCGGCGCGCCGCGCCCGTGCCGGTTATAGCTGCCCTTGGTGTGGTGCTGCTGGTTGCACGCATCTCGCACGGGTGGGGGCTCGCGGTCAGGGACAAGAAGTTCTGGTTGCGCTTTCTGGGCACGGCAGGCACCTACTCCGTGCTGCTGGTGGAGAGCGGCCTGCTGCTGTGGTCGTCGCTGCGCGGGCTCGCTGCGGCCTGAGTGCTCGCTGGGGGTCATGCCTGCAAAGCCTTTCATGTCTGTCCTGGGTACAGTCACTGCACTTTACTCTACTGCACCATGCACGTCTAAGTGCACCTAGACGTCCATTGTGCACCAAGTTAGGCGTACCTTGTGCTACATGTCATACATACACACTTGTCTGCATGCACGACGCGTCTCCGTGCCTCCCTGAATCGACACAGGTGCCTGTAGCAGGCTAAATAGCGCATCGCAACCCACAATGCAGGCAGTGCCTGGTTGTGCAGCGCATTATAAATCTCACGATATGCACGTCGAGTCCATTTACAGGCAGGAGCTGCAGCATGCTTTAATGTGCCTCTCAGCCTGCACGCTGAGCTATTGCACTTGCTTTTGACATTGGTCGTTTGCGCCTAGCGTGTTACCAGGCTGTTCACAACAACGGTAGTACAACAACCCGAGGCGGCGGATGCTAGGTCGAGACAGCGACAAGCAGGCGTAGCTGTATCAGTTCTCGCTGTGCATTGCCGTCAGCAGCCTGCAAGGTTCTTGGGGAGCCCGACAAACATCCTGGGCGTGAGGCAGGTCCAGCACAACGCCCACCAGCATCCAGGGTGCCGAAACGGGGCCGGTGGATAGGTCCTGGTATACAGCTGCGCGCTGACACCAGGACCAGGCCTGCTGCACGCGGATCACTGCAGAAGTCCCGCTGTCCGATTGTAGGCCTTGTGCCTGTTATTACAAGGACAGCCAAGCACAGTCGCATTACGTATTTCAGATTGCAAGGCTAGCCCGGGTTGGGCGGACCTTGCGCTACGTTGCTCAAGCATGGCTGCTCCAATGCTCCCAATAACCAGCCTCTTTGCAGCGCTGCTGATGATAGTTTACATTGCTTTGTCTGTGGGCGTGGTGCGGGTTCGGAGAGGAGCCAAGATAGCTCTCGGAGACGGTGGAAACAAGCTGCTGCAGAAACGCATCCGCGTACGCAGACTCATCCCCTTTCCACTTGTTTTAAGTGCTTGCGTGCCGTAGCTCACACACCCGTGAGGCTAAACCCGAACCTGCTGCTCGCCTACTCTCTTTCGCGTGCTTCAGCTGGCTTGGTGTGGCTGTTGGGTCTTAGACCTGCGTCCGCCCGCAGGCGCACGGCAACTTTGCGGAGTATGTGCCCTTTGCAGTGCTGCTGCTGGGCCTGGTGGAGGGCGGACGCGCTGCGCCTGCGCCTGTCACAGCCGCCCTGGGCACATTGCTTTTCACTGCGCGGCTCTCGCACGGCTGGGGCGTCGCGGTCAGGGACAAAAAGTTTTGGTTGCGCTTCCTAGGCACGGCAGGCACATTCTCTGTGCTGCTGGTGGAGAGCGCCCTGCTGCTGTGGTCGTCGCTGCGCGGGCACGCTGTCTCTGATCGCTTCTGATTTCTCTGAGCGCTTGCTTGATGTGTGCCTAGATCATGCATGCATGCATTTTTTGGCACCTATGTCGCGTTGGTCCACTTCTTGAGGCCTGCCCACGCATCAAATGTGAACCACTGGAGTCGGTCTAAGCTACTTGCTGATTCTGGCATGCATGGAGGACAATGCGGAACGTCTCACAGCCTGAGGCCTGGAGCCCTTGTATATGACGCGGCCCAGCAGCACCTATGTAGAGTCTGCATGCCTGATCAGCACACACTGACCTTTGCATGAAGTTGCCGCCTGTGCAGTCTCTCTGGTTTGCAGGCCCATGGCCACAAGCTAACGTTCCATGTTGTATTTGCCGTAGCAAAAGAGACAGACTGTTACTGCAAACCAACAAAGAGCCTCCGCCATGTTCTGCACGTAGCGGAATGGCATCACAGACACATGCCAGGGTTAGGGTGACTGTTTCTTGGTATAAAACGGTGGGCGGTTTTGACTCGGCAGTGGCCCCCGCCACGATTGAGCTTGGCAGCCAGAGTGCCGGCCAGAGGCTGTCCCTGCCCGTTTGTTGCGAGATACTGCTTGCTTGATCACGCACGTTGGGAGGCGTCCCTAGCCCAGGTGACACAACATCAACGTCACAAGCATGCTCGCGCGCCTGCCAGGAGGCTGGAGCGTGTGCGGTGCCCTGTCCCCAGCATACTATGTTTCAAGATGAGCGGGTGGGCAGGCAGAGCCACAGCACAGTTTGTCGCGTGCCTGCTGGCAGCCGCAGTAGCTGCCCGCACTGATAGCCCAGGAGCCGCTCACTCAGCAGGCACCAAGATATGGCTCCAGACAGGCGCCGTCGATACTGGCACAGCCCAGCAGAGGTGCCTGCCCGCGCTGGTCCTGGAGCAGCCGTGGCTGCACAAAAAGGGAATGTGGTTGCTCTGGCGCGTCTGAGCCCCAGAGCCTTGGACGCTGTGCACGTGAGGAGGGACCAGCATCCCGCACGCTATGCAGCACCACCTGAGAACTGGAGGCTGAGCAGTGCGCCGCACGTGACGTCTCCGCAGTCAGCTCCTGAGCCCTGCTGCCGTGTGGGCCGGCAGCCAAGCGACGCAGCCTCGGCGCAGCCTGTGGGAGGAGCAGGGCACGCAGGACCCGCGCTGGGGCTACCTGGCGGGCACAGAGCAGGTGCAGCTGCAGCTATGGTCACAGCGGTTTCACTGCGCTGAGCCGGCGCTGCTTCGCTGCAGCAACACTGTATGTACTGCGGTGCATCATGGTTGTACACCAGAGACTGGGTGTCAGCAGCGCTGTCGTGCCTCTGTGCCCTATTGGATCACCGGGGCTGAGGCGCAGGCAGCACTGAGAGCGCGCTCCGCGCCGCAGTTCCTGCTGGCGCTGGCGCCGCCGGTCACCACGCGGCGCGTGCGCGCGCTGCGCGCCGCCCTGGCCGCGGCCGCCGGGCGCGTACTGAACTACGTGCCCGACCATGCGCTGCTGGTGGCCGCGCCGCGGCGTGCGGCCCTGAGCCTCTCCGGTGCGCAGCCGCGCAGGGGCGGCCCTCACGGCTGCCGCGCTGGCACACGCGCCAGGCGGCGGCCGCACACACGCATGGCGACCTGCAGCCACAGCCTGCGTCAGCACATTTGGCGCTGCTGTGTCTTTTTGCAAGCCAGCGCGGGCTGCCAGGCCTGCACAGAAACAGTCTTGCCGTACTCGGCGACCCGCGGCCACTGCCCCAGCAACCTGCCCCGTACCAAGAAAGCAACCCTGAACGCGCCGCAGGTGTAGTGTGGGTTGGGGACCTGGCTCCGGAGCACAAGCTGGCGCCGGCCTGGCAGCCCGCGCTAGCCTGGCTGGACAGTCTAACCCTGCGCCTTGCCCTGGACCCCGGCGACGGCACCGCCCTGCAGGCGGCCGCGCTGGCGGACCTGGATGCGCGGCGCGACAGGGCGGGCGGCCCGGGGCGCCCTGCCCGGCCGGCCGGGCGACCGGGGCAGGGTCCGCGGCAGGGCGGCAGGCGGCCCCAGGGCGCTGCGCCGGTGGGGTGGCCGTGCGAGCGGGCCCGGCGTGCCGCTCGGCCGTCGCGGAGGTCGTGGCTGCGTTCCCGCCGCTGCTGCCGGCGACCGCTAAGGGTGAACGGCCCGGCGCGCCTGCGGGCCCCGCCGCCATGTGTCGCCAGAAGGGCCGCCTGCCCTGGACCCAAGGAAGGCAGCCTGCGCATGATGCGCTTTGCGTGCGCGTGTGCATTGCATGTTGCGCACTGCGTGCGTTCCTTGCCTCTGTGCCCTGCGGAGCAGCCACCGGCATGAACGAGTCGACAGGGACACAACGGCAAGCACCGTATCAACGTGAACAGTCCCGCCAGAGCCGGCTGCTTCGATGCGGGCCGGCGCAGGTGCACGCGTGATGTCTGCCAGCTCCAGCGGTGGGCGGCCTCCCGCCTATGACCCGGCGGCGGCTGCGGCCGAGGCGTGGCAGGCGCCCCTGCGCGACATCTGCGCCGCCGCCGCCGCTGCGGGCTGCGGGCCGCCGACGCTGGCTCGCCTGGCTGCGAGCCGGCTGCTGCTGACCGCGCCCGTCGCCTGCTTGCGGGTGCGCGCACGCGAGCAGGCAGCCTCCTACAGCGCATGTGGGGCTTGTCGATTGGCCTGCAGGTCGGGCGCCGGCGCGTGACCGCGTGAGGGGGGCGGGGCGGGTTCTCCAGGATGTTGACTTCCCGCATGCCACGTCATGCGCTTGGGCCATACAGAGCCTCCGCTCCATGCAGCGCGTGCACGCGCACCGCCGTGGCTGTCAAAACGCGCGGCAGTGCATTTGAGTCCTTGGGAAGAGCAAATCCACAACTGCGTGCACCCAGGCGGGGCCCCGCCACGGGCTTTTAGGCCAGTGCGGGGCCACCTGCCCGCTGCTGAAGAGCTATTTGTATACTTACGTTAGGTTAATGTCCAGCCCACTTCCATGCACGGGCGCAGGCGGCGCTGCCCTGGCTGGCCGCGCAGCCGGCGGTGCACTGGGTGGCGCCGCGGCCGCGGCCGCGCGCGCGCAATTTCCTGGCCACGGGCGTGTGCCAAGGCGGGGCGGCCGGCGGCGTGGACCTGGCAGCCGGGACCACGTCCGGCGGCGCCGCCACGCACCCCTTCTGGCTGGCGGGCCTGCAGGTGCGCGCCCCCGGCCCTAACCCTGTATTAGGCCCTAAGTCTATAAGCTGGCGGGCGCCGCCCCGCATGCTTGGTCACGCCTGTGATGCAGCGAGGCCCGGAGGCGCCGTATGAGCTACAATCCTCAGAGTCTGTGCCAGGAGCATCGCGTGAGGCGACGGGCAGCACAGAGGCCGGCAGTGCGACAGCTTGCAGCTTGCCGCGGGACGCACCAGGCACTGGCAACGCTGGGGCTGGCCGCAAGGGGCGCCGGGCCAGCGCGGACGCCGGAGCATGACGTGCGCGCCGCGGCAGGGCGCAGGCCAGGTCATCGGCATGGGCGACACCGGCCTCGACATGGGCCACTGCCTGCTGCGCGACGACGCGGTGCCGGTCCCGGCGACGCTCGCGGGCGGGCTGCAGCAGGAGCCCGACGGCGGCGCGCTCTACTTCGACAGCACCGCGCACCGCAAGCTGCGCTACTACCGTCTGGCGGACGACGGCGTGGACGCCAACGGCCACGGCACGCACTGCGGCGGCAGCGCCGCGGGCTCCCCGCAGGCCAACGGGACAGGCGCGCGGCTCCGCAGCCGCTGCAGCGCCCGAGCCGGCCCTGCCTGCTTGTGGCATCCTGCCATGCGGAGCGCGGCGAGGCCATGCATGCCTGCGCTGCACTCGCGCAGCAGCGCAGCCGCCGAGCCGGGCTCTAGGTCAGCAGGAGCCATGGCGCCACAGCCCATCGCGCAGACAGGAGATCAGCGCAAGGCTGCGCCTGCGCCGCGCGCGGCAGGGAGCGCGGACTGGCAGGGCATGGCGCCGGCGGCCAAGCTGGCGTTCCAGGACCTGGGCGCGGGGACGTCGGGGACCATCGACCTGGGCGGCGACCTGGCCACTGACTACTACCCCTACACCTATGCTCGGTCCGTCGCGCTCCGCAGCCAGCTTGCCTGCTCAGCACTACACGAGTCCGGTGGCAGCGACCAGCGGCCCGGGGCATTGCCGCGGCGGCCTTGCGCAGCATGCGCGCAGCGCGCCGCCGCCATGCCATGCAGCCACCTGTGCGCGGCCGTACCTTCCCACTGGAGCGGCGCGCTGCCGAGCAGATCACCCTGTGCGTCAGGGACGCCGGGCCTGCGCCGCCCCACACCTGGCAGCGCCCTGCTGGGGTGGCAGGACACACGCCGTGCGCTGGGGGACCGACGCGGCGCGGCCGGTCATGGCCGCGCAGGGGCGCGCGCGTGCACTCCGACTCGTGGGGCACGGCGACGCCGGACTACGACGGCCTCGCGCTCGACGTGGACACCTTTGCCTGGGCGCGCCTGCACAAATGCACTCCATCTTTCCACACTCACCTGCTCCTGCGCTGCTTGGTTACCTCTGGCGCTCGACGTGGACACCTTTGCCTGGGCGCGCCTGCACAAACCTATTCCCGCGCTCACCGCGCTCCCGCGCTGCTTGTTCATGTTTGGCGGGACTGCAGCACGCGCTACAAGAGAACAGTTCATGCCGGCCCCGGAATCACGCCTCCTGGCGCACCGCGCGTGCGCATGCGCGTATCAGCGCATAAGGCGGCCGCGCTGGCGCGCGCAGGCGCACCAGGACTTCCTGCCCGTGTTTGCCGCCGGCAACCTGGGCGAGAGCGAGCTGCCGTCCTCGCTCAGCTCGCCCGCCGTCGCCAAGAACTGCCTCGCCGTGGGTGCGCCGCCGGGCTGCTGCTCCAACCTCTGCGGGCTGCCTCGCGTCGCATCCGTCCAGTGACCGGTCCCTGGACGCACGGAGGCGCAGCATGTGCTCAGAGGGTGGCGAATCTGGCTCTTATGGGTCGGGCTTCAGACGTCCCGCACAGTAGGTCCTCATAGCAGTGGGACGGGGCGAGCAGGCGCAGGCCTCTTCGGTTGGTCCTCACAGCAGAGGGACGGGCGCGCAGGCGCAGGCCTGACCGCGAGCTACGTGGGGTCCGACGAGACGGAGGTCGTGACCAGCGGCCTGGCGGTGCTACTGGCCAACATCACTGGCGGCCTGCCCGGCAGCGACGCGGACGGCAGCGTGGCCTACAAGGCGCGGGCGGCCGCCCCAAGCACTGCGCTCCCTGCGCAGCGCCGCGAGCTGCCCTGTGTTTGTACGCTGGGAAGCAGCCGCCCCGCGAGATCAGCGGGGACCACATGCACTAATTAAAATGCCTCATTTGGAGTGCACCGCCGCCGAGGTCTTGGGGTTGGGTAGCTGTCACCGTACCCTACCCGTAGGTGATGGCCGCGTCGTTCGGGCCGCCGGCGCGGGCGCTGGCGGCGGCGGGCGCGCTGGCGCTGGCCGCGGCGGGGCCGCCGCCCGCCACCGCCTGCGCTCCGCTGGCCGTGCCGCTAGCTGGCGCGCTCGCGCTCGTCCTGCGCGGCAACTGCACCTTCGCCGTCAAGGCGCGTGCCTCTCGTCCGGCGGCGCGGGAACCGAGCGGCGCCGCGGGGCACCGAAGCACGCTGCTGCGTGACCGGCTCTGGCACCTCAGCTCCTGCTATGAGCTGAGCTGCACATGCTAGCCAATATGGCTTCTTTTCATGCTGGCTGTGCCTAGGTGTTGCTCGCACGCACCGAGGCGCTCGACGAGGTGGAGGCGGCAGCCGAGCAGCGCTTCGCCGCGGCGCTGGCGCGCGAGCGCGCGCAGCTCGCCAAGCAGGCGCGCTGTCTGCTGTGCATGTTCAGCATTTGGCTGCAACGCGCGAGCCTGTGCTGCAGACAGTGCATGCGACAGACTGTGAGCGAGACGGCTGGACATGCTCTGCATGTGGCAGAGCTTGGTAGCATGGGGCATTCGGTGGTGGAGCTGAGCTGGAGGCCAGCTTGTTTCACCGTAACGTGCCATGCTCTGCTGACCGAGCGGTGCCCCCTCTGGCCAGGTGCACCAAGCGCGCGCCGAGGCGCGCGCCGAGGTAGAGGCGGCAGCCGAGCAGCGGCAGGCCGCGCTGGACCAGGCGCGCCGCGAGGAGAGGGAGGCCGCCGTGCGCGAGGCCCTGGCGCTGGGCGTCCGGCGGGTGCGCGCTCGCCCGCTGACTGGCATGCCTCTTCGTGTGCAACTTCACGACTCACAGTGCATTAAACATGCCACCAAGCAGTTACAGAGCGTGCCCGCCGGGGGTCCTGGCATGGTCTCTTGGCTCGGTGGCGAGTGCCGCAGGCTGCTGTCAGGGGAACAGCCCGCCATGGATATGGTTGCTTCATAGGTCTACCCTGTCACGGCTGAGGACACTGCATCATGCCAGGGCGCGGCCATCACATGTTTCTGCATTGTCGAAATGCAGGATCGCTGCCTGTGCCTGCGCCAGGGCACGGATGCCGCGTTCAAGGAGCGGGACGCGAGGCTGCACGCTGCGCCGGAGGCTCAGGCACGCAGCGCCGCCGCCGCGCGCACTGAGGCCGACAGGGCCGCGCGCAAGACGGACGCCCTGCTGGTGTCGGGGGCTGCGCAGCTGGGTGTGCAGCGGGCGGCTCGGGCAGGCCCCGCCGCGCCGGCGCGCTCCGCTGGACGCCACGGGGCGGCGCCCGTGTGGGTGCCCGCCGAGCGCGGACGCAGCGTCAGCGGCGCGGCCGCCGCGCCCCTTGCTGATGCTGGGCGCACAGGCATGCCGGCATGCGGCCAGCGCGGCAGGCGCGCGCGGGAGACAGGCCCTGCAGACACCTTCTTAGGCGGTCCCGGGCGCACAGCGCACCCTGCGCCGCCGCCGCGCTACAGCCGTGCGGGCGCGATGTGGCCGATGATATAGGCTCGGGGGCAAACCTGGCGCAGCGCGCACAGGCGGCTAGGCCGGGCGGCCGACGGCGGGCGCAGGCCTGGCGGCCGCAGCAGCTGTCTAGATGCATGTAAGGCCGGTAGGTGGTGGCAGCCGCGACCGCATACGCGGCGGGGGAAGCTATGGGTCGGCAAGGCAGGGGCGGACGCGGCTGCCTCAAAGCTTGCTGCGGCTTGTGCGCGCGCCGCGGTGATATGCTGCCGCGCTCGTTTGCTCCGCATCGAGCGCTGGCAGTCTGCCCCCTGCATTGCTGGGGGAGCGCGCCAGCAACCTGGTAGCTGCAAGCGCGGCTGGGTGCCGGCGGCGCTCGCGCAGATACGCTCAGCGCAGCGCGAGCGCGGCGGCCCAGGCGCCGCCAGGGGGCCTGTAGCAGCTCGCGCGCGCCTTTGAGCGGGAGCGGCTGCATGCTGGGCCGAATAAGGCGTGCGAGGCTCCGCCATGCGGTCACCGATGGGGGCAGGGGCAGGGTGTGCTTGGGCCATGAGGTTACCTGGTGGGGGAGGGTTAGGTGAGCATGGCTTAGCCATGCAGTCACCTGTGGGGCTTGGATTAGCGACAGTCTTGTATCAGCATACATCAGCCTGCTCATACCAGCCGGAGGGGTTAGCCTCCGCGCCTGGCCACGTGCTAGGTGCGTAATGGATGCGAGCGGCAACTGCCGACTGCGTGGTATCCGTATATATACAGTGCCAGGCTGACGCCTTGTGCGCTGCCACAGAGAGTGCTTGTCAGCAACTTGCTTTGATTGTCGGTGCGACACTGTGTCTGCTAGCAGCTGGCTCACGCTGCAAACTACCATGCAGCCGGATCACGTTTGGTCTCTGCTCATCAAGCATGCTCCTCACGCATGAGTTGGCCATGCAGCTAGAGCCGAAATTGAAAGTATTTGAATGAGCATACAAATTTGTTCGGCAGGCAATAGTTGCAACCCAATTGGGCTTGCACATCATGCTCCTCACGACATGCTGCATTTCATGCGCAAGTCTACATGCGCAGGGCGAACAAGAGCTAGTGCCCAGAAATGCCCGCTGCTGTAGGAACAGCTGGGCTGTGATTACACATCTGCGAGCGCTCTGAATGCTCTCGCCGCTCCCCGTGCATGCCCACCTGGTGCGCCAATTTCGCAAGCCCTGACCTGTGCAGCGCAAGCTCGTGCACATCCTTTAGCCACAGCAGTATCTCCCTCAGGATGAGCGAGCCAAGGACGGCACAGCTTTGCCGTGAGACCTGATGAAACCGAAACACTACAGACACCGACGGGGGTTGTTGTGCGCGTCGCCTGACTTGCACGCTGGCCTGCAGGTGGCATGGCGGCCAGCAGCGGCGCAGACCTGCCCGTGCTTGAGGATTGGCACTTCAATGCACTGTGGCGGCGCCCCAGGAAGTGCGGCGTGGCGGGCTGCGCCGCGCAGCTCGAAACGCGCAACCAGAAGAGGCAGCGCATGTGCGCTGCGCATATGAGGTGCTCCGCGGTGCTGTGCGCCGGCGTGCCGCAGCGCTGGTGCAACAAGTGCGGCAGCTTCCACGCGCTCGCCGCTTTCCACGGCTGCCGGAGGTGCGTGCCTGCCTCGCAGTCGAAGCAAGCCCTGCACACCTTCAGAGCTGACCCCACGCCGCCTGGACGTGTCGTGATGCGGTCTCTGAGGACGAGCAGTGTGCCTTGCTGCGTGCTGGAGGCACGGCTCCATATGCATACTCAAGTGGGGGGCCTGAACGAATAGCACGCACTGCGCGGCAGGAGCTGCATAGCCAGCCTCCAGGCAGCGCGCAAGCGTGATGCGGGCTACCGTGCCGCAGCTGCGGCCGCGCGGGGGGGTGACGCGCACCCAGCAGATGCGCCCGCAGCTGAAGCTGCGTCCTTGCTAGAGCTCTCGCGTCCGGATACGCAGCGCAGCACGGAGACCACTCAGGTCGACCAGCACAGGCGCGCCGACGGCAGTGCGGCCGCCGTGCCGGCCCGCTCTCCTGCCCTTTATGGGCCCGCCACAGTGTGCTTGCTGAGCGCAGGCGCGGAGCTGGACACCCAGCAGCGGGCCGCTTGGATCACCGCACGTCGGCCGCGGATGTGGTCGACATGTCAGGCTTGCTCGCGCCCGGCTCTGCCGACCGCGCTTCGGAGCCTGACAAAGCTGCTGGCAATGGCGTGCCTGCAGGTGGGGGCACGCTGCCTCGCTGCCGTGCCGAAGTTCAGACCGCTGCAAAGCCTTCAACTCACTGCTGGGCATTGCTGCTGCAGTGTCTGTGCACAGTGTACATGAGTTGCGGTGATACTGCCGAGGTGCTCAGGTAACGCTGGCGGCAGCGCTACCGATCCTGAGCATGCTGTGCCTGCCGCGGCAGCTCCGGCCGCTGAGGCGCCCCGCCGGGCGAGCAAGCGGCGGGCGGCCGCGCGCAATGCCGCTGGGGACGCCTACGACGGTGGAGTGGCCTCCAAGGGCATGCCTGGCAAGCGGCGCAAGGCCGCGGCGGTCGGGGGGCACACCGGTGCGGAGGGCCGCGGCGCTGGAGAGGCACATGGAGGCCGCGGGGAGGGACAGCAGCAAGGGCCGCGCGCGGCGTTGCGGCCTCAGAGCGCATTCAGGGACCCGTGCTTTGCCGCGGCGCTCGCGCACGAGTGCACGCAATACGCAAAGCAGGTGCGTAGCGTGCGATCTTTTCGCGGGGGGTGCCCCCCTTCTTAGTGGGTTGGAGTTCTCCTCCTCTCTTGAGGCGCTTCCACCTCAGCAACCTGTCATTGCCTACGGGCATGCGGCCGACACAGAGTGTTATTGCTGTACATGCATAGCAGCGCGGGGCTTATGGTGATGAGGGCGAGCGAAGGCAAGCATGCCCTTCACGTCTGCTTGTCTGATGTAGTGCACTGGCCCAGGTGCACCGAGCACGCATTGAGGCGCGCGCTGAGGCGGAGGCGTCAGCTGAGGAGCGCTTTGCTGCGGCGCTGGCGCTCGAGCGCGCGGAGCTTGACAAGCAGGCGCGCAGCCTGCTGTCCTCGCGCGGCAGCTGGCGGTCCTGCCCTCGCGTGCCTGTGCATGTGCGCGCGGCAGCTGGCGGCCCTGCCCTCGCTTGCCTGTGCATGGGCAGAGTGTGTGTGCGACAGGTGCTGAGCGAGGCAGGTGTACATGCCAGCGCGTGAAAGGCGGCATGGGAAACCTCGTGGTGGGGTTCAGCTGGAGTAGAGGCAGAGCATGTCGTCCACGCAGGATGTGCCGTGCCTGGCTAATAAAGTGTTTTAGCCTAGGTGAACCAAGCGCGCACCGAGGCGCGCGCTGAGGCGGAGGCAGCAGCTGCGGAGCGCGTTGCGGCGGCGCTGGCGCATGAGCGCGCGGAGCTCGCCAAGCAGGCGCGCAGCTTATTGTGTCGTGCTGCAGTCGGCTGCACTGCCCACAGCCTTGTTTCTGCAAAGATCGTAAGCGCCAGACTGTGCTGATGACAAGGTCGCAAACATCGTTCAGGTACACCAAGCGCGCACAGAGGCGCGCGCTGAGGCGGAGGCGGCGGTCGAGCAGCGCTCCGCTGCGGCGCACGCGCACGAGCACGCAGAGCTTGCCAAGCAGGCGCGCAGCGTGCTGTGCGTATGCGGCAACAGGGAGCTGGCTGCATTGCCCTGGCCTGCTCTTGCACACTGTGTGTACCATGCATACGGCAGCATGGCCAATGATGATGGAATGAGCTGTGCTGCATGCAAGCCGCCTGCTCAGCTCACTTTGTGGCATGCGCTGGTGACTGAGGAAGTGCGCTTAGGTGTTGCAAGCACGCGCGGAGGCGCGCGCTGCGATGGAGGCAGCAGCCGAGCAGCGCCTGTCGGCGGCGCTGGCGCGTGAGTGCGCAAAGTCTGACAAGCAGGCGCGCGGCCTGTTGTGCACGTGCGGCCGTTGGCTGCACCGCCCGAGCCTGGTTCTGTAGAGAGAGTGTGCGGCATCGTGGAACAGCCATGCATGCCATGCGTGTTGCAGCACAGGGCATGTGGTGCCGGAGCGCGGCCTTATCATCCTGCAAAATTTCCTTTCCCAAGATGCGCCATGCCTGCACGATCAGGAAGCAATCGCCCAAGTGCGGGAGGCGCGCGCCGAGGCGGAGGCGGCGGCCGAGCAGCGCCTGGCTACGGCGCTGGAGCAGCAGCGTGTGGAGCTTGTCAAGCAGGCGCGCAGCTGGCTGTGCACGTGCGGCAATGGGGGTGCTCTCTGCACTGCCCTGGCCTGCCCTGGTGCAGACTCTGTACGCAACACACTGTGAGTGTGGCTGCTGTGCATGCCATGCGTGCGGCAGCATTGGGCATGTATGTACTGGTGGGCTGCGGTGCATGCAAGCGCCCGTCCCAATCATGTTGTGTCATGCTTTGCTAATCGAAAATGTGCGCCTAGGTGTGGCAAGCACGCACTGAGGCGCTCGATGAGGTGGAGGCGGCAGCCGAGCAGCGCTTCGCGGCGGCGCTGGCGCGTGAGCGCGCTGAGCTCGACATGCAGGTGCGCGGCCTGTCGTGCATGCGAGGCGCTGTGCTGCACCGCCTGAGCGCGCTTAACGGAGAAACTGTATGCGGCTGTATGTGAGTGAGACGGCTGTACATGCGATGCGTGCGTGGCAGCATGGGACACACCTGACACATTAAGCTCAGCTAGAGTGATGGCAAGCGTGCTGTCCCAACATGGGCCATGCCTTCATGATCAGAAATCCGCCGTCCAGGTGCGGGAGGCGCACGACGAGGGGCGCGCCGAGGGGCGGGCCGAGGCGCTCGTCGAGGCGGAGGCGGCAGCCGGGCAGCGGCTGGCCGCGCTGGACCAGGCGCGCCGCGAGGAGCGGGAGGCCGCCGTGCGCGAGGCGCTGGCGCTGGGCGTCCGGCGGGTGCGCGCACGCCCGCAGGCCTGCTCCCCCCGGCATATGCCGCATGCACACCTTTACAACACACGGCGCGCCATGCCACCAAGCTGCGGTGCATGCCCTCCGGGGTTCCTGGCACAGGCTCTGGCGCGGCGGTGCGCGCCGTACGCTGCCGACGAGGGAGCAGCCTGTCGAGTGCTTGGTCGAATCGCGTCTGCAGCCATGCAACGTCTGAGCATGCGGCCATGACGCCAGGGCACGGACGCCGCGACCACGGACGCTGCAACCAAGGCGGCGGAGGCGCGGCTGCGGGCCGAGCTGGAGGCGCAAACTCGCGGCGCTGCGGCCGCGCGCCCGCAGGCCAAGAAGGCCGCGAACGAGCGGGACGCGCTGCTGCGTGCGGGCGCGGCGCCGCCGGCTGCGCGGCCCGCGGAGGCGCCCAGGCGCGCGCGGCGCGGCGCGCGCGCGCGGCGGCGCGCGCACGCGGCGCACGCCGCGCCCGGCGGCCCCGGGCGCACGGCGGCTCCCGCGCCGCTGCCGTTCTATGCGCGCGCGGATGCAGTCTGGCCGAGAGTGGAGGCTCCGGGCAAAGCTACCGTAGCGCGCACAGGCAGCAAGGCCGAGGCCACGACGGCGGGGGCAGCCCCGGCGGCCGCAGCAGCTGTTTAGACGCGGGCCAGGTGGGCAGGGCGGCGGCGGCCGCGAGCGCGCGGCGCCGCGCAGTGAGCTGTGTGTTGGCAAGGCTGGGGCGGGCGCGGCCGTGCAGGCCTTGCTGCACGGGCCGGCAGACTGGTCGGGTGCAAGCGCGGCGGAATGGGCGCCGGCGCCTCCTGCGCGGGCGCGCTCGACGCCAGCGTTAAGTCCATGGCGATTCGGGCGGCCCGGTGGCTGCAGCAGCCTGTGCGCGCCTGCGAGCTGGGGGCTTCTGCGGGCAGCATACTGCTGGGCGCGGCGCTGGCCTGCCGGCTGCATGGCCGAGCTGCCAGGCCCTGTGTGGAGTGTAGTTATGTGCGCGGGTTGAGCGGTAGAGGCAGCGCGCATCAGCCAGCTCTCACCAGGCGGTGGGTTTTGTCCACCCTGTGGTTGGGTGCCAAGGCCTTGTGTGCATTGAGGTGAGACTGGGATGCGAGGCAGCTGTTGTAGGTGAATCTTGCACTAGACAGGTTGTAAACCATGTACATTGTTTCACGTTGTGTTGGGTTGAGCCAATGTGCATCGCCTCTGTGACCACTGAGCCTGCGTGAGGGACGCACGACGAGAAGCATGCTTTCCCCTTCCTGTGCAGCACCGTGCAGGCGTCTGCTCCGCCGATTGGTAATGCACAACACAGACACCCAGTCCGTCCCGCTTGGCACGACTATGCTGAGCATGCACAGTTCTTATCCTCACCAGGACCATGATTTGGGCATCAACCTTGGCTTGGATGCACCTTGGGTCGCCCAGCGTCTGCCAGCTGTGATGAGGCTTTTTAGAGTGACAGTCATGCTGGCAACCAACAGCTCCCCGCGTCAGTCTCATGTATTATAGCCCATGGGTGGACTCTTCAGCCCTTAATCTGACATGCTGCCGCATAGACAGGCTGCCACATAGACACGCGTGGGGAACGGGCACTGTGCAAGTATCCAGCCCCAACGTGCGCGAGAAGCCATAGCACTGTATCTGCTGCCTCGACGCGTGGACAATGCTACTGCGCACTGCTATTGCAGCCTGTCTGTCTTGGGCCTGCTGTTTGAAAGGCATGCAGCTTGCAGTGCTGTGCGGCCTTGCCTTGCCGACTTCAGTGTGCAGCTGCCCCGTGCTGCAATGGTGTGAGTGCAGCTGGCCTTTTTGTATGTGCATGAACGTTGCTTACATGCGAGGTGCACGCACTGTGGTGCTGTCAGGCCTGCAGGAGTCTGCGCAGCTTGGTATGTTTATTTGATTTATTAAAGCCTGTAGGCGCTATTTGTGGCTGCCCCGGCGGACAGACATTTCTTGCGCAAACTACGGCATTTCCAAGCAACCGGCATGCAAGCACTGATAGCCTAGATGTGACCATGCAAAGCGCACCGCGTGATCATGTGACCAAAGCATGCAGGCAAACCCTATTAAACACAGTCGACTGCTGTTCCATTCGTTGCTACTTTGCAACTTTTGATCAGAACAAGCAACAGCGCAAGGCAGGCGCCTGCAGACCCGGGATTGAAAGACCCGTAGCAATGACCCATCACTCCTTGATAAAAACAATGTGTGCCGGCAACATGGCACAGCCACGGGCCCTGAAGGACCCAAGCAAGCAAAGCAAATACATGGAGCCTGACCCTGGCGCTCAAGGTCGCGCAGCGCCTGTGCTGGTCCAGTGCACCAAAAAACCCTAAAACATGCCGGGTTTCAATCGTTCAAGCGCGTGTGAGCGTATTTGTTGCGCTTCAACACAGCAAAATGCTGGCGCAGGACCTGCGCAGCGCCGCATGCGCATCACTGCCCGCGCTGGGTCGTGCCGGTGTCGGCACTGTGCGTGCAGACGCTCCTGCTGCACTGTCTGCCTCCTGCCGACCACAGTCATTCATCACACTTTTGGGCATATGAAGTACACCGGGTCCAAATGCACAGCCTTACCACACGCTCGCTGCAGGTGCATGCACGCTTGCAGCTCCCATGGCTGCAATACATAAATGCAACACAGAGACATTGATGCACAGTGCGATGGGAGCGCTGCCCCCGCTGACGGGGCATGAGACATAAGCGCAATGCGGGCCGGGCCCGAACCTGCGCTAGGCGGCCAGCAGCAGCGCCAGCACGGCCTTGGCGACGGCCGCCTCACGCTGCGCGGCGGCCGCCTCGCGCTGCGCCGCGGCGCGCACGGCCTCGACCGCCGCCAGCCGGCCGAGCAGCTCCATGAGCATGTCGCGGCCATCGTTGATGATGCTGATGGCGTTGTTGTAGTCGGCGGCGAGCGCCGCGTGCTCCTCCTCAAGCGCCAGCAGGCGCAGCAGCAGGTTGTCGCGCGGCGGGCGCGGCGCCTGGCCGGCGCACGTGCAGGTCGCGCAGACGAAGGCAAGCATGACGATGTGGTCGAGAGGGATGGTTGCTTGCAGTCAGGGTGCATGCTCATCTGCGAGCTGTGTGAAGCGGCTCATGCCAATACTTGCTCTGCAGCCATAAGGTCCCGAGCCAGTGCAGGCAGCGGACCTCCACAACATCAGGGACAAGCGCACCGCGGGCGCGGGCGGGGCCAGCACGGCGGCGCGCGTGGAGGGCTTGCGCTGCGGCGGCGGCGCCGGGGGCGGCGGCGGCGGCAGTGGCAGCGGCGGCAGGCAGCGTGCCACGTGGCCGGCGGGGCGCAGAGCCAGGGCGCGCTCGCCGCCGCTGTCAGCGCACGGGAGCGCGGCGACAGCTGGAGCGCGCTCGCGGCCGCTGTCGGCGATCGGGATGATAGCAAAGGAGAGCGCAGCGGCCACCAGCATGCCAAAGCCCTGACAGAGGAGGAAGGCTGCATTGGGGGTGAGCAAGCGCAGGTAGGCGCCCGGCCAGGCGGCAGCTGCGGCGCCGCATGCTCGCCTGCCGCGCGCCGCGAGGGCGGCGGCCCGGTCGGCGGCGGCCGCGGCGGCGGCGCCGGCGCTGCCAGCCGCGGCGGCCAGGCGCGCGCGCACGGCGCGCGCCAGGCGCCCGGCCGTGCCTGCCGAGCGCGCGGCCCAGTCAGAGCCAGTAGACCCTTGCACGGAGAGCTCGGTGACAGACTAAATAATTATGTTGCATACTTGGGTTGCAACAGCAAGAGCACACTGCTAGCCAGGCGCACACCGTGCCATACACAGCAGGCAGCAGCACACCGCGCCATGCCGCTGCACAGGGGCCAAGCTCGGGGTGGGAGGCCACCTGCGGCGCGCACGGCCTGGCGGCGGCCGCGCAGGGCGGCCAGCAGCGCGCGCTCGCAGCAATGGTCGGCGGCCGCCTGCACGGCAGGCCGCGCCCAGGCAGCCGCGTCCCCCGCGGTGGCCGCCGCGCTGACCAGCAGCTTGGCCGTCGCGTGCAGCGGGTACACCTTGGGTTCGGGCCATGCGTGGCCGAGGGCTTCCGCGGCCGCGCTGGCGAGCTGCCGCGTTTTGGGCGCGATCAGCGCGCGCGCGCAGACGATGGCGGTCGCTGCGGCGGCCAGGCCGCGCTGCAGGGTCGCGCGGGTCCGCTTGAGCGCTGCGGCAGCTGCGTCGGCGACCGCCAGGCGCTGGCGGATACCCGACAGGGCCGGGGCGCCTGCGGGCAGGGCTGCCCAGGGCGCGACTGCCACGGCGGCCAGCGTGGGATGCGGGAAGTGCTCGTCGGTCCACGCGGCTAGCGACAGCGGCACAGTGCGCCCCAGCGCGCAGCCGGCTGTGAGGCCGTAGGCGACCGGCCGCGTTAGCTCCACGCCAGCGCTGAGGTTGCTGACGGTGTTCAGGATGACCGGGGCTGTCGAGGAGTAGGTAGTCGAGCCGCTTGACTGCGGCCAGGCCCAGGAGGGCTGTGCGGCCACCAGCGCGATTCCGTAGGCGCCGCCCAGCAGCAGCATGACCGCAGCGGACCTCATTGTGCCTGTCGCAACGCAAGCCGTGCGTCAGCTGCAGAGGGTGAGCAGATGCGCTTCCAGACAGCCGGCTCGGCTCTGTTCACGGTTTGGTCCGGACGCCTCCTCCCGTTGGGACCTGCGTGATCGAGACCAGCACACAGCACTGTCAGGCACTGGTACGAGAGATTGTGCGTGACAAGGCCAGGACAGGCGATTACGAGCTCCGCACTACCCCAAGGCCTAAGATCATCGGCCAAACGGACAATGCAGGGGCGGCCCAGGCACCTCGCGGCCAGCCCCGCGCGGCCCGGCAGGCTACTCAGCAAGCCCAAATCACTGCGCCAGGTGCTACACATCAATACATCACGGTGTGGTGCTGGCCCACACTCGCAAGCACAGTTCCCGCTGTCAGTACCCTGCACATAGCACTCCGGCGCTTCATCTCCCCAGGCACGACGTGGGCACGCGAACACGAGGCGACTCTACCGGGCACACTCACGACCACATGCGCCGAACGGGCCTTGTAGCTAGGCAGATGCAGCCTGCAAGGAGCATCGCGCACTGCACCTACACGCACAAGGGTGCGAGGCGGGTGCGCTCACCTCTGCGGAGGCTTTGAAGAGTTCAGTGCAGGGCTGCACGCGTCGGAGGATGCACTTGGGCGCGCGCACTGCCTTTGGCTCCGGCGGAAAACTCTCAGTGGCTTTGACTTGACGAGCAGGAGCTAGTCGGCTTGCTTTGTGCTCTATGTCGCAAACGTTGCGATGAAATGCCCAAGCCTGTGAAAGGGCTTCCACAGGGCTTACTGTAGGGTTTCCAGCCGAGCTGAGGTGAGCTGAGCAGTTTGAAAGCATCTGCAGAGGTCTAGGGCAAGGGCCGGGCCGAGGAATGCCAAAATTTTGCAAGAAAGGGAAGCTTTATAGAAAGGCGCTGTCTGCGGTCTCCCCCAACAGATGTAAGGCCATGGTGGCGGAGAGCGCGCACGGCTGCGCGCTCGACGACGACTGTTGGGCCGTCATCGTGCAGCTGCTGCGCGGCGCGGACGGCTTCTCCTCGGCCCACTGCGCGGTGGCCGACCTGCTCAGCCTCGGGCGGGCCTGCCGGCAGGCGCGCTCAAGCCCCCGGCTCCGCACCATGTCCCTCTGCTCGGCACGCAACTGGCCGCAACACACCCGGCCGCGCACGCAGACGCGGCGCGCCGCCGCGGCCGGGCTGCGCGACCTGGATGCGGCCTGCGCGCTGCCGGCCTGCCCGCTCAGCTTTCTGCGGCTGGGCTTTGGCGACTCGGGGCTCTTCTCCTGCTCCAGCCACGGCGAGGCCGCGGCCTGGGAGGACATTAGCCGCGAGATGCGGCGCGACGTGCGCGAGGCGCAGTGGGCGGCCGCGCTGCGCTTCGGCGACACCGCGCTGCACGCCGCCGCGTTTGCGCTGCTGCGCGGCGCCCGCGCGCTGCCCTGCTGCAGCGCCACGGAGTTCCGGAAGACCGTCAGCAGGCTCGCCACGCTCCTCACCCTGGCCTCGCTCCCCCACCCTCTCTGCGTGGCGCTCGTGCTCGCGCGAACGTACCTGTGGTGTTGGAGGCGCCTGTTGGTGCTCAGCTCTCTGCAGCGAGGGCTGCGCAGAAGAGTCAGAGGTTGACTCGAGGAGGAGCGCCAAACAGGTCTTGGCCGCTGCGCGCAGGGAGGACTGCGTGCGGGCGCTGCAGGCGTGCCTGCCGCGCCCGGACCGCCCGGCGGCGGCCGCGCTGAGCTTCCGGCTGGCCGCGCTGGCGCGGCGCGCGGCCGCGCAGGGCGTCGCCGCCTCGGAGGCGAAGAAAAAGTACGGGCTGACGGACGCCTGCCTGCGCGGCCTGCAGCCCGTCAAGGTGCCCCCGCGCTCAGCCTGCGTCCTGGCCATGCCATGCTGTGCGGCGCTGTCTGCGTGCGTAGCGCAGCGCTGCTATGATGAAAGAGCGTGACTGGCTTGCGTGCAGTGGTGCCTTGCAAGCGTCACGTGTGCGCAGCAGCTCGTCGTGGGCTCATTGCGTTGTTTGCGGGTCGGCTGTGCGCCTTCTGCCCGACATAGGAGGGGAGCGGAGGTCGGCTTGTGATATCCTCTGTCCGTTGCACGGCAGCAGTTTGCTGCTTGCACAATCTACCAACCCACTCATAAGTCCCAAGCGGTGAGCCCACGCTGCGGCCAAGTGCGCTGTGGGCAAGAGGCAGCGCGACGCGCAGGTCAGCCGGTGCTTCCGCGGGCGCGGCGCGGGCGTGCAGCTGAGCCTGTCAGACGTGCTGCGCGCTGCACAGTGCGGGTCCCCGGCTGCCCAGCCGATGCCGCGCGCTGACGCGCCGTGCGGCTCGCAGCCGCTCACCTCGACCAGGCCTGGTTGTGTGTTCTGTCTTGTGCCTGTCGGCCCTGACTCTGTCTGCGCCAGAGCTGCCTTGTAGGTAGCCACCCACCACGCCTTGAGCTTGACGGCCGGTGCGTGCGTGCTTGTCCCGACATGCATGGCTGGCTGCGAGGCGCCGGAGTCGCGCTGCGCATCTGATGAAACCAGGATGATAGCGTCAAATGGGAGTGGCTCGCAGGAGGCGCTATGGCTCGCCGGAGGGCAAGCTGCGTGCGGAGCGCGCGCGCCGTTTGCGCGACGCGACGTGGCGCGTCGCCCTGGTGGGCCAGGCGCGCCCTGGCCGCCTGCCTGGAGGGGCGCCTGCGGACAAGCCTGCGTCCAACCCTGGCCCGCTGCGCGCCTGCCAAGCTGCGCGGCGCTCATGGACGGCGCTGTGCATCATGTGTGCCAAGCTGTGTGTGCAGCAAGCGCGGCGGCCTGACGGCGCTGGCTGCGGGCCGAGCAGGAGGGGCGCGCGGCAGAGCTGCGCGCCGTGCTGGCGGCGGCGGCCGCGGCGCCAGCGCGGCTGCAGGCAGAGGTGCTCGCGCGGCGCTTCGTGCGCGGCGTGGGCCCCGCATCGGCGGCCGACGCTGCGGCCGCCATTGTGCGGCGGCGCTTCCTGTCCGCGCTGCCGGCGTGCGCGGGCGCGCTGCAGCTGGCCGCATACGAGTGGGCCGCCGACGAGCTGGGCGACCAGGCGCGCCCTTGGCGAACCCTGGCGCACCCTGGAGCACCCTGGCGCGCCGGCGCCGCCGCCGGCAGCCGGCGCGCCGGGCATGGGCGCGCCGGGTGTTCCCCGGCGGCGTTGCAGTTTGGGCGCGGCTGTGGCGTGGGCGCCTGCGCGCTGGCAGGCCGCCGGCCTGCGCTCGCCCTGCTCGTGGGCGGCGTTGCGTAGACACCAGCGCCATCGACGATGCGAGCACTGCCCAGCGTCCCCCCCACCCCCCGGCAGCCTGCCAGGGCCTGCTAGCGTGCCGCCCGGTCTATTCATTCCTGTTTTGTCCAGCGCGCCGTGCGCGCCCGGCGCCGGAGGCCCAGCGGCCGGCAATCATGGAGCGACAGGCGGCGGCCTGCGTGCGCGCACTCAGCGGCGCGCCGGCGCCGCGTTAGGCGCTGGAGGACCGGCGGCTGGTGGCAGTGGAGGCGGCGGCGGAGGCCGACGCGCTGGCCGTGTGGGCCGGCCGCTTCGCGGACGCCGGCGAGGCGCTGGCCGCGCCCGGCCTGCCGCCGGGCATGCGCGCCGAGGTGGCCGCGCTGTTCGCGCCGCAGGGCCGCGTGGCGTGACGGGGCGCTGCTCGCGCTGTGGCGCCGCTGGCCTCCAACAACGCGACCATGGGTGAGCGTGTCACGTGACGCAACTTTGGGTGTTGTGGGGTTTGTGGTATTTAATTTGCAAGCCCATTCAATATACTGCGGCAATTAGCTTGGTAATGCGCAGCGCTTGTCTCAACAATGGCCGCTGTCATGACTCTTGAAACGCTGGCACTTCCCGCTCCTTACATTCACGGGTCGGCTGCGCTGCAATCACCGCTACTCCACCTCTGTTCGTCTTCCAACTCCCATGAGAGCACCCCCTTCGCCGAGAGCGCTCCGGACAGTCCAGGCCCATCCTCCATAGCTCTGGCTTCCCCACAGGCGCGCCAACAGGCGTGCCATACGAGGCTGCCGCTAGGACTGCCATCCAGCCGCCCTTTAGAGCGCCTGCGCATGCGGACCAACGGATCAGCGGCGGCGGCGCGGCTCTGCCGGGCCGCTGTCAGGTCCCGCCGTCCTCCAGCTCCATGGCGTCGTCGCTCGCGGCGCCGCCGCCCGCGTCGCCCGCGCCCTCCGCCGGCGCGCGCGGCTCCCCGCGCGGCGCCGCCGGCGCGCCCACCCCCGCGCGCGCCTGGCCGGCCCCTGATGCAGCCGCGTCCGCAGACGCACCGCCCTCCACCATCACGGCCGCGCCGGCCTCCCCGGAGCCTCGCGGCGCGTGCGGCTGCCGGAGCGGCGCCCAGGCGCCGGGCGGCGCCGCCGCGGCGCCGCCGGGCGGCCAGGCCGGCGGCGCGGCCGCGAGCGCAAACCCCGGGAAGCCAGGCGGCTCCGCGCCGGGCGCGCAGGGCGCCGGCGCCGCCGGCTCGCCGGGCGGCGGCGGCTCCGCGTCACCGTCGCCGCCCGGCTGGCTGCCGCCGCAGGCCAGGCCGCCGGGCGCATCTCCCAGCGACCTGCTCAACGACCCGCTCGGCGGCCCGCCCGGCGGCGCCAGCCCATCCGCGCTGCCAGGCCAGGGCCCGCGGGGCGCCGGCGGAGGCGGCGGCGACCCGGCAGGGCCTGGGTCGCCTGGCGGGGGGCCCCGCCGCGCTGCGGCCCTGTCTGGCCAGCCGCCCCTGCTAGCCGCGGGCTCCGCAGGCTCCCCGTGCGCGGTGAGCTCAACCGCGGGCGCCGCGCATGCGCGCGCGTCTGGGAAGCCATTCCGCGCGCCGTTGCCGGCGTTCGCGCCTGAAGCGCGAGCGGGGGCGCTGGTCAGGCCATGCCACGCGCAGTGGCAATGGCGGACACCGCTTGGCGCTCCTGCATGTGCAGACAGGCAGACAGGCTGTCCGCGGGGCGCGCTGTCACCAGGCGCTGAGTGAGGAGGCAGCAGCGTCACACGCCACCTGGACTGCGTGAGAGCAACCAAGCACGCTCTCTCTGGGTCACCTGGCTTGACACTGGGAATGCCTCACGCCTTGGCACGCCCTCCCTCTGCTGACTCCTGTTTGCTTCAGCAAGGGCTTCCCCTTCCCTGCAGATGAAGCGGCGGCCCCCTTCAAAGGCAGGTCGGATTGTTCAGAAGTTGTGCCTGGCGCACCTCCGGCCGCACGCGCGCCCCGGGCGGCCGCCTCGCATGCAGAGGGCGGCGCGCCGGCGGCGGCGGCCGCCATGTCGAGCAGGGCGCCCACGTGCTCCGCCCTGACGGTCGCGAGGGCGCTGCCGCCGATCTCGCCTGCCGCGCGCAGCACCCTTGGGCGCCGCGCCAACTCTTCGGGCTGGCGCCGGCGGGGGGCTGGGAAGAGGGTCATGGTGGTGGCCCAGCTCAGTCACCGCAAGCATGCCAAGGCCATGACGTGCATGCCATGACGCCTGCCTGTGCGCCCACGAGGGTGCCACGCGCCGCGCCGCCCGCAGCAGGCAGAAGCGCTCAGGGCCCGACAGTTGCTGCTGCGCAGCGCGCAGACGCATCTGGGGTGGGAACTCTAACCCTGGGCGCGCGCCTCGCAGCACGCGCGCGCGCAGCTCCGGCAGGCAGTCCGCGCTGTCCGCCGCCAGCAGGCCCCACAGCAGCCGCGCGCGGCGCTTGTAGCGCGGCCCGCACGCGCCGCCGCCGCCGCCGCCGTCAGCCGCGCCCGCCCGGCCGCCAGAGCCGCCGGCGCCGTCGCCACTGCCCCCGCGCGCAGGGTGCGCGCCGCCGTTGGCGCTGCCGCCGCTGCCGCCGGCGCCGGCGCCGTCGGCGGCGGGCGGCGCGGCGGCGGGCGAGGCGCCGTCGCCGTATGTGGCGAACAGCGCGGCCTCCAGGCGGGCGGCGGCCTCGGCCGGCGCGAGCGCGTCGCGCGGCGTCAGCGCGGCCGCCAGGATGGCGACGCACTTGTCGCGCGTGGCGTCCCCTGCGCGCGCCGCACGCGTTCCTCCATGCGGCAGGCAGTCAACTACTTCACGTACCCCTCCGAAAAAAGAATCCGTGCATTTGCGGAAAAGCCTGCTTGTAAGCCTGCTTGTACGAGCGCACTGCATGCCCCTTGCACTGAATGAGACTGGCGTAGCACTTTTGCATGCAGTTGTCAAAGGAAATGCACGTGCTGTCCGGCGTGCTGGGCGGGGCCACGCCTGTGCTGGCCGGGGCGCCGGGCGCGGCGGCCGCCGCCGGCGCGGCCTCGAGACGCCGCCGCTTGCCGGGCGCCGGCGTGCCGCCGCTGCCGTCTGCGCCGGCATCCGCCGCCGCGCCCGCGCCGGCGCGCGCGGCCGGCCGCGGCGCCGGCGGCGGCCGGTCCTCCTCGGCAGACCCGGCGCTCGCGGCGCTCGGCATCCTGCGGGCGGCCGCGCGTGTGCCGTCAGACGGACGCGCACGCGAGGCCTGGTCATCCTTTTGCTTATCATGGGCAAGATACCTTAGGTTACTTGCACTGATATAGGAAAGCTTATTCAGTAAGGCTCCTTGCCAATGCCGCGTGCGTAGTGGGCCGCGCACCGGGCCAGGGCCACCTCCGCGGCGGGCGGCCTGGGCGCGCTGCTGGCCGCGTCCGCAACCCGCTGCCACTGCCGCACCAGCGCCCTGCCGCCGCGCCGCCCCGCCGTCAGGCGCAGCTCCCGGGGCGCTGCGCAGGCCGCCTGGGGCCGCTCTCAGCCAGAGCTGCGCCGCAGCGCACGCGGCAGGCCTGCCCAGCACCCCCGTGCGCCCCGAGCGCGCCCGGCAACACCTCAGCGGCCGGCCCACGCATGCTCCTCGGGCAGCTAGGAGGCACAGCGGACCAGTTCCAATACCATCTGGCACCGCGGACAGCTCCACCCCATCAAAACAGCCCCCTCAAACATAGGCTCCCGGCCCCGCTTGGCGGGCTCGCGCACCCGGCCCGGGTGGCCGCTGCGGCCAGCGCGGGCTCCCGGCGCTTGGACACGCGCTTGACGACGCGCCCAACGGCCGTCTCCTGCAGCAGCTCCAGCGTCATGTGCATCGCCGCCAGGTGCTCCACGCACGTCTCCACCTGCGCGCGCGGCGCACAGAAACCTATAGGGTTTCTGCAACCCAAACGTGACCTGTCCCTGCCCGCTCGCGCGCCGGCTGCGGGCGCCACAGGCGTGACGCGCATGTCCCAACGCGCCGCCACGGCAGCCCCAGCGGACAGGCGGGGGCCGCGCTGCGGCGCAGGGGCCGCCGGCGGCAGCCAGCCGGGCGACAGGCGCGCTCGCGGGCCGCGCTTGGGCCCATCAGGGGCGCGCCTGCTCCGCAAAGCCGACCGCCTCGGCGTGCGCACGCCCGAACGCGTCCAGCGCGGCGGCCAGGCTGGCGTTGAGCGTGCGCGTGTTGGCCTTCTCGGGGCCGCCCGCGCGCCCGCCGCCCGCGGCGGCACCCGCTGCCCGAGGCGCGCCCGCGCCCGCCGCCGGCCGGCGCGCCTGCAGCGGCGGCGCCGGCGGCGGCATCGCCGCATCGTCCCTGCGCCGCCCCGCCCGCTTGGGCGTGGCCGCGCCGGCGCCCTGCGCCTCGCGCTGCGCCGTCCTGTCCGGCCGCTGCGGCGGCGCCGCGGCCGCGAGCGCGCCGCCGTCCTCACCGGCCTCCGCAGCGGCGTCCGCGGCAGGCGGGCTGGCGGGCGGCGCGGGCGCGGGCGCCGCCGCGCCGCGCGCCGCAGCGGCCGCCTCGCCCGCCTTGCGCAGTCGGCGCCGCTTGGGCGCCGGGGCGGCGGCGGCCGGCGCAGCCTCCGCGCCGCCCTCCGCGCCGCCCGCCCCGGCCTCAGCAGGGCTCCCAGCAGCGACGCCGGTTGCCGCAGCCGAGCCGCGCCGCTTGGCGCCCCTGCGCCGCGGCGCCTGCTCGGCTGGGGAGCCGTCCGCTGCACCGTCCGCGCCGCTGCCCGCTGCGGCAGCCGCATCAGCATCTGGGCGGTCCGCAGCGTTGCCCGGCGGCGGCCCCGCCGCGCCGCCGACGCCTGCGGCGGCCTTGGGAGCGCCGCCGGCCGCGCCCGCGGCCTCGCCGCCCAGGTCGGCGGCCGCCTGGCTGCCCGCAGGGACGCCGGCCGGCGCGGGCCCGGGTCCTGTGTCAGCATCGGGCGGACCGGCATCATGGGCCGGCGCTGCGGAGGCGCCAGCCGGCGCTGCAGACTCGCCAGCCGGCGCTGCCGAGTCGCCAGCCGGTCCGGAAGTGCCTGCAGGCGCTGGCGGCTCCGGGCCGGGCTGCTCGGCGGGGGCCGCGGCCGCGGCGGGCACTTGCGCGCCCTCCGCAGCCGCGCGCGGCGCGCTCGCCGCGCCGGGCTCTGTGGGTTCCGGGCCTGGGGCCACCAGGGTCACGGGCACGGCGACACCGCCGTCGGAGTCGCCGGCGGCGGCCTCGTCGGCCGGCGCGCCCGCGGCGCCGCCGGCCTCGCGGCTCTCCGCCTCGGCGATCAGCGCGCGCGCGCGCATCTCGTTGTCCAGGCGCGTCGGCGAGTACGCAACGCGCGTGCGCCGCGTGCGCAGCGACACGCGCCGCGTGATCCGCCCGCCGCCGCCCGCATCCGCGGCGCTTGCCTTGTCGCCCGCCTTGTCGCCCGCGGCGGGCGCCTGCGACTGCGCGGCGCGGCCGCCCGCCCTGCCGCGGCCCCGGCCGCGGCCGCGCCCGGGCGCCCTGCCGCGGCCGCGGCCGGGCGCCGCCTCGGCGCCGGCGCCAGGGGCCGCGGGAGTGCCGCCCTCCTCCGGCGCGCCTGGCGGCTGGCCAGCCTGCACGAGCCAGCGGGCAGTGAGAGCACAGGCGTCCCGGCCGGCTCTGCACGTGGCTAAGGCTATGGCATCGCATGACGGGCTTGGCAGCAGCTCGGCAGCGGTGCTGAGAGGTAGTGGTGCAGTGTGGGGGGGGCTCCTTGCCGCGTGTTCGGCCGCTCCCGCGGCGGCGGGCGCGGGGTCGGCCGGGGTGGCCGTGGCCACCAGGCTGGCCTGGTGCACCAGCGCGGCCTGTGCGAGCGGCATCTCGTCGTCCTCCATGGCATTAAGCCTGCCCCCGCCTGCGCACGGCCGCTGTGGTGGAACCAGGTCTGCGCCATGCCTGGCAGGGGGTGCAGACGCCTGCGTGACCATGCACGCCGACGGTGCCCTCTCACCTGCGTGTGTCCCGGGCCTAGCAGATCAGCGTGTATGCTTGCTGGCGGCACTTGTGCAACTCGCAAGCAGCACTGAGCGATGTCCGACTGCGCGCCGCTTGTGAGCTCTCTCGCTGGGCGTTCTGATGCCGGTCGCTATATCCCAATCCAGCAAGCTGGGGCTGTTGGGCGAGCCGTTCCCCAGGGGCTCACTAGGAGCATCCGGCACAGTGCAAGTGGCAGGCCAGGCTTCCCCGGTGAGCCCCTGGGTGGCAGCCAGCAGTGGTCCCCATGCGAGTACGAACGCGCATCGAGCGTCTGACACAGAGTAGCGTCCAGCGCCAACGCGCTGCCGTACACTGTAAGGCACCTCAACAGCCCCACCTCGCATAACAGGTCTGCTGAGCATGCCTGTGCTTCAGTTGCCGAGCGCTGCCTCCCCGCACGCGTGCCGGTCCAGGCTGTGTCCTCGGGCTCCCCCGGCCAGCAACGGGCTATGTGTAGATAGGCACACACCCCCGAGCAGCCCGATGACACGGCAGGCAGAGCGCAGGCGCACGTGCGCCCAGGCCAGCCTGCGCACAGCAGAGGAGGTGGAGAATGTGGTGCCCCCGACCAGCACCAAGCGCTTGCGAGTCACCTACATACGCCGAGAGGGCGATGCAGAGGTGCCCGAAGGCGCTGCGACCGTCCAATGTGTGGCATGCTGGCCATCAGCGCTCTGACGCGCGCCGTGCGGCCCCCAGCAGGACTGGGGCCTGCACGTGTGGGGCGACGTCACGCAGGAGACTGCCTGGGAGCTGCCCCTGCCGAGCACCTCGTGCGCCCGCCCCTCAGCTTCTGCCTCTGCCTGTTCGTCTCCCGAGTGCTTTCCGAGCAGCGGCAGCGCCGTCGCTGTGCTGCCCTGTCTGTGAGGTCTGCAAGTGCACTTACACTGTCTGAGGGTCCTGCTGTCCGCGCCAGCAGCGTCGGCGACGCGTGCGTGTGGGAGGTCGAGATGGTGCCCGACACGCGCAAGACCAACTTCAGCCGGTGGGTCGGGCTGCTTGTACACACCGGTGCGGCCCAACATGCTCGCATGCAGCCGCAGGCCCCAGGCGTTCAGGCCTTAGTGTGAGGTCTGGAGACATGCATGCATGCAATGTAACCTCTAAATCTGCGAGTCGACATCTGGAGTGAACATACAGAGTGCCTCATCCCATATGTCGCTACAACCAGCATGCTCCCTGCATACTCCCATGATGTACATATAAGCGGCAGCGCGGGAGCTTGTATACGAAGGCATGCGTGCATGCATGCCAGCCTGTGCAATCAGGCGCCATGCGGCTCAGGCATGCTCGCGCCTCGTGCCGCCGCGCATGGCCCAAGCATGGGGGCTAAGATGTGTGCTGCTGCAGGGGACAGCAAAGACGCGGGCGGGGACATCATTGAGATCCCAGACGGCACCGACGAGGTCTGGCTGCTGGCCGGGCGCAAAACTGCCTTCTACTCGCGGCCAGACCCCGGCGCGCTCCCGCTCGGCGACCTGCACGCGGCGGCGGCGCACTGGTGCGCACGCCGCCTCGCACCTCGATGGCAGGAGTCTCTCGTCAATTCCAATTCAAGTGCCAGGCCAAAGTAAGCGGCGCTGAGAGGCCTTCATGTCGTCTGCCAGACCCGCTCGACAGAAACCCCAATTATCTCGCACTGTGCGAAGCACACGTGACGCCACAGCCATGTTTGCATGTGCCGTGGACGATCAGACGAGCGCGTCTTTACAAGAGCCAGTCGTCCGATGCGCACGCGGCGGGGGGGCAGGGTGGAACGCAACCTGATCGTCTGGCGCGTCGCGCCCACTGGTGCGGACGGTCGGCCGCGCTCCTTTCGGCTGACATGGAGCACTGACGGCCGGCTGCATCTGACAGGCACGCCCTGGGCAGCACACAGACAGACAGAGGCAACCGTCCAGGGCCCCATGCACGCCCGATGAACGACGGGCGAGCTGGTAGCTGTTAGAGCCTGCAGTGTTGTGTTGCGGTGAAGGGCTGCCACGTGGGCAGCACAGGCCCCAGCTCGAGCATAATGCGGCGCACTGCAGTGTCTTGGCTTGCAGCACATGGGCGCAGTGCGAGGGTGCCATGGGTGGTGCCTTGCCATGGAATGAGGGGGACGCGCGTGTGCCGCCGCGCAGGCGAGGGTGTGGCCTGCCACAACCCGCACCGGCTGCGCCACCACATGCCGCTGCAGGTGGGCGTGCATGCGGGCAAGCCGGCGGGCGTGCCGGCAGCCGTCTGCAAGCGCTTCCCGCACCTGGCTGGCTGCACGCCGCTCGTCATCCCAGACAACATCCTGCGTCAGGTCGACCTGGTGTGCCTGACCCTTTATCCTTGCCCTACACCCCATGCTGTAGTGCCCCCCCCGGTCAAGATGCCATTGCGGCGATGATGCTCTGACATGTCAAATGTCCTGGTGCTCCTGCTGCAGACCAGCGCGCCGCAAGAGCATGTGGCGTCTCGCGGCGCTTCGCGCAGCTGCTCAGGTGCCACGCAGGTGCTCGGCATGTCTGCCATGAACTGCTGAGCGCCCTCTGACTTGCGCTCGGGCACCGCGCAGGCCCACACGCTGTTGCGGGCGCAGCTGGTGCGCCCTCGAGGCGCGCAACAGCGCACACATGCGTTGACGGTGTGCACCAGGGTTGCTGCCAACCGTAGTAACGCCTGAGCACCCTGGCTCAGGCAGTTTCGGTACATGAGGCAGATGGCGCCCCAGTGGATGCTACAGGTGTGCGTGCTCCGCTGTGCGTGCTTCGCTGTGCATGCTCTCCTGGAGCAGTGCGTCAGTCTCAAGATGAGCCTCAGGCCACATGCATGAACCGAGTGTCTTGCCTACAGGCAGCGCTGGGCTGGTCCGTTCCGGAACGCATTCCCGTTGCTGGGAGGGCAGTGCGTGGCCAGCTCTGCCCCAGCAACCCTGCCTGCCAATATACTGATGCGCACAAGGAGACAGCCAACCACACACGCATGCTGTGCGGATTTGTAAGGATCCCTCTTTAGGCCCTGTCAGCACCGGCGCCGGCACGGGGAGCGCGCGCCGCGCAGGCGTGCAGCTGCAGGGTGTGCTGGACCAGCTCTTCTTCTACTCGGGGCCGCTGGGCGCCGAGCTGAGCGCGGGCGGCGCTGCCGTGCGCGTGTGGGCGCCCACCGCGCAGCAGGCGCGCGCAGCGCACCTCGCTTGGCCAGCCTCCCATCAGCACCTCGCACGTTCTTCGCCCGCGAGACACATGAGGTCGGGCCTCGCGGCACGTCCTGCCCGCGCGTACGGTGAGACTATCTGGAGGCTCCACGCGGCTTTGCCAGGCAGGCGCAGGGGCGGAGCACTGCAGCGCCACTAGCCGCACCGCGTGCGCAGGGCTGTTGTCCTGCTTATGTGCCCATCCGCATATCTTGAGGCCCTGCTGCGGCGCCGCGAGCGCCCGGCGACGAGGGCGGCCCGCGCGCCCAGGTGACGTTGCTGCTGTGGGACGCGCCGGCGGGCGGGCAGGCGGAGGAGGTCGCCATGGATGAGGAGCGCGGCGTCTGGACCGCGCAGGTGACCCCCAGTGCCGCGCGCGTGGGCGGGCGCCGGGCGGCTCGGTGGAGCAGAGCTTGAGCAGTGCATTGTGCTCCACTTCCGGCTCTGAGGGACAGGCGGGCCGCGCGGCGGGCCTGGCGGCGCGCGCGCTCGGGCGCGGGAGCCAGGAGAGGAGCGGAAACGTGAGCAGCAGTGCGTGCGTGCCAGCGAGGCCAGGGGCGGGCGGCGCCGATGACCCAGCCCGGAGCAGCCCTGCCGCGCCTGGCAAGGCCCTGGCCTGCTGCTTGTGCATGCATGCTTGTGTGTTGGAGCCCCACATAGGTTTTTGTTGCCCTCCCAGGGTCCGCGGGCGTGGCAGTGGCGGTACCACAAATTCCGCGTGCGCGTGTTCTCGCCCGCCTCCGCCAAGGTCGAGGTGTTCGAGGCCACCGACCCCTACTCGCGCAGCCTGGCGGCCGACGGCGCGCGCTCGCAGGCGCGCCCGCTCCCCCGCGGGTCAGGAGCTCGCGCGCTGGCCACGGCTCCGTGCAAACATGCAAAGGCGTGTGGGTGCCGTAGCCGGCTGTGCCTACAGCGCCCGCGCCGCGACCTGCGCCGTCCTGCCGCCGCGCGCTGCGCACGCGTGCCAAGGCGCCGCCCGTCGCCGAGAGCGTATGCTGCCGTGACTGCAGCCTCACCTCACGCGCGAGAGCATGTCCACATGTATGAGATTCACAACGCGCGCGCCACCGCGCCGCGCAGGCGCCCTAACCTTTTGGCATGTAGGCAGTAAAAATGCCGACCCCAGTGCGCCAGAAGGTGCCTCTCAGCAAGATCCGGATGCTGCATGCGACCGCGCCTGCTTGCGCGGCGCGGCGGCGCATGCGTTGTGGATCTCGTGTGTGTGGCCATGCTCCGGCGCGTGACGTGAGGCGGTCATGGCAGTGTACGCTCTCGGCCGCGGGGGGCGCTCCGTTGTAGGCACCAGTGCCGGGACTGTGCTGGTGCGTCTGATGAAGTCGCATCGGGGCAGCATCCCCAGACTTTGCCCTTCCCCTCTGTGCCAACCAGCTGTGAGAGGGCAGGCGCACGCGCCGGTGGGCAGATCGTGGACCTGGCAACGCCAGAGCTGGCGCCCGAGGGCTGGGCCGGCCACGCGCGGCCGGCGCGCCTGGCTGCGCCCACCGATGCGTCCATCTACGAGCTGCATGTGCGCGACTTCTCCGCCTTTGACGTGACCGTGCCGGCGGCGCACCGCGGCAAGTACACGGCCTTCGCGCAGCGCGGCACCGCCGGCGCGCGCCCCTGGCCCCTGCTCGGGTAGGGGCACAAAGCACAAAACAAACACTCCCGTGTCATCACGCATGCAAAGCGTGCCAAGCGCGCCGCGCCGCAGCGCCGCCGCTCGCATGGCGCACAGCTCGCACACGCCGCCGTGGATGTCCAGGCAGGCTGCTCCTTTGTGAGGGCTGTTCCGGGTGACCACGGCGCCTGCCACACGCACCGTGGGCCGCCGCGCGCTGGCCAGCCGCTCAGCACGCGGGCCGGCCGCTCAGGCAGGCGGCCTGCGGCGGCGCAGGCTGCGCGCATCTGGAGGAGCTGGCGGCGGCGGGGCTGACGCACGTGCACCTGCTGCCCGCGTACGACTTTGGCAGCGTGCCCGAGCGCGTGCGCGACCAGCTGCAGCCCCAGGCGCGCGCTGCCCGGGGGCCCGTCGCCCTAGCCCTACCCTATACAAAAGCGTACTCTCGACCGGCTGCAACCCCAGGCCCGCGCCGCAAAGCGGCCCGCGGCCTGTGCTGCTGCTGGCTCCCTGCGTGCTGCCGCAGGGATCTCGCATGCCAGTGCATGGTTGTGAGCGTGGTGTCTATGCCCATCACACACGGACTTGCGTATGAGCTGTGCATTAAAGCTTCAGATCGCACACAGTGGAGCAGCTGGTTTGGTTCTGATCGCTCGACCTTCAGTGCGCATGCAGGCACGGATCGGAGTCGCTCATGTCGCCCTGACCTGAACGCCCGGGGCACAGAGGCTGAGGCTGGTGCGCTGGCCCGCGCGGCCAGGGCGACCTGGCGAGCTTCGCGCCGGATGGCGAGGAGCAGCAGGCGGCGGTCCTGGCCGTTGCCGACCGCGACGCGTTCAACTGGCGCGCGCCCGCCCTGCGCACCCAGCACCAGCTGGCTCCCAGGCCGCATCCACCCCGGAGCATGGGTCCTGATGATGAGATTCAAAAGATATTAACGTTAACATTTCAGTACCCGTAGCAGCCGGCCCATGGAGGCTGTTGGGTCAAACGGACCAGCATGCACTCTGCTGCCTGGCCCCAAGCGACGCGCCCGAAAATCGGCATGGGCACGCAAGGGGCTCCAGGGCGCGGCCCGCCGCGCGCAGGGGCTACGACCCGGTGCACTGGGGCGTGCCGGAGGGCAGCTACGCGAGCGACCCAGACGGGCCCGCGCGCGTGCGCGAGTTCCGCGCCATGGTGCAGGCGCTGCACGGCCGCGGCCTGCGAGTGGTCCTGGACGTGGTGTACAACCACACATTCCACTCTGCGCGTGACGGCGCGCGCCCAACCCTACCCTACCCTAATCCTGGCTTGCGCTTGGCGCCCGCGCGGCCGCCCGGTCCCGGCTGCTGTGTGCCGTGGCGCGCCTTGCACTGTCCAACACCGGGCAGTCCATTCTGCGCTGGGCGGCGCGTGGCTCTCGCTGGGAAGCAAGCCCTGCAAGTCGCGAACTGCCCTGCGACCCGGGTGGCCGGTCGGCACCCTGGAAGGCTGGGGCGCTCTGCGTCGGTGCGGCAGCACGATCGTGAGTGCAGGCGAAGCATCGGCACCATCTTATGTGCACGCAGCATGAAGGCCCGTACACGGCTGCCGTGAGGCGCCGCGTCTCGGGCACTAGCTGGAACCCCGGGACGCTGCCTCCATCTGCGCCGCCGCCGCAGCCCACTCGGTTGCCGCTTCTCTGGGTGGGCTTACGCGCGCGCGCCTGGGATAGGGTACAGGGTACTCTACCCTACGACCGCGCAGGTGTGCACAGCCCGTACGCGGTGCTGGACAAGCTGGTGCCGGGGTACTACCACCGGCGCACCGAGGCGGGCGAGGTCTGCAACTCGGCCTGCTGCAACAACACCGCCACCGAGCACGCCATGGCCGAGCGCCTGGTGGTGGACGACCTGGTGCACTGGGCGCGCGCGTACCAGGCGCGCCCGCCCGCGCCTGAGACCACCTGCTGCTGTGCCACTGCCTGAACAGCCGATGGCATCGCAGGCGGTCGTTGCTAGTGCGCCCACTGCCTGACCAGCCGGTGTGCGACCCACGGCGGCCCCGGCTGCCGTGCGCGGCGCCGGCTCCCGTGGCGGCGGGGCCGCGCGGAGGCGCCGCTCGCCGCGAGCGCTACCCGCGGGCGACCTGCGGCCGAGGACCTGATCATGCACGGCCTGGCGCACTGCGCACATGCGTGCAAGGCTGACGCGGCGGGCACACCCGCTCCCCATGCATCGATGCCCGGCGGTGGGCCGGCCCCGCAGCACCGCTTGCAGCTGCCTGCGGGCGCAGCGCGCCCGCTCGCCCGGACACCTGCGACCTCCCGCGCCTTGTCTCACAGCGCCTCTGCACACGCGTGCCGCGCGCCCGCCTCCGGCTACCCTGTCCTCCGCCCCCGGCGCGGACCGGCCGCGCCGCGTGCAGGTGGACGGCTTCCGCTTCGACATCATGGGCCACCTCATGGTCAGCACTATGAAGGCGGCGCAGGCCGCGCTGGCCGCGCTCACGCCCGCGCAGGACGGCGTCGACGGCGGCGCCCTCTACCTCTACGGCGAGGCCTGGGACTTTGGCGAGGCGCGCGCGCTGGGTCGGGCTGCGGCTACCTGCCGGGCCTGTCAGGGGCTGCCGGCTTTCGCAGGGCGTGTGACGCGAGCAGGCTGAGGGTTTCATGCAGTGCGCGTCCGCGCTGTGCCGCTCCAGGCCCTGCGCTCCTTGCGGCTCGCCATGCCTCAATGGGAGCCACCCTGTGGCCTGACCGTGCCATGCAGCGTCACATCGCAAGGCATCATGCGCCTGGGGCCCAGCTCCCTCACGACAATCTGAGGCGGTGTGTCATGCGCGCTTCTGCTGACTGCGCCGCATGCGCATGAGGGCTGAGCAGTCCACTCGCTGTGTGCCTGCCCTTTCATGTCTATAATATGCACAGGTCGAGCATGTAAGCATTTGTGCTGTGGCTGCGTGCGGACCGCGCGCTGCCAAGCTTGACCTGAAACACGTCGGGCGGGGCCGCGCGGCAGGTCGCGTGCAACCAGCGCGGCCGCAACGCCAGCCAGCTCAACATCGGCGGCATGCGCCTCGGCTCGTTCAATGACCGCTTCCGCGACGCGCTCATGGGCGGCTCGCCCTTCGCGTCGCCGCGCTACCAGGGCTTTGCGACCGGCCTGGCCACCGCGCCAAACGCGTTCACGCAGGCGCGCTGGCCGCGCAGGGCTCCGCCCAACCCGTCAGGTCCGCGCATGTTCGGGCGCCAGCGCGCGGGGGTGGCTGGGCACATGGGGGCAGTCCATACACCACCGTGCAGGTCTTGTAGGTGCGCCTGCAGGCTAGCAGGGCGGCCGGGGGGCGACGCGGCGTCAGCCGCTCTCGCCGGCAACCCGGCGGCCCGCGTTGGCGCAGCCAGGGCAACGCACGCGGCCGGTTGCCGCCCGGCCGTTGGTAGCCAGCTGCTTGCGCGGGCACAGCGGCCGCCTGACCCCGCCATTGCGCCGTGCCCAAACCCTGACCCTAATCCCGCAGGCGGACATGGCGCCTGGAGAGCAGCGCACGCTGCTGGCGGAGTACACCGACCTGCTGCGGCTGTCGCTGGCGGGCAACCTGCGCGACTACGAGCTGGTCAACGCGGCCGGCGCACGGCTGGCTGGTCGCCGTGTGCTGTACAACGGCGTGCCGGCCGCGTACGCGGAGTCGCCGGACGAGTCCGTGCAGTACGCGGCCTGCCACGACAACGAGACGCTCTTCGACCAGGCGCGCGCCCGCCCTGTCAGCCAAGCGTGCGCGGCAGTCTGGTCTCGTAGCCCGGCGTGCCGGGCCCTGCTGGTGCAGGGTGTTGTGAAAGAGAGTTGCAGACAGGTCCATGAGCCTGGCTGCCATGAGGGGCGCGCGCCCCCGACTGCCTGAAGATCAAGCGGCACTGTGGCTGACCAGCTGCATGGGCACGCCGGTGGGGAGCGTGCATGCGCCTGGCGCAGGCGTCGAAGGTGCAGAGAAAGTGCGTGACGCAGCGCAGCGCTGCCAAGGCCCGGCGCGACCAGCCCGACGGTGGGTGCGGCGCGCCGCGCGCAGGTGATGCTCAAGGCCGCCGAGGGCACATCCGTGGCCGACCGCGCGCGCGTGGCCACGCTGGCGCTTGCGTGCGTGTGCCTCGCGCAGGGCGTTGCCTTCTTCCATGCGGGCGATGAGATCCTGCGCTCCAAGAGCCTGGACCGCGACTCGTACAACTCGGGTGCGCCGGCAGCCGCGCGGTCGGCCGACGGCGGGCGCTGCCCGGGGCCCACGCTCGCGGCGCGCGACCATGTAAACACACCTCTTAAACAGCGTAAAGCACATTGCGTAGGAATTCAAATGCCAATGCGTATCTCTGAAAATGTATAGAACCTCTGCATTACAAGCCCTCCTGCATGCTCCTGCATGATCCGGAGCCACCTCCTGCGCCCTGCGCGTTGTCCCGCGTGCTCCATGGGGCGCCCCCCGCGCAGGCGACTGGTTCAACCGCCTGGACTGGAGCCTGCAGAGCAACAACTTCGGCGTGGGCCTGCCGCCGGCGAGCAAGAACGCGGGTAGCTGGGGCCTGCACCGCCCGCTGCTGGCCGACCCGGCGCTCCGCCCATCGCCCGCGCTCATCGCCACCGCCAAGGCGCGCGGCGCCTGTCCCAAGCACCCGCGGGGGCCTGCCGTGCGCGTTGATGCCATTTGCTGCCCGCTGCATGTACACCGGCGCCTGCATGGCGGCGTGCGGGGCCAGAGCGATGCGCGCGAGCCCGCGCCTGTGTTTCAGCCCCCCGCGTGCGCCGCAGGCGCGCTTCATGGAGCTGTTGCGGCTGCGCTACTCCAGCCCGCTGCTGCGCCTGTCGCGCGCGGAGCACATCCAGCGCCAGCTCCGCTTCCTCAACACGGGCGCACAGCAGGCGCGCGCATCTCCTACCCTATAACCTATCCTATACCCGCTCCGTCCTGTGACATAGGAGCGCCTGGAGCATGCAGCCGCCCAGCCTGGCTGCACGGCGCCATCGCTTGGGCACGTGTTGCGCTGCGCGCTTCAGAGACGGAGCCAAGGACGGGCAGCGGCCCGTCCGCTGATGTCGGGCTGCCACACGCCGCCCGCCTTCTCGGCGACCGCGCTGCCTGCGGCGTGTCCGCGCCGCACGTGGCAGCACCAAGCGGCCGGGGCCCGACCGCGGCTGGAGAACTAACCCATCCCTAAATCCTATTGTGAATGGGCACGGGCCAGGTGCTGGGCATGGTGGTGATGGAGATTGCAAGCGCGGACGCCGTGAGCGGCGGCGGCGGCGGCGACGCGCCTGGCGTGAGCGACCCCGCCTACCGGCGGCTGCTGTGCGTCATCAACGCGCGGCGCCAGGCGACGCTCGTGGACTGGCCCGCCGGCGCCGCCGCGCTCGAGCTGCACCCGCTCCAGGCGCGCGCGTGCGCAAGCGGCAGGGGGGTTGACAGGACAGTATGTGACGGCTGAGGGAAAGGCGGCGACAGAGCGAGCAATGACACTGTCAGCAGTGGGCTCGTGCTGCTGGCGCCAGGCCCGCAAGCCGGGCGCAAGACGCCGCCTCCGGCCCGGGCGGCTGGCCAGTGCCAGCGCTGCGCTGCCGAGGGCCCTGCGCACCCGCGCCATGTTTGCAGTTAAACACCCTGGGCATGCCGTGCCGGGGTGGGTCGCTGTGCCCCCTGGCTTGCCAGCGCTGCGTCACAAAGGTGTCTCACACCTTGGCGCGCCAGGCGGCGTCGGCGGATGAGGTAACGAGGGGCGCGCGCGTGGACGCAGCGCGGCGCACAGTCGAGGTGCCGCCTCTGACAGCAGCGGTGTTTGTGGAGCCGCGCTAGCCCCGCGGGCGGCGGGCCTTAGAATTTCGTGGCAGTCCGGCCATGGACATACGTTTTTTAGAAGCTGCGCCAGCCGCGGCCGGCATGCATGGCATCTCCAGCGCAGCTTCAGTGGCGGCGGCGGCGTCTGCAGAGCCATGATGCTGGCGGCCTGCAGGGGAGCCCCAGATGCGGCTGACCTGAAGCACGGCATGTTGAGTCATTGCGCAGCGGCGGCGAGTGACAGACACGGCATCATTAAATGGTGAGTGGAAAGTTGCGTTGAGCATCACTGAGGAGGGAGCAGAGAGGAGGGCGCAGAGCATCACTGTGTTACAGCAGAGCTGCGCGGCAGGCTCAAGCTGAGCAGAGTGTGGAGTGCGGTGTGTGCTGAGAACAGCAGGAGCTGGTGCGAGCGGCTGGCCTGCATGATCACAGCGCGTGGTTTGTGTTATCAGAGTGGGGTGTGCCAGGCGCACAGGCTAGGATGTCGCATGTGCATGAAGTGGAGTTGGTTCAGGTGCTCTGTTGTAACGGGTGTTGTCTGTTTGCAGGAGTCGGGGCGCTTTTCGCAGGGAATGATTTTGCTGCATGGACTACTCACGTGACATACTGACATGACGGGAGAGCGTGATGGCATAGTGCTGCGTGCTCTGGCGAGTGTGCTCTGCACTTGATCACTCAGCTGATGTAGGACTTTGAGCACGACCTGGGTAAATGGCCACACAGTGCAGATGTAAGGCTGTCGAGGGCACAAGTCATTGCTGCTTACAGCAAAACAACAGAGGCGCGCTTCGCAGCTTTCCATGGATGTGTGTCACCACACCAGCCACACAGAGACGCACATGTATGCAAATTTGGTGTCATGCATGGCACTGTCAGAGGGGGGTTTTTGAGAACCGCACACGAGCGCGACATCGCCAATATCAGCCCCGATAGCCGCTCCGCAGCCATTTTGACGCTTGCGCTGGTGTTGCTAGGTAACCAGGCTGCCGCTGGTAG